>ERZ511473.548-NODE-548-length-56072-cov-4.892526_pt1 | contig 56072 bp, 55 predicted proteins | sample MGYA00374947_ERZ511473 | MGnify/ENA primary metagenome ERZ511473 (study PRJEB26303, sample SAMN06343854) | sediment metagenome | isolation source: hot spring sediment | place: Canada: British Columbia | collected 2012-09-26 ... | reverse complement strand
AGTCGGATGCAGTGTTTTAGAGTACTGGATGCTGCTTCTAAGTGCTGCTTCCGCTTTTGGGAGTTGCTGCTTAATCCGATAATGCAGTCGATGCGTGCCAGTTCTAAGCACATATCGTAACTCGTACTAAGTTCCTGAGATGCAAACAGTAGATAGCCCGCTGCTTGTGGCATGCGCATCGACCATAATGCACGAGACAACACAATCTTCCTGCGTATAACATCTGTGCCAATGTTCGCTTCGCTTAACCGCAGAATTTCTATTCCTCTCAGCGGATCTCCCAGCTTTATAAACATTTCCGCAATATCTATATCTGAACCTTTATGTTGAACATCCTCAAAATAATCTAAAATACGGCGATATTTTCTTAACACATTCGGTGAAAGCCACTTCAAGCGAGAAGCTACTCGCCAAGGTACCATAATCGTCCTCCTTGTCTTAGCGTCTTCGCCTTGGTTCAGGCAACTGGCACAATCGTGAAAGCAGGCAATCGTGGAGCACGTGGCGAATCCCCACGCTCCCGCACCCTCTCTCCCCTCAATAAGGGGTGAGAGGAGATTCGCGACCTGCCGCATTGATAAATCCTGCCCAAGCGATTGTATTAGTACCAATCGCCGTTTTCATCTAGATAGCTTTCAACACGCTTTCGATACTTTATGACTGTGGTTATGCCCTCTCCCGCAGCGTATGCTCCCTCGGCTATTGTTCCAATTGCACCTATACCACCCACCATTCTATACCCTCCCCCTCTGAACCTTCCTCCTCTACCACCCCTTCCGACCGATGGCAACCTCGGTCGAAGTCTAGGGTTTTCAACTTCTTCAAGGAATTTATCCCAACGCTCTCTACCACAAGACGGACCTGCGTCAATAGTGAAGTCTGGAATAGTAAATGGCGCACCATATCCCACTCCGCCCCATATTCTACCGTATACCTCATTTGAACCAGCATCTATACCGAACATAACCACCAGAGACCACCAAAGTTTCCGTATTGACTCCCCGTCGGGATCTACCCAGTGGAGCGGATCATTCACGCAGTACCCATATGCATTCAGCGTCAGCGGGGCATAGATAGACCCCAACCACGGATCCTGCTGCAAGAACCTGCCCAGTGCAGGGTCATACCAGCGCACGCCCACCTTCTGCAACCCGCCCGTGAGCGCCTCGTTGCGATACCCCCACGCGCCGTTCCAGTCGTAGGTCTGGCGTGTGCCGCTCACCAAGTCGCCAAACGCATCGGTGAGCGGCGTAGGCGAATAGGCTCCCATCGGGCTACTCGTCGCTGCCAAGTTGCCGCGCGGGCTCTGGTATACAGCCTGCGTACTTGCCAACTGGAAAGGTCTCATTGTAACCAAACGCTTTTGACTACTATATATACCAAATATGGTAGGCAACTCAAGGAGAGAGTCAGCAGCCCGTACACTAGGCTGCGAAAAGAGAGCTTTATGTTCTCATTGCCAAACAATCTAAGACCTATCTTCAATCCCAAAACAAGCCCAAAAACGATTGACAGAACGCCAGCAACAAGATCTTTCCAATCGAAGCTTGAACTTGAAAACGTCTGTCTCAAAAGTATCGGAAAAGTTCCACCTAAACTACCGAATACTATAGTGTATACTAACTCCTCGCCCTCCACTCTTGAGGTGTGAGCGGAATCAGCGTTCGTTTCGTCTGTTTCCACTGTGTTGTTTCCATCGCCGATAGAACTGAATGTAATCCAAAATAACATAATCATTACCTCCTTGACGATTGTTGATATGCCTTGTGATGGCGATTGAAGGGTTATGCTGACATGAAGGTGTTGAGGATAGGGCGTGGCAACCGCGCCCGTACTGAGTGGCGAGTAGAGGCGCAGCCGCCACGCTCACGCAAAAGCCCAATGCCTCTGCGCTGCCGAACGATTTCTCGAACACTCTCCACGAACCTTCCTCCTCAGTGATATGCGCGCGCTACTGGATCATACGCTCCAGGTGGGATATACCATGGATCGTAAGGTTGTGGGTGCACAGAACCAGAACCGGAACCAGATCGTATGGGGATGCGAATATCTATAATTGATCCTAGAGATCCTACGGTGTCTCCAGCAGTGTCTGCACCTATCGCCTCGGCAATATCTCCTCCAAGTCGCGTGTTTTTTCCACCTGGTCTAGAACCAAATAATCGCCTTGCGCAGTATTTACCCACAGGACGTAAAAGCTTTCCTCCAATCGGCCCAGCGATTCCACCTCCTATGGCTCCGAAGATTGCGAACTCGCCAACCTCTCCCCAGTCGATGCCGGGTTTCCCGTCTAAACTTTGAATAATGATTTCTGCGACCGCGCCAGCAACTGCTCCACTCGCTGCACCTATTGCTATAACAGCAAGAAGCGGGAGCATTCCACTCGGATCCACCACATTCACAGGGTCATTCACGCAATACCCATATGCATTCAGCGTCAGCGGCGCATAGATAGACCCCAACCACGGATCCTGCTGCAAGAACCTGCCCAGTGCAGGGTCATACCAACGCACACCCACCTTCTGCAACCCGCCCGTGAGCGCCTCGTTGCGATACCCCCACGCGCCGTTCCAGTCGTAGGTCTGGCGCGTGCCGCTCACCGAGTCGCCAAACGCATCGGTAATCGGCGCAGGCGAGTACGCCCCCGTCGGGCTGCTGGTCGCTGCCAAGTCGCCGCGTAGGTTCCAGTGCTTGTACTCAGTGCCTGCGTTGCTTACCTGCTGGTACATCGCGCTACCGTAGCCGTAGTATACCCAAGCTTTCGCAAAGCCAAACCGTTTCTGAGACTGATAACTATGCATATAAGTAAGTGATAAACATAAACGATGTAAACCACGCAGCCAACATCAGCCCAAAACCGAGCCATTTAGTGCGTCCCCCCTCTCCTCGTGTTGACCCCTCTCCAAACGCTATAAAGGCGAATCCAGCAAAAAGTGCTGTAGCTACACTGGGTCTAGTATCCAAGACTGTACTGTCTAATATTCCAGCAGCCAGACCAAAACCTGCAAATAGCGCGAAGGAGAGATATTTCATCTCTGTCATCTTTCTGTTGAGCCAACAATCGGGGTTTTTAGACAGGTAGCATAGCAATAGACCCGCCGCTACAGCAAGCCACCCCGTGAACGACGAATGGAGCGGTCCCACACTAGAGATCCCGATACTTTGAAAGCATTCTGACCTGTACCATCGCACAAGGGTTTGCACAGTGCGCACACCATTCACCTCCTTCACATTTCCAAAGGGTATGGAGAGCAGCTATGGGGTGAGCGATGGTAATACCCAGAGGGTGTACCCACAGCGCCAAACTTCCTAAACATTTTAGGGCATCAATCTTGTTCATCCCCTGATAGACTGTCTAAACGACTGCGGATGGATACGCATCGCCTGTTGATAAAAGTCGGTCGCCTTCTGTGATTGCCCCTGACGATCTTCAATAACTCCCAGATAGTAAAGCGCAAGCGCACGCTTTCGGCGTCCGCCAGATTCCTCGATCGTGACCCGCTGCAACACACGCCGTAGATACTGCTGAGCAAGATGCGGTCGCCTTCGCTCAATCTCCACTCTAGCAAGACCAATCCAGGCAAGGGCATTATCGCTGTCGCTTTCGACTGCTTGCCGATAGGAAAGCTCCGCCTTTTTCAAAAAAGTCCGCTTCTTCTTGTGCAAGTAGAAATCCATCAATAGATCGCCTTTGACGCGGAGTAGCATGCTATGCTCCCAGCCGCGAAAGGAGCGCTTCAAAGATAGCTTGACTTGCTCTAATGCCTTGTCAAGTTGACCGAGGTTTGCAAGCGCATATATGGCACCCAGATGGATATTCACATCTGAGCCATCAATTTCCATCGCCTCAAGGGAAACCTCCAGACACTGCTCCCATCGCCCCCGCTGTGCGTACAAACACATCAGGTAAAAACGTGCCGTAAAATTTTTCGGCTCATTTTTTATTTGTCGCTCAAGCTCTGCGAGAGCGGCTGGAATCGGTATCTCTGGAGGTGGATACTGTACGACCGCTGGTCGAGCTTGCGATTTTCTCTGGTGTTGCTGGGCACTATCACGACAACCAGCGCCAAGTGCCATTAGCAAGCCGAATCCAACAAGACTACACCAAAAATATAGTTGTGGGAGGAAGACTCTTTTCAGTCTTTTCCTCCCTGCCATGCCATGCGAGATTAGTTCCATATTTCCCTCCGCCCTATACCCGGGTCTCGGTGTACAAATCCTGCAGAATCGATATAGACAGGCTTGCCTGGTTGAAACGGACCGTAATCTGGATACTTTATATCGGGCCACGGACCGAACATTCCCATTGCGAAATCAACAATGTCAATGTCAGTCCCGGTGTAGGACTCAAGGATGTCGATCACGCAGACTGTAAACGCAAGAGCTCCTCCACCTCGCACCCGCAAGTTGGCTCCTCCTGTCATCTGTCCGCCTCCCATACCTACCCCTATCCCGTGCGCAGGGTTTAGCGAACCTTCTGGTGGTGCGAGGGCATCTCCTGGTGCTCTCTCTATCACCTCGTCGAGAATCAGCCCACCTACTATTCCCACTGCTATGGCGGTTATCCCACTCGGATCCACCATCTGGATGGGATTATTCACACAGTACCCATACGCATTCAGCGTGAGCGGCGCATAAACAGACCCCAACCACGGATCCTGCTGCAGGAACCTGCCCACCGTCGGGTCGTACCAGCGCACGCCCACCTTCTGCAACCCGCCCGTGAGCGCCTCGTTGCGATACCCCCACGCGCCGTTCCAATCGTAGGTCTGACGCGCGCCGCTCACCAAGTCGCCGTAGGCATCCGTTATCGGCGCAGGGGAGTACGCCCCCGTCGGGCTGCTGGTCGCTGCCAAGTCCCCACGCCAACTCCAGTGCTTGTACTCAGTGCCCGCGTTGCTCACCTGCTGAAACATCGCGCTGCCGTAGCCGTAGTATACCCACTGGAACGGGTCGTTGCTACGCTGCCGACTGCCCTCCGCCACCAGCGTGTCGCCTGAGTAGAGATACACTACCTCCAGACTGCTAAGCACCGGCATAGCTGCACCAAAATCTGTGAAACTCTTTCCCACTTAGCTACGCGACACGCTAACCCCCGATGACTTCCAAAGGAAAGGAATAATCTGCGCATGGTAGTGGCTTTAGGGACTCTCATGCTCTTATATTGTTGGATATTACCATCGCAATAGGAGCTATCAATCCTAACAGCACAGAAAGTATAATAGAAATTAATACAAAATGAGACGCTGTCGGTGTAACAATCATATGAAACATAGAGCAAACATAAAGGCTTCCAGAGATGAAGTACAAAATCACGCCAAGCAGTCGAGAAACTTCCTTCGCGGAGCCAAGAAATTTCTCTGGGCATCGTAGAAACTCTCTGAATAGACTTATCGGATGCAAAACGAACCAATTAACGACATACATCGTCAGTGCAAAGAGTATCGACACCCACAGCAACCAGTTTTCGAGTACCATCTAACGCAACCCCCTTGGATTGGGAATCCAGTACCTAGGTTTGTATTCATCAAAGTAATATCGTGGATACTTGCGTTCAAAATTCGGCGGTCGTGGGCGATCTGGATGAGAATAATAATAACAGTGCGCTCGTCTCCATGCCTCTCTCTTTTCTTTATCCGTTGGCGGCGGAGTTTCAGAAGGCGGTTCAGGCAAAGTATCGGCAAGCCCATCTCCGAAGATGTAACCGCCAACTACGCCTACTAGGGTGGATATTCCAACTACGCCAACCGCAATCAGCGCTGATACGGGAGCAGTAACCACCAAACCCAACCCCGCAAGAGCCCCAAGAACCAAGCCTCCCCCAATCCCTACCTTTTCCATCCATTCAGGCACTAAACCTAAAGCGTCGAAGTAACCCAGAGGGTCATTCACACAATACCCATACGCATTCAGCGTCAACGGATCATAAATAGACCCCAACCACGGATCCTGCTGCAGGAACCTGCCTACCGTCGGGTCGTACCAGCGCACACCCACCTTCTGCAACCCACCTGTGAGCGCCTCGTTGCGATACCCCCACGCCCCGTTCCAGTCGTAGGTCCGACGCGTGCCGCTCACCGAGTCGCCAAACGCATCCGTTATCGGCGCAGGCGTATAGGCTCCCGTCGGGCTGCTGGTCACCACGCAGGTTCCAGTGCTGATACCCCACTGATCGGTTGCGATTCGTTGGCACTTCGTAACCATAATAAAGAAGTCTCCTACCTGCTGTCGTCCATAATCGTAATCCGATATACACCCACCCCTGACTTCACCTTGCTCGAATCACTCCACGCAAAAATCTCTACCTGCCCAGAAGGATTAACTTCAATCCATTCGCATCCCCAACCCAACCGTATCTGCAGGTCTGAATCTATTGTAGCGAGCACAGACTTTGAGCCTGTTAGAGGTAGCTCCCAAAACAGCTGCCCCGACTTATCCCCACAGGCAAGCCGACTGACGTACTGACGCCCACTACGCACCTGACTGTACCAGTACAGCCGCTGCAAACGGTCGACCCCTACCAGCAGCCACCGTTGAGGATCCAGACCTCTCGGTGGGTTCACGGACTCCACCCCTCTACCACCTGTTGCTCTGCCGCTCACATACACTACGCCATCCTGTCCGATTGCTGCCCCCGTGACGCCTTCTATAATCTGAACGCACTCTCCCGTGCGCATCGAATACTCATTCAGTTGACCCTCACTCACCAGACCATTCAACTTGAAATGGCGATGACTGCAGAGGTAGCTTCCTCTTGAGGGCGCAACGCGAATCCAAGTTGGCGGTACAAATGGGACTTCGCCCTCCAGCGGAAGGACGGATAGAACCTTCATCTCCCTGCTGAGGTGCACCACTTGTGCAGGACGCTTTGACGCCGTTAGAAGAATTATCAAGCCGTGACTTTGCCCGCTTGTTGCGGAGGAGCCGCCGACAGGATAGAACTCGGGAGCAAACGGGTTTTGGAACCACTTGGACTGTTTGGTATGCAAGTGCACGCGCAGGATACTGTGGTGCATCGCGTTGGCAATCCAAAGCTCCTTATTCGCGGTTGTGGTGAACCAGACGCCGTAGCCATCCAAGAAGGGGGATCTGGCAGGAGGATATTCGAACTGATGGGGCTTTGTACCCTTGTCTCCCCGCCAGAGTGTTGCTACCCGAAACCGAACAGAGTACGCCATTCCTCAGTCCTCCGTCCACCTTCCGATGCGGTAAGGTTCTTTATTCGGGTCGTCCCAGCGCCATACATTCCCATTTCTCGTTCCGACAAACAGCGTGCAGAATGGGTATTTAGGGAGTATGTGCCAGAAGAAAGCCCTGTCTTGTTCGCTGAATCCCTCTTCATGAACCCCAAGCCCGCCAGGATGTGTATGGTAGTTGCCCACAACCTCCCGCCGACCATTAAGGGTTTGAGGTTCTGGAGGTTTCACAGAGTTGTAGTCCCCCTTTGCTGGATGACCGTAAGTGAATTTCCCTCTCTCTTTGTCGTAGTGCAACCAGCCAGAGTACTCCGCACCTTCTTCTATAGATTTGGGCATGTAGTACTTTAATTCATCCATGGCTGCCGCATTAAGAGAATCAAAGTAATCACCTGGCTTTAGACCACTCACGTCAGCTGTTTGTATAGGATTATTTACACAGTAAATAAATGCATTCATAGTAATTGGCACATAAACATCCCCCAACCACGGATCCCGCTGCAAAAACCTGCCCACCGTCGGGTCGTACCAGCGCACACCCACCTTCTGCAACCCGCCCGTGAGCGCCTCGTTGCGATACCCCCACGCGCCGTTCCAGTCATAGGTCTGCCGCGCGCCTGCTATCGTGTCGCCAAACGCATCCGTTATCGGCGCAGGCGCGTAAGCTCCCGTCAGACTGCTCGTCGCTGCCAAGTTGCCGCGAACACTCCAGAAGATAACATCCTCTTTGCATAGAACCGTCATCCCATCGTCCCTTGCATTTACCTCAGCGCCACGGACGCACATCCACGATCTCATAATCCTGCTTGCGCACATAAAACCGAAGCGCACGCCCTAGTGTAGTATCTGCGCCAAGTTTGCCCTCATCGCCAGACACGCGCTTAGGATGAAAGTCTACATAGTAATGCTGACTACTCTCGTGAACTTTGACAAGATAGTTTTCAAGTTGCTTCTTCTCAGGAGGGAGGTGAACTATCGCACGCTTCTCGGGCGGTAGATTCACTTCCTGTGTAAACGCTTCGTAGGCTGCCACAAATGCCCTCAGAATGGCTCCATCCGCACTGAGCAGTAACCGAGTCATTTCATCACCTCCTAACGAACCCGCCCTATGGCGGAATCTCCTTTACCTGGAACATATTTTTTGATAACTCCTGAAGGCGTTCCTAAATAACCAGCAAATCCAGGACAATCTCGAGCTCTTTTACGAATATCTTCCCTATCCTCAGGGGAAAAATTTTCATCATCTGCTCCAGGTGGGTCGCCAGGATGAATATGGTAGTGACCTACAGCATTATTAGGGGGCGTTCCGAGATTGACGCCCCATGGATCGCCCTGAGTAACTGGAGCAGTGTATGAATAGGTTCCATCGGGATTCTTATATATCCATCCTCCATACTCTACACCTTCTCTCTGTGATTTATCCCAGATATCCCGTATCGCTGCCTTCGCAGCAGCATCGGGTGACTTGTATTTGTCGCCGGGCTTCAAGCCAAGAATGTCCACTAACTGTATAGGGTCATTCCAGCAGTACGCATACACAGGAGAGGCATACATCGGATCTCTCTGCAGAAATCGTCCAACCGTTGGATCGTACCATCGCCGACCAACCGCTACTAATCCACCTGTGAGTGGTTCAGTGCGGTGGTGGTAAACCCCATTCCAATCATAGAAGTCCGCTGTTCCGTTCACTCTATCACCAAAGGCGTCGTAGAGCGCGGCAGGAGCCACTTGCCCGTTCGTGTCCGAAGAGGCTACACGGTTGCCTAACACATCCCAGTGCTGCCACGCTCCATTCCGCTGATACATCGCGCCACCGTAGCCGTAGTATACCCACTGCAGCGGGTCGCTGCTGCGCTGCCGACTGCCCTCCGCTACCAGCGTATCCCCAGAATACAGGTACACCACCTCCAAGCTCCCACGCACCGCACGCACCCGACGCCCTAACCCGTCGTACTCGTACACCCAGCCAACACTATCGCCCTGCCTCTGCAGGCTCACCAAGTTCCCTTCCGCGTCGTAGTCCAACAACCAACTCTCATTCCCCACACGGCGCACCACGACATTCCCGTCCAAGTCGTGCTGCCAAGCCTGATTGTTCAGCGACTCCAACTGGTTCGCCGCGTTGTACGCCATCACATCCGTGAAGGTCTGCCCGTTCACTGTGCGCGTGCGTGTCAGGCGGTTGCCTACCAAGTCGTAGGTGTACGCAATCGTGTAGGGGTTCGCGCCCGTGCGCACCTCCCGAATGAGCTGTCCTTGATGGTCGTAGGTGTATGTGGTGGTGGCTGTCTGTGGCGCGCCGCCCGACCAGACCGTCTCCTGCTTCTGCGAAATGCGCCCCAAGCCATCCCGCACATACTCCACCCGCCGATAGACCACGCTGCCCGCTTTGTATTCCTCCCGCCGCACGCGGTCGGCGTTATCGTAGGTGTATTCCACTACCGTGCCGTTGCCATACCGCACTTGACGCAGCCGACCAAAACCATCCCGCACATAGACCACCTCAGGCGGGTCGGCGTCGCTGCTGCTGTTGCGGTACACCTTCTCCAGCTCGTCCGCGTCGTTGTACTGGTATCGCCACTCCTGCGTCGTGCCGCCAGCAGGCATGATGCGTACCTTATGCAGCAAGCCCTGTTGCCACTCGTACTCCACCACGCCTTCAGGCGCGGCAACGCTCTGCAGAAAGCCTGTGGTATCCTGATAAGTCCACACCGTCTCCCGTCCAGGCTCGGTCATCTGCAAGAGGCGCCCTTCCAAGTCGTACTGATAGCGCACCACCCGATTGTTGGGCAGCACCTTCTCACGCAGCCGACCCCAACTGTCGTAGCGGTACTCTATCTCTTGCCCTCTGGCGTTGCGCACGCGCTCTACCCAGCCCAGCGCGTTGCGCTGCAGCACCTCGCCGCCGCGCCCCAAAGCGTCCTGCACCTGCTGGAGGTAGCCCCAACTGTCGTAGACGCGCTTTTGGGTGCGATGCCCCTCAGCGTCCCACGCCTCCAAAAGCAGCCCGCGCGCCACATCCCACACATAGAGCGTGTTCGCATAAAAAGCGTTCGTGCCTTCGCCTGCCAACGCCATCGCCTGCACCAAGTCGCCTGTGGGGGTATGCTCGTAAATCATTCGGTACAGCCCTGCAGGCGTGAGCGCGTCGCGCACTTTGCTCAGCCGATTGAGTGCATTCCACTCCAGTTCCACCCAGTTGCCCAGCGGGTCTTCCGTGCGGGTTAGGTTGCCCCGCTCGTCCCAGCAGAACGAGCTGACCGCGCCTGAGGGCGACCGCACCCAACTAAGCTGGAACAGCCCGTTCCAGCCCATCTGCGTCGTGCGCCCCAGCGCGTCCGAAACGCTCACCAGCCGCCCCAGCGCGTCGTAGGCGTAGCAGCCTTTTGCCGCCTCCCCCTGACTGAGGCAGAACACGCGCCCTGTGCCGCCCAGCATGTTCCGTTCGTCTAAGGTCACCACAGGACACGCCACACTCATCTGATTGTCGCCTCCAGAGCGTCCAAGATACTGATGCGAAACGCAGCGGTCGCCCTGAGCCTGATACCCATAGCTCGTGCGGTAGCCTTCCCGATCCTGCCACAGGCTCAGCTTCCCATCGGAGTAGCCGAACCGATACCCCTTACCAGAAGCTTCCACCGTGCCGTCAAACGAGAGGTCAGGAAAGATAACCTGTGCCAGAAGGGCGTACTCGTCGACCGTTGGCAATCCTGGCTGTGGGTGGTACGCAAACTGCCACTCGCGCCCGATGACGTCGCGGATGCTCTTGAGCTTGCCCACCCACTGTTGCGGTACTTGAAAGTTCGTGCCTGGCGCCACATCCGTTGCCTGATAGTAGCTCAGCGTTGCGCTGCGCCCCACACTGTCGGTAATCTGCGCCAGTCGCCCCGCACTATCGTAGCTCAGCGATACGCCCTGATTGTGCAGGTCACGGATGGCTATCAGTCGTCCCGTGCTGTCAAACACCCAGCGCACTTGCGAAGGACGGATCAACTCGTACTGCCCGTTCTTGTAGCGCAACTGCGAATAGACGCCTCGCATCGGCACATAGCTCCCATCGGGCTGCTGCGCAAAGGCAAGCCGTCGCCCATCAGGCTCGTTCACTACCACCAGTGGCGGGTTGTGGTCGGGCAAAAACTCCAGCGACGCCTCGTAGCTGTGCCGCCAACCGACGCCCAGTATGCCTTGTCGCGTATCCTGCGCGTTGTAAAACAGCCCAAACGCCACGCCTGCTTGACCGCCCCAGCCAAACAGCGACAGCCCCAAGTGCAGGTTGCCGTTCCAGATGTTCACCACGCCGTTGGGCACAGGCAGACTGCCCTGCCACGGGAAGGGCGCGCCGAAGGTGTTGGGCACAGGCGCGCTCGCCTGCACCTCTTTGCGCGTAATGGTGAGCCAGCTGCCGCCCGCAGGGGCTTGCACCTGCACGACATACGGGTTCGGCGTCGGCACGCTCACATCCAGCACCGTGAGCGCGCCACTGAGGAAGGACTGTGAAACAGCGTAAGTCTGACCTGTGATGCTGTCTTGCAAGCGCACCTGCACACTCAACCCGTTGGTGTTGCCTGCATAGTCGTCCAGCTGCACTGCAAACTGCAGCCGATACCAGCCGTGCGGTTCGGGGAAGTTGCCCGACCACGGCGCGTCGCTTTCCAAGCCCTTGTTGGCTTTCACGATGGCTAAATCTTCGTCGTTGACTTTGCCATCGCCGTTGAGGTCGGCGCTGGGATGCGTTGTGCCGAGATAGCTCTCCACGAGCGCGTAGTCGGCGTCGTTGATGACGCCGTCGCGGTTGGCGTCGCCGTTGGGCAGTGTCAAAATCGGCACATCAGGTGGGCAGGGGATTGCAGTGAAGGCATTCGCAAACGAGGCAGCAAAGGTTTCGAGAGTTGCCGAAGCGGAGGATGAGAGTGCTAATAAACTGACAGCACTATTTACCCCCCCCCCGTGTGGGGTTGGCGTTGGCGACGGCAGATGGCGCAGCCAGCGACGGCGCGACCATCGCGATACCCAGCACGATAACAATTGTCTTTCCGAGAGTGCCCTGCGCCAGTGTGCGGCGCACTTGCTTGAGACTCCAGCCCTTCCGCAGCATCGTTCTAACCTCCATCGGATTGGCGCTTGCCCCCTGATTTTGCGGGGCGCGTTTAAATTATAGCACAGAATTTCGGATTTGTCAAGGGGGGACGGGGGGAATTGGGGGAAATTCCCCGATTAGGCACTGCTCATGTGTAGGCAACGGCGGCGTCCTGTTGAGGAACACAGCCGAAGTCTGCTCTTATCAGGTACACTTTCGCCTGCTATGGAGAGCCTGCTTGCACAGACGCGCCGATTCGTGCGGGAGCGATTGCTCTCGTTGGAGGGCGATACGGAGACGCTGTACGCGCTGGGGCTTGCCCTGCGCGAGTTGAGCGCGGGCTGGAGCCGCCTGCCCGACGAGATACGCGCCGAGCTGGAGCGCGCCCTGCAGAGCGTACAGCCCCTCAGCGAGGGGACGCTCGGCGTGCTGCTGGAGGAACTCAGCGCGCACCAGAAGGCGATTGCCCGCGCCGCGGCGCAAGCGCACACACCCCGCTATCCGACGCCGCAGATGGTGCTGCGCGCCTACGAACAACTGCGCCGCGCCCGCGCCGACGCCGACCCGCGCCGACTGGAGACGCTGCTGCTGGCAGGCGCGCTGGACGACCCCGCCACGCCGCTCAGCACACGGGCAGCGACGCTGATGCAGACGCTCTACGCGGGGCAGCCGCTGGGCGACTCCAACGCCAGCGTCGCTGTGCTGGTCGGGCTGGCGTTTTTGCAGGCGAACGGCGTCGCGGTGGCGTTGGATGGCGCGCAGGTCGCAGACCTAACGCGCGCCGTCGCCGGGCAAGCAGACCTGCACTTGCCCGACGCCCCCGCTGCCGAACCCGACCCGCGCGACTGGGACGATATTGTGGACGCGCTGGTTGCCCGCTACCGCGAGCCGCTCGTGCGCACGGAACACGTGCTCAGCGAAACGCAACTCGTGCGCCTTGAGCAGCTGCCCGACACCGTGCGGGCGACCCTTCAACCTGCGCCAGGTCCCAGTTTCGAATGGCGCTACCTGACGCTGCAAGACCTGATTTGGCTCAACAGCGAGATCACCAAGTCGCCCCAACCCTACAGCTACGACCGCTTGGAGGAGGCGACCTACTACCAATACAGCTACCGCCAGAGCCGCGATGTACCGTTGCAAGCGGCGCGCTTTTTGTGGGGCTACCTCAAGTACCGCCCGTTCGCGTGGGGCAACTTGGCGACCGCGCTGATTGCGACGCTGGCGTTTTTGCACATCAACGGTTACGAGACGCGCCTGCCCGTCGAGCATGCCGCCGAGTGGATGACGCAGATCGCTACGCGGCGCAAGCACCCGCTGGACGCCATCCGCCAAATCGCCGTGCCCGCCCTGCAGGGGACGCAGCCCGAACCCCTGCGCGAGCTGGCGCATCACCTGATTGAACACTACGAACCCGCGCTGCACGCACTGGGTGAGAAATAGGCGCGCCTGCGTGCCCGCAAAAATACCAGTTTTCAGCCTACATGCGCCTTGAACCCTTGACAGTTGAGGCGAAACTGTGCTATACTATAGCCGAGCGTAGGTTGCCCCCTGCGCTCGCACCGCCGGGACACCCGGAAAGGAGGATACGGATATGAAACGACTGGCGATTGTAGCACTGAGCGCGCTGATGAGCGTGAATGCGTTCGCGCTGTTCAGCGAGACGGAACCAAACAATACACGCGCGACAGCAGATGCCGTTCTGTACGGGAATGTCGCGCCTTGGAGCGATGTGGGCGTGCTGAGCCTCACGGCGAACGACAGCGACTTCTTCAAGGTTCGCCTGAACGCGGGCGACTGGCTGACCGCGATTACTTTCCCAACAGGGACGAACTACTTCGCGCCTGACACTGTGATGGCGCTGTTCGACGCTTCGGGCAATACTGCCATCGTGCAGAACGATGATGCGGGCAGCGGCTTTGGCTCTGCCATCCGCTGGCAGGCAGATGCGACAGGCGACTACTTCATCGCGATAACTGGCTTTCATGGCGTCTCTGGGCAGGACTCTCTCAGTTACTACGAGGGCGTAACCCATAGTCAGTCGGGCAGCTACATCCTGACCGTGAGCGTGGTGCCAGTGCCTGAGCCTGCGAGCATGCTCGCGCTCGGCGTCGGGCTGGCGGGTCTGGCTGGGCTGCGCCGCCGCAACCGCAAGTAAGGTTTTGTTCTGGAATGCGTTGAATCTTCGCCCCCCAGCCGTTGGGGGGCGTTTTTATTTCGGGCAGTTGGTATAATTCTCGCGATGAAGCCGACTGAGTGGCTCAGTATCCGTGTGGTTGCGCCGCCGCCCGCATGGGACGCTGTGGCTGCCGTACTCATCGATTCGGGGTGCGCGGGCGTGGAGCTGCGCGACCAGCCCTACAGCGTCGTCGCCTACCTGCCCGCCGCCGACCGCGAGCGGCTGCCCGCCATCGAAGCGCAACTGCAGAAACTGCCCGACTACGACCTGCCCCCCGTCCACAAGTTCGAGGTGCAGCCCGTCACGGAGGAGAACTGGCACACGGCGTGGCGGCGTTATTTTCGTAGTCGGCGGTTCGGGCAGCGCGTCCGCGTGCAGCCCAGCTGGAGCCGCCACAAGCCCGCCCCCGACGAGATTCTCATCCAGTTAGACCCCGGACTGGCGTTCGGCACGGGCGGGCACGCGACCACCGCGCTGTGCTTGGAGCTGCTGGAGCGCTCCCTGCAGCCTGGAATGCGCGTGGCGGATGTGGGCGCAGGCACGGGCATCTTGGCAATCGCAGCGGCGAAGCTTGGCGCACGCGAGGTCATCGCTGTCGACGACGACGCGCTCGCCGTCAAGGTCGCGCAGGGCAACATCGAGCGCAACGGCGTCGCCGACCGCGTGCAAGCCATCGTCGGCGACGGATTCTATGCGCTGGAGGGAACCTTCGACCTCATCGTGTGCAACATCGTCAGCGGTTTTCTGATGCGTACCGCGCCGCAGGTTCCGCCGCTGTTGAACGCTGGGGGCGTCTACATCGTGTCGGGCACAAGCGGGCGCAACTGGCGCAGTGGGGTGCGCCGCGCGATTGAGGGCGCAGGTCTGACGCTGGAGGAGGCGCGCAAACGCCGTACATGGGTCGCCGCCGTGTTCCGCAAGCGCTGACGCCGCGCGCGCTGCCGCGCTTTTTTGTGCCCCCAGCGACGCTCCAGACGCGCACGCTGCCCGACCCTGTGGCACATCAGGTCTACCGCGTGCTGCGCCTGCAGGCAGGCGACTGGATATGCCTGCTGGACGGCGTGGGGGGCGTCTTCTTGGCGCAGCTGGGCGAGAGCGGGCGCATCGAGACGCTGCAGCCAAGCGCGCTGGCGACCGAGCTGCCGTTTGCCGTCACGGTGCTGCAGGCGATGGTGCGCCCCGAAAAGGCGGAGACGGCGATTCGGCTGTGCGTGCAGGCAGGCGCGTGCGCGATTTGGCTTGCGCCCAGCGAGCGGTCGGTCGCCCAGCTGGAGCCTGCCAAGCAACTGTCGCGCGAATCGCGCTGGCAACGAATCGCGCAGGAGGAGGCGGAACTCGCATGCCGTAGCCTCTTGCCCGAAGTGCGCGTGCTGACCGATTGGGCGCAGGCGTTTGCAGGCTTGCCGCGCCCCGTGTTGGTGCTGGACGAGTGGGCAGGCGCGACGCCGCTTGTGCAGCGCGCACGGCGTATGCCCATCCCTGACGCGCTGAGCCTCGTCGTCGGTCCCGAAGGCGGCTTCAGCCCCGACGAGCGGGCGTGGATGCAACAACAATCCGAGACTTACGCCGTGTCGCTGGGCGCGCGCGTGCTGCGCACCGAACACGCCGCCTGCTACGCCCTCGCGCAGCTTGCCGCGTTGTGGGAGTGAGCGCGGATGCAAGGTATACTTATTGCCGTGAGCGAGCATGAACTCCTGAGTCGCATCACGCGCGACCCAAACATTTGTCATGGCAAGCCCGTCGTTCGTGGCTTGCGATACCCTGTGTCTACCGTGCTGGAATGGCTCGCCAGCGGGATGACCGCTGAGGAGATCCTGCAAGACTACCCTGACCTCGAAATGGACGACTTGCGCGCTGCCTTGCTGTACGCAGCACGGCTTAGCGAAGTCAAGCGTGTGGAACTATTCGCGCGATGAAGCTGCTTGTGGACGCGCAGTTGCCAATACGCTTGGCGAACCATTTGCGTCAGATGGGTGTCGAGGTTCTCCACACAAGCGAGTTGCCTCTGCGCAACCGAACTCCAGACGCTGAGATCAAACACCTCTCCATTACACAAGAGTATGTCATCGTAACGAAAGACGGGGACTTTGTAGACAACCTCCTGCTTCATCAGAACCTATACAAGCTGCTTCTGGTCGCAACGGGTAATATCACCAACAGCGCGTTGGTCGAGCTGTTTACCCGACACTGGCGAGAAATATCGGACGGGTTACTGCAAGCGCGTTTTGTGGAGTTGGCTCGCGACGGGGTTGTCATTCACTGGTAAACAGCTGCTTGCTGGGCGCGCGCGTGCTGCGCACCGAACACGCCGCCTGCTACGCCCTCGCGCAACTCGCCGCGTTGTGGGAGTGAGCGTTCCCCTTAACGCTTTTATAACACTCGGCTGGGTTTAATCTCGGCGGAGGTACCGACCATGCGTAAGGGATTCACTTTGATCGAGCTTCTGGTGGTTATCGCGATTATCGCGATTCTGGCGGCGATCCTGTTCCCTGTGTTCGCTCAGGCGCGGGAGAAGGCGCGCCAGACCGGCTGTCTGAGTAATGTCAAGCAGATTGGTCTTGGCATCCAGATGTATGTCCAAGACTACGACGAGTATATACCGCGCAATGCGTTCGCGGATCCGCCTCGCGTTGCGGAGGGCGACCACTTTGTGAACTGCTCCTCGCCGCGCTGGATGGATGTGATTCAGCCCTACATCAAGAACACCCAGCTGCACAACTGTCCCAGCGACCCGTTCGCGCCGATACGCGGCACGCTGCCCGACGGCACGCCACACACGCTGGCGGAAAACAAGCGCTATGTGTTCCAGCCGTACTCGCCCGACGGGCGCAATGTGTTCCGCGAGGCGGACTGCGGCGACCCGAACGGGCTGACGAACATCGGACGACGCTTCGGCAGCTACGCCATCAACAACATGTATTACGGCGGGTGCGGCATCAACACACCGCTCTCTACTTGCACGCCGCCCAACAACAAGCCGCTGGCAATCATCGCCGAGCCTGCCGACACCGTGCTGGTCGCGGAAGTGCAGAACATGGGACAGAGCGCGGACTTCTATCGCGCGGACCTCGTGCGCGACAACCAGCCGACCCGCGCCGTGGAGACCTTCCCGTTCCCAGCGTTGCTCAACCGCCGCAACAACGGCGCGATTCTGGGACGCCACATGAAGCTCACGAATGTCGTGTGGGTCGACGGGCACGCGAAGGCGGTCTCGCTGAACTATCTGGCGGAGACCAATCCGCAAATCTGCGGTACGACCTGCGTGATGTTCCGCTTCACCGTCGACGACGACCGCCCGCGCTAACTGCAACGACCTTCGTCCCCTCCCTCACGGTGTGGGGGAGGGGAACCGCCCGTGAAGTGCGGCATACTCCCTTAGAAACCGCTCCAGCCCCGCCTGCAGCGACTCGTCGATTTCGTAGACCATCACCTGCTTGAGGTAGCGTGCGCACAACTCGTGCGGGATGCCCGTGCGCTGCGACTCCGCGTCGACAATCGCGTCGATGCGCGTCTTGCCCCACTGGTAGGCGCGGCGGAGTAGGTCGGTAAGCGGCTGGTCGGGCGTCTCGGCGTTGGCAAGCCACACCGCCCACACGAACGGCAACCCTGTGTAGGTGCGCCACGCGCTGCCCAAGTCCACCACCTCGCGCACGGCAGGGTGCTCAGCCGTCATCCCCAAGTCGCCAATCAGCAGCGCGGCGTCCGCCTGCCCCAGCATGGCGTCCAAATCGGGCGCGGCATGCCGATACTCGGCTTCGATGCCATACGCGCGGGCGAGCAGTATCTGCGTCAGCGCAACGGAGGTCAGCGAACTGGTGTCCAGCGCGACCGTGCGGGTCTGGCGTAAGGGCGTCTTGCAAAACAGGCGCACGCTCAGCACGGCGTCGCGCGAGCCGATGCACAGGTCGGCGACAGGACGCACATCCGCGCGCCGCGCCAACTCCACCGACGAGACCAGCGCGACATCCAACTCCCGCGCCTGCAACTGCCGCGCCAGCACCGACGGCGGGGCGTACACGACCTCCACGAACGGCGTCGCCTCGTCGGTCTCCAGCCAGCGCGTTAGCGGCGCGGCGTTAATGTAAGGCACACTGCCCACGCGCAGTTTCCGCATCACAGCACCCGATCCAACAGCGCGAACACAAACAGCCCGATACTCACATAGCCATTCAGCGTGAAAAACGCGACATCGAGGCGGCTGAGGTCGTCGGGCTTGACCAGCGACTGCTCGTAGGCGAGCATCAGCGCGGCGACGGCGACGCCAACGAAGTACCACGCGCCCGCCCCCAGCGCGACGCCCCCCAGCGCAAACAGCGGGATGCACAGCGCGTGCGACAGGCGCGAGACCCCAATCGCCCGCGCCGCGCCCAGCGTCTGCGGCAGGCTGCGCAAGCCGTGCGCGCGGTCAAACGCCTCATCCTGCAGGCTATACAGGATGTCGAACCCCGCCACCCACAGCATCACGCCCAGCGTCAGCCACACGGGGGGCAACTCCAGCGTCCCGCGCACGGCAATCCACACCGCGCTCGGCGCAATCCCCAGCGATAGCCCCAGCCAGTAGTGCGACAGCGGCGTGAACCGCTTGGAATAGGAGTAGCCCAGAATCACCGCCAGCGCGACGGGCGCAAGCATCAAACAGAGCGGGTTCAGTTGCCACGCCGCGTACAGGAACACGGCAATCGCGACTGCCGTTGCAATCGCCATCTGGCGCGGGGTCAGCAAGCCTGCAGGCAGGGCGCGCGTGCGCGTGCGCGGGTTCAAAGCGTCCACTTCGCGGTCTGCCAGCCGATTGAACGCCATCGCCGCCGTGCGCGCCGACACCATCGCCACGAGAATCCAGCCCGCCACCCGCGCCGACGGCAGTCCCTCCGCCGCATACAGCAGGCTCAGCAGCGCGAACGGCAACGCGAAAATCGTATGCTCGAACTTGATGGCTTCAAGGAAGATACGCACTTTGCCCCAAGACGCCCGCAGGCTCGGCGTTAGCATCGCGCCAATTGTACCCGAGTAGACTGCTTCGTGTCGCCGTGTCCTATAGAAAGCAGCTACTCACTGCTATCCCGCGGCTGGAGCGAATCAATGAGCGTCTCAACTTGTTGTTTGAGGACAGGGAGGTCTCTCTCTACGGTTTTCCAGACCTCGTTGAGGTCTACCCCGAAATAGGCGTGTACTAATACCAATCGCGCGTTCAAAGTTCATGAATTGTCCCCCCTCCTGCAGGTTCCCCCCGCTTCGCGAGGGGAACCGCGCACGGGTTCGGTTCCCCCTGCGTGCAGGGGGAACCTTAAGGAGGGGGTTCTCGTTTATCCGTACTTTTGTGAACTCTGGCTCGGCGATTGGTATAACACATTTCGCATGGCGACAATCTGCGCCCATGGGACCTCAGGGTGTGCTGCGTGGAACGCCTTACCCAGTTGTGCAGCAGCCTCACCAATAATCTGGAGATGGTACAAAACCCATGTCCGAATCAACTCGTCTTGTTCAAACACCTCGCGACCCCTACCCGAGTACCGCTCGATGTTTGCTACCGCATCCAAGATGTCTCTCAAGCGTTCCGTAGGGTTCCTCATAGCGGGATTGCCTCTTGCAAGACTCGTTCGCGGATACGGGGCTTGAGACCGCGCTCGCTGACCACATCCACCTTAACCCCCAGCAGCTCCTGAAGTTCGACCCAGAGTCCTGCGTGGTCGAGCAGGCTTCGGTTGGGGTCAAACTCCACGAGCAGGTCGATATCGCTTTGCTCGTCGGCTTCACCGCGTGCGACGGAACCGAAGACGCGCACATTCCGCGCGCCATACTTCGCGCAAATCTGCAAAATCTCGTCCCGCTTGGCTTTCAGAAGCGTCTCAAGGGTCATCTCTGTACCTACATGATACCAAGTGCAAGCAAAGAACTGCAATTTCCCCTCCGCAAGGTTCTGTCGTTTGGTATAATAACGCTGGGTGAAACCATGCGTTCGAAATGGGCTGCGTTGCTAATCCCGTTTGTTGCGCTTGCGGCGTTGGGCTTCTATCGCCCTGCTGCGCCTGAGCCGCGCGCGTTGCCTCTTAGCGTTGTCTTCGGCTCGGAAATCAACGGCTACCTGACGCCCTGCGGCTGCAGCAAGCCGATGGTCGGCGGCATCCCCCGACGCGCGACCCTGCTCAAGCAACTCGCCGAGAAACATACCCTGCTCGCGCTCGAAAACGGCGACCTAACCAAAGCCGCAGGACGCCAAGACGAACTGAAAGCCGAGGCGCTCATCGAGATGCTCAACGCGATGGGCTACGACGCGCTCAACTTGGGCAAGTACGACTTCCAACTGGGGATGGACTACCTGCGCGCGTTGCAGGCGCAGTTCAAGGGCGCGATGCTCTGCGGGAATGTGCAGGAGGGGGGCAACCCTGCGTTTGACGCCTTCACGCTGGTCGAGAAACGCCACCTGAACCGCCCCGTGCGCGTGCTGATTGCAGGGCTGATTTCCGAAAAGCACACCGACGCGATACGCCAGCGCAACCCGCATCTCCGCATCACGCCTGCCGCGCAGCAACTGGACACGCTGCGCCCACAGATCGAATCGATGGGCGACCTGCGCATCCTGCTGTTCTACGGCACGGAGCAGGAGGCGGCGCAACTGGCGCAGGCGCACCCCTACTTCCACATGATTGTGTACGCGGGCGGTGGGGACGGCCCCCTGCCCACCAAGCAAGTCGGGCAGACGCGCCTGGTGTTCGCGGGCAACGACGCCAAGTTCGTCGGCATCGCACACCTCAGCGAGAACGCGCCCTACGCAATCGCCCGCGTGGAGCATACGCGCCTTACGGAGGACTTCAAGGACGACGAGCAAGCGCTGGGCATCAAACTCGGCTACTTGGCGCGGGTGGAGGCGGAAGACCTGCTGGGGATGGTTCCGCGCCGCCCGACCGTGAACGGCGATACCTTCGCGGGTAGCCGCGCCTGCATGCCCTGCCACGCGGAAGACTACCGCATCTGGCAGCGCACCGCCCACGCGAAAGCGATGCAGACGCTCATCGACGAGAAGCACGACAAAGACCCCGAATGCGTCGTGTGCCATGTGGTCGGGATGGAGTTCGAAGGTGGCTTCCAGAGCATGCAGAAGACGCCCACGCTCAAGGATGTCGGCTGCGAGAGTTGCCACGGACCCGCCCGCAAGCATGTGCAAGACCCCGAAACGCATCGGCTGGGCAAGGCGGGCGAAAAGTCATGCATGAGTTGCCATGTGCCCGCGCACAGCCCTGGCTTCGACTTCGAAACCTACTGGAAGAAGATCGAACACGGCTTCAAGAAGTAGCGACGGGTATACTTGGGGCGTTATGCGCATAGGTCAGCGTTCAACCACGCGGCTTGCCATCGTTGTGATTGGGGTGTTGCTCGCGCTCTATCTGGGCAACATGGGTGTGGGCTACTATCAGGCGAGCCGCATGCAGCTTTCGAAGGTGCAGCCGTCGCGCTTCACGGTGTTCGGCTTCCCCGCGCGCGAGATGGAGGAGCGCCGCTGGAAAATCATCATCACGCACGAGGTGCCCAAAGTGATGGAGCAGCTGCGCGAGGCGGACTTCGCGCGCCCAGAGTTCGGCGCGGAAGACCAGCAGAACTTCAAGCGCGTGCCGATTGAAGAGGTCATCCGCACGCTGCCTGTGGTGCTGACCGAGCAGCACATCGAACAGGCGTGGATGGAGGAGCGCGCCGCCGAGACGCTGCGGGCGCAAGGACGGTTTTTCGTGGTGCATCTGCGCCTGACGGCGGAAGGGCGCGCCCGCCTGTGGCACTACGCCCGCGAGCAGGTCGCCCGCCTGCGCGCGCTCGGCGAGAAACCGCGCGACGAACGCCTGCTGCTGATGGTCGGCGAGCAGCCGTGGGCGTCGCCGATTATCAGCCCCGAAGTCGGCAGCGGCTGGTGGCTGATGAGCCGATTCTCGATGCTCCAAAGCTCCGATGTGCAAATCTTCCCCATCTACGACGAGGAAATCGCGCAGGAGATTGTGAAGGGCTTCGAGGTTGCCAAGCAGCAGGGACTGGCGCAGGCGGAGGGCGCACGATGACCATTCGGCTTGGGCACAGCCCCGACGCCGACGACGCCTTCATGTTCTGGGCGCTCGCCGAAGGGTTGGTGGACACCCCGCTGCAGTTCGAGCATGTGCTGCGCGATATTCAGACGCTCAACGAGTGGGCGCGCGAGGGCAAACTGGAGTTCACCGCGCTGTCGGTGCATAACCTGGCGTATGTCGCCGACCGCTATGTGGTGCTGAATCAGGGGGGCAGCTTCGGCGACGGCTACGGACCGATGCTGGTAGCCCGCGAACCCATCCCGCTGGAGCAGCTGCGGGACTACACGATTGCCGTGCCGGGCTACCTGACCAGCGCGTACTTGGCGTTGCGCCTGTTCCTGCCCGACGCGCAGACAGTCGAGATGCCGTTCGACGCGATTATGCCCGCTGTGCAGCGCGGCGAGGTTCCCGTCGGGCTGCTGATTCACGAGGGGCAGCTGACGCATCGCGCGGCGGGGCTGCACTTGCTGCTGGACTTGGGCGTCTGGTGGGGCGAGCAGACGGGCGGGCTGCCCCTGCCGCTGGGGGTCAACGCCATCCGCCGCGACCTGCCCGAATCGGTGCAGCGCGAGATCGCCCGCGCCTTCCGCGAGAGCATTCGGCTGGGGCTGGAGAACCGCGACCAAGCGATGCGCTACGCGATGCAGTTCGGTCGCGGGATTGACCCCGACACCGCCGACCGCTTCGTCGGGATGTATGTGAACGCGCTGACGCTCGATATGGGCGAGCGGGGCAGGCGCGCGATTACCGAGTTCCTGCGGCGCGGCGCGGCGGCGGGCATCACCCCGCACGCTGAACTGCGCTTTCTGGACTGAGGGCGGGTACAATCCATCCTATGCCAGACAAGGTCGCCACGCGCACGCTCCAGCAGATGAAGGCGCACAGGCAGCGCATCGTCGCCGTCACCGCCTACGACTACCCCAGCGCACAGCTCGCGGACGCGGCGGGCGTGGATGTGATTCTGGTGGGCGATTCGGTCGCCAACACGGTGCTGGGCTACGAGACGACGCTGCCCGTGCGCCTGGAGACGATGCTGCACCACCTGCAGGCGGTGCGTCGCGGGGTGCAGCGCGCGCTGCTGGTCGCGGATATGCCGTTTTTGAGCTACGGCGTCTCGGTGGAGGACGCGGTCTACAACGCGGGCGCGCTGATGCAGGCAGGCGCGGAAGCGGTCAAGGTGGAGGGCGCCAGTCCGCGCGTGCTGGAGTCGATTCGCGCGATGGTGGGCGTCGGCATCCCCGTGATGGCGCACTTGGGGCTGACCCCGCAGTCGATTCACCAGTTCGGCGGCTACCGCCTGCAAGGGCGCACCGAGTCGGAGCAGGAGACGCTGCTACAGGCGGCGCAGGCAGTGCAAGAGGCGGGCGCGTTCAGCCTCGTGCTGGAGGTCATACCCGCCAGCCTTGCCCAACGCATCACCGAAAGCGTGCCGATTCCCACGATAGGCATCGGCGCGGGCGTCCACTGCGACGGCGAAATCCAGGTGTGGCACGACATCCTGGGGCTGAGCGAACGTGCCTTCAAGCACACCAAACGCTACGCCGAGCTGCGCGAGATTATCCTGAATGCCCTGCGCCAGTACGCCGACGAAGTGCGCCAGCGCCAGTTCCCCACCCCCGCGCAGAGCTTCGAGGTGGACAAATGAGCCTGCAGGAGTTGGAGCGCGTCGGCGCGGTGCTGCGCGGGCACTTCCTGCTGACTTCGGGCAGGCACAGCGACCTCTACTTCGAGAAGTTTCGGCTGTTGGAACAGCCCGCGCTGCTGGAGCGGCTGGCGGGCATGATGCTGGCAAATCTGCCGCGTGAGGCGGTTGAGGCGGCGCAGGTGGTCGTGGGTCCCACGCTGGGCGGGGTGCTTGTGGCTTACGAAGTCGCACGGCAGTTGGGCGTACACGCCCTGTACGCCGAGCGCGAGAGCGACGGGCGCGCCTTCCGTCGCGGCAGCCTGCTCGAACCGAACACGCCCGCGCTGGTCGTAGACGATGTGCTGACCACTGGAACATCCATCCGTGAGGTGCTGACGCTGCTGGAGCAGTACCAGGCGCGTGTGGTGGGCATCGGCGTGCTGATTGACCGTTCCGAGTCGCCGCTGGCGTTCAGCGCGCCGCTGGCGAGTGCGTTGCGCCTGCCCGCCCAAACCTACCTGCCTGACGAGTGCCCGCTGTGTCGGCAGGGCGTCCCGCTGACCAAACGGGGCAGTCGCGGCAAATTCGCCCCCGAATCGCCGATTTAGCGCGCCAAGGGTTGCAATTTCCGTCAACCCCTTCAGGTATACTTTGCCAGCATCACCATCGGGGTGTGTGGTCTACCCGTCCACATCATCCCGGAAGGAGGTTAGTCATGGACACGGGTAAAGTCAAATGGTTCAACGACCAGAAGGGCTACGGGTTCATCGTAGCGGATGACGGTCGTGAAGTCTTTGTGCATCACTCTGCAATCACTATGCAGGGGCACAGGACGCTGTACGAAGGGCAGTCCGTCGAGTTCGAAGTCGTGCAAGGTCCCAAGGGTCTGCAGGCGCGGAATGTTGTCCCGAAGTAAAGCAGTCTTAGAGACGGAAACGACCACGCGGGGGAGAACTTCCCCCGCGTTTTTGCTCTATGAGGCGGTTTTGGGGAACCGAGTGCTTGCTTTTTTAGTCAAAAGTGGGGTATAATGGAGAAATAGCCTTCGGGCTGTAGTCCATCATTCTGAGGAGGTAATACGATGCACAGACGGAAGGGCTTTACGCTGATTGAGTTGCTGGTCGTTATCGCGATTATCGCCATCTTAGCGGCGATACTGTTCCCTGTGTTTGCAGAAGCGCGCGAGAATGCACGTAAGACCCAGTGTTTGAGCAACATGAAGCAGCTCATGACAGGTTTCCAGATGTACAACACCGATTACGAGCAGATGCCCTACTGGCTCTGGTACAACCGCGGCGACGGCATCTGGATCACCTGGATGGAGATGATACACCCGTACATTAAGAACCAGCAAATCTTTCTGTGTCCCAGCGGTCCTACCAACCGTGAGGCATACACCACGGGCTGTACAGACGCGCCTGCACGGGTAGTCTCTCACTATACTTGGATGGCATGGGGTTACTTTGATTACTGGAACTGGTTCGGTACCATCATGTTCGCTGGTTTCCCAGTGCCGTGTAAGAGGACCGATCCAGTAACTGGCTCTTTGTGTGCCAATAACTGCCCTGCAAACCGCCCGTGGAGCGCGTGTGTCACGATGGATCGGGTCTCCTCGCCTGCGAATTCCGCGCTGTTGATTGAGGGATTCTTCGTCTCGTACTTTACCCCCCTTGCGGAGCAAACGACCAAGTTTGGGAGTGCGTGCACCACAGGCATGGATCCCAACGAAGACAACAAGAACATCAACCGCCACCGCAAGGGTGGTAATGTGGGCTTTGTCGACGGACACGCGCGCTGGATGCCCAACCGCCTGCTGCACCGTGATAACAGCGCGCGGTATAATTACCAAGGGATGGAGTACCCGCTTGGACGCTACTTCCAAGTGCAAAACTAATCTGTGGAGGCAAAACCTATGCGCTTACTTCGAAGGCTGTGCATAGCTCTGGGAATCAGTGTGATTGCTGTGGTGTTTAGCGGCTGCGGTAACACCGAGCAGGCTGAAGAGCCGACAACGGTACCCCCGCCTGCCACTGGGCCTAGTGGCGAGGCGGGAGGTGGAACCCAAGCGCCCACTTCGCCAGGCGAGATGCCACCCCCACCACGCTAAGCTCATGCGCGAAGGGGGAGGAAATCACCTCCCCCTTTCTCTACCCCTGCGCCCCTTGCAATTCCTGTCATGCTGGGTATAATTACAGTCAGCGCGTCAAGCGCACAACACACTTAGAGGAGGTTAGTCATGAAGAAGTTGCTGACACTGGGTCTGTCGCTGCTGGCAGTGGTTGCCGTGCTGTCGCTGAGCGCGTGTGCACCGCAGGATGGCGGCGCAAGCGGCGGAGACACCACTGGGCAGTCCAATCAGGGCAGCACTACTACGCCTGACACGGGCGGCACTGGCAGCGGTGGAACGACCGACGGCGGCGCGGGCGCGACGCCTGCAGAGCCCGCAATGGGCAATCAAGGCGGCACTGGCGGCGGTCAATAAGGACGCTGAGTCGCCTAACTGTGCGAGGGAGGGAGGCAAGTTGCGCTTTCCCTCCTTTTTGTTGTACCGATCGCGCGGACGGAGTTTACAATTGCCCCCCTCCTGCAGGTTCCCCCCGCTTCGCGAGGGGAACCGCGCACGGGTTCGGTTCCCCCTGCCCACAGGGGGAACCTTAAGGAGGGGGTTATCGATTTCCTCATCATACATAAACCTCGCCCCGAAACACATGGCTTGCCTGACCCGTCAACACCACGCCGTCGGGCTGCGGGCGCACATGGAGCGTCCCCCCTCTGGAAACGACGGCAACTTCCGCGTCAACCCAGCCCGCGCGATGCGCCAGTACCGCCACAGCCGCTGCGCCGCTGCCACATCCAAGCGTCTCGCCCACCCCACGCTCCCAGATGCGCACGCGAATCTCGCTCTGCGAGGCGACCACCGCCCACAGCACGCTCGTGCGCTCTGGAAACATTGGGTGCGTCTCCAAGCGCGGGCTGACCTCCAGAAACAGCGCGTCGTCGGGCAGCGTCGCGCCGAAGATGACCGTGTGCGTCGTGCCCGTGTTGACGCACGCAATCCGAACCGTGCGCCCTGCGACGGTCAGCGGGTAGTCCTCGATGAACTCGCCATCGGCGAGCGCGGGAATCTCGCGCGGGTGGAAGCGCGGGGGCGGCAGCTGCGTGCTTATCGCCGCCACAGCGTCTGCATGCAGGTGAACCACGACGGGCACGACCTGACCGCCCAGCGTCTCGATGGCGAACGCTGGCGCGTCTACGAAGCCCTTTTCGTAGGCGTAGCGTGCGGCGCAGCGCAAGCCGTTGCCGCAGAAGTCCTCTGTGCCGTCGGGATTGAACATCCGCATCCGCACTGGCGCACGCGCCCCGCGCTCCACCACCAACAACCCGTCCGCGCCGATTCCGAACGGACGGTAGCACAGTCGCTGTGCCAACATGCGGTAGTCCAGCCCCTGCGCCGCCTCTGCCTCAATCAGCACGAAATCGTTGCCGACGCCCTCCATCTTGTGGAAGGGCAGCGTGCGCTGTGTCATCGCCGCGATTGCAGCAGCCGCTTGACCTCCGCCTCCAGCGTCGCGTAGGTGGTCTGTCCTGACCACGCCTTCACGCGCTTGCCCGACTTATCGTACAGGTAGAAGCGGGGCACTTCGCCGCGCCACTCCTTGTCGAAGCGGTCAGCGAACTGGTCAAAATCCTGCTTGACCACCAGCACAGGGTACTCCACGCGGTTGCGGCGCAGCACAGGCGGCACAGTCTGATCCGCGCTCTCCTCATCGTCGAACGAGACGCCGATCATCTCCACCCCGCGCGATTTGTAGTTGCGGTAAAAACGCGCCAAGTCGGGCAGCTCTTCCATGCACGGACCGCACCAAGTCGCCCAGAAGTTGACAATCACCACTTTGCCCTTGTGGCGTGCGATGCGCTGTTGCAGGTCGCGGGCGTTCGTGCGGGGCAGGCGCGGTTCCGCAATCACACTCATCCCAAGCGCCATCAGCGCGGCGCACAGAAGCCATCTCATGCGCATAGTGGGGCTATTGTACCTCACTCAGGGTCGCGCCACACGCCGTCCGCTTTGAGCAGCGCGATGAGTTCCTCCACGCCGCGCTCGGCGGGGATGTCGTTTTTGACGAGTTGCCCGTGTCGGTAGAGCGCGATTTTGCCGCCCCCGCGCCCCACATAGCCGTAGTCGGCGTCTGCCATCTCGCCTGGACCGTTGACGATGCAGTTGTGCGTGAGCGCGAGCGCACCTGTGTAGGTGTGCGCTTTCGCGACCTCCAAGTTGTGGACAACCCCCGCGTAGGGCGCGCGACGCACAGCGCGCACAGGCAGGTAGAGGTACAGCGCGTCCACCGCGAGCCGCCCTGTGCGACGGCGACTGTCGGGGATGTCGATTTTGTAGCCCAGTTGCTCGGCGAAACGGCGCAGCGCGTCGCCACCCGTGACCGAGACGGTGTACACGGGCTGCCTATCCCGCGGGGTACGCCGAGTCAGCCCCGCTGCGATGCCCAAGCGCAGCAGCATCTGATGCACTTGGAACGCGAGCGTCGGCGAGACCGTGACATACTGGGCGCGCGGGTAGCCTTGCACAGCGCCGCAGTAGCCGTCGCATCGCCACAGCGTCGCCAGCAGGTGCGCCTGCTGCGCATGCGGCAGGGTCAGCATCCAGTCGGGCATGCGTTTGTTCTCGGCGCGTCGCCCGAACAGGCGTTGCATGCGCCCCGCCCACTCGGTGGAGTGGCACAGCACCTCCAGCGTGTTGCGTCGCATGCGGGTGCGTGCAGGCGCGCCGTGCGCTTGCAGCGCATCGCACAGCCGCCGCGCCAGCGCGACTTCGCCTGCGCCGAAGGTGAAAAAGACCTGCTGCGCCTTGCCCTGCGCGCCGCCCAGCGACCCCTCCGCCAAATAGCAGGCGGCAATCGTCAGGAACGCCTCGTCGACAGGCACATCGGGATACTCTGGCAGTCGCTCTACCGCCTGCTCGCCCTGCACAATCGGGTAGAGCACGACCATGCCAGGCGCAAGCGCGTCGGCGGCGTACCAACGGGCGGAGTCGGGGAGTACGGCAGGGCTTGACCCCCCTCCTGCAGGTTCCCCCCGCTGCGCGAGGGGAACCGCACGCGCTTGGTTCCCCATGCCTGCAAGGGGAACCTTAAGGAGGGGGTTAATCTCTGTCTTCGGTATCGCCAGCACAGGATGGTTCGGCGTGAACTGCACGGGTGGCATCCCTGCGCAGCGCAGTTCAATCAGTTCCCCTGCGAACGCATGCGTCTCCACCTGTTGCACGGGCTGGAGGTCGCCCCGATCGGTCAGCACAAGGTCGCCTGTACGCACCTCACGAATGGGACGCAGCCCCTCGCGCGTCATCACGGGCGAGTCGGGGTGCAAGCAGCCCATCACCGCAATATCCAGCCCCACGAGGTGCTTGGTCGCCTCGCGCACCTGGTTCAGCACCGTCGGCAGGTCGAACTTCGTGCGCCCGCAGGACGGGCACGCGATATACTCCACCTTCGTCTTGCGCAGCCCCAACGCCTGCAGGATGTCGTAGCAGACTTCGATTTCGTTCACGGGGTCTTCCGCCAGCGAGACGCGAATCGTGTCGCCGATACCCTCCGCCAGCAGCGTGCCGATGCCAATCGCGCTCTTGATTCGCGCGTACATCCCGTCCCCTGCTTCCGTGACGCCCAAGTGCAGCGGGTAGTCCATGCCTTCTTCGTCCATGCGCTTGACCATCAGGCGATTGGCGGAAAGCATAATGGGCGCGCGGCTCGCCTTGAGTGAAATCACCAAGTTTTTGAACCCGTGCGCCTCGCAGATTTTGAGGTACTCCATCGCCGACTCGACCATCCCGACGGGCGAGTCGCCGTACATGACCTTGATACGCTCCGACAGGCTGCCGTGATTGACGCCGATGCGCATCGCCAGCCCGCGCTCCTTGCACGCCTTGATGACGGGCAGCAACGCCTGCTCGATGGCTTCCAGTTCCTGCTGAACCTCGGCGGGGCTGTAGTCCACGCGGTTGGGGTCAGGCTTGCGGAACACGAACAGTCCGGGGTTGATGCGAATCTTGTCGACATGTTTGGTGCATTCGAGGGCGATGTCCATGCCCTGGTGGTGAACATCGGCGACGAGGGGGATATGCCCGTAGCCGCGGCGTTTGAGTTCTTTGCGGATTTCGCCGAGGTTTTGCGCCTCGCGCAGGTTGGGCGCGGTGATGCGCACGATTTCGCAGCCCGCCTCGTAGAGTTGAATCGTCTGCGCGACCGCCGCCTCGGTGTTCATCGTCTCGGCGGTGATCATCGACTGGACGCGGATGGGGTTGTTGCCGCCGATGCCGATGTCGCCGACCTTGACCTCGCGCGTGCGACGGCGCGGCTTGCTCAGCGGCAGCTGCACTGCCGTCAGCGGGACAATCGGGTTCATAGCAGGCGAATTTTACCCGCTGGGCGCAATCACTTCGCGCAGGTAGTCGCCGTAGCGGTATAGTGCGCTGCGGGCGCGTTCCAGCCGTCCGATGAGGTCGCCTTGGTCGTAGCGAATCACCTCGTCGAGGGTTTCGGCGACAAACAGCGCCTCCATCGCGTCGGTAGCTTTGCCAGCGGTTCGCTTGCCGAACTCCGCGTCGCTGGGGTCGCAGTTCAAGTGCGCCGTGAGGTACGGCTTGAGGTGCGGGTAAGCGCGTAGCAGCCAGCGGCGCACTTGCGCATACTCCTGCTGGAACGGCGCGCCCTCGCCCGCGAACGCCGCATCGCAAATCAACTCCGCCAGACGCTCGAACCGCTCGTAATACTCTGCCAGCAGCGCGCGCTGCTCCTCAATCGGGAACGCGACGCCTGCGCCGCGCCAGTGCCGAATCTGCTCGCGCGCCGTCTCTGGAAGCGACTGCCACACCGTGTGTGCGCGTGTCCAGTAGACTCGCCCAATCGCCTGCACCTGCAAAACGCCTTTCCGAATGCCCTGCGCGAGAGTGCGCGCCCAAACAATCATCCCCATCAAAATGCCTCCATGCGCGTGTCGTTCTGCTTCGCGAGGAAGTTCAGCTTCAGGTCGCGAAGTCGCCGTTCGTATTCTCGTTGCTCCTCTGGTTCGAGGCGCGGCTTGAGTTTTCCTGCCAGAAAGTCGGCGCAATCGATGGCGATTCGCGCCTCCTCCAGCGCGAGGTGCGTCTGCCCCGTCGCAGGGTCAGGCAGAAAACCCATGTGCTGCCACGCGCTGGCGATATACAGCTCCAGCGTATAGCGCAGCAGCGTATACACATCGGTGCGCTCCGACGGCTCCATGCAACGCCTCCTTTGAGAGGGATTATACCCCGAATTGGGGGTTGTGTGATTCCAATCACGGAAACGGCGTCCCTGCGGCGGGCTATACTCTATCAGCGCGTACGACCGCGCAAAATCTGACAGGAGGTTCATTATGCCTACGATTCTTGACATTGCGGTACAGGCTGGTTCGTTCAAGACGCTGGTGCAAGCCGTTCAAGCGGCAGGTCTGGTCGAGACGCTGAGCGGGGAGGGTCCCTTCACTGTGTTCGCGCCGACCGACGAGGCGTTCGCCCAGATCCCCCAAGAGACGCTGCAAGCGGTGCTGGCAGACAAGGAGAAGCTCACGGCAATCCTGACCTACCATGTAGCGCCGGGCAAGCTGATGGCGGCGGATGTCGTGCGCAGCACGCAGCTGCAGACCTTGCAGGGTCAAAGCATCACGGTCAGCACGGAGGGCGGCGTTCGCGTGGACAACGCCAATGTTATCCAGACCGACATCGAGGCGGATAACGGCGTGATCCATGTGATTGACCAAGTCATTATGCCCAAGTAAGCGACCAATCACCTCGCAACTCGGTCGGGTGGAGAGGGGCGTCTCTCCACCCGTTTTTTTAGGCGGCGGTGTGCATCTGGTTGGTGATGATTTGGAACGGGCGCAGGTCTTTAATGATGACGGACTTGCGGTTGGTGGCGATCCAGCCTTTGCGCACCCAGCGTCCGAGCGTGCGGCTGACCGCTTCGCGGCTCGCGCCCACATAGTCGGCGATCTCTTGGTGAGTGAGGTGGATTTCGATGCCTGCGTCGGTCTGCTCGCCGATGGTTTGCGCCAGTCCGATAAGGGCGTGCGCCACGCGCTGCCCCAGTTTGAGGCGGCTGATGTGGAACACGCGCTCTTCCGACTGGCGGATGCGCTCCGCCAAGTTGCGCAAAAGCGCCAAGGCGAAGTCGGGATGCTCGCGCAGTAGAGTCTCGAACTGGTCGGCGGAGAGGTAGCGCACTTCGGTCGGCTCGAGCGCCTCGACGGTCGCGCGTACCCAGTGCCCGGTGAGGATGGTCGTCTCCCCGAAGGAGTCGCCCGCGCTGAGGATGGCGTAGGTCAGCGCGCTGCCGTCGGGCGCGATGGAGTAGACCTTCATCATGCCCTTCTCCACGACCCACCAGCCGCCCGGCTCGCGCCCCAACTCCAGACGCTCACCAGGGTCGTAATGCACACACAACATACGGCTCAGGATGTCGTGCTTCTCGTCTTCACTGAGCCCCTGAAATGGGCTGGTCTTCACCAGCGCCCACTTGACAGTCATAGAGTTCACCTCGCTGCTTGGGATAGACCTTGCCGCCAAATGATGGGACAGCTAGGATGCCAGCAAGGCGCCAAGAGTATACCCGATGGGTGGGTATAATCCCGCGCGTTGCGATGCTCAAACCCGAGAATCGACTGGCGATTTTGATGCACGAGGGGATTCTGGGCAAGTTCGGCAAGACGGGGCTGGGCTTGCTGCGCTACAGCGCGAACCCGATTGTGGCGGTGATTGACCGCGCGTGCGCAGGTCGGTCGTTGCGCGAGTTGACGGGCATTCAACGCGAGGTGCCGATAGTGGCGTCGGTGCAGGAGGCGATGGCGTACCGTCCCGACACGCTGGTGATTGGCGTCGCGCCGTCGGGGGGCGCGCTGCCCGCCGAGATGTGGCGCGAGGTGCGCACGGCGGTGCTGGCAGGGCTGAACCTCGTGAACGGCTTGCACGCGCCGCTCGCCAAGCACCCCGACCTCGAGCCGTTCCTGCACAGTTGCCAGTGGATTTGGGATGTGCGCAAGGAGCCGCCGGGGCTGGGCGTCGGGTCGGGCAAGGCGCGACACCTGAACGGCACGCGCGTGCTGACCGTCGGCACGGACATGGCGGTCGGCAAGATGACCGTCAGCCTCGAGATGCACCGCGCCTGTCTACAGCAAGGGATACGCTCCCGCTTCCTGGCGACGGGGCAGACGGGCATTATGATTGAGGGCAGCGGGGTTGCCTTAGACGCTGTGCGGGTGGACTTCGCGTCGGGCGCAGTGGAACAGTTCGTGTGCGCGTTGGCGGAAGACGCCGAGATTATCCACATCGAGGGGCAGGGCGCCCTGACGAACCCCGCATCGACGGCGACGCTGCCGCTGCTGCGCGGCGCGCAACCGACGCACCTGGTGCTGGTGCATCGCGCCGGGCAGACGCATATCCGCACCTTCCCCGATGTGCCCATCCCGCCGCTGCCCGAAGTGATTCGCATCTACGAGCAGGTCGCCGCGATGGGCGGGGCGTTCTATCCGTCCAAAGTGGTCGCCGTCGCGCTCAACACGGCGCACCTGAGCGAGTCGGAGGCGCGCGCCGCAGTTGAGCAGGTGGAAGCCGAGACAAAATTGCCCTGCACCGACCCCGTTCGGTTCGGCGCAGGGCGACTATTACAAGCGATTATGACAAGTGGGTAGGAGTGCAAAGGCTCATAGGTGCTTCGCAATCCGCTGTTCGATCGCGCCTTTGGGCAGCGCGCCCACAATCTGCTCCACGACCTGCCCGTTTTTGAACAGCAACAGCGTCGGGATGCTCATGATGCCGTACTGCATCGCGAGCGACTGCTCCTGATCGACATCCACTTTATACACCTTCAGTTTGCCCTCGTATTGGTGCGCAAGTTCCTCGACAATCGGGGCGATCAGGCGGCACGGACCGCACCAGACCGCCCAGAAGTCCACCAAGACAGGCGTGGGAGAGTTGATGACCTCTGCCTGCCATTCGCTCTGCGTAATCGCCTTCGCCATATGCATAGCCTCCTTAGGATAGTGGCTTAGTATACCCATTTCCATGCGTCTATAGTTTCATAGGGTCTTTGGGCGTTGCGTTGGCGTGCGGGATAGGGTATAATACTGCTTGTCGGGGCGTGGCGCAGTATGGCTAGCGCGCTACCATGGGGTGGTAGAGGTCCCCGGTTCGAGTCCGGGCGCCCCGACCATGTGCGCCCGTAGCTCAGCGGATCAGAGCACCAGACTTCGGATCTGGGGGTCGGGGGTTCGAATCCCTCCGGGCGCGCCAGACAATCTATCGCGCTTGCAGTGCGCCGATACCCCACATGTTGCGCTCCTGACGCCCTTACGACTCGACACAATTGCGCGATCTGGGGGTCTGAAGCGGTTCCAGATGGAATTTTATCACCCCCTCCTTCAGGTTCCCCCTGCAAGCAGGGGGAACCGAACCCCTGCGCGGTTCCCCTCGCGAAGCGGGGGGAACCTAAAGGAGGGGGGCAAAATCGGCATTTTCGAACACACTCTCACCCACTTGACATGCCGCCCCGTTGAATTAGGTATATTATACGCAGCGACCATGCGAACGGAGCTGACATCGTCCGATTTGATGCGTCAGACCTTGAAGGGGCATATCGACCACGAGGGGGTACAGACCCTTCTGGAAGCGGCGGCGGCGTGCGACGAAGCGCAGTTATGCTTGGCAGACGGGGACTACAAAGCCGCGCTGGAGATTGCGCTCCCCTTGATCCTGTTGCAATCGCCTGTGGTTGCCAGCCGCGCCCGCGAGACCACCATCGCCGCGCTGGACGAACTGGTCGAACAAGCCCTGAACGCGAATCAACCTCAACATGCGCTGCGCTACATTGAACAGTGGCTGAGCTTGGAGCCGAAAGGCTTTTTCCCGCTGTTGCGCCGCGCGGAAATCCTGCAGCACGAGATTGGCGACCTGCACGAGGCGTGGACTGCCTACTTGCAGGTGCTGCGCCATTACCCCAACAGCACGGAGGCGTTTCTGGGGCTGGCGCAACTCGCGCTGATGGAGGGCAACCCCGAACGAGCGTATCCCTACATCTTGCGGGCGTGGCAGTCGCTGGCGAACTCCGAGTGGGCGTACACCCCCAGCATGCGCACCCTGCAAGCGGTCTTCGAAGACCTGTATGACATCACGGCGGGCATGATGCAGTGGCTCGGCTCGGCGGACGAGGCGCGCGAACTGACCCAGAAAGCCATCGCGCTGCTCGGCGAGACCGAACTGCTCAAAGAGCGCATGCAAATCATCGAAGAGCTGGGCGACTAAGACGCCGCGCGCCTACAGAACCCCCTCCTGCGGCAGCACCAGCAGCTCGTCGACGGTCGCATCAGCGGGCGTGGTGAGCATCTGCACGATGAGCCGCGCGACGGTTTCGGGGCGAATCATCTTTTCGCGGTCGGGAATGGCATCGCCGTCGCCCCAGATCGCGGTATCCACCGCGCCAGGCAGGATCGCCATCACGCGGATGCCCTGCTTGCGCACCTCCTTTGCCAGCACGCGCGTGAACATCAGCCCTGCGGCTTTGGCGCAACTGTACGCGCTCAGCCCCGCAAACGCCCGCGCGCCCGCGACCGACAGCACATTCAGGATTTGCCCGCGCCCTTGCTCCAGCATGCTGGGCAGCACCAAGCGCGTGGTCAGATACAGCCCCTTCAGGTTGCCCTCCAGCGTGCGCCACCAGTCGGTAGGGTCGCTGCTGGCGATGAACCCGAACGATTGAATGAACCCCGCGTTGTTGACCAAGATATCGACGCTGCCGCGGATGCTGAGCGCGCCTTGCACCGCCTCGCGCAGCGCGCCCTCGTCCGAGACGTCGGCAGCGAACCAGTACGCCGCGCCGCCTGCATCGCGAATCTGCGCTGCAGTCGCCTCCAACTGCGCCTGCGTGCGCGCGACCAGCACGACCGTCGCGCCATGCTGCGCCAACAGCTTCGCCGTCTCCGCGCCAATTCCGCGCCCGCCGCCCGTAATCAACGCCACTTGACCCGATAGCGTGTCCATCGGCAAGGAGTATACCTGTAGGCAGGAAAACCCGCGCAAGGGACGAAAGTCCTAATTGCGATGAGCCGCACGACGGTTTTGAAGACCTACAAGCTGTGGGTGGGCGGCGCGTTTGTGCGTTCCGAGTCGGGGCGGGCGTACCCTGTGCGCAACGCGCAGGGCGAGTTCTGGGCGAACGCGCCGCAAGCCTCGCGCAAAGACCTGCGCGACGCCGTGCAAGCCGCCCGCAGTGCGCAGCCCAGCTGGGCGAAACGCACGGCGTACAACCGCGGGCAGATTCTGTATCGCGTCGCCGAGATGCTCGAAACGCGCCGCGCCGCCCTGCGGGACGAGCTGTGCGCTGTGCTGGGCGTTCTCCCAAGCGACGCCGACGCCGAAATCGACGCCAGCATCGACCGCTGGGTCTACTACGCGGGCTGGAGCGACAAGTTCGGGGCGGTGCTGTCGGCGGTGAACCCCGTCGCGATGCCAATGCATACCTTCACCGTGCCCGAACCGATGGGCGTCGTCGGAATTGCGTGCCCGCCCGAAGCGCCGCTGGCGTCGCTAAGCAGCCTGCTTGCCCCCGCGATTGTCAGCGGCAACACAGTGGTCGCTCTGCTGCCCGAAGACGCGCCGACGGTGGGGCTGGCGTTCGCCGAAGTGCTGGCAACTGCCGACCTGCCTGCGGGCGTGGTGAACCTGCTGAGCGGCAGCCCACGCGAGCTGTTGCCTCATCTGGCTGCGCATGTCGGCGTCGACGCGCTCAACCTGTGTGGTGTGACCGAACCTGAACGCGCCCCGCTGGAGCAAGCCGCCGCCGAGACCATCACGCGCCTGCACCATAGCCCGCGCCTGACCCCCGACGAGTGGCACAGCGACATCGCGCAGGGACTGCACTGGCTCGAACCCTACCTGGAGTTCAAAACCGTGTGGCATCCGCTGGGATGGTGAACCATGCAACCGCGCACGAAACTCGCGCTTGGGCTGGGCGTCGCCGCGCTGCTGCTTATCGGCGTGCGCGTCTTCATCTCGCTTGCCACGCCCAAAGAGATTGACCCCCGCGTGCGCATCGAGCAGATGTTCGCCGAGGGCAAGCAGGCGTTCGAAAACGAAGACATCGACGGGATGCTGCAGTTCCTCGCCGACGAGTTCAGCTGGAGCGGGATGGATAAGCAGCGACTGCGCTACCAACTGGCGCAGTTGTTCCGCAACGCGCAAGACCCGCGCGCCGAGCTGGGCGAGCTGCAGATGGAGATTTTCGCAGGGCGCATCCTCGTGCGCACGCCTATCCGAATCACCTGGCGCGACCCGAACAACCCAAGCGGCACAAACTCGCAGGACTTCGGCGTCGTGGAGTTCGAGTTCCGCAAGTACCCGCAGCGCAAGTGGCTGATTATCCGCTACGACGACTGGCGACTCATCCGCATGGAGGCGACGCAGATGGGGGAGATTCCGCTATGACGCCTGAGTTGGAGACGAAGTACGCGCGACTAAAGGCGATTTTGCACGAGATGGGCGCAGTGGTCATCGGGCTGTCGGGCGGGGTGGACAGCACGCTGCTGGTCAAAGTTGCGTATGATGTGCTGGGCGAGCGATGCCTCGCGGTCATCGGCAAGTCGGAGGCGTTCCCCGAAGGCGAAATCGACGAGGCGCTGCAACTGGCGCAACACATCGGCGTGCGCGTGCGCATCGTGCCCACCCACGAGCTGCACAACCCGCTGTTCCAAGTGAACCGCCCCGACCGCTGCTACCACTGCAAGACGGAGCTTTACGGCGTGCTGCGTCGCGTCGCCGACGAGGAGGGCATCGCGTGGATTGCCGACGGCGCACACGCAGACGACCTCGGCGACTACCGCCCCGGCATGCGCGCCGCGCAGGAGCACGGCGTGCGCGCCCCGCTGCTGGAAGCGGGCTTCACGAAAGCAGACATCCGCGCGCTGGCACGGCATCTGGAACTGCCCATCTGGGACAAGCCGTCGTTTGCGTGCCTCTCCAGTCGGTTCCCCTACGGCACGGTGATTACGCGCAAGCGGCTGCAGCAGGTAGACCGTGCCGAGCGGTTCCTACGCGAACTGGGCTTCCGTCAGGTGCGGGTGCGCCACCACGACCCAATTGTGCGCATCGAGGTGGAGCCGCGCGACTTCGAACGGGTGCTGCAGCACGCGCCCGACATCGTTGCGCACATGAAGTCGCTGGGCTACCTGTATGTCGCGCTGGACTTGGAGGGCTACCGTTCGGGCAAGATGAACGACGCGCTGCGCGCCGAGTGAGCGCTATCGCTGCTTCGGTTCGATGACCATCGAGCCGATGGGGACGCCGTCGCGCTCTTTGGACTTGGCTTCCACGCGCTGTAGGTCTTCCTCAAGGTAGACCACGATGCGCTCGTTGTCGCGCCAGCGGATGCGGTAGAACTCGTCCTCGCCGTCCAGCGACACATCGCCTTCCAGTGTGATGGTGCGCTTCTGGTCGTCGTAGAGGGCGCGCCGCGCCGTGCCGTTGAGTTTGCTCAGCGGCTGCGGGCGGTCGTAGACGAACTCCACCTGCCCTGTGGCTTCCGCCGTGCGCAGTACGCCGCGCCCGCGCGCGTCAGTGCCAAGCGTCGCTTTCAACTGCGCACAGGTCAGCGTGAAATACTGGTCGGGCGACTCGACGCGCACGGGCGACCCGCGCTTGCCGCGCACCTCCACATCGTAGGCGTCGCTCTTGAAACGGCGCGTGGAGACCAGCACATCGTAGCGGATGGTCACCCTGCCGAAGCGGATTTCTTGACCGCCCTGCGGCGGTTGCTGCCCCTGCAGCAGCCAGACGCCGATGAGTAATGCCACACACAGCCCGCGCATGGCATAAGTGTACCCCTTGCGCCTGCCCCGCGCGTGTGGGGTATAATCCACGCAGCGCGACTTGCTCGCGCACACTACAGAAAGGAGGACGATGCGATGAAGCGATACTTCGGCTTTACTCTCGCGCTTGCTTTGGCAAGCGGCATGGCGCTGGCTCAGCCGCGCGTGGTGATTAACGAGTTCGCCTACGACGATACAGGCACAGACAACCTCGAGTTTATCGAGCTTTACAACGCCGACACCGTGCCCGTAGACATTTCGGGGTGGGTTGTCGACTGCGGCGATCAACTCCCAGGCGACAACAACGCTGATTTCACAATCCCTACGGGTACCGTCTTGCAGCCTGGTCAGTACTATGTCATCGGCACTGCCGATCTAAACACGCGCTGTGGCGGATGCGTGAACCTGACCATTAATCCTGGCAGTGGGGGCATCATCGAGAACGACAACGAGTGGATTGCGCTGATTATTCCGGGCAATCCGCGCGTGGTTGTGGACGCGGTGGTGTATGAAGCGAACAGGTCGGCTCTGTCGGGCTGGGTGCCTGCCGACATCATTCCCCAGTTGGGCGGAGGCTTGTGGGGCAACTATCAAAGCTTGGAAGCGGGTACAACCACCGACGACGCCTTCTTGACGATTGGTCGCTGGCGCGACGGGCTGGACACGAATGTGAACGGACGCGACTTTGGGCATATGCGTCCTTCGCCAGGCGCGTCGAACAACCTCCCCGCGCTGCAAGCGCGCCAGTGCTTGAACTTCGATGACTACAGCGTCGGAGACCGCCCCAGCGAGTTCACAGGCTCGTACCGTGAGCCGCGTGTGATTGACCCCACGCAAGCGGACAACTCCGCGACTACCGCCTTCAACCCGAACACAATTTCCGCTTCGCCACAGGGCGGCAACGCGATGATGGTGCGCGACTGGGCAGGCGGCGGGAATGTCGCCGTGTCGAACTTCGTCTACGAAGGCAACGCGGGCTACGACCTGTATGTCTATATTAACCCTGACACCAGCGAATTTACTGCTGGTCAAGTAGAGACATGGATGATTGGAATCGGCGGCTCGGAGTCGGTACACAACCACCCCTTGCTCCTCGAAACATCCTCGTCAGGCAGCGCGAATGGGATGACGGGCATTGGTTGGGTCTTCCGCCGTTCCGTCGCGGCGACAAGCAACCCTGCACACCCCACTGAAGTCAAACTCCGACTGGTGGACGCGGGTAAAGGCGGTGACAGCCGCGTCAGTGGATCGAACAACACTTGGAACATCTACGGCGAGATTGACCTCACGGGTGCGAGCGCGGGCTGGTATCGTCTCCGCTTGGAGGTCGCCAACGGCGCGGTGAAGGGCTACTTCTACGGCGACCCGAACAACCCGACTGTCATTTGCGGCACGACGGCGATGGGCTGGGTCGGCGGCTTCTACATCGGCTACCGCGAGACGCTGGGGAATATCCCGCAGCGTATCAATCCCGTGCGCATCGACAACGCGTGCTTCTATGTGCCCGTCGAGGGCGATGTGGACGGCAACGGCTGCGTCGACGACGCCGACCTGCTCTCGGTGTTGTTTGCGTTTGGCGCGTCCGAATGCTCGCCCGCCGATGTGAACGGCGACGGCATCGTGGACGACGCCGACCTGCTGACCGTGCTGTTCAACTTCGGCAGCGGGTGTTAACCCTCACCCCCCAACCCCTCTCCCACGCGGTGGGAGAGGGGCGTAGGGGCGCACGGCGGCGCGCCCTGCTGGGACGGGCGGAAGCTCCGCTTCCGCACTCCATAATCCCCCTCTGCAGCCAGCGCGGCGAGGGCAAAAAGGCGCGTTTGCCTGCTCACGCCCGCGCGGGGAAATCGCCCCTGCCTCAGCCATTCCGCGCCGAACCGAGATGTACCCTTACCAGGATGGGCGGGGGCTACAACGCCCGTTGCAAGGGCAAGAAGCACTGCCCGCTGCCCGAATCGGTATAGTATTCCTACCGAGCGAGAGGGACGCGAATTACTGCCCGAAGCGACAGGAGTGCCGATGTCTAACGTGCGGAAGGTTCTGTCGGTATGTGAGGCGGGCGCGCCGCTGTCGGAGTGGCTGACAGAGGCGCGTCGGGGCGGGCGTGCGCTGCTGATTCTGGGCGAGCAGGGCGCAGGGCGCAGCGCGATCCTGCGCGAGTTGCAGCGCGCTGCCGTCGCGCAGGGCGTCACGGTCGCCGAGACTGGGTGTCGCGGGGACGCCGCCGAACCGCCGCACCTGCCCCTGATGCACCTGCTGGAGAGCCTCGCCTACGACGCGGGCGAACCCGCCGCGCCCCTGCAAGACGCGCTGGACAAATGGAGCCAGAACCCGCAGGCGTGGCATCTGGCGTCGCGCCTGATTTACCCCCTGCGCGAACTGGCGCGCCGACAGCCGATCCTGCTGCTCATCGACGACCTGCACCGCGCCCACGAGAACCTACAACGCATCGCGCTGAACTGGCTGGTCGCGCTGCGCGTGGAGCCTATCGGGCTGGCGACGACCGCCGCCACTCCGCACAAGAGCCAACTCCTGCGCGAGTTGGAGCAGGTGATTGGCGAGCGCGCCGCAGGCGAGGTGTGGAGCCTGCGCATGCTCACGCGCGAGGAGACCGCCCAGCGCGTGCGCACGATGCTGGGCAATCCACCTGACGCCGACGCGCTTGCCCACGCGCTGCACGACCTGACGGGCGGCAACCCGCTGTTCCTCAGCGAAATCCTCACCAGCCTGCAGACCGACACGGCGCACACCCCCGCCAGCCTCGCGTCGCTGATCCCGCAGAGCCTGCGCGAGGGCATCCTGCGCCGTTTTGAGGGCTTGCCCAAGCCCGCACAGGACATCGGGCGCGCGCTGAGCCTCATGGACGACGCGCTGTACCCCGACGCCGCGCAGGCGATGCTGGGGCTCAGCGACGGCGCGTTCGCCAAGGGGCTGGACGCGCTCATCTCGCTGGGCTGGCTCGAACGGCGCGCCGACGGGCAACTCGCGTGGCGCAATCGGGTCTTCCGCGAGGTGGTTTACTCCACGCAGGAGACGCACGAGCGGGCGCGTTGGCACGAGCGGCTGGCGACGGCGTTGGAGCAGGCGGGCGCGCCCGAACTCGCGCGGCTGACGCAGTGGCGCAAGTGCCCGCCGACCACCGAGCGACTGCAGCGCATGCGCGACGCCTACCTGCGCTTGCGGGCGCAGTTGCCTCCCCGCCAGCGACTGGAGATTGTGGACGGCTGTCTGCACGCGGCGTCGCAACTCGGCGATGGGAACGCGCGCGCCGCGCTGCTGTGCGAACGCCCCTACCTGCTGTTCCAGTTGCAGGACGGGCTGCTGCACGCGCTGGACGCCTCGCAGCAGGCGTTGGCGGCGCTGGAGGCGCACCCCGACGCCGACCCCGACCGCGAACTGTGGGTGCAGGTCAGTTGCGCCCGCGCAGGGCAACTCGCCCAACTGGGGCGCGTCCGCGAGGCGCAGGAGGCGTTGCAACCCCTGCGGGACGACCCGTCGCTGCGCGAACCGCAACGGCTGATGGTGGAACTGAGCCTGGCGTACATCAGCGCGTGTCGGGGCGACCTGCGCGCCGCGTACACAATTCACCAGCGCGTCTGGGAACGGCTGCAAGCGAATCGGGAGTGGCTGATGCGCTGGGGCGGGGTGCTGCGCTATACGCTGCAGTACGCGCTGGCGTTCGGCGACCGCGCGCTGGCGCACGCCGCGCTGAAGTGCGTGGAGTCGTGGGCGTTGGAGCCTGCGTTCCCCGAACGGTTCCAGATGCTCTATCACCTGATGGGGGCGGACTTGGCGTATTACGACGGGCGCGGGGCGGAGCAGCAGGCGCGGGCGCGGCTCGCGCTGGAGATGGGCGAGGCGTCGGGCGACCCGACCGCCGCGCTGGAGGCGTGGTTCCAGACGCTGCTGTATCGTCAGCCTGCGGAGGCAGCGCGTGTGGCGGAGCGTGCGCTGACGCTGGTGCGCCGCGCGCTGGGGCAGGAGCGCGAGGCGGAGTGGCTGACGCGCCGCGCGCTCGCGCTGCTGGAAGCGGGGCAGCACACGCAGGCGATAGACGCCGCCGACGACGCCCGACGCGCCGCGCTCAAAATCGGCAACCAGTGGCAGACCGCCAAAGCATGGCTGATTATCGCGCTGGCGCACTTGGCGAGCAAGCGCGTCGCCGAAGCGCACGAAGCGATTCAGCAGGCGACGCCGATTGCCCGCACGCTGGACGCGCCCGAACTGCACTGCGAACTGCGCCTGACGCAGGCGGTCGCCCACCTGCTCGCTGACGAGGCAGACCAGGCGCGGGAGGCAATCTCGCAGGCGCGGGCGATTGCCGACGAGTGGGGACACGCGCTCTATCGCGGCTTGGCGCACGCCGTGGACGCGCATGCAACAGGCGACGCCGACGCCCGCGCCCACGCCGACGCGCTGCTCGCCGAGTACGGCGCGCCGCTGCTGACGCGACTGCTCCAGACCCCCGCAACGCAACCGCGGCGCAGTCGGGGCTGGGATCTGTATATGCAACTGCTGGGCGAGACGGCTCTGCACTACCGCGCGGCGACGATGGCAGCGCGGATGTGGCACAGCCCGCGCGCCCGCGCCCTGTGCGCCTCGCTCGCTATGCAGGAAGGCGCGCCTGTGGACGCTTTCACGCTGATGGAGTGGCACTTCCCGCACCTGGACGCCGACCGCGCACGGGTGAACCTGCAGACGACCGTCTCGGCGGCGCGACGCTCGCTGCGCAAAGCGTTCGGCGAATCGGCGGGCGACTGGATTCACTACGAGAACGGCGTGTACCGCTGGTCGCCGACGTGCGCATGGCGACTGGATGTGCAGGAGTTCGAGTCGATTGCCAGCGACGCGCTCGGCATCGCGCAACCCGACCAGCAACTGGAGCGGCTCAACGAGGCGATACGCCTGTACGCGGGCGACCTGATGCCCGAGTTCGCCGACGAAGCATGGTGTAGCGTCGCCCACCAGCGCATGCGCGTGCTGCTGGTGGAGTGCCTGCTCGCGCGGGCGCAGCGATACTATGTGCGCGGCGATTACCCCGACGCGGCGGCGGACTGCGAGCGCGTTCTACAGGTAGACCCGACCGACGAGGGCGCGCTCTGCCTGCTGCTGCAAATCTACGCCGTGCAGGGGCATCGCACCGAAGCCGCGCGCCTGTTCCAGCACACCCAACAGCGCGCCCGCGAACGGTTCGGACACGCCCTCGCCCCCACCACCGTCGAGACCTTTCAACGGCTCTTCGGCTGAAAAGCCGTTTTTCAGTGGATTTTCAGTGCCGTAGCGTATCCTGTGGCTACCTGAGAGGGGATCGCTATGGCAACTGAATGGGATGACACGGTTGAATTGACCCGCTGGCTCCAGTTTGCGGAGCAGTGTGCGGAACGGTGGCTCCAGCGGCGCAACGCCCAAAGCGCGACGCCGCTGTGCTGGGACGATATGCAAGATATTCTGTGCGAGGTGCGCATCGCCGTGCTGCGGTTTAAGCTGCCTGAGCATGTGGTGGACTGGGCGCCGCTGCTGACGAAGTATGTGCAGCGGGTGTGCGAGCGGGCGTATGCGCGCGCGCAGCGCGAGCGGCAACGGCTCGCCTCACTGGACGCGCTGCCCGAAAGCCTACACCCGCAGGTGGAGACTCGCGCCGACGGCTTGGACGACTCGTGGTTCCTGGCGCGGGTGGCGTCTGCCTTGAAGCAGATGCCCGCGCACCATGCGGCGGCGTTCGTGCTGGCGCTGGACGGCGAAATGGCGCAAGCGTTGCAGGCGCACGGCGTGCTGCCTGAATCGCTAAGCGCGCTGGCAGAGCGTGCGCCGCTGTGCGACAAGGCGATTGGCGCAGCGCTGGGACTAACGCCCCGCGCGGTCATTCGCGCCCGTCAGCACGCCCGTGAGAAACTGCGCCGCTGCCTGTGCGAATCGTAGTTGCCCCCCTCCTGACCTCCCCCGTACACGGGGGAGGAACTCCCTCCCCGCGTGCGGGGAGGGTTGGGGTGGGGGCACGCTTAGCCGTACTTCGGGTAGCAGCACTTTTTGTATTTCTTGCCGCTGCCGCACGGGCACGGGTCGTTGCGCCCGACCTTGCCTGTGGGGGGCGCGCTCGCTTGGGCGAGGGGTTCGGCGTCGTCGGTGAGTTTCTGGATGCCCATCCCGCCGCGCGCGCCCGCCACCGCAGGGTTCGCGTCGCCCGCAATCCGCACCACCTGACGCGGCTGCGGCGGCGCGACCTGCGCATGGAACAGGAACAGCACCACATCGTTGCGAATCGCGTGCAGCGTCTCGGCGAACACCTTCGACGACTCCTGCTTGTACGCCACCAGCGGGTCGATCTGCCCGTAGCCGCGCAGCCCGATGCCCTCGCGCAGGTACTCCATCGTCGCCAGATGCTCCACCCAGCGGCGCGTGATGACCTGCAGCATGAAGTACCGCTCCATCTCGCGCACCAAGTCCGCGCCGAGCTGTTCCTCGCGCATCGCATACGCCTGCTCCGCCCATTCCTGCACCTGGTCGAGCAGTTGGTCGTGGCGCGTGAAGGTGAAGTCGTCGGGCTTGACGAAGAACTCCAGCGGGAAAATCGTGTTCAGCCGCTGATACAGCGCGGGCATATCCCACTCGGTGGGCGGCAGGTTGCGCGGGGCGTACTCGTCCACCGCGTCGGCAACCACCTCGCGGATATATTCCATCGCGACCTCGCGCGTGCCGACCCCCTCCAGAATCTGGCGGCGCAGGCGGTAGACGGTCTGCCGCTGGTAGTTCAGCACATCGTCGTACTGCAACACATGCTTGCGAATCGAGAAGTTGTGCAGCTCGACGCGCTTTTGCGCCCCCTCGATGGCTTTGGTGAGCATTTTGGCTTCCAGCGGCTCGTCTTCGGGCCAGGTTTTGAGCAGCGGGCTGTTGCGCAGGTTCTCGGCGAACAGGCGCACCAGCTCGTCGTCCAGCGAGAGGTAGAACCGCGACTCGCCAGGGTCGCCTTGGCGTCCTGAACGCCCGCGCAACTGATTGTCGATGCGTCGGCTCTCGTGGCGTTCCGTGCCCAGCACGAACAGCCCGCCGAGTTTGCGCACCTCTTCGGCGGCGGCGGAGCGCTCTTGTTCCGAGAGGGGCAAGGGCGGCGCGGCGCGCACTTTGCCCCCGCGACGGAACGAAATCTCCTCGTGTTCCACAGCGTCGGCGTTTTCGGATTCGCCGTCGGGCTTCGGCTCCTGCTTGACCACCGAGCCGCCCAGCAGGATGTCCACGCCGCGCCCCGCCATGTTGGTCGCGATGGTCACCGCGCCTTTGCGTCCCGCCTCGGCGATGATCGCGGCTTCCTTCTCGTGGTATTTGGCGTTCAGCACATTGTGCGGGATGCCGTGCTCCATCGCCTCGATGAAATACTCGGCGTTCGCTTCGGGCAGCTCCCAGTGTTCGAGGAACCACTTCACATGCGCGGGGTCGGTCGGGCTGGTGGGCAGTTCCAAGTCGCGCAGCAGCGGCGTAATCTGGCGCATCGAGAGCGTATTGAGCGGCATCAGCAGCGTCTTGCGCCACTCCTCTTTTTTCTGCTTGTCGATGCTCTTGTTGGTCTCCAGTTCGCGTCGGGCGCGCTCGACCAGCGTCAGCAGCTGCAACTTGTCGAACGCCAATCGCGCCGAGACCACCTCTGACATCTCAATCGAGCGCGTGCCGACCAGCACGGGCTGCTGCTTGGTATACAGGCGCAGAATCTCCAGCGCAATCCCGCGCAGCTTCGCCTCCAAATTCTTATAGACGACATCGGGGTGGTCAGTGCGGATCATCGGGCGGTGCGTCGGGATGCACACCACATCCATGCCGTAGATTTTGCGGAACTCCTCCTCTTCGGTCTTGGCGGTTCCCGTCATGCCCGCGAGCTTCTGGTAGAGGCGGAAGTAGTTCTGGAAGGTCACGACGGCGATGGTTTGGCTCTCCTGCTTGATGGGCACGCCCTCTTTGGCTTCGAGCGCTTGGTGGATGCCGTCGCTGAAGCGTCTGCCGTGCATCAGGCGTCCTGTGAACTCGTCGACGATGATGATTTCGCCCCCGCGCACCACATAATGGATGTCCTTTTTGAAGTAGCCGTGCGCCTTGAGCGCGGCGTTGATGTAGGGCATTAGCTCCACTTCGTCGGCGAGGTTGGGCACGCCCATCATCTGCTCCAGCCGCTCGGTACCCTCTTCGGTGAGCGTGACGGCGTGGTGCTTCTCGTCGACGATGTAGTCGCGCCCTGCCTGCAGGCGGCGCACATACGAATCGACGCGCGTGTAGATGGTGAGGTCTTCCTCGATCTGCCCCGAGATGATGTGCGGGGTGCGCGCCTCGTCAATCAGAATGCTGTCCACCTCGTCGATAATCGCGAAGTAGAGTTCGCGCTGCGAGAGGTCATCGACGGAGTAGACCATATTATCGCGCAGGTAGTCGAAGGCGTACTCGTGGTTCGTGCCGTAGGTGATGTCGGCGGCGTAGGCTTCCTTGCGGGTGACCTCGCGCAGGTGTAGGTAGCGCGGGTCGGGGTGCTGGTAGCCGGGTTCGTAGATGTACGACCCGCCGCGCTCGTCGGTCTCCGCGCTTTGCCCTTGAATGACGCCGACGCTTAGCCCCAGCAGGTGGTAGATGGGCGCCATCCACACGGCGTCGCGCCGCGCGAGGTAGTCGTTCACCGTCACCAGATGCACGCCCTTGCCCAGCAGCGCATTCAGATACAGCGGCAGCGTGGCGACCAGCGTCTTGCCCTCGCCCGTCTTCATCTCGGCGATACGCCCTTGGTGCAGCACAATCCCGCCGATGAGCTGCACATCGAAGTGCCGCATGTTCAGCGTGCGTCGGGCAGCCTCGCGGCACGCCGCGAACGCTTCGGGCAGGATGTCGTCCAGCGTTGCGCCGTCTTGCAGTCGCTTCCTAAATTCGTCCGTTTTCGCGCGTAGTTGCTCGTTCGATAACGCCTGAAAATCGGGTTCCAGCGCGTTGATTTTCTGCACGATGGGCATAAGCCGCTTCACATCGCGCTCGCTGGTGTCCATAAGCTTCTTGAGCCACTCTCGAACAATCATCGTGTCCTCCGTGATGGGGCAGGGCACATGATACCCGATTGCCCACCGACGGGGATTGTCGGTAGATTCACTCCAGTAGCTCCCGCACAGGTACACGAAAGCCAGGCAGCACAGGCTCGCCCGAAAGCCAGTCGTCCTCGCTTAGCGATTGATGCGGTCCGTCGGGCGTCCACACCTCCACAGCGCGCCACTGCGGTATAATTATGAGCATGACCCGTCGCGAGTTTCTGAAGCGGAGTGCAGTTGCGGCGGCAGCCGCGTCGTTTAGCACGCTGATTGCCCGCGCGAACCAACAGGAGAAGGTCAAGGTCGGCGTCATCGGCACGGGCGCGCAGGGACAGAACCTCCTGCGCCAACTGATGAGCATGCCGAGCGCGGAGGTGGTCGCCGTGTGCGACATCTACGCGCCGAACCGCATCCGCGCCGTCGAACTCACCCAGTTCCGCGCACAAGGCTATAGCGACTACCGCGCCCTGCTGGAACGCAAGGACATCGAGGCGGTCGTGATAGCCTCGCCGCTGCACCTGCACGCGCCGATGACCCTCGACGCGCTTCAGGCGGGCAAGCATGTGTTCTGCGAGAAAGCCATCGCCTACAGCATCGACGAATCGCGCCAGATGGCGCAGACCGCCCAACGCACGGGCAAACTCCTGCAAATCGGGCACCAACGCCACTACAACGACACCTACACACAGGCGTACTGGCTGATTAAGGAAGGGACTATTGGCAAAATCACCCATGTGCGCGTGCTGTGGCATCGCAACAACAGCTGGCGACGCCCCGTGCCCGACCCGAAGTTCGAACGGCTGCTGAACTGGCGGCTCTACAAAGACTACTCGCACGGGCTGCTGACCGAGCTGGCAAGCCACCAACTCGATGTGGTCAACTGGTTTCTGGGCGCGCTGCCGATTTCGGTGATGGGCTACGGCGGCATCGACTACTGGAAAGACGGGCGCGAAGTGTACGATAATGTGGAACTCATCTTCAACTACCCTGGCGGCGTGCGCGTGATGTATAGCAGCATCACCTCGAACGCCTACGACGGCTACGGCGAGTGGTTCTTTGGCGATAAGGGCACGATGGTGCTGACCAACGAGACTTCGGGGCTGCTGTTCCGCGAGCGCAACGCCGAGAAGCTCGAATGGGAAGACGACGCGAACACGGTGCAGGTGGACGGTCGGCGCGCGGTGGTGATTGAGCCGACGCCGACGCGCCGCGCCCCCCAACGCGGCGAGCAGCTCGCCCAGCAGGGACAGCGCAACGCCTACTACGCCGAGCTGGAACACTTTCTGCAGTGCGTGCGCACGGGCGAGCAACCGAAATGCACCGCCGCCGACGCGCTGCCCGCGCTCACCTGTGTGCTGGGCGCAAAGACCGCCATCGAAACAGGCGCAGTCTACGAGTTCAAGCCCGAAGAGTTTCGGATTGCTTAACACGCCCTTAACACCCGAAGCGGGTATCCTGTAAGTGGTGGAGCGAATCACTTTGGACACGCAGTCGGCGACCTCGGCAGGGCAGCAGGCGACGCCTCCCGCGCGCATGTCGGCGCGTCAGCTGAACCTCTACTACGGCGACTTCCACGCGCTCAAGGATGTCAATCTGGACATCCGCGCCAACAGCATCACCGCGCTGATTGGTCCCTCAGGCTGCGGCAAAAGCACTTTTTTGCGCTGCCTCAACCGCATGAACGACCTCATCGAGGGCGTGCGCATCACGGGCACGGTCACGCTGGACGGCAAGAACATTCACGACCCCGATGTCGATGTGGTGGACTTGCGCAAGCGCGTCGGGATGGTGTTCCAGAAGCCGAACCCGTTCCCGATGAGCATCTACGATAATGTCGCCTACGGTCCGCGCATGCACGGCATCCGTGACAGGCGCATCCTGGACGAGATTGTGGAGACCAGCCTGCGCCAAGCCGCGCTGTGGAACGAAGTGAAGGACAAACTCAAGCAGTCAGGGATGGCGCTGTCGGGCGGGCAGCAGCAACGCCTCTGCATCGCCCGCGTGCTGGCGGTCAACCCCGAAGTGATTCTGATGGACGAGCCGACCTCCGCCTTAGACCCGACTGCCACCTACTATATCGAGGAGCTGCTGACCGAGCTGAAAAAAGAGTACACCATCGTCATCGTCACGCACGGGATGCAGCAGGCGGCGCGCATCTCGGACTACACAGGCTTTTTCATGATGGGCGTGCTGCACGAGTTCGCCGCGACCGAGAAAATCTTCACCAACCCCAGCAAAAAAGAGACCGAGGACTACATTCGCGGGCGGTTTGGCTAATCGCCAGCGGGTACAATACCCCCTGCTGTGTTCCGCAAAATCCTGATAGCCAATCGCGGCGAGATTGCCGTGCGGGTGATTCGCGCCTGCAAGGAGCTGGGCGTCCAGAGCGTGGCGGTCTACTCGGAGGCAGACCGCGACGCGCTGCATGTGCAGCTGGCAGACGAGGCGGTCTGCATCGGCGCGCCGCCCAGCGCAGAGAGCTACCTCAACATCCCGCACATCCTGATGGCGGCGCAGATTACCGAGTCGGAGGCGATTCACCCCGGCTACGGCTATCTGTCGGAGCGGGCGAGTTTCGCGGAGGCGTGCGCGGCGCAGGGGATTAAGTTCATCGGTCCCCCGCCCGACGCGATTCGCCAGATGGGCGACAAGTCGCTGGCGCGGGCGATTGCACATCAAGCGGGCGCGCCCGTGCTGCCAGGCACAGAACGCGCGCTGCAGAGCGAGGACGAGGCGGTCGCCGCCGCGCGACACATCGGCTTCCCGCTGCTGATTAAGGCAGCCGCGGGCGGAGGCGGACGCGGCATTCGGCGCGTGATGAGCGAGGACGACCTGCTGCCCGCGCTGCGCATCGCCCAGTCCGAAGCGCAGGCGGCGTTCGGCTCGCCCGAAGTCTACCTCGAAAAATACATCCCCGAACCGCGCCATATCGAGGTGCAAATCCTCGCCGACGAATACGGCAAGGTGCTGCACCTGTTCGAGCGCGAGTGTTCGATTCAGAACCCGCGCCACCAGAAGATGATCGAGGAAGCCCCTGCGCCGAACCTGCGTCCTGAAACGCGCCGCGCGCTTGGCGAAGCCGCCGTCAAGGTTGCCCAAGCCGTCGGCTATCAGAACGCGGGCACGATAGAGTTCCTCGTGGACGCCGACGAGAACTTCTACTTCATCGAGATGAACACGCGCCTGCAGGTGGAGCATCCCGTGACGGAGGCGATTACGGGCATCGACATCGTGCAGTGGCAGATTCGCATCGCGGCGGGCGAGCCGTTGCCGCTGGAGCAAGCCGACATCGCCATCCGCGGGCACGCGATTGAGGCGCGCCTGACCGCCGAAATCCCCGAACAGGACTTCACCCCCTCCACAGGGCGCATCAGCGAATGGACGCCGCCTGGCGGACCGGGCGTGCGCGTCGACAGCCACCTTTACACGGGCTACAGCGTCCCGCCGTATTACGACCCGCTGCTGGCAAAAATCATCGTGCATGCGCCCACGCGCGAGGGGGCAGTGGCGCGGTTGCAGCGCGCCTTGCACGAGACGCGCGTCGCTGGCGTGCAGACCTGTCGCGACTTCCTGCTGCGGATAGCGCACACCGACGAGTTTCGAGCGGGCACGGTCTCTACCCCGTTCGTGTCGCGCCTACTCAAGGGCGGGGTCGCAGGAGGCGCGCGATGAACGGCAAGCCGACAGGCAGACGCGCCGTGCGCGAGTGGGCACTGCGCGCCCTCTACCAAATAGACCTCGGCGGCAAGCCCGCCGACGAAGCCGTCGAGGAGGTGCTGAGCGTCGCCGCGCTGGAGCCTGACGACGCCGACGCCGTGCGCGAACTGGTGCTGGGCACAACCCGCACGCAACCGACCGAGTTAGACCCGCTGATTCAGCAGTACGCTCGCGGCTGGACGATTGACCGCATGGCGGTGATTGACCGCAACATCCTGCGCCTCGCGCTGTATGAGCTGCGCTACTGCCCCGAACAGCCGTTCAAGGTGGTCATCAACGACGCGATCGAGCTGGCGAAAAAATACAGCACCGCCGAGTCGGGACGGTTCGTGAACGGCATTCTGGGCGCGATTGTGCGCCAGATGTACCCCGACGCCGCAGGCGAGCCACGCGAGCAGGACTGACCCTACGCAACCTGCAGCGTGCGTCCCAGCAGCAGCTCGAACATCGCCCGATTGAGTTCCGCGCCCTGCACGCCCGCGTCCACCAGTTTCCAATAGGCTTCGACGCGCGGCAGTTCCGATTCTCGGTACAGGTGCAGCGGGGGCAGGGTCGCGTCGGCGAACAGGCGGAAGCCCAGCGCCTCGGCGCGCAGACAGAGGTGGCGGTCTTCGCCCCGCAGGAGGCAGCCGCGCAGCTCGCTGAAGTTGACGCCTGCCTCGATCGCGCGGCGCGCAATCAGCGTGCATGCCCCCAGCCCGCTCACACGGTAGACGCCCGCGTAGAACGCCAGCCCACTTAGGAACGCCTCGGTGCGTCGTACCTGCTCGTCACGCGCCAACGATTGTTTGCGTCGCACGCGATACAGGTTGTAGTGGTCGGCGTACCACACATTCGGCAGGGGCGGCTTGTCGTGCGACCACACCGTCCAGAAGACCTGCGAGAGGATGTCGCGCCCGCAGCCGACCATGCGGCGCAGCGTCTGCGGGTGCAGCACGAGGTCGCTGTCCACCAAAAATGCGTAGTCGTAGCCGTGCTGCAGCGCGGCGTGCAGGATTCCGTCTTTGATGGCTGCCAGTCGCCAGATGAGGCTCTCTGTCCAGTGGTGGTCGGTCTCGGTGCGTTGGTACGGCTCGGCGACGGGCACGCGCAGGCGATGCACGGGCGCGCCCGCCTGCCCTGCGAAGGCGCGGAGCATCTGCGAGGCGTGCGCGTCGTCGTTGTTGTCCACGAACAGGTAGGCGACCTCCAGCCCCGTCGTGTCCAGCCGTTGCAGCCCGTCCAGAAAGTGCTGCAGGATGGCGGGCTTTTGGCGCACGGGCGGGGCAATCAGCACGCGCGGCGGGGCGTCGGCTCGCGCCTGCGCCTCGCGGTCGCGCACGGCGACGACAATCACGCCGTCGTCAGGCTCTTCCGTAATCTCGTTGTGCGCTTGGTAGCCCAGCGACTGCCAGTCCACCGCCTGCGCCGTTTGCCACGGGACAAGGATAAGTTCCCAGCGCGCGCCAACGCCCCGAATCGCCTCCAGCGTCGCTTCAATCGGCTGGGACGGCTCCACAATCGCGACGACGCAATCGCACTGGAAGCCGTTGGGCAGCGTGGCGAGGTATCGCTGCCCGCAGGCGGCAAGGTCGCGGCGGGGGCTGCCCGTCGTCAAGCCGAACACCGTGCTATAAGGCAAAAAGTACTGCAGGTACTGCGTCGTTGCGCCGTCGGCGGCGTGGATGTCCAGCACTGTGCGCGTCTGATGCCGCGCGAACGGCAGATTCTCCAGCGCGAGTTGCGCTAACCGAAGCCTGTAAGCGTCCATCGGTGGAATTATCGGCGTTGTGGGAAGAATTTGCCTACCCCCTTGACTGTTCCGCGATTTGTGGGGTATAATGGTGCTTAAGGAGGTTCTCTATGATGATGCATCGTCGTGGCTTTACGCTGATTGAGTTGCTGGTCGTGATTGCGATCATCGCCATCTTGGCGGCGATCTTGTTCCCTGTGTTTGCGCAGGCGCGTGAGCAAGCGCGCAAGACCCAGTGTCTGTCCAACGGTCGTCAGCTTGGGACAGCGATTATGATGTACGCCCAAGACTATGACGAGGCTATCGTCGGTTGGTTCAAAATCACGGAGTATGCGGGTCAGCCGCTGTGGGAGCGGTTCTGGATTGGCATGCTGAACCCGTATGTCAAGAGCGAGGTGAACCGCCCGCCTGCAGGGCAGCGCTGGGTCGCTGGCGGCACGCCGAAGGGGATGTATGCCTGTCCATCCTGGAGCCAGAGCAACTACCTGCGCGGCGCGAATATGCCCGACTGCTATCCGGGCGCGCTCGATCCCTACTTCCCGCCTACGGAAATCTTCTCGCACTACGGGATGGTCTTCCAGATGGCGCAGCGCGGCGGCGCGGGCACGCAGCAGAACCCGTACTACCACTTTGCGGGCAGCTTGGTCTATCCTCCAGCCAGCGGCGGTCTGACCCGCTATTTGGCGGAGATTCGCCGCCCCGGCGAAACCATTTTGCTGGGCGATGGAATCACCATGCTCGATCGCGGTCCGACCTATGTCGTCATCTCACTTGGGTGCGAGTCGCAGTTCATCCACCAGGAAGGCAGCAACTTCGTGTTCCTGGATGGGCACTCCAAGTATATCGCGCGCAACTCCGAGCGCTACCTGATGAGTACAACCGAAAACAACCAGACGGTCTACTTCATGCGCTACTACACCTTCTCGATGGAGTAAGCCATGCAGAAAACACTGCGTAAGGTACTGCTCGGCGCGACGGCGCTATTAAGTGTGCTGACGGTGTTTAGCCTCAGCGCGTGTAGCGGCGGCTCGGATCAAGAGAAGCAAGCCGAGGGCTACTACGAAGGTCCGATGCAGCCCAAGAGCGATCGCGTCGGCTCGCCCGGTCAGCAGCAGGGCGGACAGTAAAGCCCTTCCAACGCCCCCGCGTGTGCGCGGGGGCGTTTCACTCAGACACACACGGCTATGGAAAGCGCAAAGCGGAATCTGGGCATCCTTCTGGTGTTGGGGGCAGTGCTGGCAGCGGTTGCGCTCTTTGTGCGCTATCGTGCGGAGCAACCGCCGCCCCCATCCGCGCCGGGCTACTACGAGGGTCCGATGCTGCCCAAAAGCCAACGCATGGGACCGCCTGGCGGCGGAGCGCCCGCTGCGCCGCAGACGCCCCCACCGTCAGGGAAATAACTTCCGCAGCCACAGCGCGTCGGTACGGCTGATGTCGGTGAATGCTGCGCCGATATAGTGGTGTCCGTCTGCTAACGCGCGCGCATGGCGTACTTGTATTTTTGTCTGCAGCGCGCCCTCCTGCCCCAGCAGCGCAAATGTCAAGCGCGCTGCCTGGTCTTTCGGTAGTGAGTATTCTGAGTGGATACCGACGCCGCCTGCGCTGATGTTCACAATTCGCACCTGCCAAGGCGACGGCTCCCCTTCAACAAGCAAACGGGCAGGGAGATTAACCGAGTAGCGTTTGAGGCTGCGTCGCTCGTGCTTGTTTGCGCGTGAGACGGGGCGCAGGCTTACGCGGTCGTTGGCAATCGCTTCCACAACCGCAGTCATCGTGCGCGGGACGCCGCCCACAATCAGGTTCACGGAGACCAGCATGTTGGGGCGCAGCGACTCTGCGTTCTCGCTCAACGCCACGATGAGCAGCTGCGCCTGCTTCTCCAGCCCGACCAGCTGCCCTTCACACGACCGGTTGGTGTTCGGGATGCGTATCTTGACCACATTGTTCACGCTGATCACCCTGCGAATATTTTCCATATTGGGCGCGGCATCTACCACTGCGCCTGCGCCGTCTGCCAGCCGACCTGCGCCTGCTCGAAGCCCAGCAGTTCGAGCAGGCGCGTGAGTTCACGCGCGGCGTTCTGGCGCGCTTGGGCAAGCAACTCGCCCTGCAACGCCGCCTGACGCGCCTCCAGCCACGCTTGGGCGCGGGCGCGCTGCTCAATCGTGGCGTCGGGGCGGAACACCAGCCAGCCCCGCTCGCGATGGTACACCTCCGCGCTGCCCTCGCGCAGGGTGATCTCGAACAGTTGCGGCTCGGGCAAGATGAGGCGCACGCGCCCGCCTGAGACCTGCACATGCTCGGGGCGCAGTTTGGCGAGGTCAATCCCTGCGGAGGCTTCCGCCACGACGCGCATGCGCAGCCGCTCGCCCGCCAGCCACACGGGTAAGCCGTTGGTCGCCTCGACCGCCACATCGTGCAGGGTGGTCTGCCGCGCGGTCTCCAGCCGCTGCATCGCCTGCAGTCGCTGCACAATCACGACGGGACTGGGCTGCGTGCGATACACAGGCGCGCCCAGCGCGTGCAGACGGCTCAGCAGCCACTCACGCCCCGCCTCGCGCGTCAGCAGGGT
>ERZ511473.535-NODE-535-length-57292-cov-5.267308_pt1 | contig 57292 bp, 59 predicted proteins | sample MGYA00374947_ERZ511473 | MGnify/ENA primary metagenome ERZ511473 (study PRJEB26303, sample SAMN06343854) | sediment metagenome | isolation source: hot spring sediment | place: Canada: British Columbia | collected 2012-09-26 ... | reverse complement strand
CTCTTGAGGGCAGGGAACCTGGTCCTGCCCCACGGGCCCGGGGAAGCGGCCCGCATCGCCGAGATCGGGCGGACCTACGGGTTTGACGTCCTGGTGACCAACCCCTCCTTCGCCCTCAAGGTGGGCCAGGCGGGAGGGCGCTTCCCCCTCCTTTTGGCCGGGGGGGAGCCCTTCACCTCCGTGCCCGGCTTCCGGGAAAGGGTGGAGGCCGCCCTGGGCGGGGTGGCCCTGGACGCCTACGGCACCAGCGAACTCGGCATCGTGGCCGGGGAGGGCTTAGGGAAGGAGGGCCTCTGGGAGATCCCGGAGATGGCGGTCCTCGAGGTCCTGGACCCCGAGACCCTGAGGCCCGTGCTGGACGGGGAGAAGGGAGAACTGGTGGTCACCGCCTTAAGCCGCACCCTCATGCCCATGGTGCGCTTCCGCACCGGGGACCTGGCCGTGGCCGAGAGGCGGGGAGGGCTCACCCTCCTTCCCCGGGGGGTCTTCGGCCGGACGGACGCCATGGTGAAGGTGAAGGGGGTAAAGCTCTACCCCACGGAGCTCGGCCCCCTCCTCGCGGGCTTCGGCCTGGACCCTAGGGGCTTCCAGGTGGTGGTGGAAAGGAAGCTGGAGGGCACGGACAAGCTCGTCCTCCGCCTGAAGGCGGAGAGGGTGCCGCCCGGGCTCATGGAGGCGGTCCAGAGGGTCACCGGCCTCAAGGTGGACGAGGTGGAGCTGGTGGGCGAGCTGGAGGGGGGCCTGGTGGTGGACCGCAGGTTCTGATCCCGCCTCCGGAAGGACCGGGGCGGGGCGCTTGTTAATCTTCTCTCATCCAGCAGGGGTATACTCCCGCCAAAGCCAAGGGGCCCTTGCGGTATAGTGAGGGCAAACCCTGCGTCTTGGGCAGAAGGAGGCAAGATGCGGTTTTTCGTGCTGGGCGACGTTTCCGTGGATTTGCTTTTCTTCGTGGAGCGCATCCCCGAACCCGGGGAGGAGCTTCCCGCCCGGAGGGCGCTCATGAAGCCCGGGGGGGCGGGGGGAACCCTGGCGGCCCAGCTCGCCAGCCTCGGCCACCGGGTCTTCCTGGCGGGCCGGGTGGGCCAAGACCCCTTCGCCGACCTCGCCCTGAGCCGGGTGCGGGAGGTAGGGGTGGACCTCAGGTACCTCCAGGAGGACCCGGACCACACCACGAGCTCCGTGCTCATCCTGGTGGTGCCCGGAGGGGAGCGGGCCATGGTGAGCGCCGAGGGGGCAAGCCGCCACCTGGACCCCGCCCTCTTCAAGCCCCGCTTCCTGGACCAGGCCGACGCCGTGGTCCTCTCCGCCTATGCCCTGGTGGGGGGACCCTCCCGGAGCTACGCCGCAGAGGTCCTCGAGGCGGCGAGGAGGCGGGAGATGCCCGTCTTCGCCGACCTGGGCACGGGGGCGGTGCAGGCGGCGGGACGGGAGCTCCTCAAGCACCTCCGGGGGGTGACCTGGCTTCTCATGAACCAGGCCGAGCTCCTGGCCCTCACCGGGGCCTCCTCCCTCTCCGAAGGGGTGGCGCGGCTCCGGGAGGAGGGCTTCCGGCACCTGGCCATCAAGGTGGGGGCCATGGGCTCCATCCTGGTCACCCCGGAAGGGGAGGAGCTCCTCGAGCCCTATCCGGTGGAGGACATCGTGGACTCCACGGGGGCAGGAGACGCCTACACCGCCGCCTTCGCCCACGCCCTCCTCTCGGGGAGAGGCCCCCTGGAGGCGGGCCGCCTGGCCAACCTGGCGGGGGCCCTGGCCGCCACGGGCCTGGGGGCCCAAGGGCGGCTCCTCCGCCTAGAGGACCTGGAAGTAAAGGCGGGCTAGGGCCAGAAAGGCCAGGCCCGCCTTCCCGCTCTTCTCCGGGTGGAACTGGGGGGCGAGGAGGTTCTCCTTGGCGAGGAGGGCGGTGAAGGGGGTGCCCTCGTACGTCCCCACCCCCAGGGAGTGGGGGGTGAGGGGGCCGTAGTAGGAGTTGGCGAAGTAGAAGTGGCGCCCCGAAAGGGACGCGAAGGCCCCCTGGAACGCCAGGGCGTTCCACCCCATCTGGGGCACCCTCCCCGCCCTAAAGCGGCGCACCACCCCCGGGACGAGGCCGAGGCCCTCCACCCCCGGCGCCTCCTCGCTCCCCTCGTAAAGGACCTGCATCCCCACACAGATTCCAAGGAAGGGAAGGCCCCGTTCCAGGTGCTGGAGGACCCGCTCCACGAAGCCGCTTTCCCGGAAGGCCCGCATCACCTGGCCGAAGTGGCCCTGACCGGGGAGGACGAGGAGGTCCGCCTCCTTGTGGACCTTGGGGTCCTGGGCCACCGCCACGGCAAAGCCCGCGGCCTCGAGGGCCTTGGCGGCGCTTTTCAGGTTCCCCGAGCCGTAGTCAATGACTAGCGCCCTCATCCGCCCCCCCGTATGGGATATGCGCTTTTGGCACCCATCCTTTGCACAAGCCAAGGCAAAGCGCGCCCTTTTCCGGGGCCCCCACGCTGGCGCAAGACCGCATGGGGCATCAAAGCACCCCCTTGGTGCTGGGAAGCCCTTCCCCCGTGAGGCGGGTGGCCCGGTGGAGGGCCCGGGCCAGGGCCTTGAAGCTCGCCTCCAGCACGTGGTGGGCTTCCCGCCCGGAAAGGAGCCTCAGGTGGAGGGTGAGCCGCCCGTGGTTCACCAGGCCCCGCAGGAACTCCCGGAGGTGGTAGTGGTTCACCCCCCCGGCCTCCCCCACCACGGGCCAGGTCTCGGGGCGGTACTCCAGGTGGGGCCTTCCCGAGAGGTCCAAGACGCAAAGCGCCAGGGTCTCGTCCATGGGGGCGAAGGCCTCGGCGTAGCGCTCCAGCCCCACCCCGTCCCCCAGGGCCTCCTTCAGGGCCATCCCCAGGGCGATGCCCACGTCCTCCACCAGGTGGTGGACGTCCACCTCGAGGTCCCCCCTGGCCTCCACCGCCAGGAGGAAGCGGCCGTGGCGCTGGAGCTGGAGGAGCATGTGGTCCAAGAAGGGCAGGCCCGTGTCCACCTTCCCCCCGGTGGGCCCGTCCAGGCCGAGGCGGAGCCGAACCCAGGTCTCCGCCGTGGCCCGCTCCACCAGGGCCTCACGCATAGGCCACCCCGAAGGCCGCCCTAAGGAAGGCGTCCATCTCCTCCTTCCGGCCGACGGTGACCCGAAGGCACCCCTCAAGCCCCGGGTAACGGTCCTGCCTGCGCACCAGGACGCCCTGGGCGAGGAGGTGGCGGAAGGCCTCCTCGGCGTCCAGGGTCTTTACCAGGAGGAAGTTGGTGCGGCTCGGGTAGGGACGCCAGTCCGGGTGGCGGAGGAGCGCGCCGTAGGTCCTCTCCCGTTCCCGCACCACCTCCTCCACCACCTCCCCCACGTAGCCCGGGTTTTCCAGGACCACCTCCAGGATGGCCGCGGTGTGGGCGGGAAGGACAAAAGGCGGCAGGACCTCCCGCACCACCTCCGCCACCTCCGGGGAGGCCAGGAGGTAGCCCGCCCGGATGCCCCCCAGGGCGAAGGCCTTGGAGAAGGTGCGAAGGAGGGCCACGTGGGGGTTTGGCCGGGCCAGGAAGCTAAAGTCCGTGCCGGCGAACTCCCGGTAGGCCTCGTCCACCACCAAAAGCCCCCCCACCTCCTTGGCCCTCTCCGCCAGGGCCCAGAGGGCCTCCTCGGGGAAGAGGGCCCCCGTGGGGGCGTGGGGGTTGGGGAGGAAGAAGACCCCGCCCCTAAAGGCGGCAAGGAGGGCCTCGAGGGGGAGGGCAAAGCCTTCTCCCAGGGACACCGCCCGGTAGGGTGTCCCCGCCACCTTGGCGGCGTGGGCGTAGTGGGGGAAGGAGGGCTTAAGGTCCAGGACCTCCTCCGCCGCCAGGCTTAAGGCCAGGATCAGGAGGTTGGAGCCGGGGGCCAGGACGATTCCCTCCTCCGGCCAGTCCAGAAGCGCGGAAAGCCTCCTCCTAAGGCCTTCCGCGTGGATCTCCGGGTAGCGGTTCCAGGGGAGGTGGGCCATGCGCCTCAGGGCCTCCTCCTTGAGGCCCCCGGGGAGGTCAAAAGGGCTTTCGTTCTGGTCCAGCTTCACCGGGGCCTCCTCCTTCTTGTAAGGGTAAGGGGCGAGGCCCCGGAGGTGCGCCTTGAAGGCCCGCATGCCCCGAGTATAGCGGTAAACTTAGGGCATGAACCGGGCCAAGGACTGGCTTGTCCAGGCGGAGAAGGACCTGGAGATGGCCGAGATCGCCCGGAACGCCGGAAGGCACGAGTGGGCCTGCTTCGCCGCCCAGCAGGCGGCCGAGAAGGCGGTGAAGGCCCTCCACCTCCACCTGGGCCAGGAGGCCTGGGGACACCTGGTGGCCCGGCTTCTGAAGGAGCTCCCCTTGGAGGTGCCCCAGGAGCTGGTGGAGAAGGCCCGCTACCTGGACGGGCTCTATATCCCTACCCGCTACCCCGACGCCTTCCCCGAGGGGCCTTCGGCGGAGCACTACGGGCCCTTGCAGAGCGAGGAGGCGGTGGCCTATGCCCGTGAGGTCCTTGGGTTCGTCCGTGCTCAGATGGCCTAGCCGGGAAGAGGTGGAAGAGGCCCTTAGGGCTTGGCTTTCCCGCCACCCCATCCCGGGGCTCGTGGCCGCGGGCTACTTCGGCTCCTACGCCCGGGGGGAAGCCGGGGTGGGAAGCGACCTGGACCTGGTGCTCATCGTGGAGGCCTCAGGCCTCCCTCCCTGGAAGCGCCCCCTGGGGCTTCCCCTAGAGGAGCTTCCCGTGCCCGCGGAGGCCCTAGTCTACACCCTGGAGGAGTGGGCAAGCCTGCCCCAAAGGAGCCCCCGCCTGGCCCGGGTCCTCCGGGAGGAAACCCGCTGGCTCCTTCCCCCTCCCTAGCGCCAAAGGACCACCCGCTCCAGGGGCAGGCGGTGGGAGGGGTAGCCCTCCTCCGCCGGATAGCCCAAGGCCACCAGGGCGGGGATGGCGGCGTGGGCGGGAAGCCCCAGGATCGCCTTCACCCTCTCGGGGTCAAACCCCAGCATGGGCACGCTCCCGAGACCGTAGGCCTCCAGGAGGAGGAGCAGGTACCCGAGGAGGAGGTAGCCCTGCCCCGCCCGCCGCCCGCTCCTCCGGGGTCATGCGGGCGAAGGCGTCCCGGATGGTGGCCTTCTGGGCCTCCCGCCTTTCCCCTTGGACCCCGGGGTGGAGGACCTCGTCCAGGTGGGCCAGGGCGTCCTCGAGGTCGGTGTAAAGAACGAGGACCACCGGGGCCTCCTCCACGTGGGCCTGGCCGAAGGCCGCCTCCCTCAGGGCCCGCTTGGTGGCGGGGTCTCGCACCACCACGATCCGCCAGGGCTGGAGGTTCCAGGCGGAGGGCGCCCGGAGAGCGGCCTCGAGGACCTCCCTGAGCAGCCCCTCGGGCACGGGGTCTTTCCGGTAGCGGCGGATGGAGCGCCTCCTATGAGCGGCCGTCTTCGCGTCCAAAACCGGAAGGGTGGCCTCCATACGGGAGGGAGTCTAGCCCCGGAGGGTGCCCCTGTTTGTGAAGGAAAGCTCTTTCTTGGCCGACGGGAGCCAAGGCGGGACACCGGGCGCCCGAGGGCCAGCCCCCGCTTAACCCGGGAGGAGGCCCTCCCGGGGTCCGAAGTGGGCGTAGCCCCGCCGGGGCACCGCCTCCCCCCGGAGCCAAACCCCCTCCCCCTCCCCCACCCGGCCGGCCCGGAAGAGGGGAAGCCCCGCGGCCTCCGCCCGCTTGAGCGCCTCGGCCTCCCGCTCGGGGGGCAGGAGGAGGACCGCCTCAAACTCCTCCCCCCCAAAAAGGACGAGCCCCTCGGCCTCCTCCGGGCTCCTCGCGAAGGCCAGGACGTCCGGGTAAAGGGGAAGGCCCTCCAGCTCCACCCGCACCCCGAGCTCGGAAAGCTGCCAGAGAGTCTCGGCGAGGCCGTCCGAGGAGTCCAGGCCCCCCCGGGGAAGCCCGGCGAGGGCGAGGAGCCCCAGGCGCGGCAGGGGGTAAAAGGCGGCCTCCCGGATCTGTGGGAACCCTTCCAGGGAGCGTCCCTCGTAGTGCGCCCGTATGGCCGCCCCGGTCCTTCCCCACCGGTCCCCCGCCAGGTAGACGAGGTCCCCGGGGAGGGCCTCCCGGGGAAGGGGCTTCGGGGCCAGGGCAAAGCCGGAGACGGCGAGGGCTACCTCCTCCCCCCGGTTCGTGTCCCCCCCGAGGAGACAGGCCCCAAGCCGCCTGGCCGCCTCCGCCGCGCCCCGTACAAGGTCCACGGCGAAGGCCTCCTCCAGGTCCTCCGGGAGGAAGAGGCCCAGGGTGAAGCCCAGGGGACGGCCCATCTTCGCGAGGAGGTCCGAGGCCGCGGCCGCCACCCCCCGGAAGCCCACCTCAAAAGGCCCCATGCCCCTCAGGGCCACCTCCCGGTAGAGAAACCCGTCCGTCTTCAGCAGCCAGGCCCCTTCCCCCACCCACACCCCCCCGGCGTCGTCCCCCGGGGGAAGGGGGGCCCCTTCCGGGTAACCCAAGGGGGCGAGCCTCCGCAACAGCGCCCGCTCCCCAAGCTCCCTAAGCCGCATGCCTCCAGGCTAAGGTATCATGGCGGGGTGTGCCGGGTTGACCTGTGCCTGAGGCCCGTTTCCGGGCCCCTTTTCCTGGTGGAGGTCCTCCCAGCGGGAAGCGTCCTCACCCTCCTCCTGGCCCGGGGCGCCCGGGAGGCCTGGGTGGCCCCGGGGCCCAAGGTGGCCCGCCTCCTGGCGGAGGAGCTGGGCCGGGAGGCCCTCCTCCTCGGCGAGGTGGAGGGGTTTCCCCCCGAGGGCTTCCACGGGAGGCTCTCCCTGGTGGACCTGGAAAGGGCCGAGGCGGAGGGGAAAAGGGCGGTCCTGGTGGCCCCCCTCCTGAACGGGAGCCTCCTCCCGGGAGAGGAGGAGGTGTACCTAGCCAACCTCAGGAACGCCAAGGCTGTCCTGGGCCTGGCTCAGAGCCTGAAGGCCCCCACCCTTCGCCCCGCCGGGGCTCCGGAGCCTCTCCCCTCCGCGGTGGTGGCCGCGGGGTTCGACCCCGCCCATGAGCCCTGAACGGCATCAGCACACCACCATGCAGCACCGCGAATGGGGGTTGACGAGCCGTGGAGCCGGAATTGCTGGCAGAGTGCGCCGACTGGATCGCCGAAATGCTGGCGGAAGAGGGGATGTGGGTCGATGCCGGCCTCATTGAGGAGGTGCTGCGCCGCGAGGCGGCGGCGCCGCTACGCATTCCAGCCATCACCCATCAGGAGGCCGCAACGCACATCGTCCGGCAACTGGCTGATGACGGCGTCCAAGCGGCGCCCGCGGCCCTGGACGAGCGGCTCGTGTTGTCCATTCTCGAGTGGCAAGACGAGTTCCTCGCCCTTGCCGGCCGCCCGCGTTGCTGACCACACGGAGCGAGTAGCGCCGGTGCCAATGCAATACGTGCCGGATTCCGGGGAACTTTACGCACTGGCGCACGTTCGCCTCGGTCCCGCACCGGCAAACGCGCCCCAGCCCACGTTGCACCTCGGCAACGAGCCGGGTGTCCGGCTACCCCTCCATCTGCGGGCGGACACAACGGCCGAGATCGTCCTGCGTCTGCTACGCTCCGAGGACGCCGAGAGGCTCCACCAGCTCACCGCCGTGACCAGCGCCCACTTTCAGCCTGGCCACCTGCTGGCCATGTGGGCGTTGTGCGAGCCGGCCGACGCCTTGGCCCGCGCCGAGCGCCTGGAAGATGCCGCGCGAGCCGCGGAGTTCGGCGTCCGCCGCTCCAGCGAGGCCGTGCAGGTGGCGTGCTTCCTTCGCGCATACCGCGAGGAGACCGGCATCACCGACGATGCGGAGCTGTACCGGGCGTTATTGCCCCACATCGGCCGCCTGCTGGACCGCCCCAAGGACTTCGATCTGTACTGGGTCGGCGAATACTCGGATGTGATCCAGTCCGACAGCTTGCTCGGCTCCGGCGCGGTGCAGGTTGAGGTGTTCGACGAGATCGACCTCACCGTTATGTACACCCCGCTGCGCCTGCACGACATCACCCGATACAGCGCTACGCCGACTTTCCGCCTGCTCACCGTACGCTCCGAGAACACGTATATCCTGGAGTACCGCCGGGAGAGCTGGGTTCAGTATCGATCCCGCCGCCCTCTGCCGCGGCTCGATCTGGCGCCGCTGGCCCACCGGTTGAACCTGTTCGAGCGCGCCCCGGGACGCTGGCGTGCCGACCCGGTCACCCTGCCGGTGCCGCGCATGTATCTCGACGCGGGCGATGGCCGCCCTGCCCCGAGCTCCATTGACGCGGCGACGGTGATCGCGGAGACGGTGGAGTACCTGCGCCTGACCGCCCGCCGGCGAGAGCTGCACTGGTCGCCGTACGCGTCCGAGGGATGATGGGATGACCCAGGCAGATACGCTCACGCGGATCGGCGCCGCCTTGCGCGCCCTGGCCGTCGGCGACGCCCTTGGACGCGTCACCGAGCATTACGCCCCCGAGGAGATCCTCGAGGTCTACGAGGACATCATTACCGACTTCGTGGAGCCGGTGCGTCTGTTTGACGAGGAACAGTGGGAGGCGGGCGAGATCGGCCCGCCCACCGCGATCGTCCTGGAAGCCGTCGAGCGCGGCGGTGTGTGGCCAGGTGCCACCAGCGCGAACGTTGCCCACCTATCCGCCGGGGTAGCCGTGGGCCTCTCCCGGCCGCTGGCGCCGCTGCTGGACGAGATTCACGGTGACGGCCCGCTCGCGGCCGTGGCGGCGGGCACCGCCGCGGCGGTCGACGGGTATCCGTTTATCGAAATCGTGGCGGCCGCCGCGCGCGCCGCCCGCCTGGCCCACGATGACGACCTGGCGGAAACGATCCTCCAGGCCGGCGGCCTGGGCCAGGCGTCGGGGGGCCGGCTGGCCGGTGCGGTGCTGCGCGCTCGGTTTCCGCCGGATGGTGGAAGCCGCTCTGTCGTGCCGTTCGTGTTTGGTATCGTGTACGCGTTGCAGAGCGCGCGCCGCGCCATCATTGACGCCGTCAATCAGGGCGGTCACGCCCCGGAGACGGCAGCGATCGCTGGAGCGGTGTGCGCTGCGGCCCTGCCGGTAACCCTGCCGCCCTCCTGGTGGGCGGTGGTGGCGCAGGCCAACCCAAACTTGGACCTGGAGCGCGCGGCGCGGCGGCTTGTCGCCCTGCGCGAACGCTACTCCCATCCGACATGAGGAAAAGCGAATGGCATCAGCAATCCCCACCGGGCTGACCCACGAGATGATGGCGACCGTGACCGAGGACATGAGCCCACCCCACCTGAAGGGTGCCGCCGTGCTCTCTACTCCCGCCATGATCAGCTTGATGGAGCAGTGCGCCTTGCAGGCCATGCTGCCGTATCTGGACCCGGGAGAGACCACGGTGGGCACCGAGGTGTGCGTGACCCACGACGCCGCGCTGCGCGTCGGCCAGCAGGTGACCATCCGCGCCCGTTTCCAGGGCGTTGAGGGGCGCCGATACGTGTGGGAGGTCGAAGCCCTGGGCCCGGACGGGCGGCGTATTGGCGGCGGCACGCACAAGCGGGCGGTGGTCAGCCTGGCGCGCCTGGGCGGCCAGGGCGGCTGACGTGCTACCCTGGGGCCAGCCCTGATGAGCGGGGCATCGCCATGCCGCAGATCACCGTTCTCCCCCTAGGCGTCACCATCGAGGCGGAGCGCGGCCAGACGATTATGGATGCCGCGCGCGCTGCCGGGTACTACTGGCCCACCACATGCGGCGGTAAGGGTGAGTGCACGACCTGCGCCGGCCTGATCGAGCATGGGCTAGAGAACCTCTCGCCAATGGGCCGCTATGAGGAATTCAACATCCGGCGCCAACGCGGCCGGGCAGCGCTAACCACCGCCTTGCGCCTGTGCTGTCAGGCGCGCGTGTACGGCGACGTCCGGGTGCGCAAGCCGGGCGTCAAGCCCTGGTGAGCATCCGCTCCACGCCCGCTGGGACCACCGACCGGGGAGAACCTCGCTGTGCCTTCGGCGATCGCCGAGCCATGCATCGGCGTCATCGACCGCCCGCGTGGACGTCCGTCCCGTGACCGGCATCGAAGGGGCCAATGATCAGGGCGATCGGCTCGTCATCAACCCCGACGATGGCTTCGACCACGCCGGGTGGCGTCGGCCTGCCCGGTGACCGTGACCGTTCACGAGGCGAACGGGCCACCCCAGGGCTGGCGGACGGCGACAAGAATCGGGTGATCGCTCGTCAGCGTGCTTGAGCCGGCCACCACCCTCCCTGCCGCTGCCGGCATATCCCTTGTGTATCTAATGCATCTATCTATCGATACCGTTCGTATCGTTCACAGCCGAATCACGGCGCGACGCTCGCGCGGCAGGGCGACCGACGTGTGCGGCTGTGGCCCGCGGTGGGGCGTAGAAGGCGGGGACACCCCCTGCTATGCTATGCGATGCGGGCAGTATCTATAGACTGTCTCAATGATTCGGAGGTGGCGCAGTGGAGCTGGGTCAATTGGAGGCCTTTCTGCAGGTTGCCACGCACCGCAGCTTCAGCAAGGCCGCGGAGGTCCTGTTTCTGACTCAGCCGTCGGTCACCGCCCGGATTCAGGCGCTGGAGCGGGAGCTCGGCGAGGAACTGTTCGAACGGTCGGGACGTACGGTGCGGTTGACCGACGCCGGCAACGTCTTCCTCACCTACGCGCAGCGCGCCTTGAAGGACGTGCAGGAAGGCAAAGACGCGTTGGAGGCGCTGCGCCGTACGGACGCGGGCTCGCTGCGCATCGGCTCCGCCCTCACCGTCAGCGCCTACGTCTTACCCAAGATCTTGAAGACGTTCCGCGCTCGCTACCCGAAGGTCGAGGTGTCGGTGCGCACCGGTCGCTCGGACCAGGTGCTGGACATGGTGCTGAACGATGAGGTGCAGGTGGGCCTGGTCCGCTCGCTCGTGCATTCCGAGATCGAGACGGTACACCTGTATGACGACGAAGTGGTGCTGGTGACCGACGCCAACCACCCCTTCGCCAAGACCCGCTCGGCGCGCATTGAGGACGTCGCCAAACAAGCCCTGATCTTCTTCGACCGCGCCTCCAGCTACTACGGCCTCATCCACGGGTTCTTCCGCGATGCGGGCGTGGTGCCGCGCCACGCGATGGAGCTCGACTCCCTCGAGGCCACCAAGATGATGGTGGAGGAGGGCCTGGGCATCGCCATCCTGCCGCGGGTGGCCGTCGAGCGCGAGCTGAAGCTGGGCATTCTCGTGGAGGTGGAGATCACCGGCGTGCCCCGCATCAAGCGCCAGATCGCGATGATCTACCGGAAGAACCGGCGCCACGCCCGCACCGTGGGCGCCTTCATCGAGGTGCTGTACAACCTGTACCAGTTCGACTTGCCGGAGTACGGGCGGGCGCTCCTGGCCGCCCGTCGCAACCAGAACGGGCACGAGGGCGACCGACGCCAGTCGCCCGAGCCGGCCAAATCCGCGTCCAGGGAGGCGTGAGGGGCGCGCGTTCCCACCCCACCGACGGCGCTCAGCAGGATAGCAGCCCCTCCCGGTCCGTGGCGAGCCCCAGCGCGCGGCGGAAGTTGGCGCGGGTGTGGCGGGCGGTCACCGCGGCATCCTCGCCGCGCAGGCGCGCCAGACGTTGCACCACGTCTACCACACCCGACGGCTCCGTGGTGCGCCCTGGGAGCGGGTAGGTATCGGTCTCGGCTAGCAGGCGGTCGGCCGGCACCAGCGGCACCAGCGCGCGGAGTGCCTCCTGCCCCGGCTTCAGAATGAGCCGGCCGAAGGAAATCAAACAGCCAAGGGCCAGGAACCGCGCCAGCTCGTGGCGCTCACCGGTGAAGTAGTGGATGATGACGGCGGGTAACTGCGCGGCGACGTCGGCCAGCATTGCCGCCACCTCAGCGTGTGCGCCCACAGAGTGGACCACCACCGCCCGGCGAAACTCGACCGCGAGCGCGAGCTGGGCGGCGAAGGCACGCCGCTGAAGGGCCAGAGGCGCGGCCACGGTTCGGTCGAGCCCGGCCTCGCCCACGGCGCGCAGCCGCGGGTCGTCGCCGGCCAATAGCGCGCGCACGGCGGCCAGCTCACGCGCGAACCCGTCGTCGGCGCTTTGCGGGTGCAGGCCGGCCGCCGCCGTCAGGCCGCGGTGGCGACGGGCCAGGCGCAGGGCGCGGGCCGACGAGGCCGCGTCGATGCCCACCACCAGCACATCGCACACGCCCGCAGCCCGCGCCGTGCGCACCATTCGCGCCACCACGGCAGCGGGATAGCGATCAAGGTGCGTGTGGCTATCGGCGTAGCGGCATTTATCGGGGGCTAGCCTGTCCACATGGCGATTCCCCACCATGGAGCGCGGAGGGCAACACAATGACCGTCACCGTTCAGCTGTACGAACGCCGTGGCTGAGCCACCTGCACGCGGGCGCGAGAGTTCCTCGCGCGGACCGGTGTGCCCTTTGCGGCGCGCGATATCTTCAAAACGCCGCTCACGGAGGCCGAGCTGCAAGAGCTCGCTCGCCTTGTGCCCGCCGAGCAGCTCTTCTCCTGGAAGAGCCCCACCGCCCGGCAGCGCGGCCTGACCCCGGGGACGCTCTCGGCCAACGAGCTGATCCGCCTGATGGCGGCCGAGCCACGCCTCATCCGTCGGCCGCTGGTTCGGGTCGGAGACCGCCTCATCGTGGGCGCGGACCTGGAGGCGCTGCGCGCGCTGGTCACGCGGACGGGCGCCTCGTAGGTAAGTCCTCAGCGGGCGCCCACCTCTGCCGCCAGGCGCTTGAGGATTTCGACGTTTGCCTTGTCCGGCCCCTCGCCGTTGAAGCCTGGTACTTCCAGGATAAACGGGGTCCCGCGGAAGGCGGGATGCGCCAGCACGGCACGAAACCCGTCCTCCCCGATCTGGCCCAGACCGATGTTCTCGTGCCGGTCCACACCCGCGCCAAGACCGGCCTTGCTGTCGTTGGCGTGCACCGCCACCAGCCGCTCCAGGCCCACCTCGCGCTCAAATTCCGCCACCATGGCGGCCACGCCGGACGGCGTGCGCACGTCATACCCGGCGGCGAAGCAGTGGCATGTATCTAGGCACACCCGCACGCGCGGGCTGCCCACGGCCTGAATGATGGCCCCGATCTCCGCGAACCGAGAGCCCACGCTGTCGCCCTGCCCCGCGCTGTTTTCGAGGATCAGCGCGGCCTCTGGGATGTCCTGCAAGACCTCACCGATAGCCCGCACGATCTGGGGCAGCACGGCCGGAAAGCCGGCGCCTTTATGACTCCCGATGTGGAAGATGACGCCCGCCGCACCGGCCTTGGCGGCAAAAGCGAGGTACTGCTTGAGCGAGCCCACGGACCGGTTCACCAGCACAGGGTCGGTGGAGGCGAGGTTGATGAGATACACCCCGTGCACGAAGATCGGGCTGATGCCGGCTTCCGCCGCCCGGCGGCGGAACGCCGCGATCTCTCCGTCGGAGTGGGTGCTGGGCCGCCAGCTCTGCGGTCCGGTGGCAAAGATCTGGATCGTCTCCGCCCCAAGGGCCAGGGCTCGGTCGATAGACTTCTCTAACCCGCCGGCGGCCGAGACATGCGCACCGATCTTCATCCCACTGCCCTTGCTCGGTTCTGCCCTCCGGAAGGCCGCCGGCTACGGCCACCACAACCGGCGCGCCTCCTTGCGCAGCTCGGCCCGGAAGTCGGGATGGGCGATGGCGATCAGCTCCTCCGCGCGCTGGCGGTGGTTCTTGCCCATCAGGCTGGCCACACCGTATTCCGTCACCACGTAGTCCACCCAGTGCCGAGGCACCGTGATCATCGCCCCGTGTTCGTGCTGGGCGACGATGCGAGACACGCTCCCACCCAGGGCTGTGGACGGAAGCAGGATGATCGAGCGCCCCCCACGGGAGAACGAGCCGGCCAGGGCCAGCTCCGGCTGGCCGCCGTTGCCGTTGATCATGCGCCCCCCGAACACCGACTCGGAGTTCACCTGGCCGATCAGGTCGATGGAGATGGCGTTGTTGATCGTCACGTAGTTGTCGATCTGGGAGAGGGTGCGCATCGACAGGACGTAGGAGGGATCGTAGAGCTCGAACTTCGGGTTGCTGTCGATGATCTCCAGGTCCTTGTCGTCGCAGCCGGTCCAGGCGGCGGCGACGGCCTTCCCGGGGTGGATGCTCTTGTACTTGCCGGTGATGACACCGGCCTCCACCAGGCGACCGAACCCCGGTGAGCCCAGCTCCGTATGCAGGCCGAGGTCGTGCTTGTCGTCAAACACGCCGAGGTTGGGCATCAGCCGTCCCGGCTCACCCGTGCCGATCTGGATGGTGGCGCGGTCCGGCACCAGGTCCTTAAGATAGCCGGCGATGGCCTTGGCGTACTCCGGCGGCTCGCCCAGGCCAAAGAAGTTGCGCACATCCTGGGGGGAGACGGCGCTGATCACGCCCGCCAGCGGGGCCAGGCGCTGCACCGGGATGTCGTTCAATAACTCGCGAAAGCCGGCCGCCCGTTCCGGCGGCAGCGGCGCCAGCAGCGCTTCAAACTGTTCACGGGTGAACGCCGGCGGGTTATACTCCACGATCCAGTCCAGCTCGGTGACGTGCACGTACACGTCACCAAACACGTTGACCAGCGAGGGGTCGACCTCGGCGATGACCAGCGGCGTGCGGCGCACGTAGTCACGCTTGGTCCAGTGGTGCGCGCCGAAGTGCACATACCCGTGCTTGTTGGGCGGCGAGACCGACACCAGCAGCACGTCTGCCTTTCCCCGGTAATCTGGACGTTCGTCCCACGGCTTGAACCCCAGCGAGAACAGGTTAGGCAGGTACGTGGCCCGCTTCTCATCCATGGCAAAGCGGGCGTAATCGCCGATGTAGATCTCGAACTCGATGTTGAAGTGTTCCTCCGCGCCGGGCTTGAGCCAGCCGGGGTCGCTGGCCGGGGCCAGCAGCCGAAGGGTCACGTCCCGCAGGCTGTGCCGCCGCTCCCACAGGGCCGGGAGCAGGGTGGCTGGCGGGAAGATGGGAATGGCCACGATGTCGCCGGACTTAATGTGGGCGACGGCCTCGGCCGGCGTGACGAGGCGGCTGCGGTAGTGTTCCTGCCAATCCATGCCCGCTCCCCAGACGAAGGATGATGGCTATCGGCCGTCATTATCCAGGGCGGGCTACCGGTAGGTAAAGGTGGCGGTGGTCGGTCATTCCGCGATGAAGTAGACGCGCATGGCCCGCTCGATCATCTCCGGCGTGAGGGCGGGCTCCGAGCCCTCAAAGCGCGCGATATCGAAGATGATCTGGATGAGGTCGCGGGGGTAGACACCCTTCGGCTCCCGGGCCGGGTCGGCGCAGAGCATGTCCACGAATCGCTCGATCTGCTCGGGGGTACACGCCAGCCGCCGCGATGCCGCCACCCGGCGGGTGATCTCGCACAGCTCCTCGCGCGTGGGCCCGGGGATGTGCACCTTGTACGGAATCCGGCGCAGGAAGGCCTCGTCCACGAGGTCTTCCGGGCGCAGGTTGGTGGAGAACATCAGCGCCATCTCGAAGGGGACGGAGAAGCTTTCACCGGTGTGCAAGGTGAGCAAGTCGAAACCGCGCTCCATGGGCAGGATCCAGCGGTTGAGCAACTCCTCCGGGCGGACGCGCTGTCGGCCAAAGTCGTCGATCACAAACATGCCGTCCTGCGCTTTAAGGTGAGGCGGTGCCTGGTAAAAGTGCGCGACCGGGTCAAAGGAGAGCTCGAGGCTCTCCTGGGTGAGCTCGCCGCCCACGATCACCACCGGCCGCCGCACCTGAATCCAGCGCCGGTCCAGCCGGTTGACACGGCTCTGCGGTTTGAACAAGCCGAAATCGTCGACCGGCTGGAGCTCCGGCTCGACCGGCTGGTGCACCGCCGCATCGAAGATGCGGATGAGCTGGCCGTGCACGTACAAGGCGTGCGGGACGATAATCGTGTCGTTGGTGTAGCGGGCGTAGTGTTCCAGGATGGCCGTCTTGCCGTTGCCAGAGGCGCCAAAGATCAGGGTGGTGCGACCGGAGTGCAGGGCACGGGCCAGGTTGTCCACGGTGCGCGGGCTGAGAACCAGCTCGTTCAACGCCTGGAGGATCCGGCCCGGGGACGGCGGCGTCTGGCGCAGCGACTGGCGGCGCACCACGGGCGTGTATTGCTCTAGGGTCACGGGCGCCACGCTGGCGTACCGTGAGCGGGACAGCGCGTCCATGGCGCGCTGCTCCCCGCGCGTCGTCAGGCGATAGCGGAAGCCCAGCTCATTGAGGCGGGAGGTACCCACCACCTCCAGCAGTTGCTCCCTCTTTAGGTCCTGCAGCAGCCCTTCAACAATGGTGAACGGGAGCCCGATACGCTGGCACAAAGTCTCGGTGGTGGACGGGCCGCTGAAGTGGATGATCTTCAGGACCAGCTCGTACAGGAGCGATATGGGCAGGCCGGTCTGTTCCACCGTCTCCGGCGCCGGCGGCCACACGTCCTCGGCCGTGGTGAGCCACGTCCAGGCGGTGTCCGCTTGGCCGTTCTGGCTCGCTCCGGCCGGCGGCGGTGCCATGACGAAATCCGGAATCGGTTCGGCATCGGTCGGTGCGACGTCGTGCTCCCACATGGCGCGGCCCTCCGGCGGCTCCAGCGCGGTCGCCCCGCGCCGTCCCATTACGGTTATCGGCTGCCGCGCGGCATGTCATAGTCCCCGGCAGGAGCATGCGCAGGGGCAAGGCAGTGCCGAGTTGATCGGCGACCGCGCCCGCTCTACAATGCCGGCGGCCTGGCGCCTATCGACGGTGCAGCGAGGTCTACCGGTGTGAGGGACACCCGCGTCGTGCTCAACGTGCGCCGACTCCACCCTGAGGCCCGGCTGCCACGGCGAGCGACGGCGTACGCCTCCGGCTTCGACCTGTACGCCTGCCTACCGGATGGGCCGGTCACCGTGGGCTCGGACCCAGTGCTCATCCCCACGGGCATCGCGCTGGAGTTTCCCGAGGGCTACGACGTTCAGGTGCGGCCGCGGTCCGGCCTGGCGCGCCAGGGCGTCCTGGCGGTCCTGGGCACCATCGACGCCGATTACCGCGGTGAGCTGTTCGTCACCCTCCATGTAGTGGGCTCGCGAGCACCCTTCATCGTGCATCACGGCGACCGCATCGCCCAGCTCGTGGTGGGAGCGCTGGCGCCGGTGGTAGTCTGCGAGGTCACCGAGCTCACCCCCACGGAACGCGGCACGGGCGGACACGGCTCCACCGGGCTGCGGTGACGCGTGTGCGCGGGCATTGCCCGCCGCGACTGCTACACTGAAGGCATGAGCGGTACCCCGATCCCCACGCAGCCATGCCCGGTGTGCGGGCATCCCATGGTCGCCATTCGCGGGTCCAAGCTGGCGATCTGCCGCGTGTGCGGGTTCAAAGACTCATGCTGCTGAGCCATGACCGGCGCGGCGCCGACCACGGCCCGCGGGTTGACCGCTCGCTCACGGCGTTCCTACGATGCTTGCGGGGCGTTCGGCCGGCGTTCGCGCCAGGGGGCAGCGGTGAGGGCGTGGCCGTGATGTTCGGCCGCGCGGGGGCGCCTCAGACGGCCGACGGTGGGGTGGTCCGATGCTCGGGTTGGTGCCGGTTACGCCAAAGTCTTTGGAGGCCTACCGGCCGATTATCGGTGATGCGCGGCTCGAGGAGGTTCTGCGCCTGGCCGAGCCCCTCCGAGGGGCGCGGGTGCTGCACGTCAACGCCACCGCCTTCGGCGGCGGGGTAGCGGAGATCCTGGGCACGCTCGTACCGCTCATGACCGACGTCGGCATGCGCGCCGAGTGGCAGGTGATCCGCGGGGCGGAGGAGTTCTTCCACGTCACCAAGGCGATGCACAACTCCCTGCAGGGCATGCTCCTGGAGTGGACGCCGCAAATGCGGGACATCTGGCTCCGCTACAACCAGATGAACGCGGACGCCTTTGATGATGAGTACGACTTCGTCATTGTGCACGACCCGCAGCCGGCGGCGATCCTGGCACTGCTGCAACAGCGCCTTGGTCACAGGCCGCACGGCAAGTGGATCTGGCGTTGCCATATCGATACCACCGAAGCCCAACCAGAGGCGTGGGATCTGCTTCACCCCTACGTGGAGGAGTATGACGCCGCCATTTTTACCATGGCGGAGTACGTTAACGAGAACTTGAAGCGCCCACGAATTTATATCGTGCCGCCGGCAATCGATCCGCTCTCCCCCAAAAACGTTGATCTCTCGCCGCAGACGGTGCACGAAATACTGGTTCGTTACGACGTCGATCCCGAACGCCGGATGATCCTCCAGGTCTCCCGCTTCGATCCCTGGAAAGATCCGCTCGGTGTGATCGACGTGTATCGCGCACTGAAGCCAGATTTTCCCGACCTGCAACTCGTGCTCATCGCCTCGATGGCACATGACGACCCAGAAGGATGGTCTTGGTACGAGCGTACCGTGCGCCGCGCCGGTGAGGATTACGATATCCACATTCTGTCCAACCTGAACGGTGTTGGCAACGTCGAAGTCAACGCCTTCCAGCGTAAAGCCGACGTTGTTATCCAAAAATCGGTTCGGGAAGGCTTCGGGCTGGTGGTCAGCGAGGCACTGTGGAAGGGCCGACCGGTGGTGGCGGGTAACGTGGGCGGTATCCCCCTGCAGATCCTCTACGGCCGAACCGGTTACTTGGTGAACACCACCGCGGAGTGCGTCAATCGCGTGCATTATCTGCTCAAACATCCCGCTGTGGCGCGTCGGATGGGTGCCCTTGGCCGTGAGCATGTGCGGGAACACTTCCTGATCACCCGCTACCTACGAGACTACTTGGCGATCTTCAACGCCCTGGCAGGACACGTGCCGACGGAGGCCCTGGCCCTGGAGGCGACCCAGATGGCAGGGCGGTAGAGTGGCCCTCGCTGCCGGCGTCTGCGCGGGCATGGATAGTGGTGGTCGAACGTGAATCGCGTGTTGGCGCTCATTTTGGCCGGCGGGCAAGGTGACCGCCTAAGCATCCTGTCCGAGCAGCGGGCCAAACCCGCCGTCATTTTCGGCGGGAAGTACCGCATCATCGACTTTGCCCTGAGCAACTGCGTCAACTCCGGCATCACCAAGGTCGGGGTCCTCACCCAGTACCGGCCCCGCTCGCTCAACGACCACATCCGCACCGGTCGCCCGTGGGACCTGGACCGAGAGGGGGGCGGCGTCTGGCTGCTCCAACCCTACCTGGGCCGTGAGATCTCCGACTGGTATCGCGGCACCGCCGACGCCGTATACCAGAACCTGTTCTTCGTGGAGGAGTCCGACGTCGATGAGGTCCTGATCCTGGCGGGTGACCACGTGTACACCATGCGCTACGACGCCCTCATCCGCTGGCACCGGGCCAAGGGCGCCGATGTCACCGTGCCGGTGTACAACGTGCCGCTCGCCGAGGCGTCGCGCTACGGCATCCTCACGCTCGATGCGGACCAGCGGGTGATCGAGTTCGAAGAGAAGCCGCCGCAGCCCAAGTCCACGCTCGCCTCCACCGGCATCTACGTCTTCAACAAAGACGTGCTGATGGAACGGCTGCAGGCAGACGCGGCACGGGAGGACAGCACGCATGACTTCGGCCGCGACATCCTGCCGGCCATGATTGGCACCTACCGGGTATACGGGTACTACCTCACCGGCTACTGGCGGGACGTGGGGACCATCGATTCCTACTGGCAGGCCAACATGGACTTGCTGGTGGACCTGCCCGAGCTGGACCTCTACAACCCGGAGACCGCCATTCGCACCCGCGAGCCGCGCTACCCGCCGGCCAAGATCGGCCCGCGTGCCTATATCGCCCGCTCCCTGATCAACTCCGGCGATATCATCAACGGGCACGTCGAGCACTCGGTGATCTCACCGGGGGTGTACATCGAGGACGGCGCCGTGGTGCGCGACTCGATCGTGTTCGACGGGTGCCGGATCGAGCGCGGGGCGGTGGTGGAGCGGGCGATCCTCGACAAGGAAATCTACGTGGCCGAGGGTTGCGTGGTCGGCGGCACGGACGACTACACACCGAACAAGGAGCGGCCGGACCTGCTTAGCAGCGGCATCACCATCGTGGGTAAGCGCGCCCGCCTACCCGCCGGGGTGCAGATCGGCCGCAACTGCATCATCGGCCCGGGCGTGCGCGAGGACGACTTCCCCGGCTTGTGGATCGCCAGCGGTGAGACGGTCCGCACCCGCCGTCCGGTGGGGCCGCTCGGCGTGTAAACGCCGGCGCGGTGCAATCCGAGCCGCGCCGGACCGCAGCGCGGCCAGCGAGGATGACAGCGCATGGCCATCGGCGCGTTCACGTTTGTGCTCCACAGCCACCTCCCCTACTGCCGACGGGCGGGACGGTGGCCGCACGGCGAGGAGTGGATCCACGAGGCGGCCTCGGAGACCTACCTGCCGCTCCTCGACCAGCTCTTCCGGTTGCGCGGTGCCCGTGTGCCGGTGCGGCTGACGCTCGGCCTCACCCCGGTGCTGGTGGAGCAGCTTGCCGACCCGCTGGTGATCGCCAACCTGGAAGACTTCCTGCACGAGCGGCTCGACCTGGCCGAAGCGGATGTCCGCCGCTTTGAACGCGCCGGCGAGCCCCACCTCGCCGCGGTGGCGACGTGGTACCAGGACCGCTTCACCCACCTGCTGCGCCTGCTCACCGACGAGTTCGGCGGCCAGCTCATCGCCGCCTTCAAAGAGCTGGAGGACGCCGGCCTGATCGAGATCGCCACCAGCGCAGCCACGCACGGCTACCTGCCGCTCATGGAGCGCGACTCCACGGTCTGGGCGCAGGTGGCGATGGGGGTGCGCACGCATCAGCGCCACTTCGGCCGTTCCCCCCGCTCGTTCTGGCTGCCCGAATGCGCCTACCGGCCCACCTTCCGGAAGGATGGCCCGGCCGGGCCGTACGTCAAGCCCGGCCTGCACTGGTTCCTTGGGCAGCACGGCGTGCGCGTCTTCTTCGTGGAAACGCACACCATTGAGGGGGGCACTCCGGTTGGCAAGGCGATGGGCGACGCCATCGGCCCGTACGGCGCCATCCCCAGACGCTACGTGGTGCCGCCGCCGGAATATGTGCCGCCGACGATGCGCACCACCTACCTGCCGTACTGGGTGGAGCAGGCGGACGTCGCCGCCCTGGGGCGCAACAACCGCACCGGTCTCCAGGTCTGGTCCGCCCAGCACGGCTATCCGGGCGATTTTCTCTACCGTGAGTTTCACAAGCGCGACGGCCTCTCAGGCCTGTACTACTGGCGCGTCACCGGGGCCGACGTGGACCTGGGCGCCAAGCAGCTCTGGGACCCGGCGGCGGCGTTCGCCCAAGCCCAGGCCCACGCAGACCACTTTGCCGGTTTGGTGGAGGACCTGCTGCGCGCCTTCTACGGCGAGCACGGCCGCTTCGGGGTGGTCGCCGCAGCTTACGATACGGAGCTGTTCGGCCATTGGTGGTTTGAGGGCATCGACTGGCTGGCCGGCGTGCTGGAGCGACTGGCGCGCAACCCAAACGTGCGGCTCACCACCGCCGCCGCCCACGTGGCGGAGCATCCGCCGGAGGACGTCCTCGTCTTGCCGGAAAGCTCCTGGGGCCAGGGCGGCGGCCACTTCACCTGGCTGAACGCCGACACCCGCTGGATGTGGCCGGTGATCCATCGGCTTGAGCTGCAGATGGAGGCCCTGGCGGAACGGTATGCCCGGGCCACCGGTGGCGTGCGGCTGGTGGTCAACCAGATCGCGCGGGAGGCGTTGCTGGCCCAGTCCTCGGACTGGCCCTTTCTCATCACCACCGGTCAGGCCCGCGACTACGCCATGGATCGGTTTGAAACCCACGTGGAGCGGTTTGACCGGCTCGTTGCGTTGTTAGACCACCCGGAACGACTGGGGGAGGCGCTCCGTCTGGCCGATGAATATTGGGAGCTGGACAAGGTGTTCCCGGATATCGACGTCCAGCTCTTCGCACGCCGCGAGCCGCCCGTGGAATGAACCGGTCGCGGCGCCGCGAGGGCCAGATGGATACCGTCATCGTCGGCTTGCTCCTGCACTACTACCAACCCCCTGGGCAACTGGCGGGCGTGCTGCGGCGGGTGGTGCATGAGTGTTATCGGCCGCTGCTCAAGCTGTTCCAGGAGCACCCCGCGGCCCGCGCCACCTTCAACGTGAACGGCGTGCTCACCGAGATGCTGGACGACCACGGGTACGCGGACGTCCTGGAGGGATGGCGCGGTCTTGCCGCCTCTGGCCGGGTAGAGTTCACCGGCTCTGGCAAGTACCACCCCATCCTCCCCCTCATTCCGGCCGCCGAGGCGGCCCGCCAGATCGCGCTCAACGATGAGGCCAACCGGCGGTTGCTGGGCGAGGTGTACCGGCCGCGCGGTTTCTTCCCGCCGGAGATGGCCTGGGACCACGCCTTGGCCCCACTCGTCGCCCGGGCAGGTGTGGATTGGGTGGTGATGAGCGGCATTGCCTGCCCGGTGGAGTGGCCAGTGACGCGGGTTCACCGGGAAGCGGCCGGCGACGGCCACGCGCTGGCCATCCTCTTCCGCGACGACCTGCTGAGCAACAAGGTCGCCTTCCGCACCACGGACGTGGCAGGGTTCCTGCAGGACGTGCACCGGCTGAGGTCGGACGGCACGGACCGCTACGTGGTGATCGCGATGGACGCGGAGACCTTCGGCCATCACATCCCGGGGTGGGAGCGCGAGTTTTTGGCGCCGCTTTTCGCCGCGCTCGCCGCTGGCCCCCCTGTGCGGGCGGCTGCCGCCAACCCAGCGCCGGCACCGCGCGTACGCTTGGCCACAGTGTCCGAGATCGTGGACCAGATGCCGGCCGCGCCCGCTGTGGTACCGCGCGCCTCTTCCTGGAGCACCACCCGCGAAGACCTCGAGCACCACAACCCGTATCCGCTGTGGCGCCACCGCGGCAACGAGATTCACCGGCTTTTGTGGTGGCACCTGGAGCAAGCCATGGCGCTGCTCCAGCTTGCCGAGCAGTGGCGGGACCCGGACGGCGACCAGGATTTCGCTACCGCACGCGCCGCGGCCGATATGGCCCTGCACAGCGACCAGTTCTGGTGGGCCAGCCGCCGTCCGCACTGGAGTCCGGGGATGGTGCACCGCGGCCTGAACCTGCAACGCGATCTGATCCTGCACGCCGTACGTGCCCTCAACCTGAGCGACGCGCCAGACGAAGCACGACGAGAGGCGCAGGAACGGGTAGCCGTGGCGCGCGATCTGGCGAACCGCATCACGGACCGCTTGTTCTGGGATTGAAGCTGCAGGGACGCATTGGTCTCTTGCGTTGCCCGCCCACGCGGTAGTTAATCGAGGAGATAGGGGAGCGGCGCCCGGTGGCCGCTGCGCCGCCGCCGGGGAGTAGCCTATGTCGGACTTCATTTGTCCCCGCTGTGGGGCGACGGCGCCCGTGCCCCGCCACTGTGGCCGACCGATGCAGCTCGGCACCGTGGGCGGTCGCCCCATGCTGGTGTGCTGGATGGGGCCGGAATGCGGGGCTCAGCCCCTGCCCGAGCACTGCGGGGTGGCCATGCACCCGCGCTCGTGACGGAGCCGGAGCCGTGCAACGCCTGTTCACCCTTGAGCAGGCCCGCGCCCTGCTGCCGCAGATTCGCGAGATCGCGGGGCGGATGCGCGACCTGAAAGCCTTGCTCGACCGGCACCACGCCGCGTTCGCCTTTCTGGCGCCGCGTGCCGAGCGCGAGCCACACCTGATCGGGGCGCTCGATCATCATCGCAGCGCGATCCAGCGGCTAATGGCCGACATCCAGCGCCACATGGACGCGGTTCATGCCCTGGGCGCCGAGGTCAAGGGCATCGAGCAGGGACTGGTCGATTTTCCCACGGAACGTGACGGGCGCATCGTCTACCTGTGCTGGATGATCGACGAGCCGGACATCGCCTGGTGGCACGAGCTGGATGCCGGCTTCCCCGGCCGTCAACCGCTGGTGTGAGGTGGTCAGGGACGGCGCAGGGAGGCGATGAGGATTGCGGGCGCTTCCGGATCGTGCGGCGCGCGCTCTCGGCGCAGCACCAGCTCGTAGCTCTGCCCCCGCCACCGGCTGGCGTCGATCACCAGATCGGCGCGTCCCGCTTCATCCGGTACCACCTCCCCGGCATCGACCCGACGCACGCCGTCGGCCACGTACCACAGCCGGTAGGCGGTGCCGGGCTCTGGTCGGGGCAATCGCTCAAACACCACGTAGCACACGCCGCGGTCTGGGTTCCAGGTAACGGCTCCTGTGGCTCGGAGCTCGGTGGCGGGCTGAAAGTCCGCGCGAATGCTGGACGGCACCGCGAACAGGAGAAGACCGTCCGTCCTCCGGCGCATGGTCGCGGTCTCCTGCTGGAGCTCTTGCACTTGCTCCTGCAGGCGGGCTATCCAAGCGATGGCGCTACCCAGCGCGATCACCACCGCCGCGGCCACGCCCCATGGCACGGCCAGACGCCCCGGCCCGCTGAGTCGTGGTACCGATTTCCTCAGCGGGCCGGGCCGAGCCGATTCCACCGAACGATCACGATGCACCGCGCCCAGCACTGCCGCCCGGAGCGTCTCGGGCGCCTGCACCGGCGGCACCGCCAGGGCGAGCCGGGCCACCAGCTCCTCCGCCGCGTCGAGGCCCGCACGGCAGCGGGCGCAGGCGGCAACGTGCACCCGTAGCCGCTCCGCTTCGGACGGGTCCAAGGTGCCGAGCGCCAGGAGGTCAAGATCGTCCTGGACCTGGTGGCAATCCATGGCCCCGACAGGGCCGGCCATGCCGCTACCCGCCAACTGAGATCTCCCCGGCCAGCGCTGCCCGCAGTTTCTTCAGAGCCAACCTTGTGCGCGTCTTCACCGTGCCAAGTGGTTGCTGCAACAGGTGGGCGATTTCCTGCTGGGTGAGGCCGCCGAAATAGGCTAGTTCCAATGTAGCCCGCTGCTCCTCCGGCAATGAACGAAGTGCCCGCCGCACCGCGGCGCGCTCTGCTTCGATCTGGGCGCTGAGTAGCGGGTCATCGCCGTGTCCATCGGGCGGTCCGTCGGGCAGGTGGGCCGGCGCCACCTCACGGTTCCACCGTCGCCCCCGCGCGCGCACCTCGTCCACGGCGCGGTTGCGGGTGACGCTCAGCAGCCAGTTCATGAACCGGCCGCGGCCGGCGTCGTAGCTGTCCGGCGAGCGCCACAGCCTGAGAAAGACCTCCTGCGCCACGTCCTGCGCGAGCGTGGGGTCACCCAGGACGCGCAGTGCTACCGCGTAGACCAAGTCCGCGTATCGGTCATACAAGCGCGCGAAGGCACGCTCATCCCGCTGGCGGACGAGCCGCACCAGTTCCTCATCGCTCGGTTGGATTCCGTCCACGTCGTTGTCAGGGACGGGCGGCTTGGCTGTCCGCTCGTACTACGTTCCCACTTCCGGCCCGGATGCATCGCCGGCGGCCCGCATTGTAGCAGGTCTGACGTCCGGCGGACCCCGTCCACGCACGGGCTCAACGCGCACACGCGGTTAAGGACCGATTAGGCGCAGCTTAACACCCAGGGCATGGACGCCAGGCGGACCCCGGGCAGACGATAGAGGCGGAATGACCGATCACACCCGCGGAGGGGGTGCATAGTCCGGCTGCCGACGTCGGCCCCCCGCAGAGCGCGGGGCCGTTGCCCGAGGCCGGGCCGGCTGTGCCGCCCGAGAGCGAGGCTCGGAGAGCAGATCATGCGCCACGTTATTGTCTGGATTACCGCTGGATGGCTGGTTCTGGCTGCCACGGCCTGCACGAGGGAAGAGCAGCCCTCGGCCGCGGCACCATCAACCGGCACCGCCACGCCGGCCGTCGCCACCGGCGTGCCCGGCACCACCGCTCCCCAGGTAGGGACATTAGCACCGGCCGGTGCGCCCGCGAATACCGTTGAGCTCGTGAAGCGGGTGCGTCCCTCGGTGGTGCGCATCAACGTGCGCGCTGGCTTCGGCCAAGCCGCGGGGACCGGCACTGGGTTCGTGGTAGACGAGCGCGGCTACATCGTCACCAACAATCACGTGGTGACCCTGGGCGGCGGACGGGTTGCCCCAGAACTCAAGGTCGACCTGGCGGACGGGCGCACCGTCGACGCCCGGCTGGTCGGCCGGGATGAGCGCACGGACCTGGCCGTGCTTAAAGTGGATGCCGGCAGGCTCACGCCACTCCCATTTGCCGACCCCGCCTCCATCGAGGTGGGCGAAGATGTGATCGCGGTGGGCTTTGCGCTCGACCTGGGCGGCCCGCCAACGGTGACCAAGGGTGTGGTGAGCGCCATCGACCGGGTGATCGACGAGACGGATGTGCTTGGCAATCCGGTCCAGATCAGCGGCGCGATCCAGACCGACGCCGCCATCAACCCCGGTAACTCCGGTGGGCCGCTGATCGACGCCGAGGGGCGGGTGGTGGGCATCAACACCGCCGGCATCCGCGGCGGTTTTGGTACCCCGGTGCAGGGTATCTCCTTCGCTGTGTCCTCCGGCGTCGCTCAGCCCATCGTCAAATCGCTGATCGAGACGGGCACCGTGCGCCGCGGGTATCTGGGCGTGCTCGTGTCGCTGGTGGATCGCACCCGGGCCGAGGCCCTCGGCCTGCCCGTCAAGGAGGGGGTACGCATCGAACGGGTAGAACCCGGCAGCGCGGCCGAACAGGCCGGGTTACGGGCCGGCGACGTGATCGTCAAAGTGGGCACCATTGACGTGAAGAACCTGGGCGACCTGACGCGCGCCCTGACGCAATACGGCCCTGGTCAGAAGGTCACGGTGGAGTACTATCGAGGCAGCGATCGCCGCAGCACTGAGGTCACGCTCGGCGAGCGACCGCAGGGCAGCGGCTAGACGGGGAACCGCCGGTGGAGTCTGGAGTGACGGACGCCGCTGCCAAGCCTGACGAAGGGAAACAAAGGGTGGTTGACGGCCTGGGTCGCACGGTGGCGCTGCCCGCGCCGCCCCGCCGGATCGTGTCCCTGGTGCCCAGCTTCACCGAGGCCCTGTTCGCCATGGGGCTGGACACGGCGGTGGTGGCCGTTACCCGGTACTGCGTGGAGCCGGCGGAGCGGGTCGCGTCCGTCCCCAAGATCGGCGGCACCAAGAACCCGGACCTGGACGCCATCCTGCGGCTGCAACCCGACCTGGTGATCGCCAGCGCCGAGGAGAACGTGCGCGAGCACGTGGAGGCGCTCATCCGCGCCGGGCTGACCGTATACGTGTCGCTCCCCCACACGGTGCGCCGCGCCATCGCCGAGCTGCGCGACGTGGCCCGCCTGTGCGGCGCACCGGCGGCCGCCGAACCCTGGCTGCGGCCGGCGGAGGAGCGCCTGACCTGGTTGGAGACGCGGCCCTGGCCCAGACCCGTGCGCTACTTCTGCCCCATCTGGCGGCGACCGTACATGGTGGCCGCGCCGCAGACCTACATGACCGACCTGTTGCGCGCGTGCGGCGGGGAGAGCATCTTCGGCGATGGGCCGGCCCGCTATTATCCGGTGGAATTGACGGAGGCGATGGCGCGCGATCCAGAGGTCATCCTCTTGCCCGATGAGCCCTACCCCTTTGCCAGCAAGCATCTGCCGGAGATCGAGCAGTTCACGCATGTGACGGCGGTGCGCACCGGACGCGTGCACCTGGTGGATGGGCAACTGCTCACGTGGTACGGCCCGCGCATCGCCAACGCTTTGGACTCCTTCAGCGCGCTGCTGCACGGCGGGGAGCCCGGTGACGGAGCCACCACGGAGGCACGGCCATGAGAGTGCGCACGGTGCTGGCCACGCTCGGCGCCCTCGCTGCAGGCACCCTGGCGCTGAACTCGCTGGCAGCGGCGCTCATCCGCCGCTACGAGGACCTCGACCCCGAGACGGTCGAGCGGCCCGGCGGTATGGTGTACGTGCGTGGCACCGGCCTACATTATGTCGAGCGAGGCGCCGGCCCGCCCCTGGTGCTCGTGCACGGCTTTCTCGGCAGCACGGTCACCTTCAGCGACCTGATCGAGCGCCTGGCGCCATACCGGCGTACGGTGGCGCTGGACCTGCCCGGTTTCGGCTATTCCGACCGGCCGCTGGATATCGACCGCTCACACACAGCAGTGGCTGAGCTGCTGTGCGCCGCCCTGGACCGGCTCGGCATCGCGCGAGCCGCGGTGCTCGGCCATTCCATGGGCGGCGTGATCGCCGCGCGCCTGGCGGCGGCCCACCCAGAGCGAGTGGAGCGGCTGATCCTCGTCGGCTCGCCCGCGCCGGACGAGGTGCGCCGTCTTCCCCTATACCCGCTGCTGCGGCCGGTGCTCCCGATACTGTTCGCCCTGACCTTGGCCAACCTGCCCCGCCTGCGGCGCTCCCTGCGCGGCCTCACCTACGAACCCGCTTTTCTCACCGACGACCGGTGGCAGGCTTACACCCGCCCCAGCCGCCTGCGCGGCTCCACGTACGCCTTGATCAAACTGCTGGCCGATATCCGCCGTGACGTCCCGCTCGACCCGGCCCGCATCGGTGTCCGCACCCTGCTCCTGTGGGGCGAGGCCGACACGGCGGTACCGCTGCGGGTGGCTCACCGCCTGCACGCCCTGCTGCCGGACGCCCGGCTGGAGGTAGTGCCGCGGGCCGGCCACCTTGTCCTGGAGGAGCAGCCCGACGCGAGCGCCGACGCCATCCTGCGCTTTCTCGGCGCCTCCACCCCAACCCGCGCGTGTGAGGCGACGCCGTGAGCTGGCTGCTCACCGTACCGCTTATCCAGCACCCACTGTTGGCGGGCATCCCCGGCCTGCGGCACGGTTTCTCCGAGCGCGGAGGTGGCGTGAGTTTGCCACCGTTTGCTTCCCTGAACCTCGGTCCACGCAGCGGTGACGCGCCCGCGCACGTGCGCGAGAACCGGCGGCGCTTTCTTGCGGCGCTGGGGCTTGCCGGCCTGCCCGTGCTGGCGCCGCGCCAGGTGCACAGCGCCCAGGTGTCCGTGCAGACCGCCGCGCCGCCGCTGCCCGCCGACGGCGTCCTACCGGGCGACGCTGTGGTCACAAACGCACGGGGCGTGGCGGTGATGGTGCTGGCCGCCGACTGCGTGCCGCTGTTGCTGTGCGATCCGGGGTTCGGCGTGATCGCGGCGGTGCACGCCGGTTGGCGCGGTACGGCCGGCGCCATCGCCTCTCGTACGGTGGCCACCATGGAGGAGCGCTTTGGCTGCCAGCCGGAGCGGGTCCTCGCAGTCCTGGGTCCGGCCATTGGCCGCTGCTGCTACGAGGTCGGGGCAGAGGTGCTGGCGGCGGTGGCGCACGTCACGCCCGGCCCGATAGAGGCCTTCTCGGTTAGGAGGGCGGACGGTAAGGCGATGCTGGACCTGGCAGCCGCCAACGTCGCCCAGCTCAGGGCCGCGGGCCTCCGTCCGGAGCACATCGCCGTGGTGGGGTTGTGCACTGCCTGCCACCCCTCCCGCCTCTTCTCGCACCGGCGCGACGGCAGGTCTACCGGGCGGGGCGGGGCGGCGATCGCCTGGCTGCCATAGCTGGCTGCCATGACCGAGCGGCGTCCTGCGCCTCGCCCGTGCTTACCGGCCGTGTTACGCTGTACCGCGCACGGCGCCCCGGCCCTTGGCCGGTTGAGGAAACCCGTCCCGCGCCGAAGGCCGGGAGGGGTGCCACGGGCTCAGGGGGCCGGGGCGGCGAGGAGGACGCCATGAGCACCATCGCGTTTAACCCCCAGGCGCTCCAACCCGGCTGGGAGCTTTCCGGCGAGCGCAGGCGGGCGCGCAACACCGCGGCGGCGTCGGAAAACAAGATCCACGACGATGAGGTGGCCCGCCGCTACGGTTTCGGCGGCGGGCTGGTGCCGGGCGCGACCTCGTACGCCTACCTGGCCTCCTGGCTCACCCGCGCGCTTGGCCCGCTGTGGGCTGCCCACGGTAGCGCCACGATCGCCCTCGTCAAACCGGTTTATGAGGGGGAGGAAGTCCGCCTGGGCGGCCGTGTCACGGCCATGGCAGGAGACACTGAGCGCGGCTCGTTGGCGCTGGAGTGCTGGGTGGATGGCCCCGACGGTGTCCGCCGCGCTACGGGCACCGTCGCCCTGACGTGGGGCGAGCCGCGTGCGACGGAACCGTGGCCGGCGTTTGCCCGGCGCGACCTGCCGTCACGCCGACGGGAGGAGCGGCCACCGCTCAGCGCCGCCACCGCCCCGGTGGGCGAACCGCTGCCGCCGGTGGTGTTCGCCATGGACGACGCGGCGCGGACGCGCTACCTGGACGATATCGAGGAGGGACAGCCACTGTTCCGTGCGGCGTCCCCCTTCGGCGGGCCGCTTGTGCACCCCGGCTGGTACCTGCACGCCGCCAACCGCGTGCTGTCCGAGAACTTCGCCCTTGGCCTGTGGATCCACACGCGCAGCGAGGTGCGCCATCTGGCCCCGGCCCTGGCGCGCGGCGTCTACCGCGGGTACGGCCAGATCACCGCCGCCTTTGAGAAGCGGGGGCATGAATACGTCACCGCCGACGTGCTGATCGTGGACGGCGACGAGCGGCCGGTGGCCCGCGTGCTGCACACGGCGATCGTGGTGGTGGCGGCGCGCGCGTGAGGGCTTGAGCACGGGTGACCTCTGGTCGGTGTGTCCGCCGCATTCGGTGTGTGTCAGCCGCGTTCGGTCGTTCGGACGTTTGCGTTCTGCCCGACGCGTGAGCATGATCGCGCCACACCAGAGGGCTGACGACGGGCAGCCTGATGACACTGCGGTGTGTTCGGAGGAGGGGATATGTCACGCGGTGGAGGATCTCAGACCAGAGCGGCGCGGCCGCTCAGCCGGCGCGCGGTGCTGGGGGCGGGAATGCTGCTGGGCGGCAGTGCCGCCTTCGCGCTGGCGTGCGGCGGTAAGACGCGCACGGGGCAGGTAGGCGGGACGGCGGAAGGCCAAGCGGGACGGCTCGCGCCCGTCACCACTGGGGTGCCGGTGCCGGGGGCAGGCCAGCAACCCAAGCGCGGCGGCACCTTCACCACGGTTGAAGGGCCGCCCCGCAGCCTGGACCCACACTTCGACACCTTCCCGGCCAACACTATCGTCACCAACAACGTCTACAATGCCCTGCTTACCTTCAACGCCGATCTGACCGCCATTGAGACCGAGCTGGCCGAGGCGATGCCTGAGCAGCCGGATCCCGTGACGTACATCTTCAAGCTGCGCAAGGGCGTGAAGTTCCACGACGTGCCGCCGGCCAACGGGCGGGAGATGGTGGCCGCCGATGTGAAGTACAGCATCGAGCGGCAGAGCACCAACGACCCGGGCAAGTACCAGCACGCCTATTACTTTGTCAATCGCATCGCCCGCATCGAGACGCCGGACGACTACACCGTCAAGTTCGTTCTCAACAAGCCCTATGCACCGTTTATCAGCTACATCGCCAGTCCCTGGACGCTGGTCATCCTGCGCGAGCTGGTCGAGCAGGACGGTGACCTGACGAAACGCGCTGTCGGCACCGGGCCGTTCATCTTCGAGGAGTGGCAGAAGGACGTCCAACATCGCCTGCGCCGCAACCCGAACTACTGGAAGAAGGACCAGTTCGGGAACCAGCTTCCCTACGTCGACCGCCTGATCATCAAGATCATCACCGATCCCAACGCCGTGCAGGCGCAGTTCCTGGGGGGCGACCTGGATGCCGCCGGTATCCAGTTCACGTTCGTGGAAGAGGTCAAGCGCAGGCTGCCCAAGGCCAATTACCGGGCGCAGCCCAGCCAGTTCTGGCGGCAGATGCGCACCGCCCCCTACGACGGCGAAAAGTACCCGCACCGCAAGCCGTATAACGATATCCGCGTGCGGCAGGCACTGGTGCAGGCCGTCAACAAGAAAGAGGTGCTGGACATCGTCTTCTCAGGCGACGGTGTGGTCGTCAAAGGCCCAATCCTGCCCATCTACCCCATGTGGGAGCTGAAGGAAGACCCTGTGAAGTACGACCCGGCAGAGTCGAAGAAACTGCTGGAGGCAGCGGGCTTCCCGAACGGCTTCGAAGACGAGATGATCTTCGATAACAGCGCGGGTGAGATCCCGAACAACGTCGCCGAGGTGCTGAAGAACCAGCTGGCCAAGATCGGTGTGCGGGTGACGCTGCGCGGGATGGAGCGCACGGCGTACTACAACAAAACGTACGCCTACGACTACAACCTGTCGCACCATGTTCCGCTCAATCAGCCGGACCCGGACGAGAACCTGTCCTCCTACTTTGGCCGCAACTCGACCTTCTACAAATGGGGCAACCGTGAGATCTGGGACCTAATCGACAAGCAGGCCGAGACGATTGACACGACCGAGCGACAGAAGATCGTGCACGAGGTGCAGCGCAAGATCTGCCTGGACTACCCGATGTCGTTTATCTATACCCCGAACCTGCACTTCTTCACGCAGGCGCGGGTGAAGGGATGGTTCTACCCGAACGACTACTACAACGGCCGCCGCGAGACGGTCTGGATTGACCCGACGGCATAACGCGCGGTTGAATGAGACCGGAGGCGTGAAACGAGAAGAGCGCAACTTCCTATGTCATGCGGTCCGCTTCTCGTTTCACGCCTCCTATTCCACGCCTCAAAGTGGAGGGATGGCGTGACCGCATACGTTGCCCGTCGTCTGCTCCTGGCGATCCCCACGCTGATGGTGATCATGTTGCTAGTGTTCAGCATCCTGCGGCTGCTCCCCGGCGACATTATCAAACTCATGATCGCCGAGCAGAACTACGCCGTCGATGAGGCCGCGCTGCGCAAGGAGCTGGGCCTGGCCGATCCGGCGCCGGTGCAGTTCATCAAATGGATCTCGGGCGTCGTGCGCGGCGATTTTGGCAAATCGCTGTGGACCAAGCAGCCCATCGGTGAAGAGCTGAAGCGGCGGTTTCCGGTCAGTGCCGAGTTCGGCCTGTACTCCGTCCTGATCGGGGTGCTGATCGCCATCCCAGTGGGGATCATATCCGCTATCCGGCAGGATACCTGGCTGGATTACCTGTTCAGAAGCTTATCGATCGGGCTGATCTCAGTGCCAGGGTTCTGGCTGGCGACGTTATTACTTGTCTTTCCCGTTATCTGGTGGGGTTGGACACCGCCGCTTACCTATGTGGGTTGGACGGAGAACCCGTTGGAACACCTGTACTACTTCTTTTGGCCGGCACTGCTCCTCGGCGCCGGCCTCTCCGGTACCACCATGCGCCTGACACGGAACCAGATGCTGGAGGTGCTGCGCCAGGACTACATCCGCACCGCCGCCGCCAAGGGCTTGAGCGAGATGCGGGTGATCACCCGTCACGCCCTGCGCAACGCGCTTATCCCGGTGATCACGGTTATTGGCCTGCAGATAGCCGCCGTGGTTAGCGGCACGGTGATCTTCGAATCGATCTTCAGCATCCCCGGCGTCGGCCGCTTCTACTTTCAGGCCATCCTGTTCCGGGATTACCCATCGGTGCAGGCAACGGCGCTGTTCATCGCCATCACGGTGCTCCTGGTGAACATCGCGATCGACCTGGTGTACGCGGTGATCGACCCGCGCATCCGCTTTGCGTAGAGGACGCCGATGACAACCGCAACGGGAACGGAGCTCTTCCGCGGCGGCACGGTGACCACGCGTCACCGGCCATACTGGTGGGATGTGATCGTGCGGTTGGTGCGGCACAAGCCGCTCGGTCTGATCGGCGCGATCATCGTGTTGGTCATGACCATTGCCGCTATCTTCGCACCACTGCTCGCGCCGTACGACTACACAGAGATCGTCGCCTCGGAGCGGCTCAAACCGCCCTCCGCGACCTATTTCTTCGGGACAGACAACGCTGGTCGCGACATGTTCAGCCGCATCCTGTTCGGCGCGCGTATCTCCCTGCGTGTCGGCCTCTCATCCGTGCTGATCTCAACCACGGCCGCCACGCTGATCGGTGTCGTATCCGCGTATTTTGGCGGCTGGTTCGACACCATCCTGCAGCGGTTCGTGGATGCCATGCAGGCGCTGCCCGGCCTCATCCTGGTGCTGACGATCATGGCGGTGCTGGGCTCCGGCGTGAACAACGTGATCCTGGCCATCGCCATCGGTGCCAGCGTGAGCGGCTCGCGCGTGATCCGCGGCGCGGCGCTGTCGGTCAAGGCCCAACCCTATATCGAAGCCGCCCGTACCCTGGGCGCGGGCCACCTCCGCATTATTGTGCAGCACCTGCTCCCGAACGTAATGGCGCCGGCCATCACCCTGGCCAGCATTGGCCTGGGCGCCGCCATTTTGGCCGAGTCCTCCCTGTCCTTCCTGGGCCTCGGCGTGCCCCCGGATGTCCCGACCTGGGGCGGGATGCTGGCGGGCAGCGGCCGGCGCTGGATGTTGCAGGCCTGGTGGCTGGCCTTCTTCCCGGGCTTCGTCCTCTCGCTGGCGGTGTTCGGGTTCAACATGCTGGGCGATGCTCTCCGCGACCTGCTCGACCCCCGCCTGCGAGGCGCGCGCTGACGGTCGGAAGTGACGCGCGGGCGAGTCTTTACGCACGGCCCGGTCCCCCGCCACCCTGCGGGGCCGAGTCGTGGTACGATGATGGCCCGCCGCCTGTCGTGCCGCGTTCCCCCGCCGGAAGGAGCAGCGTAGATGCGTCGAGATATCGCTTTCAACGCCGAGGGAACCACGGTGCGCGGTTGGCTGTACCTGCCGGACGGAGCCCGTGGCCCGGTGCCCTGCGTGGTCATGGCGCACGGTTTCTCCGCGGTCAAGGAGATGTACCTAGACCGCTACGCCGAGGTGTTTGCGGCCGCGGGCTTGGCGGCGCTCGTGTACGACAACCGCAATTTCGGTGCGAGCGACGGCGAGCCGCGCCAAGAGATCGACCCTTGGGTTCAGGTACGCGACTACCGCCACGCCATCACCTTTGTGCGCACCCTGCCGGAGATCGACCGAGAACGCATCGGGGTGTGGGGGTCCAGCTACAGCGGCGGGCACGTCATTGTGGTAGGCGCGATCGACCGGCGCGTGAAATGCGTGGTCTCCCAGGTACCACTGGTAAGCGGCTACCGCAACATCCTGCGCCTGGTGCGGGCCGATCTGCTGGCCGGCCTGCGCGCCCAACTGGACGCGGACCGGGAAGCGCGCTTTGCCGGGAAGCCGCCCACCATGATTCCGGTTGTATCGGAGGACCCGACGGGTCCAGCCGCCCTTCCCACACCCGACTCCTGGCGTTGGTTTACCGAGACCGCCCGCACCCGAGCGCCCGCCTGGCGAAACGAGGTGACCTTACGCACCGTTGAGATGCTCATGGAATACGAGCCCGGGACGTACATCGAGCGCGTCAGCCCCACGCCGCTGCTCATGATCATCGCCGCCGGGGACCACCTGGCCGTGGCCGATGAGGCGTTCGCGGCCTACCACCGCGCCCTGGAGCCAAAGCAGCTGGTCATCCTCAACGGCGGCCATTTTGAGGCGTATGTTGAGGACTTTGAGAGGGCGAGCGGCGCCGCCCGTGACTGGTTTGTCCAACATCTGGTGCCAGCGCGCTAATCACCGCCCGCGCGACGTCGACCACCTGACCGAGCACGGGCCACGGCAGCGGGGTCCGTGACGTCGGCAAGCAGGCCTCCGGGTCCGCGCCAGTGCGGGCCCCGTTCGATGATGCGCGTGCATCAGGGGTTGAGGCCGAGCTGCCCGGCCACCGGTTTCAGGGCATCGATCACGAACTGGACGTGCTCGTCGAAGTCCACGCCCAGCTCGGCGATCCCCTTCCAGATGTCGTCGCGGTTAACGTTGCGGGCGAAGGCCTTGTCCTTGAGCTTCTTGCGCACGCTGCTGGTCTTAACCTCGGACAGACTCTTGTTGGGTTGCACCAGCGCGCAGGCGATCACGAACCCGGTCAACTCGTCCACCGCGTAGATCATTTTGTCCATCAGCGAGCGGCGCTCGTAGCCGGTGAAGTCGGCGTGGCACTGAATGGCGTAGATGATCTCCGTCGGCACGCCGCGCGCCTCGAGGATGGGCTTGCCGGCCATGGGGTGCTGATCGGGGAACATCTCGTAGTCGAAGTCGTGCAGGAGGCCGACGATGCCCCACGTCTCCTCATCGCCGCCGTACTTGCGCGCGGCCGCGCGCATCACCGCCTCGACGGAATAGGCGTGCCGGCGCAGCGGTTCCGTCTTGGTGTACTCGTGCAGGATCTCCAGCGCCTGCTCCCGATTCATGCATGACCTCCCATGCGCTCAGGGCACCACACCGTGGGGGTACGGCGCCGGGTTGCGAAATGAGAACGACGCCCGAGCTGACCTGGCGTGTGCCGTCCCGCTCACAGTGGTTTGGCCGTGGTAAACAGCAACGCCCGCGCCACGATCTCACCGGCCAGCACGGCGCCCATGGCGATGTACAGCAGGCCGGTCGCCGACATCATCGCCCGCACCACGCTCGATTGCCAGGCCATATACGCCAGCCCCAGCGGGAACAGCAGCCCCACGCCCACCCGCAGCCAGAACCACAGGTTCTCCGCTAAGCCAACCGTGCCCATGTCGGGCGAGAGCGGCACCTCCCGCACCGGCAAGACGGCGTTGACGGCCATCACCAGCGTCTGCAGGGCCACGCAGGCCAGCAGGACCAGGGTGAGCTCGTTGAGGGGCTTTTCCGGCAGGCGCGGCGTCACCAGATACCAGTGCCCCAGCGTCATGCCCAGCGACACGGCCCCCAGGCTGGCCGCGCCCGCCAGGAGCGAGAGCAGCGCGCCCGGGTACCCCCAGGTGGGCAGGCGTAACACGGCGGCCGCCAGGGCGAGGGCCACCAGAGCCGCGAGCGAGGCGACGGCGTTCAGCACACGTCCCCGCCGCTCATCCTCGCGGAGGACGAACGCCAGCGTCACCAGCGACAGCAGCGCGAACACGGCCACCGCGGCCCGCATGGGGCCGATAAATGATCGGTCGAGCCGGTAGCCGGCCACCTCGGCGCCGGTGGGCAACGCCGTCGTCGTCCACAGGGCGAGCGCGGCGCCAGCGAAGGCCATCACCGCCCCCATCTTGAGAAACCCGGGCGAGACCTGGCCGCGAATTTGGGGCACTAGCAGCACCGCCTGCGTCCCAGCGGCAAACTCGAGCAGCAAGAGGAAGGTGGCAAACGGCAGGGCAGCGACGCTCACGGGCGGTCATTCGTTCGGGAATGCACAACCAGCGTACCGACCTCCCACGTCGGCCGCAACGCGCCGCTCCCCTGCCCTGGCTCAGCCCTGGGCGACGCGGTACGCCGGCAGGCCGGCCAGGATGTCGCGCAGGCGGGCGAAGTCGGCCTCCTGCTCGCGGTAGGAGCGGCTGAGCCCCGCTCGCGGCGACGGGTGGTAGAGCGGTACCAGAATGCGGCCGTTCCAGGGAAGCGGCTGGGCCACGCAATCACGCAGCCGGTAGGGGTACGGCTCGATGAGGGCGAGGGCGCGCAGGGCGGTGGCCCCCAGGGTGACCACCACGAGGGGGTCGATCAGCGCGATCTGGGCCCGCAGCCAGCCGGAGCAGGCGCTGACCTCGGCGGCAGACGGCGGGCGGTTAGCGCCGTTGGGGCGCCGTGGGTTACAGAGCACGGCGTTGGTGATGAACACCCGTGCGCGCGTCAGCCCGGCCAGCGCTAGCAGATGGGCGAAACGCCGTCCGCTCTGGTCCCGGGTGAGGGGCACGCCGGTCACCTCGCCGCCGCGCCGTCCGGGCGCCTCGGCGATGAACATCACCCGGGCGTCGGGCGGACCGTTGGTGCGGCCCAGCACCCGTCGCCGGCCGTCCATCGTCGGGCAGCGTTGGCAGGCCTGCACCGCCTCGATCAGCCGCTCATGACGCAGCCCGCGCTCGCCCGGCGCCTCGATCAGCGCGACGCGCTCCATCACCGATTGGCAGCTGTGCACGGCCGCCGCCTTCCCCCGCGGTTTCGCTCGGTCATTGACATGATATTCTGGGTGGGCCGGTGGCGACGGGGGTGGCGACACCGGGAGACGCTGAACCCACTATGGCAGACGGAGTACAGATCGGGCCGGACCTCGCACGGTGCTTCGGGCATTACCGCGCGCAGTCGCCTCGCTACGCCCTGTTGTTCTGCGTGCGCTGCCCGAAGGTAAAGGACTGCGTCCAGCGTGCCTGGGGCACCGGTGATTCCCGTCGCGCCCGCCGGCGGGAGGCGCGCTGGACCGATCCACGGCAGATGAACGTCCGCCGGCCGTCGCCGCCGAGCGGCTACTGGCTGGCCACCTGAACGCGAGGATGCGGGAACGGCGCATGGTGCGTGAGATCGCGCCCGACCCGGGCGGCCATCGCTACCTGATCAAAGCGCTGGCGGAGGCCGGCAATGAGCTGGCCGAGGAGCTGTGCGCCTTCCCGTACCGGGCGGTGGACATGCGCGACGACGACGGTTGGTCGGCGCGCCTGATCGCGGCCCATGTGCTCGCGTACGAGGAGATGGTGGTGGAGTACGTGCGGCAGATCCTGACGCGCCGCAACCCGGAGCTGCCGGTGATCGACACGGAGGCGGTGCTTGACGACCCGGAGGCCTGCCGGGAGGACGTTGAGCACATGGTGTGGCGCTTCGAGCGCCTGCGCCACCGCCTGCGCTACACCCTTTGGGAGCTGGAGGAGCGTGACTGGGACCGCACCGGTCGCCACCCGTACCGCGGCCCGCTGTCCATCGCCCAACTGGTGCGTGAGCTGCACCTGCACGACCTGGAGAACCTGTGGCGGGCTCGGCGGCTGCGCGAGCGCGTGACGATGCGGCGCGGTGGACCACCCCGCGCCGAAGGCCGGCGCTGAGCGCGGTGCGTCCCATCCGGCCCTGAACGGCTCACGCCCGCACCGCGGCCGCTTCCTGCAGGGCCTGGCGGATCAGCTCGTAGTCCTCGAGCGGGACCTGGTGCAGATTGCCTTGGAAGGCCAGAGCCCAGTGCTCGGGCGGCCACTTCTTCGTGTAGCGCATGCGTGCCGCCAGCGGCTCCGCCGCCACCGCGTCGGCCTCATCCAGCACGATCTCCGGCTCGATCCGCACCCGATAGGGGTAGTCCTCGGCCGGCTTCTTGGGGCTCGACCAGATCGGGGTGTGGTCCTCGAACATCTCCGAGGTCACGCGGGCGATCCCGGCAAAGCGCTTGAGGCCGGTCAGGTAGAAGATGAGCCGGTCACCGGGTTTGATCCCGGCCGCCAGCTTGCGGCGGGTGCTCTTGAACCCGTGCATGGTAAAGCCCAGCGCGCGGGTGCGGGCGAAGATGTCCGGCCCACCCACCACGATGTAGGCGTTGAACGTGCCGGGGGCGGCGTCCTGCTGCGCCATGGATGCCGTTCCTCCTGTTCCAGCCCCGCCAGGCCAATGCTAGAGACCGGCCATCAACCGCGTCAACCGTCCCGAGACAAAGAGGCGCGGGGCCTTCGCCAAGCCCCGCGCTCGCAACCAGGCGCAAACGATCGCGGACGGTTCGTCATCGACAAGCACGCGGCGTGCCGGATCCGTCTGCCGTCTGGAAGCTGCTGCCGCAGGCGCAGCTCTTGACGGCGTTGGGGTTAAAAATGGTGAAGCCGCTCTTCATGATGTCTTCGACGTAGTCGATCTCCGAACCGGCCAGCATCCGCGCGCTGTCTGGGTCCACCACGATGCGCGTGTCGTTGTGGGTGATGACGATGTCGTCCTCTTCCGGCCCCTCGGCCAGCGCCATTCCGTACTGGTACCCGGAGCAGCCACCGCCGACCACGAACACGCGCAGCGCCCCACCGGGCATGTTCTTCTGAGCCAGCAATACCTTGACGCGCTGCGCCGCCGCGTCCGTGATGGTGATACCCGTTGCCGGCTTCGGCTGGTCGGTCATATCCCCGAGCATCACGAGGTTGCTCATCGCCGCTCCTCGCACTTCCAGGTATCGCGGCCCGTCGCCGCCGAAGGATCCAGGCTCATTCTATCGCCGATAGGCCCCCCCGTCTACGTGGCCGTCTTACGCCTCATGGCGGCAAGCGCGCCCGCTCCCCGTCCCATACCACCAGTCCGTCGCGGCTTAGGTCGGTGAGCAGGCGGTGTAGCCAGGGGAGGTCGTCGGCCGTGAAGTCCAAACGCAGGCCCGCGCCGATCTCCGCCGCGGTGAGGCCGTCGCCTTGGTCGCCATGGCGCAGCAGATCGACGATCCGACCCCGGTAGTACCGGCGCGAGCCCGAAAACCGACCCTGCGGCCGGCTCATCCGCGGCGCCCGATACCGCCCATCGCGCTCGCGCAAGGCGCGGATACGCGGGGCGGCCGCGCAGAGGTGCCGCACGGGGCAGATGTCACATCGCGGCGTCACCGCGGTGCACACCGTGGCGCCCAGCTCCATGAGAGCCTGGTTCCAGTCGCCCGGCCGCTCCGCCGGCACCAGCACGTCGGCTACGGCCTGCGCCCACGTGCCCGGACGCGCTGCTTCCACATCGAACACCCGCATGAGCACCCGGCGCACGTTGGTGTCGACGGCCGCCACCGGCAGGCCGAAGGCGATGGCGGCCACGGCGTGTGCCGTGTACGGACCGATGCCGGGGAGGCGGCGTAGGGCGGCGACATCGGCCGGTAGCCCGCCCCCATACCGCGTCACCGTCGCACGGGCCATCTGGTGCAGGTACACGGCGCGCCGGTTGTACCCCAGGCCGGCCCAGGCACGGATCACGGCCGCAAGTGGTGCCGCCGCTAGCACGGCGATCGTCGGGAACGCGTCCAGGAACTCCCGCCACTTGGGCGCTACCCGCTCGACCTGCGTCTGCTGGAGCATGACCTCCGAGACCAGCACCGCGTACGGGTCGGCCGTACGGCGCCAGGGCAGGTCGCGATGGCCGGCGTCCCACCAGTCCAGGAGCGCGCGGTTGAACCCATCCCTCACGGCGGCCGCGCGCTCTCGGATCGCCTCGACCGCTTGCGTGTCCACGCGCTCATCGTCGCCCGCGGCCGACGCCGTGTCCAGCCAGCGGCAACGCCACCCGCGGGACCCCCTCCAGGCCGAGTGGGCTAGCCGACGGCCACTCAGCACTTGTGAGGGCCGTCGGGGTACGCGCTGACGCCGCCCGCCCTGCTATCATGTCTGGCGGTGACCGCTCACGTCGCCGGGGGTTGACGATGGACCACGGATTGGCACGGCTGCGGGACGTCCTGCGGGAGATGGGATCGGTGGTGGTGGCGTTCTCCGGCGGGGTGGACAGCACCCTTTTGGCCGCCGTCGCCCACGAGGTGCTGGGTGACCGGGCCCTGGCGGTGACCGGCATCTCGCCCAGCGTGGCACCGGAGGAGCGGGAAGAGGCGGCGAGCCTGGCCGCCCAGATCGGCATTCGCTACCGCACCATCGACACGTCCGAGATGGACGACCCTAACTACGTGGCCAACAACCCCAACCGGTGCTTCTTCTGTAAGGACGAGCTGTTCACCAAGTTAGACGCCATCCGCCACGCCGAGGGGTTCAACTGGGTGGTGGACGGGTACAACCTCGACGACCAGGGCGACTACCGGCCGGGTCAGCGGGCCGCACGCCAGCACAACGTGCGCAGCCCGTTCATCGAAGCCGGCCTGACCAAAGCGGATATCCGCGCCCTGTCCAAGGAACGCGGTCTGCCCACCTGGGATAAGCCGGCGATGGCCTGCCTCGCCTCCCGGATCCCGTACGGCACGCCGGTCACGGTGGAGGCGCTCCAGGCCATCGCGCGGGCCGAGGCGGCGCTGCGCGCCCTGGGCGTGCGGCAGGTGCGGGTGCGCCACCACGGCGATATCGCCCGCATTGAGACCGACGCCGCCGGGATGACACTTTTGATGGACGAGTCCGTGCGCCTCAAGGCGGTCGAGGGCGTGAAGCAGGCCGGCTATCGGTATGTGGCCCTGGACCTCCAGGGTTACCGCAGCGGCAGCCTGAACGAGGTTCTCCCCTTGCAGCTCGTGGGACGGTGAGCGGGAACGCAGTTCGCGCCGGACGGCCGCTGGACAACCACCAGTCCCGCGTCTAAGCTGGAGCGCATCTTCTGGGCGAGGATCAGCGCCATGCCCATCAAATTATTGGTTACCTTGGACGGCTCGCCATTCAGCGAGAAGGTGCTCGACTTGGCCGTGCCGCTGGCCACCAAGGCCGGGGCGGAGGTCTATCTGCTCCGCGTCAACCCACCCGCCCACGACGTGGTGCAGGCCGGCCCAAACTTGGACCCTCGCTCCGAGGCGGAGAGAGCCGCCCTCATGGGTCGTGTGCCGCCTGCCCCGCGGGTGCGAGAGGTGGAAACCGCCACCCAGGCCTCGGAGCGCATGGCCGCGGAGGCGCTCGACTACCTGCGACGGCTGGCCACCCGCTTCAATGGGCTGCGCACCGAATGCCTGGTGCGCGAGGGTGACGACCCGGCGGCGGAGATCGTGCGCTGCGCTGATGAGCTCGGCGTGGATGTGATCGCGATGGCCACCCATGGCCGCTCCGGCCCCCTGCACCTGCTGCTGGGCAGCGTCGCCGAGTCGGTGGTCCGGTCCGGCGTAGCGCCGGTGCTCCTGGTACGGCCGGCATGAGGTCCGGTCTTTCCCAATTCGGCACGCAGCGCTCATCGCTCAGATCGGAGATACCGAGTAATGCCACCTGCTGGTGCTGAGTGCTGCGGAAGCGCTTCCTGCCTAGCATCCAGCCGGCGGCACGTGCAGACCAGCGGGTGAGGGCCGCGCCCGCCTGTGCGCTGCGGCCGATACTGCATCCCGAGGTGCACGGTCGGGCGACTGCCCTCCAGTGAGCGCACGACGATGGCTGGGATACTCGGCGTTGACGTCGGCGGCACGTTCACCGATTTCCTGCACTGGGAGGACGGACGCTTGCGCACGTACAAGCGTCCGTCTACACCGGCCGACCCGGCACGGGCCGTCCTGGACGGTGTCGCCGACATGGGCGCCCTGCCGGACGAGGTGGTGCACGGCTCCACCGTCGCTACCAACGCCCTGCTGGAGCGCAAAGGGGCGCGCACGGCGCTGCTCACCACGCGCGGCTTCGCCGACACCCTGGTCATCGGCCGGCAGGCGCGGCCGTGGCTGTACGCCCTGCACCCGACGCGGCCGGCGCCACTGGTGCCCGACGAGCTGCGTATCGAGCTGGACGAGCGCGTTTCCGCCCAGGGTGAGGTGCTCCAACCGCTGAACGGGGCGCAGCTCGAACGGGCGCTGGACCACATCTGCGCGGCCGGCGTCGAGTCGCTGGCGGTGTGCTTCCTATTCTCTTTCCTCCGCCCCGAGCACGAGCGCATGGCGGCCGCGGCCGCGGCCCGGCGCGGCCTGCGCGTCTCCGTCTCCCATGAGGTGCTACCCGAGTACCGCGAGTACGAGCGAATGAGCACTACGGCGGTGAACGCCTACGTCTCGCCGCTGATGGACCGCTACCTCACGCGCCTGGACGACGCTCTGCACCGCGCCGGCATGCGCCGCCTGCGCGTCATGCAGAGCGACGGCGGCAGCATCGGCGCGTCGACGGCCGGCCGCCTGGCGGTGCGCACCGTGCTCTCCGGTCCGGCAGGCGGCGTGGCCGGCGCCTTTGCCGTGGCGCAGGCGGCGGGCTTCCCCGACGCGATCACCTTTGATATGGGCGGCACCTCCACCGATGTGGCGCTCTGTCCCGGCCGGGTGCTCACCCGTGATGAGACGACCATCGCCGGCTTGGCCGTGCGGGTGCCGATCGTGGACGTGCACACCGTGGGTGCGGGCGGCGGCTCGCTGGCGCGGCTGGACGCTGGCGGCGCCCTGCGCGTGGGGCCGGAAAGCGCGGGTGCCGACCCGGGCCCGGCCTGCTACGGTCGCGGCGACCGCCCCACCGTCTCCGACGCCCACGCCGTGTTGGGGCGGCTGCTGCCGCGCTTCTTTCTGGGCGGGCGCATGGCCATCTACCCGGAGCGCGCCCGGGCGGCCTTGGCCTCCCTGGGGGAGGCGTTCGGCGGGGTGGAACAGGCGGCGGCCGCCGTGATCGCCGTGGCCAACGCCAACATGGAGCGGGCCCTGCGCGTCGTCTCGGTGGAACGCGGCTACGACCCGCGCGCCTTCACGCTCGTCGCCTTTGGCGGCGCCGGCCCGCTCCACGCCTGCGACCTGGCGGACCTGCTCGGCATCCCCCGCGTGCTGGTGCCGCGCTTTCCCGGCGTGCTCTCCGCCCTGGGCATGGTGGTGGCGCCCGTGACCCGCGACGTGAGCGCTTCGGCGATGCGCCCCGCGGATGAGGGCCTGGAAGAGCAGCTGCGGCAAACGGTGCCCGAGCTGGTGGCGCGTGGGCGGGCGGAGCTGGCCGCGGACGGCCATGACGTCCGCGCGGCCACCGCTGAGCTGGTGTTGTCGATGCGCTACGCCGGCCAGTCATACGAGCTGCCCGTGCAGGCACCGTTCTCAATGAGCAGCGGGCGCGCGCCGCGGTTTAATGCTCGGTCGCTGTGCGCCGCCTTCCACGCCGCTCATCTCCAGCGCTACGGCCACGCCGATCCGAACCGGCCGGTGGAGTGCGTGAGCGTGCGCGTGCGGGTGACGCTGCCGCCGCCACCGGTGCGCCTCACGCCGGACTTTGAGGACGGCGACCCGCACGCCGGCACCACCGCGGTGTGGTGCGAGGGGCGGCGACGGCGGGCGGCGGTGCTCCTGCGTGCGCGTCTACGGCCGGGCCAGCGGTACCACGGCCCGGCGGTGGTGGCGCAGATGGACGCCACCACGCTCATCCCGCCGGGCTGGCGCGCCACGGTAGACGAGATGGCCAACCTGGTGCTGGAACGACGGTAGCGCCTATGCCGTCCTGGATCGCCCTGCGGAGAAGATGACCATGCCTCGCGCCCACGCCCCGGACCCGGCCACGCTCGCCATCTTTAACGCCCTGCTCGCCTCGGTGGCGGAGGAGATGGGGGTCACGCTGGGACGCACCGCCCACTCGCCCAATATCAAGGAGCGACGCGATTACTCGTGCGGCGTGTTCGGCCCGGACGGACGCATGGTGGCGCAGGCGGCGCACATTCCCGTCCACCTGGGCGCTATGCCCGGGGCCATCGAGGCAGTGAGGCACCTCGCTCCTTTCCGCCCGGGCGACATGTATATCCTCAACGACCCCTATCTGGGCGGCACGCACCTGCCGGATATCTCCCTGATCAGCCCCGTGTTTTGCGAGGACGAGCTGGTGGGGTTTGTCACCAACCGCGCCCACCACGCCGATGTGGGCGGCATGAGCCCCGGCTCGATGCCCGTCGCCACGGAGCTGTACCAGGAAGGCGTGATCATCCCGCCGGTGCGCCTGTACGACGCCGGCCGACTCAACGCCGACCTGTTCGCCCTGCTGCTGCGCAACATGCGCGTGCCCGAGCAGCGCCGCGGCGACTTCGACGCCCAGATCGCGGCCCAGCGCACCGGGGAGGCGCGCCTAGCGGCCCTGGCCCGCCGCTACGGCACCGCCGAGCTCAAGCGGCAGATGGCGGCCCTGCTGGCGTACGCCGAGCGCCTTACCCGCGCCGCCCTGGCCCAGATCCCGGAGGGCTCGTACGAGTTCGCGGACGTGCTGGACGACGACGGCGCCGGTGCCGAGCCGGTGCCGATCCGCGTGCGCCTCACGCTCCAGGGCGGCGGCCTGCACTGCGACTTCACCGGCTCCGCGCCGCAGCGGCCCGGCTCGATCAACGCCGTGGCCTCCGTCACCCGCTCCGCCGTCTACTACGTGGTGCGCTGCCTCCTTGACCCCGAGGCTCCCTCCAACGACGGTTGTTTCCGCCCGGTGACGTTCACGCTGCCGGAGGGCAGCGTGGTGAACGCGCGGCCGCCCGCAGCCGTCTCGGCGGGTAACGTGGAGACCTCGCAGCGCATCGTGGACGTGGTGCTGGGAGCGCTGGCCCGGGCGCGGCCGGACCTCATCCCGGCGGCCAGCTCCGGCACCATGAACAACCTCACCATCGGCGGCTACGACCCATTTCACGGTCGGCATTACACCTATTACGAGACCATCTGCGGTGGGGCCGGCGCTGGGCCGTCCGGCGATGGCCTGTCCGCCGTGCATACGCATATGACCAACACTCTCAACACCCCGGTGGAGGCCTTGGAGCTGGCCTACCCGTTCCGCATCACCACGTACGCCGTGCGCCGCGGCTCGGGCGGCGGGGGGCGGCACCGGGGCGGCGACGGGGCCGTGCGCGGCTACTTCTTCCTCGCCCCAGCCATGGTGACGATCGTCAGCGAGCGCCGGCGCGTGCCGCCCTGGGGCCTGGCTGGCGGCTCACCAGGCGCGCCCGGCCGCAACCTGCTGCGCCGCGCCGACGGGCAGGAGGTGGAGCTGCCGGGCAAGGCGAGCTTCACCGTCCAGCCAGGCGACGAACTGCTGATCTACACCCCCGGCGGTGGGGGATGGGGCGCCGCCGGGGAAGCACCGCAGCCGGATAATCTCCTGTCAAGCACGACTGGCAAGCCTCCCGCGGCGGATGTAGAATGGCGGTGACTCGACACCCCCTCGCGCGGTAGCCGTCATGCCCAGCCGGATCGAACGGGAGATCGAGGAAATTCTCACCCGCCTGGACGGGCTCGTGCCCCAGGAGCCGCGTCGGCGGCGCTGGTCGCGGCGGCTCACGGCCCTTGCCCGGCGGGTTGGTGGGCGGCTCCGCACCGCCACCGCCGGCCTGACCGGCGGACACGCTGTCCTGGCGGCGGCGGTGGTCCTGGTCCTAGCCACGTTCGTTATCCGCCCGTTCGCGCCGCTGCTCGCCCGATGGCTCACTTACGGCAGCCTGCTCGTCATCTTCGGCGCCATCTTCTTCTCTATCCGCCCCATGCGCCGCGGCTATCGCTCCACGCGGTATTGGCGCGGCCAACCGGTCGAGCTGCGGCGGCCGGGACCGCTGCTGCGCCTGCGCATGTGGTGGCGGCGGCGAAACCGGCGCTGGTAGCCGAGTCGTTGTCTTTTCGGAGGCCGGCGCCGAACCGGCCTTCCGGATCGCGTGGCGGCTGGGCAGTTATCCCGCCGCGGGGGTCCATCATGACACGACGGTGGCTTCTTGTTCTCCTCCTGAGCACGGTGCTAGCCGCCTGCACCCGTGCACAGCCGGCGGCCCTGGTCCCGCCCACAGCTTCGGCTCCCGCCTCGGCGGCCACATCGGCGGCGACCGAGACCGCTCCCCCCGCCACACGCACGCCGGCAGGGACCGCTGCCATGTCGGCGGCGGCCACAGCTGAGCCGAGCGGCGAGGAAGCCCTGCGGCACGTGCGCGTGCTGGCCGGGGAGATCGGACCGCGCGTGGCCGGTTCGGCGGAGGAGCGCCGCGCCGCCGACTACATCGCCGGGTTGCTGCGCGGCTACGGCTACGACGTGGAGCTGCAGTCGTTCCCCATCGAGATCTTCGTCTCGCGCAGCGTGGGCGTGCAGGTGGCCGCACCCACGCAAGAACCGATCCGGGCAGCGGCCCTCACTGGATCGGCCTCGGGCACCGCCACGGCCGAGCTGTACGACGCCGGCCTGGGCCTGCCGACCGACTACCCCGCCAGCGGGATCGGCAGTCGCATCGCCCTGGTGCAGCGCGGACAGATCACCTTCGGCGACAAGGCGCGTAACGCCTACGCTGCGGGGGCCGCAGCGGTCGTGATCTACGAACCGCCGACGGGCGACATCATCCCAGGCCGGCTCGCCGGCCAGGTGCCGCCTATCCCGGTGCTGTCCATTCCCGGCGCCGACGGGCTTCGCCTCCGCGACCTGCTGACACAAGGGCCAGTGCGTTTGAGCGTGAGCTTCGACGGCGGCATGGAGCGGACGACGGCGGTGAACGTGATCGGACGGCCGCCGGGCAAGCGCTGCGCCGCCGTGGTGGGCGGTCACTACGACACCGTGCCTAACGCGCCCGGTGGCAGTGACAACGCCTCCGGCACGGCGGCCATGTTGGAGGCAGCACGCGTGCAGGCACTGCGCGGCAACCCCGAGGACGCTTGCTTTATCGCCTTCGGCGCCGAAGAGCTGGGCCTGCTCGGCAGCCAGGCCTTCCTGGAGCGACTGTCCGCCGAGGACCGTCAGGCGATCCGCTTCATGGTCAACCTGGACATGGTGGCCGTTGGCGATACCTGGTGGCTGATCGGCTCCCGCAGCCTCACGGATCGGGCCAAAGCGATCGCGGCCGGGCTCGGCGTTAGCGCCGAGCCACGCGAGCTGGTCGGCAGCAGCAGCGACCACGCCACCTTCATCGACCGGCGCATCCCGGCCGTGATGCTGCACCGATGGAACGACACGCTGCTACACACCCCGGAAGACACCGCCGACCGCATCCGGCCCGAGGCCCTGGAAACCGCGGTGCGTCTGACCATCGCCTTCCTGACCGGACTCGGCACCGGATAACGCGTGACCCCGGCTTGGTGTGAACGGGCCCGGGCCGGTATCATCGCCTCAGATGCGCGGTGCGGGGGTAGCGATGCGGCTCATGCTGCTCACCCTGGCGGCCGGGGTGGCCGTGCTGGCGGCGTGCGGTGGCGGAAAGCAGCGTGACGTCACGACCGCGGCACGCGAGCTGCGCGATCCTCGCACCGTACCAACCGCCACCGTGCCCGCCCAGATCCCCACGCCGATCCCGGCCGTGCTGGCCGGCCAGCAGCCAAGCCGGCCAACGCCCTTGCCGGACATGTACGTGGTCAAGGCGGGCGACACACCGGCCGGGATCGCGGCCGAGCTCGGTGTGGACGTGGGAGAGCTCCTACGTCTGAACGGTATCGACGACCCGCGCAGCCTGAGGGTGGGGCAGCAGCTGCGCATCCCGCGACCACAGCCCACCCCGGCCGCCGGGCGGGCCGCCGCTACCGCCCCGGCCGCGTCACGCCCCGGCTCCACCGGGACCCCGACGCCCACCCGGACGCCCATCGCTGCCTCGACGGCGCGCACCCCCACGTCTGCGGCCGGCGACACCTATACCGTGCGGGCCGGGGACACCGCCTGCGAGATCGCGCAGCGGCTGGGGGTGCCGCTCACCGCCCTGGCAGAGGCCAACAACACCACCGTGAGCGCCCTGGCGTCCCTGCAGATCGGGCAGGTGCTGAAGGTGCCGGCGGTGCGCGGGCCGGCGGGCTGCTGAGGGATTCGAGCACAGCCACGGAGGAGAGGCCATGCCGCAAACCCCGCCGCAATCGGTCCCCGCCGAGCTGCTGGTCGAGGCGCTGCGGTCCTGCGGCGTCACCGTCGCCGTCACGGTGCCGGACACCCACCAGCGCACCTTCCTGGCGCGGCTGGCCGCGGACCCTGGCATCCGACTGCTGACGTGCTCCACCGAGGACGAGGCCTGTGCCCTGGCCGCCGGGCTGTGGATCGGCGGCGAGCAGCCGGTACTGGTCATCCAGCATGCCGGCCTGTACGCCTCGGTCAACACGCTGCGCGGCGTGGCCATCGACGGCCGCGTCCCGACGTTTTACCTTATCGGCCTGCTGTCGCGAGAACCGGACCGGCCGCCGCGCGCCTCGGCGCGCTCGATGGTGCGCTATTGCGAGCCGCTCCTGGATGTCTTCGGCATTCCCCACGCCCTCATCGACGGGCCGGACGACGTGCCGGAGATCCCGCGCCTCGTCCGGCTCAGCCGCGAGCGACGCGGGCCGACAGCCGCGCTGATCGGTATGCCCACTTGTTAGGAAGGACTGCTGGCCATCCGTTGTGGGAGGAGCACCGACCGATGATCCAACCACTCGATGCGCTACGGGCCATCGCCCAGCACCGGGATGACGCCATCGTGGTGCCGACCATGACCACCGTCGAGCCCTGGCACGAGCTGTCGCCCAGTGCGCTCAACGTCTCGTGCATCGGCTTCATGGGCGGTGCCTCCTCCCTCGGCCTGGGCCTGGCGCTGGCCCGCCCCGAGCGCAAGGTGCTGGTGCTGGACGGGGATGGCAGCCTGTGTATGCAGCTTGGCACGCTGGCCACGATCGCCGGCGCCGCGCCGCCCAACCTGTACCACTTCGTGTTCAAAAACGGGGTCTATCAGGTCTCCGGCGGTCAGCCCATCCCGGCCGCGGACCGGATCGATTTTGCCCTTATGGCCCGCGGCGCCGGCTATCCCACGGTGTACTCTTTTGACGATCTCGAGGAGCTGCGTATGCGGTTGCCGGCGGTGCTCGCCGCGCGCGGGCCGGTGTTCATCCAGCTCGTGACCGAACCGATCCCCAACCCGCCGGAGGGCGGCGTCATCAACGCCAGCTTCGCGGCGGAGGCGGAGGCGGCCCGCGCCGCGCTCCTCGGCCCTTTGGGCAAGGTGTAACCCCCTGTGCCGGTGCGCGATCCCTGGTCGCATTTGCCACTAAGGGCGGTCTCACCTAGCATGGCCATCGACCGGGGCACGTGAGCCCCGCGAGGTGCCCATGTCCACCGCATCCCTCATCGCCGGCGCACGGGCGGCCGGGCGCACGCTGCTCAATGAGGTTGAGGCTAAGCGCCTCCTGGCGGAAGCCGGCATCCCCGTGGCCGAAGCGCATTTGGCCCGCACCCGAGAGGAAGCCGAGCGGCTGGCCGAGGCGATCGGCTACCCCATCGTCCTCAAAATCATCTCAGACGATATCCCACACAAGAGCGATGTGGGCGGCGTGCAGCTCAACCTGCGGGATCGGGAGGCGGTAGGCGCCGCCTACGACCGCATCCTCCAGAACGTGCGCACCCGGCGGCCGGACGCCCGCATCGCGGGTGTCTCTGTGCAACGGCAGGCGCCGCCCGGTATCGAGGTGATCGTGGGCCTGACCACGGACCCCCAGTTCGGCCCAGTGGTGATGTTCGGGCTGGGGGGCGTGCTCGTCGAGGTGTTGCAGGACGTCGCCTTCCGCGTGGTGCCGCTCACCGCGCGCGATGCTCGCGAGATGATCCGCGAAGTCAAAGGCTTTGCCCTGTTGCAGGGCTACCGCGGTGCACCGCCCGCCGACCTCACCGCCCTGGAATCGCTCTTGCTTAAGGTCTCGGAGCTGGCTCAGCGCCACCCGGAGATCGCCGAGCTGGACCTCAACCCCGTGTTCGCTTACCCGAACGGCGCGGTGGCGGTGGACGCACGGGTGGTGCTGACGGCCAATGCCGGAGGGGAACCATGAGCGACCCGCGCGCGGCGCTGGAGCGCGCCCTCAACCCGCGCACCGTGGCGGTGGTAGGTGATAAGCGCGCCTCCGGCTATATGTGGCTGCGCAACCTGTCCACCTTCACGGGCAAGGTCTACTCGGTGCAGGTAGACCCGCGCGATATTGAGGGGATCCAGGCGCTCGGGGTGCCCAATTACCTCAGCCTCAGGGAGATCCCGGACGAGATCGACTACGTGGTGTGCGCCGTGCCGCGTCAGGTCGCGCCCCGCGTCCTGGAGGATGCCGCTGCCAAAGGCGTGGCGGGCGTGGGCATGTTCACCTCGGGTTTTGCCGAGACCGGCGAGGAGCTGGGCCGGCAGCTTCAGGAAACGGTGGCGGGCATCGCGCGTCAGGCCGGCATCGCGCTTATCGGGCCCAACTGCATGGGGGTCTATAACCCACGGTTGGGCCTGCGCTTTTCGGCCGAGCAGCCGGCCGGGGTGAGCGGGCCCGTGGGGGTCATCTCGCAGAGCGGCACCCACGCCATCAACATCAGCCTGGTAGCGGCGGCACACGGCGTGTACCTAAGTAAGGCGATCAGCATCGGCAATGCCGCCGTCCTGGACGTGCCGGACTACCTCGACTACCTGGGCCGCGACCCCGATACCACCGTCATCGCCATGTATGTGGAGGGCGTGCGCGACGGCCGGCGCTTCCGCGATGTGCTGCGCGAGGTGGCCCAGCGCAAGCCGGTGGTGCTGTGGAAGGGCGGCCAGACGGAGGCCGGCACACGCGCCACCCTCTCTCACACGGCCTCGCTCACCTCCTCGCACGCGGTGTGGCAGGCACTGGCCCGGCAGGCCAACTGCATCAGCGTGGACTCCCTGGACGAGCTGATCGATGTGCTTCAGCTTCTGCTACGCGCCAAACCGAGCGCCGGCCGACGGCTGGCGCTGCTGGCCCAGACCGGCGGTCAGTCCGTGGTGCTAACTGACGCCTTCGCCAAGGTCGGCATGGAGGTGCCGGAGCTGACGGCGGAATCCTACGCCCGCCTGGCCGAGTTCTTCAACATCATCGGCGGCAGCTACCGCAACCCGCTGGATATGGCCGGCACCGTGAACCAGCATCCGGAACACCTGGACCGCATCTTCGCCATCATCGACGCCGACCCGCACATCGATGCCATCGTCATGGAGCTGTCCGCCCTGTTCATGGCGCGGCGGTGGCTGCAGCACCCCGAGCAGTTCGCCGACCTGGTCGAGCGTTTGGAGCGGCACCGCGCGCGCTCGGCCAAGCCGTTCCTCACCGTGCTGCACCCGGGCCACCTGGAAGCCGAAGTCGCGTCGCTGCGACCCAGGCTGCAGGAGCGGGGCATCCCCGTCTTGCCGAGCTTCGAGCGGGCGGCACGGGCGCTGGCCCGGGTGACCGCTTATCAACGGGCGCGCGCGGAGCTGGAGGCGGCGCCAGCCTGAACCACCGGCGCCGCGGGGCCGGTCCATAAAAGCAAACGCCCTCTAAGGGGCGTTTGCTTTGGCTCCAGGGCGCGCATTTCCGGGACCGCTGACTACTCGGCCTCGGCCTGGTGCCACTGGCGCGGTTCGTAAAACCGGCAGTTCAGGCAGAACTCCTCGGTGCCGTCGAACCGGTCCGCCATAATGGGGTGAATGCAGTTGACTTCCCAGCCTATTTGCCGGGTGGTGCCGCGGAAGTAGCTGGTCCACAACGGGACGATCCGCGCTTTGCGGCAGTCAAATTCCCGTCGTAGTTCAGCGAGATCCTGCTGGAGTTCCTCGTCCTTGGGGATGGTGGGATGGTGTTGAGGAAGTCGAGCACGCGCCATGTCGTTCGCTAACTCGCTACTCCGCGTCCGCCCGCCGAGCCAAGTGGAGCCCTGCCGGGGCGGATTCGCCGGCAGGCTTGGCAAAAGGCGCCCGCGCTTCGGGCGAGGGTACGGGGCCAAAGCTTTGGGTCGGCCGGAGCCCCCGCGACACGTCGGTGACCACCTGGCCGCCCGCTCCTTGGCCTGCCGCGGTCGGGGCGAGAGGATTTGAACCTCCGACCTCCTGAACCCCATTCAGGTGCGCTACCGGGCTGCGCCACGCCCCGTCTGAGTACCCACGACAACCGTATCACAAACGAGTCGTTATCGTCCAGAGTTATGACAGGTGTGCCGGCAAGAAAAACCGTATACGGTTGCTCCCGCTGCCGGCTCGGCCCCGTGCCGGACGGCGTCCGGCGACCGCTCACGTGCGCCGGGACCAAGCCGTAAAGCCAGCGATGATCAGCAGCGACAGGACGCCCACCGCGGTAAATTCACGCACGGTGCCGCGGTCAAAATGACCGCTCAAGTAGCTCTGCACCAGGCCGGTGAGCTCGTAAAAAGTGACCAGCAACAGCCCGCCGGCTAGGAGATCCGGAAGGCCCAGGTAATAAACCGCCCACCGCACCTCGGCGATCACCACCGCGGTTGCACCGGCATAGGCCAGCACGGTGCTCATCTGCACGTCTAGCTCGCGCAGGATGTCCAGGCTAAGGAGCAACGCCGTGACAGCCACCACCAACGTGGCCAGCGGCAGCGGCAAGTCCGAGGTCGAGACGACCGTGAAGATGGCAAAGGCCGTAAGGTAACCGACCAGCGTCAGGATAAACCGCGCGTTTGGGTAGGTGTCCGGGGCGGCGTCCACCGCCACATACTCGGCATTGATGGCCAGGGAGAGCAGCACCGCGGCGAGCGTGGCCGCCGGCACGTTCCAGAGGCCGTGCGACACCGCGCGCAGGAACGCGGCCACGCCCACCGCGTAGAGGGTCGGCACGAACAGGTACATGAGGGTATCCGTGAGCCCGCGAAAGCGCGCTGCCGGGTGGACCCGCAGAGCCTGGTCGGTGGTCCCTGCCGCGAGGACGGCCAGCACCGGCACCAAAAGCGGCGTGCCCCGCCAGAGATAGACCAACAGCACCAGGCCCCACAGCGCCGCCAACCCGTGGATCAGCATCTGGGGGCTGAGCGGCACCCGGCCCGCCAGGGAACGGCGCCGCCGGCGGCGCTGGAGGCTGAAGCGAAAGCGTTCGCTCATGGACGTCGCCGTCGGGGACTGATCGGGGGGAGCGGCCCGACGGGCCGCACGGCGAGTGTAGGCCGCCCTCAGGGCACAGTCAAACCAAACGCAAGGGTGTTCGTGCCGACCACCTCGGCATCGGTCTCGTCGGGCACCGTACAATGGGGGCGTGTGGACGCATGAATTTGCGGTGGAGACCGGGCATCGCCCGGCGGTAGTGGACCTCACGGCCCAGGTCAACGCCGCCATCACCGGGCTTGGCGACGGGCTGTTGCACGTTTTCCTGCCGCACGCTACCGCCGGCCTGGCGCTGATCGAAACCGGGTCCGGCAGCGAGGCCGACCTGCTTGCCGCCCTGGAGACCCTCTTTCCCAAGGGCGCCCCCTATCACCACCGCCACGGCACGCCGGGGCACGGCCGCGACCACATCATCCCGGCCTTTCTGCCGCCGGCGCTCGTGCTGGCGGTGCGCGGCGGCCGCCTGGACCTCGGAGTGTGGCAATCGCTGGTGCTGGTGGACCCCAATGTGGACAACCCGGTGCGGCGGGTCCGCCTCACCTTCCTGCCCGCCTGAGCCGGGGAGCATGCCGCCCATCCGGCGGCGCCGACCGATTCCCCCGAGCGGCGGGCCGTTCCGCCGCATGGTCCCGTCGGGCGGTCGCCGGCCTCATGGGCGGCCGCTGCGCCGGCCGACTGTCCCCTCGCCCGGGGAGCGCCGGCGTGCCTGCGGCTCGACGGCGAACGTTCCGTAATCCACGGCCGATTGCGGCGGCTGCCAGCCCGGTTGTAGACGCTCCAGCACCGCGAGCAGCAGCTCGCGCCAGCCGCTGCGCAGGGGCAAGCGCACCTGCGCCGTGCCCACCTGCACCCGCGCGGCGAACGCCTCGCGCAGGCGCTCCCGGTGGGCGATCGGGCCAGCGGCGCGCAGGACGATGTCACCCTCCTCGGCAGTCACTGACTGCAACCCGGCGCCGCGGGCCAGGAGGCGCACCTGCACGGCGTACAACAGGTTCTCGACCGCCGGCGGGAGCGCACCGAACCGATCCCGCAGCTCATCGCGGTAGGCGGCCAGCGCCTCCAGGGACGGCATCTGTGCCAGGCGTTGGTACACCGCCAGCCGCAGGTTGAGGTCGGCCACGTAGGTCTCGGGGATGTGCGCGGTGAGCGGCAGGTCGATGGTGAGCGGGGGCGGCGGCGGGGGTGGTGGAGGCTCGCCGTTGTGCAGGGCGCGCATCCGGCGCACGGCGTCGGCCAGCATCTGGCTGTACAGCTCGTACCCGACGGCGCCCAGATGTCCGCTCTGCTCGGCGCCGAGCAGGTTGCCGGCGCCGCGGATCTCCAGGTCGCGCAGGGCGATCTGGAACCCGGCGCCCAGCTCGCTGGCCTCAAAGATGGCCTGCAGCCGCTTCTGCGCCGGTTCGGAGAGGGCGTGGTGCCGGTCATACAGCAGATAGGCATAGGCGCGATGGGCGCCGCGCCCGACGCGGCCGCGAAGCTGGTACAACTGCGCCAGCCCCAGCTTGTCCGCCTGGTTGATGATGATGGTGTTGACGTTGGGGATGTCGAGGCCGGATTCGATGATCGTCGTGCACACCAGCACGTCGTACGCGCCCTGCTGGAAGTCGAGCATCACCTGCTCCAGCGTTTCCTCGGGCATCTGTCCGTGCGCCACCGCGACCTCCGCCTCGGGCACCAGGCGGCGCAGCCGCTCGGCGACGAGGTCGATGTTGTACACCCGGTTATGCACGAAGTAGACCTGGCCACCGCGGTCCAGCTCGCGCAGGATCGCCTCCCGGATCAGGCGCTCGTCGAACTCCGTCACGAAGGTCTTGATGGGCAACCGCTCCTCCGGCGCCGTCTCCAACGTGGATATGTCGCGGATGCCGCTCAGCGACATGTGCAGCGTGCGCGGGATGGGGGTGGCCGAGAGGGTGAGCACGTCCACCTCGCGGCGCAGCTCCTTCAGCCGCTCCTTGTGGACGACGCCGAACCGCTGCTCCTCGTCGATGATCACCAGCCCCAGGTCGTTGAAACGCACATCCGCCTGCAGGATGCGATGCGTACCGATCAGGATATCGATGCGGCCGGCGGCCAGATCGGCCACGATGCGCCGCTGCTCGCGCTCGCTGCGAAAGCGCGACAGCACCTCGATGCGCACCGGGAACCCGCTCATCCGCTCGGTAAAGGTCTGGAAGTGCTGCTGGGCCAGCACGGTGGTGGGCACGAGCACCGCTACCTGCTTGCCGTCCATCACCGCCTTGAAGGCGGCCCGCACCGCCAGCTCCGTCTTGCCGTAGCCCACGTCGCCCACCACGATGCGATCCATGGGCCGCGGCCGCTCCATATCCGCCTTGATCTCGCGCAGAGCGGTGAGCTGGTCCGGGGTCTCCACGTAGGGGAAGGACGCCTCCAGTTCCTGCTGCCAAGCGGTGTCCGGCGAGAAGGCGTGGCCGGGCAGCACCTCACGCGCCGCGTAGAGCTGCAGTAGCTCCTGCGCTAGGTCCGTCACGGCGCGCCGCACCCGTTCCTTGGTGCGCGCCCAGTCGCCGGAGCCCAAGCGGGTGAGCTGCGGGCGATGGTCGGCAGGGCCGACGTATCGGCTCACCCGGTCCAACTGGTCCGCCGGCACGAACAGGCGGTCGCCCTCGGCGTAATGCAGCTCCAGGTACTCGCGCTCGACGCCGTCAAACGCGCGCCGCGTCAGCCCGGCGAAGCGGGCGATGCCGTGCTCCACGTGCACCACGTAGTCGCCGGGGGCAAGCTCGGACAAAAACGCCTCGCGACCGCCACCGGCGCGACGCGGTTGCCGGCGCTGCTTGGTGAAGCCGAACAGCTCGCTGTCGGTGAGCAGCAGAAGCGCGCCGTCCGGACGGTCGAACTGCCAGCCGTGGCGCAGCGTGCCCTGCACGATGACCAGGGAGCCGGGCGGCTCCGGCTCGCGTACCTCGCGCACGACGGCGGTCGACAGACCCTCCTCACCGAACAGCTCCGCCAGTCGAGCGGCCTGCTGGGTCACCAGCACCACGCGCGTCCCCGCCCGCGTGCGCGCGGTGACCTCGTTCATGACCTGCCGCAGGCGGCCGCCAAAGGCCGGGGCGGGGCCAAACGGCAGCGTGACGGTGCTTGGTGCTTCTGGCGCGACCCATCGGTGCAGCTCCACCACCGGCCATCGCGCCAGGGCGCCAAGGACCTCGTCGCGGCCGGCATGGGGCAACGGCAAACCGCGGGGGATGAGCCCCTCCGCCTCCAGGGCGACGCGCGCCTCCACCGCCTGGGCGTCCAGCTCGTCGAGGAGGTGGACCACGTCGGCGGGCTCATCCAGCACGACGAGCGAACCCGGCGGCAGATGGTCCACGAGCAGGGCCGGCGACAGAAACGGGGCGTAGAAGCCGGGGTCGCTCCCCTGCCC
>ERZ511473.534-NODE-534-length-57311-cov-4.846193_pt1 | contig 57311 bp, 51 predicted proteins | sample MGYA00374947_ERZ511473 | MGnify/ENA primary metagenome ERZ511473 (study PRJEB26303, sample SAMN06343854) | sediment metagenome | isolation source: hot spring sediment | place: Canada: British Columbia | collected 2012-09-26 ... | reverse complement strand
GAGGAGTGGGGCCGATACACCCTGGACCGGCGGGTCTGGGGGGTGCCTGCCACCAACAACCGGGTGGAGCAGGCCATTGGGCGGTTCCGGTGGCGGGCCCGGGGCATGCGGGGGATCAAGACCTGGGCAGGGGTGGAGGCGGCCCTGCTCCTCTCTCACCTCCAGGTGGCGTGAGGAGAAGGGCCCCGAAGAAACAGCCGAGAGGCGCAGGAGAGCCCTTTCCCCAAACTCGCCCACCGTCCGTGTGACAGTGCCGTAAAAAAAGCGGCCTTGTGGCCGTCCCTTCCCCCTGCTATAATCGTCACCACACCGATGAGGGGGGGTGCAGCCGCCCCCGTCATCGACCGTTGGGGGAAAGATCGATGGAGAAACGGCGGCTCGGGCGCACCGGGCATCTGAGCACCGTCATCACCTTCGGGGCGGTCGCCCTGGCCCGCGTCTCCCAGGCCGAGGCTGACCGGGCCATGGAACTGGTCCTGGAGTACGGCGTCAACCACATCGACGTCGCCCCCTCCTACGGCGAGGCCGAGGTCCGCCTCGGCCCCTGGATGCCGCAGATCCGGTCGCAGGTCTTTCTGGGCTGCAAGACCCAGCAGCGCACCCGCGAGGGGGCCTGGGCCGAACTGCACCGCTCGCTGGAGCGTCTGCGGGTGGACTCGTTCGACCTCTACCAGCTCCACGCCGTCGGGACGCTGGAGGAGCTGGACAAGTGCACCGCCCCCGGCGGGGCGCTGGAGGCGATCATCCAGGCCCGTGAGCAGGGGCTGGTGCGCTGGATCGGCATCACCGGCCACGGCCATCAGGCGCCCGCTACCCACCTGGAGGCCCTGCGCCGCTTCGATTTCGACACTGTCATGTTCCCCCTCAACTTCGTTCTCTACAGCGACCCGGCCTACCGGGCGGCGGCCGACCAGTTGCTGCGGGTGGCCCGGGAGAAAGACGTGGGCGTCCAGATCATCAAGACCGTGGCCCGCGGCCCCTGGGGAACCGAGCCCAAGACCCACGACACCTGGTACGCGCCGTTCACCGACCCGGAGAAGATCGACCGGGCGGTGGCCTTCGTTCTCAGTCTGCCGGTGACCACCCTGACCACGCCGGGCGACCTGCGCCTCCTGCCCCACGTCCTGGCGGCCGGGGCCCGTTTCCGTCCGCTGAGCCAGGAGGAGATGGCGGCGCTTCTGGCCGAGGCCCGTCAGTACCAGTCGCCCTTCGCCGCCTGAGCCCCAGCCCGGCCGCCCCGGTCCGCACCGACCCTGGCGGAGGCGGTCCCTCAGTGCTCCTGGCCGGCCCGGCCAGGGGGGGCGGGCGACGACCGGCCGGACCACCATCTGGCCTGCGGGACGCCGCTCACACCGGACTGGCAGCCGTGAGCATTGACAGGCGGCTGCTGGTCTGCTATGAGAGACAAAGCACCGCCTGTGCGGAGAGGGGCGATGTCTCCGGCTGAGACGCTCCAGCGGCGTCTGGAGCGCGGTGAGTGGGTGCTTCTCGACGGGGCGCTCGGCACCGAACTGGTCCGGCGTGGTGTGCGCTGGCGCGACCACGGACTGCGGCTGGCGCCCGGGGCGGTCCAGGCGCTGCATGAGGAGTACCTTCTGGCCGGGGCCGACGTCATCCGCACCAACACCTTCCAGCTCAACCGCCGGCTTTATCTCAACGTCTTCCGCGACCGTGCCCATATGCGCCGGATCGGGGCACCGGACCTGGAGGAGCGACCGGTCCGGCTCCTGGAGCAGGCGGTGGCCCTGGCCCGGGCGGCCCGGGCGCGGGTCGGCCGGCCAGAGGTCGCCATTGCCGGCGTCATCGGCCCTCTGGAGCACTGCTTCCGGCCTGACCTCGCCCCGCCGGCCACGGTCGCCCGGGCCGAGCACGCCGAGATCGCCCAGACGCTGGCCGGAGCCGGGGTGGATCTCCTGCTGCTGGAGTCGATGAACACGCTGGCCGAGGCGATGGCGGCCCTGGCTGCGGCCCGCGAGACCGGGCTCCCGGTCTGGGTCAGTTTTGTCCTGGGGCCGGAGGGCGATCTCCTGAGTGGCGAGCCGCTGGCCCAGGCCGCTCAGAGGGTGCGCCGGGAGGGCGCGGCGGCGGTGCTGGTCAACTGCGCCCCACCCGCGGATATCGGCCGGGCGGTCGGCGTTCTGGCCGCGCTGGGGATGCGCCCCATCGGCGCCTTCGCCCACATCGGCCGCTTCGACCCGCCCAGCTGGAAGTTCGAGTTCTATCCCCAGTTCACCGGGACCGAGGAGTGGCCGCCCGAACGCTATCTGGCGGCGGCCCGCGCCTGGCAGGCGGCCGGCGCCCAGATCATCGGCGGCTGCTGCGGCACCACGCCGGACCACATTCGGGCCCTGCGGGCGGGCCTGGAGGCCGCACCGTGAGCTACGAGGCTATCCGCGAGCGGCTCGCGCGGGGGGAGACCGTTCTCCTCGACGGCGCCATCGGCACCGAGATCCTGCGCCGCCAGGTCAGCTGGGCCGACCACCAGCTGCAGCGCCGTCCCGAGGTCGTCCAGGCCATCCACCGCGACTACATCCTGGCCGGGGCCGATGTCATCACCACCAACACCTTCCAGCTCACCCGGCGCAGTTTCCTCAACCATTTCCGCGACCTGGCTCACCTCCGGCACATCGGGGCGCCCGATCTGGAGACTCGCTGGCGCGACCTCATTCGGGCCGGCGTCCGGCTGGCCCAGGCGGCCCGGGCTGCGGCGGCCGGCGGCCGGCCGGTGGCCATCGCCGGCTCGCTGACCACCCTGGAATGGTGCTTCCGCCCCGACCTGGCCCCCTCGCCGGCGGCGGCCGAGGCCGAGTACCGCGAGACCATGGCCGTCTTCGCCGAGGCCGGCGTGGACCTGCTCCTCATCGAGACGGTGAACGCGATCCGGGAGGCGGTGGCCGCCGCCCGCGCCGCCCGGAGTCTCGGCCTCCCGTACTGGGTCTCGTTCGTCCCCGACGAAGAGGGGCGTCTTTTCACCGGCGAGACGCTGGCCGAGGCCGTCCAGGCGCTGGCGCCGCTGGCCCCGGAGGCGCTGCTTCTGAACTGCGCCCCGCCCGAGGACATCACCCGAGGCCTGGCGGTTCTGGCCCCGGTGGCCCCCTGCCCGGTCGGCGTCTACCCGCACATCGGCCGCTTCGACCCGCCGGAGTGGCTTTTCACCGACGAGTATCCGCCCGAGCGCTACGCCGCCCTGGGCCAGCAATGGCGGGCGATGGGAGCGCGCATTCTGGGCGGCTGCTGCGGCACCACCCCCGATCACATCGCGGCACTCCATCGCCGCCTGAGACCGACCGCATGACCGGACGCTACGATGCCATTATCGTCGGCGGTGGCCATAATGGTCTGGTGACGGCTGCCTACCTGGCGCGGGCCGGCTGGCGGGTGCTGGTGCTCGAGCGCCGGGCGGTGCTCGGCGGGGCCTGTGTGACCGAAGAGGTCTTCCCCGGCTACCGCGTCTCGACCGCCGCCTACCTGGTGAGCCTCTTTCCGGAGAAGATCGTCCGTGAGCTGGACCTGCGGCGCTTCGGCTACCACGTCTGGCCCAAGGACCCGGCCTACTTCTCCCCGCTCCCCGATGGGAGATATTTCTTTATGTACCCCGATCAGCCGCGGACCTGCGCCGCGATCGCCCGGTTCTCGCCCCGCGACGCCGCCCGCTACCCGGATTACGCGGCCCAGATCGAGCGGCTGGCCCGGTTCATCGAGCCGCTGCTGCTCCGACCGCCCCCGAACCTGCCCCCACGCGACCTGACCGACTGGCGGCTGCTCCTCGACCTGGCCCGTCGGTTGCTCCGTCTCGGGCCGGCCGATCTTTCCGCCCTGGCGCGGCTCTTCGCGGCCAGCGTGGCCGAGATCCTCGACCAGTGGTTCGAGAGCGAGCCCCTCAAGGTGGCCCTGGCCACCGATGGGGTCATCGGAGCCCCGGCCGGCCCGGCGTCGCCGGGCACGGGCTATGTCCTGCTCCACCATGTGATGGGCGGGGTCGGGGGTGTTCGGGGTCTCTGGGGCTTTGTCAAAGGCGGCATGGGCGGGCTGACCCAGGCCCTGGCGGCCGCCGCCCGGGCGGCGGGAGCCGAGATCCGGACGCTGGCCCCGGTCAGCCGGATCCTGGTCCGCGACGGCCAGGCCGCGGGAGTGGTGCTGGCCGACGGCAGCGAGTACCGGGCGCGGGTGGTCGTCGCCAACACCGACCCGAAACGCACCTTCCTGGACCTGGTCGGGCCAGAGGCGCTGCCTCCAGAGTTCGTCGCCCGGATCCAGGCCTACCGCTGCACCGGCGTGGCCTTCAAGATCAACCTGGCGCTGGGCGAGCTGCCCAGCTATACGGCTCTGCCCGGCACGGCCCCGGGCCCCCAGCACCGGGGGACCACCCATATCTGCCCCTCACTTGAGGCCCTCGAACGGGCCTGGGACGATGCCAAGTACGGTCAGCCCTCGCGCGAACCGCTGCTGGAGATCACCATCCCCACCGTCTACGACCCGGACCTGGCCCCGCCGGGCAAGCATCTTCTGTCCATCTTCGCCCAGTACACCCCCTACCAGCTGCGGAGCGGCTCCTGGGCCGAGGAGAAAGACCGCTTTGTCCGACGGGCGATCGACCTTCTGGCCCAATACGCGCCCAATCTCCCGGCGGCCATCGAGCACGTCCACGCCCTCTCGCCGCTCGACCTGGAGACGGAGTACGGTCTGACCGGGGGCAGCCTCTTCCACGGCGACCTGCGCCTGGACCAGCTGTTTGTCTTTCGCCCGGCGCCCGGCTGGGCCCGCTACGCCACCCCCATCCGGGATCTCTATCTCTGTGGCTCCGGCACCCACCCCGGCGGGGGTGTGACCGGAATGCCCGGCCATAACGCCGCCCACGAGATCCTGCGCCGGACCCGGCGCTGACCCCTTGACAGCCGATGGAGCGGCCAGTACACTCTTCGCCAAGAGCGCTATCGGCCCGCGGGCCGATGGGAAGGAGTGGTATATGGCTTCCCGGCGTCTGGTCCGGCTGATCGCCATCGGGGGGACCGTGGCTCTCCTGGGTGCCGCCTGCGTGAGCCAGGCGGCCACCGCCCGCGAGGGCCAGGGGCCCGGAGGTTTCCTGGTCTTTCGCCTGCCGACTCTGCCGGCCCTGACCGTCCAGCCGGCCGCCGCCCCGCCGGTCGCCCCGGAGCGCACGACCGAGCCGGCCGCTCCGGTTCAGGGGCCGGCCACCACCGCCCCGGCTCAGACCCAGACCCAAACCCAGACCCAGGCCACCGACCAGGAGATGGTGGGCGCCTACTGCCATCCCGGCCACTAGCCAGACGGCCGCCCGAACCTGGCGAGGCCCACCCCCAGGGCACGGTTCTCCACCGCCCTGGGGGTGGGCCTTCTGTCTGAAGGCCGCCGGGACGTCTCTGGCCCTGGCCGGCTCAGTGGATCACGATCTGGGTGACAACGTAGAAGACGCCGATGACGAAACTGCCGGCCAGGATGGCCGCGGCGACGCTGTTCTCCTGAAAGATCTCCTCAAGCAGCCGGTAGCGGCGCTGGAAGACCTCGAAGACCACCACCACGATCGCCACCGCCACGACGCTCCAGACCACGGTCAGGAGCAGGCTGAGCAGAAAGCGGCCGATCTCCACGGTGGACAGCCTCCTCTCGCGAGCTGAAACGGATCCCACCGGTTCACCGGGGCGGCGGGGAGGCGGAGCACGCCGGGGCGCCCCTCAACACCGCCCGGGCTACCGGCGCAGGCTGCGAACCGAGGGCAGAGACGGCTTCAGGCGCGGGGCCTGAACCGAGGGCCGGGACTTCAGGCTGGGCGCCGGCGAGAGCCGGTCCCCGCTACTGGGAACGCCGCTCTTCCGCAGCACCGCCGAACCACTGCCGGTGCCACCGGTCTGGCCGCTGGCGTAGGGGGTCCGACCGCTGACGGCGGTCCCCCCACCGGTCCCCGCCGCCTGCCCACCCACGACGGTCGCGCTCGGCCGCCACCGCTCGTAGTCCGGCCGTGTCGGCCGGTCGCTGCCGATGCTCCCGGTCAGGACCTCTTCCCGCCCAGCCCGATCGGTCGGTGGATAGCGGTAGGCCGGACGGTCGGGCGGGGGCTGGGGCGCCTCCGGCGCCGGCTGGGTGATGACCACCGGGTCCCGGCCCAGCGATCCGGCCAGATGTCCCAGGAGGAAGGGGAACCAGAGGCTGCCGAACTCGCCCTGCTTGTCGCGGCCCAGGACCGTGATCGGCTCGTCGGGCTTCAGGTGCAGGATGGGCTCGCCGTCGCGGACCTCCAGAAAAGTCCGGCCGTCCTGAACCATCTTGAGGTCCCGCCGCTCCAGGCGGTGCACCTGCCCCTGCGCGTCCACCCAGTGGAGGCTGTAGGTCTGGCCGTCGTAGGTCACCGAGCCCGGCCGCACCTCGTAGGTGCCATCGGGCAGCCGGTCGGCGGCACAGCCGACCAGCCAGAGCGCCAGGAGCAGCAGCGCGATCAATCCCACCGCCCGCCGCAGGGCCGATATCACCGGTCAACTCCTGAGGGCGACATCATGGGCAATTATAGGGTCCGCCGGCCCGCCCGTCAACAATCCCAGCCACCTGGCAGGGGGCCGCTGACCCCGGCTGTCCGCCCGGTGGTCTCCGGTTGCCCCCAGAAGGCCCGGTCACTTAGGCAGAAAGCCCAAAAACCTGCCCCATGATTTTGGGCAGGGGCGCTATAGGCCCCGGCTGGCGCTCACCCCTATTGTGAATATTGTATAATTCGGCGCGGAGAACCCTGGCAGGAGGCAGTGGTCCGTGCGCACCTTCCGCCTGGCCCTGGCGCAACTCAACCCCACGGTCGGCGATCTGGCCGGGAACGCCGCCAAGGTCGTCTCGACCCTCGACGCCTGCCGCGACCTGGCCGTGGACCTGGTGGTCTTCCCCGAGCTGATGATCACCGGCTACCCGCCCGAAGACCTGTTGCTCAAGCCCCGTTTCATCAGCGACAACCGCGCCGCGCTGGCGTCGGTTCTGCCGGCCACCCGTGGTCTGGCCGCCGTCGTCGGCTTCGTCGACGCCGCCAACGGCGACATTTACAACGCCGCCGCCCTTATCGCCGACGGCCGTCTGGTGGACATTTATCACAAGCAGTATCTCCCCAACTACGGGGTTTTCGACGAGGACCGTTACTTCCGGGCTGGCACCCGGACGCCGGTCTACGTTCTCGGCGGGGTCACGATCGGCCTGGGGATCTGCGAGGACATCTGGTACGCCGCCGGGCCGGCCACCACCCAGGCCCTGGCCGGGGCCGAGGTGATCCTTAATATCAACGCCTCGCCCTACCACGCCGGCAAGCGCCTCTTCCGCGAGCGCATGCTGGCCACGCGGGCCAGCGACAACGGCGCCATCGTCGGCTACGTGAACATGGTCGGCGGCCAGGACGAACTGGTCTTCGACGGCGGCAGCGTGGTCTTCGACCCCGAGGGGACGGTCATCGCCCGGGCCCGCCAGTTCGTCGAGGACCTGCTCATCGTGGACCTCGACGTCGAGGGCGTCTTCCGCCGCCGGCTGCACGACCCGCGCTGGCGCAAACTGGCCCACCAGACCGAGGGCCGGGTCGAGCGGATCGTGCTCTCGACCGAGCCGGTCCAGCGGGCGCGGCCGCCGGTCGAGCGGCGCATCGAGACGCCGCTGGAGCCGGTCGCCGAGATCTACCAGGCGCTGGTCACCGGCACCCGCGACTACGTCCACAAAAACGGCTTCCAGAAGGTGGTGGTCGGGCTGTCCGGCGGCATCGACTCCAGCCTGACCGCCGTCATCGCCGCCGACGCGCTGGGCCCGGAGAACGTCGTCGGCGTCTCGATGCCGTCGCGCTTCTCCTCGCCGGGGAGCCTCGAGGACGCCCGGACGCTGGCCGAGAACCTGGGCATCGAACTGCTGGTCATTCCCATCGAGCCGGCCTTCCAGGCCATGCTGCAGATGCTGGCCGGTCCCTTCGAGGGCACGCCGTTCGGGCTGGCCGAGGAGAACCTCCAGGCCCGCATCCGGGGCAACATCCTGATGGCCCTGGCCAACAAGTTCGGCTACCTGGTCCTGACCACCGGCAACAAGAGCGAGATGGCCACCGGCTACGCCACCCTCTACGGGGATATGGCCGGCGGCTTCGCCGTCCTCAAAGACGTCCTCAAGACCACCGTCTACGCCCTGGCCCGCTATCGCAACGCCTGTGGCCCCCGGCCGGTCATCCCGGAGAGCGTGCTGACCAAGGAGCCCTCGGCCGAACTGCGGCCCAACCAGCGGGACACCGACAGCCTGCCGCCCTACCCGGTCCTGGACCCCATCCTCAAGGCCTACGTCGAGGAGGACCGGTCGTTCGAGGAGATCGTGGGCCTGGGGTTCGACCCGGAGACGGTGCGGCGGGTGATCCTGATGGTCGACCGCAGCGAGTACAAGCGGCGGCAAGCGCCGCCCGGCGTCAAGATCACCCCCCGGGCCTTCGGCAAGGACCGGCGCCTGCCCATCGCCAACCGCTACCGGATGGTCTGAATGGTCTCGGGACGGTTTCAGACCGGTCTGACCGTTGAGACGTTGATTCGGCTGGCCTTCCCGGCCGGAACCGAGCTGGTGGCCGGGGCCGGCGGGCTGGGGCGCGAGGTGACCTGGCCGGCCACGCTCCGGACGCGCCCGCCGGCCTTCCAGTCGCTGCGCGGCGGCGAGGTGGCGCTCATCGCCACCGAGGCCATGCGCATCCTGGACCCCTCCCTCACCCTGGTCCAGGTCATCCGCTCGCTGGCCGGCGTCGGGGTGGCCGCCGTGGCCGTCCTGGGCGAGATCCCGCCCGAGGCCCGCGACCTCAGCAACAAGCTGGATCTGCCGCTCCTCAAACTGCCCGCCGGCACGAACCTGCACGATCTGGAGCAGACGATCACCCGGACGGTCGCCGACTGGCGGACCGAGCTGCACCAGCGCGGCCAGGAGATCTACCGCCAGTTGACCGAACTGGCCCTGGCCGGGCGCGGGATCGTGGCCATTCTGGAGCGGCTGGCCGCCCTGGTCGGCAACCCGGCCGTCCTGGAGGACATCGAGACCGGCCAGCGCTACATCGGCAGCCTGCCCGGCGAAGAGGCCCACGAGAGCGTCCTGGGGCCCCTCCTCGAGGAGCGGCGGAGCGACCTGGCGGACTGGCCCCGCGGGGTGCCCAACGCCGCCGACCCACCGGTTGAGCGCTTCCCGCTGGCCCTGGGGCTGATGCGGCTGGTGGCCCCGGTGGTCGTCCGCGAGCGGGTGGCGGCCTATCTTTCGGTCATCGGACCGCCGGAGACGCTGACCGAACTCGACGCTCTGGCCGTGCGACGGGCGGCCGCCGCCTGCGCCATCGAACTGGCCCGCGAGCGGGCGGTTCTGGAGACCGAGGACCGGCTGCACGCCGACCTGGTGGACAGTCTGCTCAGCGGCACCTACGGCTCGGTCGAGGGGTTCCTGGCCCGGGCCGAACGCCTGGGCTACGACCTCCGCCAGCCCCACGCGGTGGTGGTCTTCGCCGCCGACGGCGCCAATGGCGAGGCCAGCCGACTGCGCGAGGCCCTGCTGCGCGAGGCCAACCGCCGTGGCCTGGCGGTGCCCTGCACGGTGAAAAGCGGCCGGCTGATCGCCTTCTACCCGGTCGGCGAGGGCAGCGAACCCCCGGCCCTGAAATCGACCGCGGAGCACCTGCGGACCATCCTGGCCCGCGAGACCCAGGCGGTCGTCTCGGGCGGGCTGGGCCGCCTCTACCCCGGCCTGGAGGGCCTGCGCACCGCCTACCGCGAGGCCGAAGGCGCCCTGCTGCTGGGAACTCGCCTCTTCGGCCCGGGCCGGCTGACCTACTTCGGCGACCTGGGGCTCTACCGGCTGCTCCTGGCCATGCAGGGGCGGGCCGAGCTGGAGGCCTTCTACCAGGAGACGCTGGGCCGGCTGGTCGAGTACGACCAGCGCAACGCCAGCGACCTCCTCAAGACCCTCGACGCCTACTTCCGCTGCCACGGCAGCCCGACTGCGGCGGCCGCCGCCCTGCATGTGCACCGCAACACCCTGCTCTACCGCCTGAGCCGCATCCGCGAGATCACCGGGCTCGACCTGGACGACGCCGAGGTGCGCCTGGCCCTCCACCTGGCCCTGCGCATCGGCGAGGTGCTGGCCGCCACCCAGCGCCAGCCCGCCCCTCCCGGATTGTGACAAGCGCCCAATTCTGACGCCGAAAAATTGGTCACTCTGCCCATTGCAAGACAGCCGATCAGGCACCTAAGACGATCCCGAGCGGCGTGATCTTGGGCCGGCCGTCGCCCCACCGAGCCCGAGCGGCTGGCCCAGGCGGAGGAGGAGCGGCGATGACACGCTGCCGGCGGGCGCTGGCAGGGGTGCTGCCGGCCCTGGCGGTGGTGGGCGTGGCCCGGGCGGCGGACCCGACGCCGGCCGACCTGGCTCTGGCGGTGGATGCGGTCTGGGTGCTCGTGGCCGGGGTCCTGGTCATCTTCATGCAGGCCGGCTTCGCCCTGCTCGAGGCCGGCCTGACCCGCACCAAGAACGCCGGCCACGTCGCCGCCAAGAACCTTATCGTCCTGGCCAGCGCCTCGCTGGCCTTCTGGGCGGTCGGCTTCGCCGTCGCCTTCGGCACGGGTACCCCCCTCTTCGGCACCAGCGGCTTCTTCCTGGCCGTCTCCCCCGAGGAGGTCGCCACGGTCTTCGCCTCGCTGGCCGCCTCGACCGTGCCGCTGGGCGCCAAATATCTCTTCCAGGTCGCCTTCTGCGCCGTCTCGCTGGCCATCGTCTGGGGCGGGATGGCCGAACGGACCCGGCTGGCGGTCTATCCCCTCTTCGGCCTGGCCTACGCCACGGTCATCTACCCGGTGGTCGCCCACTGGATCTGGGGCGGGGGCTGGCTGGCCGGGCTGGGGATGCAGGATTTCGCCGGCTCAACGGTCGTGCATCTCCAGGGCGGCACCGCCGCCCTTATCGGCGCCATGCTCCTGGGTCCGCGGCTGGGCAAGTACAACCCCGATGGCACCCCCAACCCGATCCCGGGGCACAACCTGGCCTTCGCCGTCCTGGGGGTGTTCATCCTCTGGCTGGGCTGGTTCGGCTTCAACCCCGGCTCGACGCTGGCGGCGGTCGGCGGCTTCTTCGCCTACGTCGCCCTGACCACCCACCTGGCCGCCGCGGCCGGCGCGCTGGCCGGCCTCGGCGGGGCCTGGCTCTTCCTGGGCAAGCCCGACATCGGCATGATGCTGAACGGCATCCTGGCGGCCCTGGTGGCCATCACCGCCGCCTGCGCCTTCGTCGAGCCCTGGGCCGCGGTCATCATCGGCGCCGTGGCCGCCCTGGTGATGCTCGGCACCGTCCGCCTGGTCGAGTACCGTCTGCGGATCGACGACCCGGTCGGGGCCTTCGGCGTCCACGGGATGGCCGGCGTCTGGGGCACCCTCTCCACCGGCCTCTTCGCCGCCCCCGCGCTCGTCGAGCAGCTGAAGGTCGGCCGGCCGGGCCTCTTCTACGGCGGCGGCCTGGCCCAGCTCGGTGTTCAGGCGCTGGGCATCGGCGTGGCCTTCGCCTACGTCGCCCTGGCCTCACTGGTCGTCTTCTGGGTGCTCCAGCGGCTCGTCGGCCTGCGGGTGGCGCCGCGCGACGAGGTGATCGGCCTGGACCTGGCCGAACACGGCACCGAGGGCTACCCGGAACTGCCCACCGCCGGCCTGCGGCCTGGCGGGGTGATGGTGGTGCGCGCCCCCGAGGAGGGCTAGCGGACGCTGGGCAGACGAGGAGGGACGATGCCGCTGCACCTGGCCTGGCAGCACAATCCGGCCTACGCCCCTCGGGCGGTGCCCCCGGCACCCCGATACCTCTGCACGGTGGCGCTGGAGGGACGACCGGTGGCCACCCTCCCGGTCTACTGGCAGGGCGGCGGCGACCGCCCTGCCGTCTACACGGCCGAGGTGCTGGGCTGGCGGCTGGAGCGGCAGAACCTGGCCGCCCTGCAGACGGCGGTTGAGACGCTGCTCCGGACCCTTCTGTGGCGCGGCCGCCTCCCGGCCTACTGGCTGATCCTGGGGCCGGACGAGGAGGTGGTGCCGGTCTACGCCCTCGCCGGGACCTACCAGGCCCGCCCGGCGGGGGGGGCCGGTCTTCACGACGCGCGACCTTGCGACCCTGATCCGCAGTCTGCAGCTCTACCGGGCGGCCGCCGGGTTCGACCCGCAGGTCCAGATCGCCCGCATCGCCCCGCCGACGCTGCGGGCCGTGGCCCCCTACGCCCTCCTGGCTGACCCGCTGGCGGGCATCTGGACACCGGTCTTCCGGGAGACCGGACCGACCCTCTGGTGCCCGGATGTGACCGACGGCGCCCGGCCGGCCGGGCTGGCCGGCCTGCTCGACCTCCGCGACATCCTGGCCGACCGGCTGCTCCGATCCGGGCGCCTGGCCGAACCGACGAGGCTCGCCATCGCTCTCCTCTCGCCCCAGCGGTGGCGGGGGCTTCAGCCCGATCGACCACCGGTCGGTCACCTGACCGTCAGCCTCAACGGCCGGCGCCGTCAGTGGCCGGTGCACTGGCTGGCCGGCCGCTACCTGGTCTGTCTGGAGCCGACCGAGCGGCCGATGCTGTATGTGGGCGAGAGCCTGCGGACGCTCCAGGAGGCGCTGGAAGGCCTGGAGGTCCAGGACGGCCGCCGGCGGGCGGTGGCCTGACCGTGGACCGGGAGGGATCCGATGGAGCTGTGGCTGGTGGTGCTGATCCTCATCCTGCTGGCCGCGCTGATCGCCGGACTGATCGTGCTGTGGGCGCTGCGCTACGTCAAGGCCGGGCCGAACGAGGTGCTGGTCATCTCGGGCCGGCCGCGGACGATCGTCGACGAGACCGGGCAGCGCCGGACCATCGGCTACCGTTTCGTCCGCGGAGGCACGTTCGTCTGGCCGATCCGGGAGCGGGTCCAGCGCCTCTCGCTGGAACTGCTCACGGTCGACGTCAGCGTACCGGAGGCCTACACCGCCCAGGGCGTGCGGATCACCGTCGAAGGGGTCGCCCAGGTCAAGGTCCGCAGCGACGACCGCTCCATCGCCCTGGCGGCCGAGCAGTTCCTCTCGCGTCCGCCGCAGGAGATCCGACGGGTCGCCCACCAGGTGGTGGAGGGGCACCTGCGGGCGGTGCTGGGCACCGTCTCGGTTGAGGAGGTCTACCGCCGGCGCGAGGAGATCGCCCGGCGGGTCCGCGAGGCCGCCGAGGCCGACCTGCAGCGCATGGGGCTGGAGATCGTCTCGCTGACCCTGCACCACATCAGCGACAGTCAGGGCTACCTGGAGGCGCTGGGTCGGCCGCGGGTGGCGCAGGTGAAGCGCGACGCCGTCATCGGCGAGGCCCAGGCCGAGCGCGAGGCCCAGCAGGTCCACTACGCCGCCCAGATCGAAATCGAGGCCGCCCGGCGCGACTACGAGATGCGCCGGGCCGAGTTCGCCGCCGACATCGCCCGCAAGCGGGCCGAGGCCGACCTGGCCTACGACCTCCAGCGCTACCGGATGGCCCAGGCCGTCAAAGCCGAAGAGATCCAGGTGGCCATCGTCGAGAAAGAGCGGCAGATCGCTCTCCAGGAGAGGGAGATCGAGCGCCGGCGCCGCGAACTGGAGGCGACGGTGATCAAGCCGGCCGAGGCCGAACGCCAGCGGATCGAGCTGCTGGCCCAGGCCGAAGGCTACCGCCGGCGGGCCGAGGCCGTCGGCGAGGCCGACGGCCTGCGCGCCAGGGGGCTGGCCGAGGCCGAGGTGCGGCGGGCGGTCGGTCTGGCCGAGGCCGAGACCATGCGCCAGAAGGCCGAGGCCTGGAGCCTCTATAACGAGGCCGCCCTGACCGAGATCGTGGTCAACGTCCTGCCCCAGCTGGCCAACGCCATCAGCCAGCCGCTGGCCAAGACCGACCGCATTGTCATCATCGGCGGGCCCGACGGCGCGGCCGGCGCCCACCGCCTGACCCGTGATGTGGCCGATATCATCGCCCAGCTCCCGGCCATCGTCGAGGCGCTGACCGGTCAGAAACTGAGCACCCTGCTGGAGCGCTCGTCAGGGCGGCGGGCCGGTCGCGCGGCGGAGAGCGGCTCCTGAAGGAGAGGACGATGGTCCGGGGACTCCTGCCGGCCCGCCGCGCCGGCCAGACGGCCACCACCATTCAGCAGTTTCTGGCGGCCCGCGACGGCCACCGCCTGACCGTCCAGCCAGCCGACGTCATCGCCTTTGTCCGCCAGAGCGGGGCCGAGGTCGTCGATCTGAAGTTCGCCGACCTCGTCGGCACGCTCCAGCATCTGACCATCCCGGCCGAGGCGCTCGACGACGAGGCCTTTGCGGTGGGCATCGGCTTCGACGGCTCCTCGATCCGCGGTTTTCAGGAGATCGCCGAGAGCGATATGCTCCTGCGCCCCGACCCGACGACGGCGGTTCTCGACCGGGTGGACGATATCCTGGCCGTCAGCCTCTTCTGCGACATCTACGACCCGGTCACCGGCGAGCGCTTCACCCGCGACAGCCGCTACATCGCCCAGAAGGCCGAGGCCTTCCTGCGGCAGAGCGGCATCGCCGACGTCAGCTACTGGGGGCCGGAGATCGAGTTCTTCATCCTCGACGACGCCCGCTTCGATCAGACCAGCCACTCCGGCTACTACTTCCTCGACTCCCGCGAGGGAGCCTGGAACAGCGGCCGCGACGAACAGCCCAACCTGGCCTACAAGCCCCGCTTCAAAGAGGGCTACTTCCCGGCCCCGCCGACCGACTCCCTCCACCGCCTGCGCACGCTCATCGTCCGGCGACTGCGCCAGATGGGGATCGCCGTCGAGGCCCACCACCACGAGGTGGCCACCGGCGGCCAGTGCGAGATCGACCTGCGCTACCAGAGTCTGACCCGCATGGCCGACCAGGTGCTCCTGTACAAATACGTGGTCAAGACCGTCGCCCGCGAGAACGGCAAAACGGCCACGTTCATGCCCAAGCCGATCTTCGGCGACAACGGCTCCGGCATGCACACCCACCAGAGCCTCTGGAAAGAGGGCCAGAACCTCTTCTACGACCCGGAGGGGTACGCGCAGCTCTCCCCGCTGGCCCTGTACTATATCGGGGGCCTGCTGCGGCACGCGCCGGCGCTGCTGGCCCTGTGCGCGCCGACCACCAACTCCTACCGGCGGCTGGTGCCCGGCTACGAGGCCCCGGTCAACCTCATCTACTCCCAGCGCAACCGCTCGGCCTGCGTGCGCATCCCGATGTACTCCACCAGCCCCCAGGCCAAGCGCATCGAGTTCCGCTGCCCCGACCCCTCCTGCAACCCCTACCTGGCCTTCGCCGCCATGCTGATGGCCGGCCTCGACGGCATCATCAACCGGATCGAGCCGCCGCCGCCCATCGACAAGGACCTCTACGAACTGGAGCCGGAAGAGGCGATGCACATCAAGTCGACGCCGGGCTCGCTGGCCGAGACGCTCGCCGCCCTGGAGGACGATCACGCGTTCCTGCTGCGGGGAGATGTCTTCACCCCGGACGTCATCGAGACCTGGATCGACTACAAGCGCAAGCGGGAGCTCCAGCCAGTCGCCCTGCGGCCCCACCCCTACGAGTTCTACCTCTATTACGATGTCTAACCGCCCTTTTAGGCAAAATGCCCAAATCGGGCGCCGCCAATTTCGGGCAATCTGCCCGTGGTCGCGCCCGTTCGGTCTCCATTAGCATAGAAGCCGAACGGGGCGCCGGGGCCCATCGCCGGTGTGGCTTGTGCAGACTGTCACAATCAGCGGATGGCCTCGGCGCTTTCTCTGGCAGAGCCACACCAGCGCGAGGAGGAGGGCACAGTGATCATCGAACCTGAGACGGGGGTGCGCAAGCGGGTCTGCACCGAGCCGCGTGAAGTCATCGCCTACGCCCGCGAGACCGGCGTCAAGATGGTCGACCTGAAGTTCGTCGACCTGCCCGGCACCTGGCAGCACTTTACGATCCCGGTGCACCAGCTGGACGAGAGCGCCTTTACCAAAGGACTGGGCTTCGACGGGTCGAGCATCCGCGGGTTCCAGGCCATCCACGAGAGCGATATGCTGCTCATCCCCGACCCGACCACGGCGGTGGTCGACCCGATCTGCAAGGTCCCGACCCTCAGCATCATCTGCGATGTGCGCGACCCGGTGACCGGGGAGTGGTACAGCCGCGACCCCCGCTACATCGCCAAGAAAGCCGAGCGCTACCTGGTCGAGTCCGGCATCGCCACCGTGAGCTACTGGGGGCCGGAGGCCGAGTTCTTCATCTTCACCAGCATTCGCTTCGACCAGGGCAGCCACTTCGGCTACTACTTCATCGACTCCGACGAAGGGATCTGGAACAGCGGGGCCGATGGCCGGCCCAACCTGGGCTACCGCCCGCGCTACAAGGAGGGCTACTTCCCGGTCCCGCCGACCGACAAACTCCAGGACCTGCGCTCGCAGATGGTCCTGAAGATGCTGGAGGTCGGCATCGACGTCGAGACCCATCACCACGAGGTCAGCACGGCCGGCCAGGCGGAGATCGACATGCGCTTCGACTCCCTGGTCAACATGGCCGACAAGCTGATGATGTACAAGTACATCGTCAAAAACGTGGCCTATCAGAACGGCTACACCGCCACGTTCATGCCCAAGCCGATCTTCGGCGACAACGGCTCCGGCATGCACACCCACCAGAGCCTCTGGAAAGAGGGCCAGAACCTCTTCTACGACCCGGAGGGGTACGCGCAGCTCTCCCCGCTGGCCCTGTACTATATCGGGGGCCTGCTGCGGCACGCGCCGGCGCTGCTGGCCCTGTGCGCGCCGACCACCAACTCCTACCGGCGGCTGGTGCCCGGCTACGAGGCCCCGGTCAACCTCATCTACTCCCAGCGCAACCGCTCGGCCTGCGTGCGCATCCCGATGTACTCCACCAGCCCCCAGGCCAAGCGCATCGAGTTCCGCTGCCCCGACCCCTCCTGCAACCCCTACCTGGCCTTCGCCGCCATGCTGATGGCCGGCCTCGACGGCATCATCAACCGGATCGAGCCGCCGCCGCCCATCGACAAGGACCTCTACGAACTGGAGCCGGAAGAGGCGATGCACATCAAGTCGACGCCGGGCTCGCTGGCCGAGACGCTCGCCGCCCTGGAGGACGATCACGCGTTCCTGCTGCGGGGAGATGTCTTCACCCCGGACGTCATCGAGACCTGGATCGACTACAAGCGCAAGCGGGAGCTCCAGCCAGTCGCCCTGCGGCCCCACCCCTACGAGTTCTACCTGTACTTCGATATCTAACCCGGTGCGCGCCCGGCGGGCTGGTCCAGCTGGACCAGCCCGCCTTTGTTTTTAGGGAGCCAGGGTGCGGAGCAGGGCGCGGGTGCTGGCCATCAGGTCGCGGATGGCCAGACCCTGACGGTGGGTCACCGCCAGCAGGCTGGCGGCAATACCCCGGTCGATGAAGCCCCGCGCGCTGACCACGATGATCGGCAGAGCGGCCAGCCGGGGATCGGCCCGCAGGGCGCGCAGGACCGTCAGGCCATCGGGTGGGGGCATCAGCAGGTCCAGCAGCACCAGGTCCACCGGCGGGTCGCCCCGCTGCAGGACCTCCAGGGCGGTCTGACCGTCGTGGACCTTCCAGACCCGGAAGTCGCGTTCGCTGGCCCGTAGGGCCCGGCTGAGGAGTTCGGCCATGGCCGGGTCGTCGTCCACCACCAGGATATGGCGGACGTGTGGGGGAATCCGCGCCAGCGCGGCCTGCAGACGCTGCCGGGTGAAGGGCTTGACCAGGTAGTCGAGAACCTGCAGCTCCTGGCGCAGGTCGCGCTCCGAGGGGAGCCGGCAGAGGATAACCGGCACCTGCCGGGGCGCCGGCTCCTGGAGCACCTGGGCCAGGTCGTCCTGCTGGTCCAGGACACGGATCACCGCCTTCACCGGCTCGGGTGGCCTCTCGGTCGGCTGATCGCTGGCGATGACCCGATAGCCGTCGAGGTGGCGCTGAAAGAGGCGGGCCGGGCCGGGGTCGGCGCTGACAACCAGGACGGCCGGGGCGGTCGCCGGGTCGCTGGCCAGCCGGGCCCAGGTCTGCCAGGGAGCGCGCGCCGGCAGGCCGGCCACATTGGTGGCCAGCGGCAGGGTGAAGAAGAACGTGGTCCCCTGGCCAGGGGTGCTCTCGACCCAGATGCTGCCGCCGTGCAGTTCGACGAACTTCTTGCAGATGGCCAGGCCCAGACCGGTGCCACCCGCCCGCCGCTGACGGGCGCTCTCGAACTGCCGGAACTCCTCGAAGACGTGCGGCAGGTCGCGGGGGCTGATGCCGATGCCGGTGTCGGCCACCGCGACCCGCACGTCGGGCGGCTCGCACCAGGCCCGGACCGTCACCCCGCCGTGGTCGGTGAAGCGGGCGGCGTTGTTGAGGAGGTTGATGAAGACCTGGCGGAGGCGCGTGCGGTCGACGTAAAGCGGGGGCAGATCGGCCGGCAGATCGAGGGTGAGACGCAGCCCCCGGTCCTCAAAAAGGGTGGCCACCACCGTGACCGCCTCCTCAACGATCTCCCGCAGATCCGCCCACTCCTTGCGCAGCCCCATACGCCCGGCCTCGATCTCGCCCAGTTCGAGGACATCGTCGATCAGCGCCGAGAGATGCTGGGCGTTGCGATAGATCGCCTCGACGTCGTGGCGATAGCTCTCGGGCAGCGGGGCGTGATCGTAGGTGTGGGGGGCGAAGAGCATCATCTCGCTGAAGCCGATGATAAGGTTGAGGGGGGTACGCAGCTCGTGGCTGAGGTTGGCGGCGAACTCGGCTTTGAGCCGGCGAGCCTCATCGGCGGCCGCCCGCGCCCGGGCCAGTTCGGCGCTGACCTGCTCCAGCTGGGCGTAGGCGTGGTTCAGACTCTTGAGGGCCTCGGCCAGTTCGGCCCGTTGCTGACGCAGCGTCTCGGTCAACGGCAGCAGACGGGCGTAGCTCTCCCAGGCCCAGACCAGCGACCCGCGCCAGGGACGCATTCCCAGACCAACCAGACCGCCGGCGGCGGCGGTGAGGAAGAGCGGCCAGACGACCTCGATCCAGGCGGCCAGACCGGTCCCGGCCGTCAGGGCCAGGGTCCCGCCCAGGCCCAGGCCGACGACCAGGAGCGTCAGCCAGGGCCCGGCCACCAGACCGGCGGTCAGCACCGACAGCGGGAGGGCGTAGAGGGGCAGCGTCGAGCCCAGGGCCAGGGCGCTGCCCAGCGGGAGGAGGAGCAGGAGGGCGATCAGGAGAGTCCCGGCCACCGCTGGCCACCGTGGCGCCCAGACCAGTACCAGCAGGCTGCCGCCCAAAAGCACCATCCCGCCGACCCACATGACGTCGCGCGGCGCGGCCGGCAGCAGCTCCAGCCCGACCAGGATGGCCAGAGCCAGCACACCATCCACGGCCGCCAGCCACCGCAGCGCGGTCTGGCGGGCGTCGGCGAGCTCCTCAGCGGTCGGCGGAGCCGGTCGGACCATGGCTCTCCAGCGCGCCTCCACGGGCGCAGCAGCGGTCGAGGGCCGCCAGCAGCATCGCCTGGGTCACCGGCTTGGCCAGGAACTCGTCGGCGCCCAGGGCCAGGGCCAGATCACGGTCGCGCAGGACCGAACAGACGATGACGGGAATGTGCCGCGTCAGCCGGTGGTGCTTGAGGGTCTGCAGCAGCTCCCAGCCATCCTGCTGGGGCATCAGAACGTCGAGGGTGATGACGGCCGGGCGCTCGGCGCGGATCAGGCGCCAGGCGGTCTCGGCGTCGCCGGCGGTGAGGGCGCGGTAGCGGCTGCCCCGCAGGTAGCGGTGGAAGAGCTGGAGGAAATCGGGGTTGTCGTCGATCAGCAGGACGGTGCGGACGGTCGCGCCCGCCGGGGTGATGGTGAAGGCGAGGGCGGTGGCGGTCGACTCGAGACGGAGGGCGGCCCCGCTCATCGCCGCCAGCCGTTCGGCCAGCCGCATATGCTCATCGGGCCAGGGCGGCGGCTGGGCGATCTCCGCGACCGTGATCCGGATGCAGCCCGGGGGCGGGTGGAGGCAGGTCTCCAGACAGATGGGGGCGCGGGGCTGCAGGTGGAAGGCGTGGACCAGGAGGTTCAGCAGGATCTGGCGCAGGGCCATGCGGTCCACGGTGAGGTCGCCCGTGGGATCCAGCCGGACCTCTATGCGGAGACCCAGGGCGACGCTCAGCGGTTCGAGGGTGCGGATAACGCCCCGGATCGTCTGGTGCAGGCTGGCGGGCGGTTCGCGCACCGCGCCCACGCGGGCCACCTCGCTCTCGAGGAGGGCCTCGGCTTCGAGGGCCGGACCGGTCTCGGGCGGGGCCAGATCTGGCGTGAGGAGCAGGCGGGCCAGTTGGAGCAGAGCCTCGCGCTGGACGCGACGGCAGTGCCGCTCGGTCAGCCCGAACTCGGCGGCCACCTGCTGGAGGGTCAGCGCGTGGACGTAGCGCAGGGTGAGGAACCGGTAGGTCCGCCAGGCCAGGGCGTGCTCGGGCGTGCCCGGCGGTGGCCGTAGCTGCTCGATGGCCTGGCGCAGCCGGCGGTGGAGGTGCTGTCCGCGCTGGGCGGGAGCGACCTCCGCCGCCAGCTGTCCGGCCAGAGGATGGGCCTGCAGCACCCCAGGCTCATACAGATGCACCAGGGCCTCGTGGAGCAGACTCAGAAGATTGTCCGTCTGCATGGTCGCTATCAGTATACCATAGAAGTCCTGGCCGGCCGTTGCGCGGTTCACGGGCGCCGGCGGCCGGGCGAGACGGTGCGCCGGGCCCCGCTGGGGTGGTATATAATGGCCGTGCCGGTGCCCCGCTGAACGATGGTCGTGCGGGGCACCCAGCAGGGAGCGATGGGACGATTCCGCCTCTTCCTGGTGATAAGCGCCCTCGGCCTGGCCTTCTTCGGGCTGGGCCTCATCACCGGGGTGATGCTCGACCGGCCGGCGGAGACAGCCGGCTCCGTTCACCGCCCCAACCTGGATCTCTTCTGGCAGGCCTGGGACCTTATCGAGCAGCACTTTGTCTACCGCGACGCCCTCGATCCCCAGCGGCTCATCTACGGGGCGATCCGTGGCCTGGTGGACGCCCTCGGCGATGAGGGCCACAGCCGGTTTCTCACCCCGGAGGAGTACCGGCTGGAGGAGAGCAGTCTGCGCGGAGCGTTCGAGGGCATCGGGGCCGAGGTGACCATCCGCGACGGCCGGCCGACCATCGTCACCCCACTCGAAGGCTCCCCGGCCGAGCGGGCCGGCCTGCGTCCCGGCGATGTGATCCTGAAGGTCGACGGCCAGGATGCCACCCACTGGACGCTGACCGAGCTGGTGACGCGCATCCGCGGCGAGCGCGGGACCACGGTCGAGCTGACCGTTCTGCGGCCCGACCAGGGGCAGGTGCTGGTCCTGCGGATCCGGCGCGAGGAGATCAAGATTGCCGCCGTCTCCTGGGCCATGGTGCCGGGGACGGCGCTGGCCCACCTGCGTCTCAGCCAGTTCACCGCCAACACGGTCGCCGAGCTGCAAGGCGCGCTCCGCGAGGCGCGGGCGCAGGGGGCTCGCGGTCTGATCCTCGACCTCCGGAACAATCCCGGCGGCTATCTGGACCAGGCCATCGGGACGATCAGCCAGTTCGTGGGGCAGGGCATCGCGGTGATCCAGGAGGACGCGCAGGGCCGGCGCCAGGAGTATCCAGTTCAGCCGAACGGGCTGGCCACCGACCTCCCGCTGGTTGTTCTGGTCAACGAGGGGACAGCCAGCGCCGCCGAGATCGTGGCCGGGGCCCTGCAGGACCACCGGCGGGGGCTGGTTATTGGCGAGCGGACCTTCGGCACCGCCACCGTTCTGAGCACCTTTCGGTTGCGCGATGGGTCGGCTCTGCTGCTGGGCACCGCCCAGTGGCTGACCCCCAGCGGCCGTTCGCTGCGCCGGCAGGGCATCCAGCCCGACGAGGTCGTGCCGCTGGGTCCCAACGCCGAGCCGCTCACCCCCCGGCAGCTGCGCGCCATGCCGGCCACGGCGGTCCTGGCCTTCGGCGACGCCCAGTTCAACCGGGCAGTGGAGCGGCTGCAGGCACAGGTCACCACGCCGACCCGCTGAGCTGTCCCCCTGGCCGCCCGCTGGCGTCTGGCCCGACGGTCATTTGACGGCACCCAGGGTGAGGCCGCGGACCAGATGGCGCTGCGCCAGGAGCGTCACCAGCACCAGCGGTCCCATCGCCATCACCGCCGTGGCCATCAACGGGCCCCAGAGGCTCTCGTCGAACTGGAGAAAGCCGTACATCCCCACGGTGATCGGTCGAACGCGGCTCCCGCTCAGCACGACGGCAAAGAAGAACTCGTTCCAGACGGCGACGAAGGTCAAAACGGCGGTGACAGCCACGCCCCCGCGTGCCTGGGGCAGCATCACCCAGAGAAAGGTCTGCCAGCGGCTGGCCCCATCGACGGCCGCCGCCTCTTCCAGCTCGTGGGGCAGATCCTGGAAGTAGGTGATCATCAGCCAGGTTGCCGCCACCAGCGTCACGCTCAGATTCGCCAGCACCAGCCCCTGGTACGTATCGGTCCAGCGCAACCAGGTGAGGAGAAGGAAGAGCGGCAGGATAAAGCCCAGGAGCGGGACCATGCGCAGGGCCAGCAGCAGGAAGGCCAGCGGTCGGCTCAGCGGAAAGCGCAGCCGGGCGAAGGCGTAACCGCCCGGAACTCCCAGCAGCAGGGCGAGCGCCGTGGTCAGGCCGGCGATGATCAGGCTGTCACGAAGGTGAGCCAGGATCGGGCGGGTTGTCAGCGCCAGGATGTAATTGTCCAGCGTTGGGGTGAAGAGCAGCACCGGCGGAATAGTGAAGATATCCCGTCGATCTTTGAAGGAGGTCACCAGAGCCCAGACGATGGGGAAGACCCAGATAACGAGGATACCGGTGACGACCCCAAGACGCAGACCCTGGCCGACGCTTCTCCGTCGCATCAGGCCACCTCAGAGCGCAGGAATCGAAAGAGAAGAGCGGTGATCCCCAGCGCCAGCAGCAACTGTACCACGCCCAGCGAGGCCCCATAGCCCACCGAGAGATGGACAAAGGCCACGTAGAAAACATAGAGATTAAGAATTTCGGTTGCCGTGCCCGGACCGCCACCGGTGGCCGCATAGATCGCATCAAAGGCGTTCAGCGCCGTGACCGTCCGGAAGATAGCGACGAGAGCGATGGCCGGCCGGAGCAGCGGCAAAAGAATGTACCAAAGCTCCTGCCACCAGGACTGGCAGTCGATCTTCGCCGCCTCCAGCGGCTCGGTCGGCAGAGCGTGCAGGCTGGCCAGGAAGACCAGGAAGGCGAAGGGCGTCCACTGCCAGGTGTGCATCAGGATCACCGAGACGAGGGCGTAGGTCGGCTCGGAGAGCCAGGGGCGCGAGCCCAGTCCGCTGACCTCGAAGAGATAGTCCACGAAGCCAAAGCGCGGGGTCAGCAGCAGGGTACGCCAGAGGAGACCGACCACCACCGGTGCCAGAATCATCGGCAGGAGCACGAGCGTCCGGACGATGGCCTCGCCGGGAAAGCGCTCGAAGAGGAGAAGGGCCAGGCCCAGACCGAGCGCCAGCTGCAGCGCCACGGTGCTAAAAGTGTAGAGCGCGGTGATCTGGAGGGCGTGCCAGAAACGCCCATCATTGAGCAGGCGCCGGTAGTTCTCCAGGCCCACCCAGCCAGTCCGGTGGGGACTGGCCAGGTCGAGGGAGAAGAAGCTGAGGGCGCAGAGGGCGAGAAGCGGGAAGAGGCTGAGCGCCAGGATGGCCACCAGGTCCGGGCCGATCAGCAGTCCGGCGAAGGCCGCCTCGGCCAGACGGGGTCGTCGGGCGCGCGTGAGAAGGTGGGTGGTGAGACCCGTCACCCGCACGGGTGAGACCCCCATGAGCGTCACTCCCCGGGTGGATTGTAGACCAGCTCTGGTCACCAGCCAAGCGGCCTCAGCGTTTCTTCAGCAGGTCCTGAATCTGGGCGTTGGCCTCGTCGAGAGCCTCTTTGGGGGTGGCCTGCTTGACCAGCGCCTTCTGAATGGCGGTCGCCATGATGTTCCCGATCTCGGGCCACTGCGGCACACGGGGCCGCCATTCCGGATCCGTGTCCTCTCGCAGCGAGGTCAGGACCACCTCGGCGAAGCCCGGCCCGAAGTTGACAGACTGACGGTAGCGCTCATCCTGCCAGAGCGAGAGGCGGTTCACGCCGGCGCGGCGGTCGGTCTTCCCCTGGTAGGCGTACGAGGTCCGAATCTGGACCGGCTTGCTCACCGCCCACTGAATCCAGAGCCAGGTGGCCACCTTCGCCCGGTCGGAGATGGCCCGGTTGATGGGGAAACTCCAGTTCCAGATGCTGGTGACGCGCCTGCCGGCCGGGCCTTTCGGCCAGCGACCGAAGGCGACCTTGCCCACGACTTTAGACTTGGCGGGGTTGGCCACAGCCGCCGCCGGGCTGCTGGCGTCGATGAACTGGGCGATAGTGCCGCCGACGAAAGCGTCAAGGATCTCCGGCCAGTTCCAGTTGACCACGGCGGATGGCGCGTAGCTGGTCAGGAGATCAACAATGTGAGAGCCTCGACTCCCTGCTTGCTGTTCACCGTCGGACGGCCGTCTTTATCGAACCATTCGCCCCCAAAGGCGCGGAAGAGCGAGGGGAAGATGTACATATTCTGACCGGGGCCCTTAAAACCGCGCAGGGCGATGCCATAGAGGTTGGCCGTGGGGGCGTGGAGCCGGCGGGCGGTCTCCCGCAGGTCGTCGAGGGTCTCTGGCGGACGCAGACCTTTCTCCGTGTAGAGGTCGCTCCGGTAGTAGTGAATGGTGCACTCGCCGTCGTAGGGGAGACCGTAGAGTTTGCCCTGGAACTCATCCCGAAATAGCCCTTAAGAGGATAAGGGAGCAGGCCAGGAGGAGGAGAGCCAGGTAGAGATGGGCCCTCCTTTCCCACCTCACCACCAGTCTCCGAAAGCTACCCAGCCAGGCGAAGGTCCGCTCCACCACCCACCGCTGCCGGTAGCCTGCGAGGTCCGGCTTCCGCCCCGGCCGGGCCCGGGCGTTCTTCCGCCGGGGGATGCAGGGCGTGATGCCCCTCGCCCGCAGCCTGCGCCGCAGGGCCTCGCTGTCATAGCCCCGGTCTGCCACCACCTCCCGGGGCCGGGTCCGGGGCCGTCCCACCCGCCGGGGCACCCGAACCTGTCGCAACGCCTCCTCGGCGAGCCGCACCTCGCTCCGCTGGGCGCTCTCCACCAGCACCCCCAGGGGCAGGCCTTGCCCCTCCACCACCAGCATCACCTTGCTCCCCTTCCCCCGGCGGGTGAGCCCCACCTTCTCGCCCCCCTTTTGGCCGGCACGAAGGTGGCATCCCGGAAGGCCCTCTCCCACTGGAGCCTCCCGGCCTCGTCCAGGGCGGCGAGGAAAGCCCGGAAGATCTTCTCCCAGACCCCGTGCTCCTGCCACTCCTTGAGCCGCCGGTGGCAACGGGTCTTGCTACCGTATGCCCGGGGCAGGTCCTGCCACCGGGAGCCGGTCTTGAGCACCCACAGGATGCCCTCCAGGGTCTGGCGGTCATCGGCCCTCTTCCGGCCCCGGGGCTTCTGGGGTGGGAGCAGGGGGGCGATGCGGGCCCACTGCTCATCGGTCAGCATCCTCTCCACGGCTGAGACCTCTCACCCGGTGTCTCAGCCCCAGTTTAGGGCAGGGGTCGAGCGCCTGTCCATATTTCGGGATGAGTTCTGGTATTTGGTGGCCTCGAGCCAGGCTGGGATGATGTCGTTGAGATCGAGCCACTCTTTATTGGTGAGCTTGGGGTTATCAAGGTAAGGGCCCAGGTCCTCGATCCAGCCGTTGGTGACATACAGCGGGTAGTACATTGGGTCTGTGGCGGCGCTGGCGAACTGGCCGGCTTTGGTCGAAAGATCGAGAATATGTTTCTCTCGCAGTTGCAGCGGAGGAATGATCTGATACGCGACATTGATGCCGGTCAGTTTGGTGAAGAGCGGTGTGATCTCCTGCAGGACGGCGAAGTAGTTGGCGGGAATAACCAGGACCGTAATGGTCTCCCCCTTAGCCTGCTGCCAATCGATATCGGCCTTGAGGAAGTCGGCCAGTTCCGGGTCCACGGCCTTGACCACGGGGACGGTTGGGGTCGGGGCCGCCGGGGGCTGCGCGGCCGGAGTAGGTGTGGGAGCGGCCGGTGTGGGCGCGGTCGCGGGCGCTGGCCCACAGGCGGTCAGAAGCCCCATGAGAGGTAAGGCAGCCGCACCCTGAAGCAGCCGACGACGGGTCAGGGAGATCGGTCCCCCAACGGCCCCGGGAGACTGGCGCCACTGTCCCGATCCCTTCCGCTTCGCTGGAACCTTCCCCCTCATAGCGACCTCCTTACTTCTCGCTTGGTGTGCCGCCACTGCTGAGCCTAAAGCCGGTCGGTCGGGGCGGGGTGTCAGCCGGCTGACATTCAGGCCAGAATCCGATGCCTACATAGCTCGTGGTGGGCCGGAGGCGAGAGCCTTCCGGCCCTGCGGGCAGACTTGAGGGGGTAACCTGACCCCACGGAGGCGGTTTATGGAGTTCGCTTCGGAAGAATACGCCTACGCGCAGATTCTGACTCCCGCGCGGAGCCCGAAGCCCCGGACGACCGGTCTGACCATGGTCGTCGACAAAGGGCTGGGGCTGGCGGCCATCGAGGACCTCTGCGCGGCCGCCGGTGAGTACATCGACCTCTGGAAAGTGGGCTGGACCATTCCGGCTTTCCAGAAGCGGCGCTTTGTCGCTGCCAAGGTCGCCCTCTGCCGTCAACAGGGCCTGCGGGTCTTCCCCGGCGGGATGTTCCTGGAACTCGCCCTGCTGCAGGATAAGGTCACCGCGTACCTGGCCGAGACCCGCGCCCTGGGCTTCGACGCGCTCGAAATCTCGGACAACGTGGTGATTATGCCCCTTGAGGTCAAGGTCCGGCTGATCGACCTGGCGGTGGAGAAGTACGGGTTCACCGTGCTGGCGGAGGTGGGGAAAAAGCCGGCCAGCACCTCGGCGGCCGCCGCCATCGCCGCTATCCACCGCTGCCTGGCCGCTGGCGCCTGGAAGGTTCTTCTGGAGGCGATGGAACTCTTTCGCGGCGAGGCCCAGACCGCCCTGATCGACGCCATCACCGCCGAGATCGACCCCGCCCACCTATGCTTCGAGCTCCCGCTCCTGGAGTATCACGGCACCCACCGCTACGACCAGCAGGCGCTGGAGGAGTGGCTGGTGACACGCTTCGGCCCGGAGGTCAATATTGGCAACGTCGACCCCGATCACGTGCTGACCCTGGAGACGCTGCGCCGGGGACTCTGGCTCTCGACGATGTTTAAAGTAGGGCACTATCAGGGGTTGTTGCGCCCTGCCGCCGGGATCGGGCCGGACCAGCGACCCCGGGAGAACCCCTCAGCCCCGGCCTAGCGGGTGCAGGCCGGCCACCCGCTGGAGCCGGTCCCAATCCGTGATAGAGATCGCCCGGGGCCGGACCTGGATCAGCCCCTGGGCCTCGAGGTCGTTGAGGATCGTGGTAACGGTCTGGCGGGTGCTGCCCACAACCTGGGCGATCTCCTCGTGGGTCAGCCGAATGGGAATCGGCGCCGGGATCGCCGGGTTGCCCCAGCCGAGTTCGCGGCCCAGCCGGACCAGAAGATGCAGAACCCGCTCGGCCACCGACTCGGCCACCAGTTCCTCAACGATGGCCTAGGTGGCCAGCAATCGCTCGGAGACCAGCATCAGGAGCCGGTAGGTGACCTCAGGCTGCTGGCGCAGCAGGTTCAGAAAAACCGCCCGGGGAACGACCCAGAGGACCGCCTCTTCGACCGCGTGGGCGCTCCGATGCCGCTCGCGGTCGAGCAGGATTTCGGCGAAACCGAAGATGGCGCCCGCGTGGTGAATGAAATGAATGATCTCCCGACCGCCGGGCGTGACGCGGCCGACGACCACCCGTCCACTCTCCAGGGCAAAGGCCGCGCGCGGCGGCTCGCCCTGGACGAAGAGGGCCTCGCCCCGGCTGTACCGGCGGCGCGTGCCCAGACGGACAAATGTGGCGTAGATCTGACGCTTCCAGTCCTGGGCGGGCGAGACATCGAGCTCCATCAGGGGATATTATACCCAGAGGACGTGTCAGATACCTGACAGATCGGGTGCTTGGGAACGGTGCAGAATCGTCTTGCCGAGATTGACGGGGGAGAACAACCGATGGAACGACCGCGTGTCGGGTTTATCGGTCTGGGGACGATGGGCGAGCCGATGGCCCGGAACGTCCTGCGGGGCGGCTTTCCGCTAACCGTCTACGACCGACGCTCGGAGCCGGTTCAGCGTCTGGTTCAGGTCGGGGCCAGCGCCGGGGCCTCCCCGCAGGACGTGGCGGAGCGGTCGGATATCGTCATCACCATGCTCCCCGATTCGCCGGATGTCGAGGCGGTGGTTCTGGGGCCAGAGGGGGTGCTCGCGGGGCTCCGGCCGGGCGCTGTCTACATCGATATGAGCACGATCGACCCGCGGGTCACCCGGCGGTTGGCAGAGCAGGTGCAGTCCCGGGGAGCCGAGATGCTGGACGCCCCGGTGGGGCGCGGCTCAGCGGAGGCGGCCGCCGGGCGACTGCTGATCATGGTCGGCGGCGACCCGGCCGTGGTCGAGCGCTGCCGCCCGGTCTTGCTGACGATGGGCGATACGATCTACTACTGCGGACCGCTGGGCTCGGGTATAACGGTCAAGGTGGTCAACAATCTGCTCTCGGCCTCGATCCTGGTGGCCACCGCGGAAGCGGTGGTGCTGGGCGTCAGGGCCGGGGTAGCGGTCGAGACGCTGTTGAAGGTGCTTTCCGGCACGGCCGCGGCCAACTGGCACCTCGCCAACACCTTCCGCCGCAAGGTCTTCGCGGGCGATTTCCAGCCCGGGTTCAAGATCGACCTGGCCTACAAGGACCTGGGGCTGGCCCTCGGGCTGGCCGGCGACCTGCGCGTGCCGACGCCTGTGGGGGCGCTCTGCCGCGAGCTGTACAACCTGGCGCGCGCTCAGGACAAGGGCGCGCTCGACCGGGGCGCTTATATCCAGCTCCTCGAAGAGCTAACCGGCGTGCGGGCGCGCTACGCTGCCGGAGCGCCCGCCAACACCCTGACCGCGCTGGAGGAAACCTGATGCGTCTGACCCCTGAGGAAGAGGCGATGCTGGCCGGGCGTTATGGCGAAGCCGTCCGGCGAGCGTTGGCGTTCCAGCTGGCAGTGGGAGAGTTTTTCGGGGCCGAGGACTTCGTTCCGGTCACCTCAGCCCACCTGATGGCCGAGATCGAGTCGATGGGCGAGGCCGGTCTGGCATTCGTTGAAGAGATGGCCGACCTGGGCGGGCAGGTGCGCATCCCCACGACCTGTAACTCTCGCAGTGTCGACCCTTACCGCTGGACGGCGCTGGGCCAGGACGAGCGCCAGGTGGCGCTGGAAGACCGTCTGACACGAGCGCTCCAGCGGCTCGGGGTCCTAACAGTGGACACCTGCATCAACTACCAGAGCGTGGTCCCCCCGCGTTTCGGCGAACACCTGGCCTGGGGGGACACCGGAGCGGTTATCTTCGCCAACAGCGTGGCCGGCGCCCGCTCAAACTTCGAAGGCGGTCCAGCCGCCCTGGCCGCCGGGCTCACCGGCCGCGTTCCCCGCTACGGTTACCATCTACCGGCCCAGCGGCGGGCGACGGTGCTGGTCGAGGTGCACGACCAGCCGCGCCAGCGCTCCGATTGGAGCGCCCTCGGCTGCCTCATCGGCCGCCAGGTCAACGACTACTGGCAGGTGCCGGTCCTGACCGGCCTGAGCATCACGCCCACGGTTGAGGACCTCAAGCACCTGGGAGCGGCCCTGGCCAGTTACGGCTCGCTGGCTCTTTTCCATATTGTCGGGGTCACCCCTGAGGCCCGGACCCTCGCCGAGGCCACGGGAGGGTCCCCACCCACCCGCCGATTGGTCGTTGAGCCCGGTGCGCTGGCCGAGGCGTACCGGTCGTTTCCGGCCACCACCGAGCGGCCGGACCTCGTGGTCTTCAGCGCACCGCAACTCTCGCTCTTCGAACTGCGCGACCTGGCCCGGGCGCTGGCCGGGCGACGGGTTCACCCGGCCGTCCGGCTCCTCGCGACGACAAACTACCAGACTTACTGTGTCGCCGAGCGACTGGGCTACGTTCGGGTCATCGAGGAGGCCGGCGGAACCGTGCTTCAGGGAAGCTGTTTTTATCTGATGACGCCCAACGAACTGCGGGAGCGGTTCGGCTACCAGACCGTGGTGACCGACTCCGCCAAACTGGCTAACATTATCGCCGGCTACGGCTATACCCCTATCTTCCGCCCGACGGATGTCTGTCTGCAAACAGCGTTGGAGGGGCGACTGCCGTGGTAGAAGAGCGGATCATCCTGCACGGCCATCCGGGAGTCGGTCCAGAAACCGAGGGCGAGGCGCTGGTCTGCGCCGACAACTTCAGCGCCCGCTACGACCTCGACCGCCGGACCGGCGTTTTCTCGCGGCCGGGCCACGCGCTCTATGGCCAGAGCCTGGTCGGACGGATCTGCGTCTTCAACACCGCCAAGGGCGGCGTCGCCACCGCCTGGGCGCTCCTGGATATGAAGCGGCGGGGCGTGGCCCCGGCGGCCCTGATCTTCCGGCGGGCCAACCCGATTATGGTTCAGGGAGCGGTGCTGGCCGGGATCGCCTTAATGGATGGGCTGGAGCCGGACCCGGTTCAGACCATTCGCACCGGCGACCGGATCCGGGTCCGACCGCGTGCGGGCCTGGTCGAGGTGATCCGGCGGGCCCCCACACCATAAGCCCAGGCGGTTCCCGTATTCTCCCCCAGGAAAACAGGTCTCTCCCACTAGAGACTGGCTGAACGCCAGTCAGTAGAATCCCCACGAATCTGGACCCCACCGGTCCACGCAGAAGAATCGGCCGTGTATGGCACAGTCGCACGCCTCTCGCCGCTCCCGGGCCGTGAGCAGGAGATCATCGCGCTTCTCCAGGATTGGCACCGAAACCGCGCCCCCACTGTCCAGGGCTTTCGGGATGCCTATCTGCTCCGCCCCGAAAACCACCCCCAGGATCTCATCATGGTCGCCATCTTCGAGAGCAAGGCCGCGTACGTGGCCAACGCCGACGACCCGGCTCAGGATGCCTGGTACCGACAACTCCGAACCCTCCTGCGGGCTGACCCGCAGTGGGAGGACGCTGACTGCCTGCTGGCCTCGCCCCAGGCCTCGAGGAAGGCCGGCGAGACCCCAGCGGGCGCATCCCCCAGGGCCCAGCCCGGCGCCAGGGCTCCGGCGATACGCCGCTCCGCCGGGCGGCAGACTGTACCCGCAGCCCGCCGCGAGAGGATCACACAGCGAACGAGGCTCTAGACCGCCTGGGTCTCGGCGACGGCGACACCGTCGCCTGAGGGCCATCGGGGGCGGCCTCAGGCCTGGCTGATGAGGCTCTGATACTGGTCGGCGGTCAGCAGATTGCGCAGTTCATCAGGGTTTTCCAGACTGATCTCGATCAGCCAGCCGGCACCGTAGGGGTCCTGGTTCACCAGCTCCGGGTGCTCGCGCACCTGCTCGTTGACCGCGGTCACGGTGCCGGTGGCCGGCGCATAGAGTTCCGACGAGGCTTTGACCGAGTCGATGAGACCGAAAGGCTTGAACTGCTCGACGCGGGTGCCGACGGCCGGCAGTTCGACATAAACAACGTCGCCCAGTTGCTCCTGGGCGTAGTGGGTGATGCCCACACGCCCACGCCCATTCTGGACCAGAATCCATTCGTGCTCTCTGGTGTAGAGCCGGTCAGCGGGAACCACCCGGTCCCTCCCCTCTGGTCATCGTGGGGCCCATTATAGCAGGGGCGAGCGAGCGACCGCAACGCGCTGGCCGAGCATCTGCCGCCACCCGCCAGACACCTGGCGCAGCAGGTCCACCGCCCCGATCTGGCCGGCCAGCCACTGCCGCTCGACCTGCACAAAATGGGCCAGCAAGCGCGCCCACGACCGCACCGGCAGAGCGGTCCGACTGGCCACGCCGCTCTCCGGCAGGACCGCCATGGCCAGCGCCACCGCCTGGCCGGGGAGAGCCCCGGCGGTGGGGAGAACAGTCAGGGGACGGGTGGGCAGCCAGCCAGTCAACGCTACCCACTCAGCCTGCAGGTCTGGTCCGGTGAGATAGCCCAGAAAGGCCGCCGCCGCGGCGGGGGCGAGACGGGTGAGCGCCACCGGCGCCAGGGCCGCCACCGGGCCGCGCTGGCCAGCGACGGGCGGATAGAGACGAGGATCGGCGACCGGGCGGTCGCCCCGGTCGGGGCGCACAAGCGCGGCGGCGGGCAGCAGAGCCCAGGGGACTCGCCCCTGCCCAAAGAGCGCCGCTCGCCCCTCGGCCCGGCCGGCCTGCTCGTGGCTCAGGACCACCCCCTGACGAAGGTCGTTCTCCCAGGCCTGCACCAGCGCGAGAACGGCCGTCTGGTCAAGGGCCGGCTGCCCGGTCGGCAGAAACAGAGTGAACCCCTCTTCGTCCAGCCGGTCGAGGAGGGCCCCCTCACCCAGCGGGGCGATCAGCGCCGGCCGCCCCTCCCGACGGTGCCAGTCGCGGGCCAGAGCCCGGAGGGCCGACCAGGGGAAGAGGCGGCCCGGCGCCGGCGGGGCCGCCTCCCAGAGACGGGGATTGAGGACGACCAGGTCGAGGGCCGCGAACCAGGGCAACGCCCAGACCACCCCCTCCAGCGTCCAGGCGGCCTGGAACCGGGGCCAGAAGGCGGCCAGGTCGGCCGGCGGCAAGAGCGCATTCAGCGGCCGGAGACCGTCGGCCGGGACCAGGGCCGCCAGATTGGGCGTGTGCAGGACGGCTGGTCCCTGACCGGCGGCCAGAGCGACGGTGACGGTGTCCAGCGCCCGGTCGGGCGGGAGGTCACGCCATTGCATGCGGACCGCCGGCTGGGCCCGCGTATAGGTGACGGCGACGCCGGCCAGCCAGTCTCGCGCTGCGGCCAGGCCGGTGGTCCAGAACTCCAGCGCCACCGGCGGCCCCGGCTCGGGCCGCTGGAGGATGGCCGGCGGCGGGGTGGCGGTCGCCGGGGCCAGCGGTGGGAGCGCTGGCGGCGCCGGCGACGGTGTCGGCGAACCAGCCGCGCAGCCCGGCAGGAGCAGCCCCAGCCCGAGGAGTCCCCGGAGCAGGCGGCGACGGGGGAGAACGGTCTCAGGCGGGAGCGTCCCGGAAGGCCTCGGCATCGATTCCGAGATCGCGCGCGACCTGCACGATGGCCGACCAGGTGGCCTCCTCGATGGGAATCCCCTCGGCCAGGCGTCGCGCGCGGGTCCGCCACTCGGGCTCACCGGGCAGCAGCACCTCTTCAAAACCGGGGGCGGGCGGCGTCTCCTTGACCTGGCGGTAGACGCGGTCGGCCACGCTGACGAACTCGGCCAGGGGCCGGAAGAGCCCGGCATCGATGGCCAGGATAAACGTCCCGCTGGTCCGGCCGGTGGCGGCGTGGGCGTCGGCACCGGTGAGAGGACCGGAGAGGAGCTCGACGACCATGCTCAGGGCGTAGCCCTTATGGCCCCCGAAGGGGAGCATCACCCCGCCCCGGTAGAAATCCTCCGGGTCGGTCGAGGGATTGCCCTCGGGGTCGAGGATGGCGCCGGGCGGGAGCGGCTGACGGCGGGCCCGGGCGACCATGATCTTGCCACCGGCGACCGCCGTCGTGGCGAAGTCCAGCAGGAGCGGTGGGAAATCACCGCCCGGAACGCCCACCGCGATCGGGTTTGTGCCGAGAGCCCGGCCCCGGCCGCCATAGGGGGCGGCCGGCCCACGGACACCGCTGGCCAGACTCCCGCCGGCGGTGACGAGGGCGATAACCCCCTGCCGAGCGGCCATCGTCGGGTACTCGCCCAGGCGGCCGATATGGTTGCACTGGACGATCCCGACCGCCGCCAGCCCCTGGGCCCGGGCCTTGGCGACCGCCACCTCGGTCCCGAACTTGGCGGCCACGTGGCCGAAGGTCCAGTTGCCGCTGACCAGGGCGGCGGTCGGCGTCTCGCGCAGGATGGTCGGCGTGGCGGCCGGCTGGATGTGCCCCTGACGGATGGCCTGAATGTAGCTGGGGATGCGGATGACACCGTGGGAGTCGTGACCGACCAGATTGCTTTCGACCAGGGCCTCGGCCACCCGGTCGGCGTTCTCGCGGGTGGCCCCGGCGGCCTGGAAGATCGCGGTGGTGAGCCGACGCAACGGTTCGGCGGCGATGACCGGCATCTGTGCCCTCCTCCTTCGGGTGCCGGCCCATTGTAGCACAGAGCCGTCCGGCACCCAAGAGGCGGGTGGACGGAGAAAATCCGGCGCGCCCGCTCCGCCGCCCTCACCGACTCGCCCTCCCGGCGGGCGGAGGCATCGAGACCGGGGAACCCCGGGCGCGGGCTCGACCATACTGGCCAGACACAAAGAAAAAAGCCGGGGTTCGTCCCCGGCTGACAGTGAGCGGAGGAGGAACCCACCGGGTCAACCCGATGGGAACGGGCGGAAGCGACGGGATTCGAACCCGCGTTCTCGGCCTTGACAGGGCCGCGTGTTAGGCCTCTACACCACGCCTCCGCGCCTTGCGCCTGCATTATAGCAAACGCACCGCTCTCCTGTCAACGGCCGGCCCTCGCTCAGGGCCGGGGCGGCTGGAAGCGCCGCAGCCGCAGGGCGTTCCCGACCACCGAGACCGAGGAGAGGGCCATCGCCCCGGCCGCCAGCATCGGGTTGAGCGTCCCGCTCCAGTGGAACGGCCCCAGCACCAGCGGCCGCCCGCCCAGGAGCGGCCAGAGGGCGCCGGCCGCCACCGGAATGAGAACGATGTTGTAGATGAAAGCCCAGAAAAGATTCTGCTTGATGGTCCGCAGCGTGGCCCGCGCCAGGGCCAGGGCTGTCACCACCCCCCACAGCCCACCAGAGATCAGGGTGACGTCAGCGGTCTCCATGGCGATGTCAGTGCCGGTCCCGAGAGCGATCCCCACATCGGCCTGGGCCAGGGCCGGGGCATCGTTGATCCCGTCGCCGACCATCGCCACCCGGTGCCCCTGCGCCTGTAACTGCCGGACCACCGCCGCCTTGCCATCGGGCCGAACCTCGGCCAGCACGTTCTCCGGGGCGATGCCCACCTGGGCGGCGATGGCCCGGGCCGTTCGAACCGTATCGCCGGTCAGCAGATAGACCGGAAGCCCCATGCGCCGGAGCGCCGCCACCACCGCCGGCGCCTCGGGCTTGAGGGTATCCGCCACGGCGATCACCCCCCGCACCTGGCCGTTCTCCGCCACAAAGAGCGGGGTCTTTCCCCCGGCGGCCAGCGCCTCGGCGGTGGCCACCAGCCCATCGACCGCGATCCCCCGCTCGGCCAGGAGCGCCGCCGTGCCCAGGAGCACCACCCGTCCGTCGACGGCCGCCTCGACCCCGTGGCCGGGCAGCGCCTGGAAGCGCTCGGGCTCGCCGACCGCCAGCCCCCGCGCCTGGGCCGCCGCCAGAATCGCCCGGGCGATCGGGTGCTCCGAGCGGCGCTCGGCCAGGGCCGCCGTCGCCAACAGCTCGTCTGGGCTGACCCCCGGCGCCGGGACCAGGTCGGTCACCTGCGGAGCCCCGAGCGTCAGCGTCCCGGTCTTGTCGAAGATCACCGCCGTCACCCGCGCGGCCTGCTCCAGCGCCTCCGCCGAGCGGAAAAGAACTCCCAGTTCGGCCCCCCGTCCGGTGCCGACCATGATGGCCGTCGGCGTCGCCAGCCCCAGGGCGCAGGGGCAGGCAACGATCAGCACCGCCACCGCGTTGAGGAGCGCGTGCGTCAGAGCGGGCGGCGGCCCAAAGAGCAGCCAGGCGACGAACGTCACCCCGGCGATCCCCAGCACCGCCGGAACGAAGCGCGCGGCCACGGCATCAGCCAGCCGCTGGACCGGCGCCTTTGACCCCTGGGCCTCCTCGACCAGCCGGACGATCTGGGCCAGAAGGGTCTCGGCGCCGACCCGCGTGGCCCGGAAACGGAAGGTGCCGGTCAGGTTGACCGTGCCGCCGACGACCGGGTCACCCGGCCCCTTGTCCACCGGCAGACTCTCGCCGGTGACCATCGACTCGTCCACCGTGGACCGGCCATCGATCACGACCCCGTCCACCGGGATCCGCTCGCCCGGTCGGACGACGACGATGTCGCCCACCTGGACCGCCTCGACCGGCAGGTCGCTCTCCTGACCGTCGCGCACCACCCGGGCGGTCCGGGGCTGGAGCCGGAGCAGATGCTGGAGAGCCGCCCGCGCCCGGCCACGGGCCCGGGCCTCGAGAGTGCGCCCCAGCAGGATAAGGGCGATAATAACCACCGCCGTATCGTAGTAGGGCTCGACGTGGCCGGCCACCCCGGTCAGGAGCCCCGGAGCGAACGTGGCCACCACACTGTAGCCGTAGGCGGCCGTCGTCCCCAGAGCGATGAGGGTGTTCATATTGGTGGTGCGATGGCGGGCGGCCGCCCAGGCGCCCCGGTAGAACGGCGCCCCGGCCCAGAACTGGACCGGCGTGGCCAGCAGGAACATCAGCACCGCCCGGACCTCGGCGCTGAGCGGCAACGGCAGAAGAGTCAGAGCCATAATGGCCAGACCGGCGACGGCGCTGACCAGGAAGCGCCGCCAGAGATCTCCCGTCTCCTCGGCCATCTCCTGGCGGCGGTCGCCGGCCGGACGAGCCTGATAGCCGGCGTCGGCCACCGCCTGAAGCAGAGCCTCCAGACTCAGGACCGTCGGGTCATAGGTCACCGTGGCCCGGTGAGTGGCGAAGTTGACCACCGCGCTCTGCACTCCCGGCCGCCGGCGCAGCACCCGCTCGATGCGAGCGGCGCAGGCGGCGCAGGTCATACCCGTGATCGCCAGCGTCACCGTGGTCAGCCGGTCCCCGCGCGGCCGGAAGGGGGCCAGTGTCTGGTCGAGAACGGCCGGGCTCAACGCTCCGGCCACCGCCACAACCTGCGCCTGCGCCTGGTCGGGCCCCGCGGCGACGACACGCAGCACCCCCGGCAGCCGCTGCAGGGCCGCCAGGGCCGCCGGACGCTGGGCGGGCGGGACGGCGCTGAGGTCGACCGTCTGCTCCTCGGTGACGAGGTCGTAGCCCAGGTCCTGGACCGCCGCCCGCAGGCTGGCCAGACTCTGCTGCGTCGGGTCATAGACGACCGTGGCCCGGCCGGTGGCGAAATTGACCACCGCCTCCTGGACGCCGGGCAGGCGACGCAGACCGCGTTCGATGCGGGCGGCGCAGGCGGCGCAGGTCATACCCCGCAGCGGCAGGGTCAGTCGCACGCCCTGACGGAGTTCAGCGGCCATCGCTTCCCCTCCTCTCAGCGGCCGATCTGGTCGGCCGGGGACCTGACCGGACCCCCGGCAGGACGGCGAGCAGATCGCGCAGCACGCGCTCGCGCTCGGCCGGGTCATCGCCACGGATGGCGGCGGCGAGGCAGGTGTCCAGATGATGTTCGAGGAGCAGCGCCACCACCCGGTCCAGAGCCCCCTGAACCGCCTGGATCTGCCGCACGATATCAAGGCAGGAACTCCCCTGCTCGAGCATCCGCTGCAGGCCACGGACATGGCCCTCGATACTGCGCAGGCGCGCCTGGAGTTCCTGCCGGCGCTCTGACTCCATCGCCTCTCTCCTCCCCCATCCCCACCGGGGTGGGCACTCTCATTCTAGGCTTTTATGCATCCCTCTGTCAATTCCCCCAGGGGTATACCCGCCGGCGGTCTGGTCCCGGGCTGCCGAGGGCCGGGCGTGCCGTCTGTCGCCGGGGTCCCGCAACCCGGCCGGCGCCGGTCCTCCCGGGCCAGACTGGCCAGTCCACCCCGGGCCGAGCGGGCCGGGGCTCTCTTGACCTCGGCCGGGCAGGGGGTATAATACGCGCCAGGGCCAGCGCCTGGCCGTCCGCTCTGGCTGGCCCTCGTCCCCGCCGGTCAGCCCACCCAGTCCACCGGAGAAGGCAGGTGCGTTCGACTGTGCCGCTCGCCCACACCGCATCGGCTGCGCCACCCACGGCCCGCGCCCTGGTGCCGCCGCGCTATCAGCGCCTGGTCGAGATCGCCCTGGGCCTGCTGACCTGGTTGACGATCAGCCTGCCGTTCTGGGGAACGCTTCTCTGGCCACCGCTGGTCGTTCTCTTCGTCCTGGCCTTCGAGGTCTACTGGCTGGTCAAGGCCGGACGCCTGGGCGGGCTGGGTCTGCTGGGCGCCTGGCGCCTGCACCGGGCCCAGAAGATCGACTGGGCAGGGCGGCTCCGCGCCCACCCGGCGGCGGCCACCATCGAGCACCTGGTGATCATCCCGACTTGCGGCGAGGCCACCGCCATCCTGGCCCGCACGCTCGACTGTCTGGTGGCTCAGGACTTCCCCAGCGACCGGATCGTGGTGGTCCTGGCCTTTGAGGAGCGCGACCCGGCGGCCCGGGCCCGGGCCGCCGCTCTGACGGCCCGCTACGGCGGCTGCTTCCGGTCCCTCCTGACCACCTTCCACCCGGACCTCCCGGGCGAGGTGCCGGGCAAGGCGGCCAACCTGGCCTGGGCGCTGCGCCAGGCGCTGGCGGACCCGGGGCTGGCGCTCGGCCGCGACCCGCGCCGGACCCTCCTGACCGTCTGCGACGCAGACTCCTGCCTGCCGCCCTCCTACCTGAGCGCGCTGACCTGGACCTTCCTCACCCATCCCCAGCCCACGGCCTGCTTCTTTCAGCCGGCCATCCTCTTCCACGCCAACATCTGGCGCCTGCCGCCGCTGGCCCGCCTCCTCAACACCATTCACACCGTGGCCCAGGTCGGTCGGCTGATGGACCGGCGCAGCCTGCTCAACTACTCGACCTACTCGCTCAGTCTGGACCTCTGTCTGCGGGCTGGAGCGTGGGACGTGGATGTGATCGCCGAGGACTCGCACATGTTCTTCAAGGCCTTCTTCCAGCTAGGGGGACGGGTGCGGGTCGAACCGATCTTCCTTCCGGTCCTGGCCGATGCGGCCGAGAGCACCAGCCTCTGGCGGACGCTGGCCAACCACTACTGCCAGGAGCGGCGCTGGGCCTGGGGAGTGGCCGACCTCCCCTACATCCTCTGGCACACCGTCCACGGCCAGTCCATCCCGCTCCGGGCCCGTCTGCGGCGTCTTTTTCACTATCTGGAGGACCACTGGAGCCGACCGGTCCACTGGTTCGTGCTGAACCTGGGGCCGACAGTCCCCTTCCTCCTCCAGCCCGACTTCGCCCGAAGCCCCTGGGCCGACCTCCTCCAGCGGGCCTCGCCGGTCCTGCTGGGCCTCTGCGGCCTCGGCTTGGGCCTGGCCATCCTGGTCGAAATGAGCCTGCGGCCCGCTCCCCCCAGCGGCCGCCGCCTCGGCCACGGCCTGCGTGAGCTGGCCGCCTGGCTGTTCCTCCCCGTCATCGCGCTGGGCCTCTCGGCGCTGCCGGCCCTGGACGCCCACACCCGCCTGCTGCTGGGCGCCCGCCTGCGCTACGACGTCACCGAGAAGGTCCCGGCCCCGGCGGTCCGCCCCGCGGGGCCGGTCTCCCGGTCCCTCTAAGGCGCCGGCCCCGCGGCCCAGGACCGGGCGAACTGCTCGATGGCGGCGGCGTCCTCCAGGCCCAGCGGCCGGAGCGCCAGGAAGGCCAGGGCCGCGTCCCGGCGGACCGACGAGCGACCGGCCTCCCGTCCCGGCAGATCCCCGCGCACCGCCACCTGGCGCCAGGCCAGGTAGGCTCGCAGCAGGGCGTGGTCGGGGGTCGCGGCGTAGGCCTCCAGCGCCTGGACATAACCGGACCAGTGCGGCGAGGCCGGACCGTCGCGGTCGAGAGCCGCCCGGACCTCCGGGGCGAGCGTCGCCAGAAAGGCCTGGACCTGGGCCTGGACCTGCCCGGCCACCCGCCGCTCCGGCTGGGCCTCCCACTGCTCGGCCACGATCCGCGGCAGGGCCAGGAGGGCGCTGATCCCGACGACGGTGATGAGCACCCCCAGACTCACCCAGAGACGGGTCGGCACGGTCTCCTCCTCTCCGAACGACGGCCCCGCCTCAGATGTTCGAGCGCGACTGCCCACCGTCGACGTTGAGACAGGCGCCGGTGACCAGGCTGGCCCGGGGCGAGACCAGGAAGGTGGCCACCGCCGCCACCTCCTCCGGCCGGCCGAAGCGGCCGAACGGCAGGTCGCTCTGGACGAAGCGGGCGATCCCCTCGGGATCGGCCTCGAGTCGGCGCTGCCAGCCGCCCTCGGGGAAGAGGATCGAGCCGGGGGCGAGGCTGTTGACACGGATATTGTCCGGAGCCAGCTGGCGGGCCAGCGACTTGGCCAGAGCGATCTCGGCGGCCTTGGCGGCGTTGTAGGTGGTGGCCCCGCCCGACTCGCGGCCGTAGATCGAGGAGATGAACAGGATGGCCCCGCCGCCACGCTGGCGCATGACCGGGACGACCAGACGGGTCAGCCGGGCGGCGCTGAGGAGGTTGAGGGCGAGGACCTCCTCCCACTCCTGGTCGCTGGCCTCCCAGGTGGGCGTTCCCCGGCTGCCGCCCAGATTATTGACCAGGATATCGATCCCGCCGTAGCGGGCCAGCACCTGCTCGACGACCTGGGCGGCGGCCGGCGGTTGGGTGAGGTCGGCGCTCAGCGGCAGAGCCTCGCCCCCCAGATCGGCGATGGCCGCCGCCATCGCCTCCAGCCCGGGGAGGCCCCGGGCGACAATGGCCAGCCGGCAGCCCTCGCGAGCCAGCTCCAGAGCGATGGCCCGCCCGATCCCCCGGCTGGCGCCGGTGACGATAGCGACCTTTCCGGTGAGCCCCAGATCCATGCCTGCGCTCCCGCCGCCTCGTGACGCTCTGGCCGGGCGGCTCCGGCCGTCTCCGACCCGGTCGGAGGCCAGCCGGCACCCCCCCTGAGTATCGGGGAGAGCCCGCCGCACTGTCAAGCACGGCCAGGCGCGGCTCCGGGGTCCGGCGGGTCACTGTTCTTCGCGCAGGCGGCGCAGAAAGTCCTCGACCTCGCGGACCGCCTCCTGCGGGCTGGGCAGGTCGGGCGGGCCCGACAGCTCGGGCGTCGGCGGCGTCTCCCGCCCGGCGGGTGGCTCGGGGGCGGCCGTCTCCCGTGGGGCCGGCTCGCGGGGCGCGCTCGTGGCCTCGCGCTGCCGGCGCAGGAGCAGGCGGGTGACCTCGGTCTCAAAGCGGCGGGCCGACTGCTCCAGATCGCGCAGGTCCAGCCCCAGCGCGAAGAGACGGTCCACGGCCTGGAGCAGCGCCAGCGCTCCTTTGGGGTTGGGGGTGGGTCCCAGGTAGCTGGGCAGCGCCGTCCAGAGAGCGGTTACCGGCAGACCCGCCTCGGCGCAGGCCACGCCGAGGGTGGTGATATAGGCGGTCGGTCCCTCGTAGGTGATGGGGTCGATGCGCAGCGGTCGGAAGCGGGCCCGGACGGCCTCATCGCTGGTCCAGCCGCTGACCGGCGGGGGCTCGAAATGCCGGACATCGCCCAGATAGGCCCCAAGAGTTAGAACATGCCGGACAGCGAGCGTCTGGGCCAGTTCGAGCACCAACCGGCTGAACTGGGCCCAGCGGAGCGAGGGCTCGGTTCCGATCAGGACCACCAGGTCGGTCGCCCCGGCCGGGTCGGGCAGCGCATAGAAAGTGCTGACCGGCCACTCGATCCGTCGGCTACCATCCGGGTTCTGACGGACCCAGGGGCGGACAACCGTGAAAACGTAGAAGTCATGGGGTGGGATCTCGGCGAAACGGCGCCCCTGTCGCTGGGTGACCAGCAGACTGGCCGCCGCCGTGGCAGCATTCCCGGCGTCGCTCCAGCCGGCCATGGCCACCAGCAGCACCGGCCGGTCCAGGAGTGGTCGTTCGTGCCAAACCAGCCCGTCCATCGCCTCTCCTCCCGCCCGCTGGTCCGCCCCTCACTGCGCCCCGGGGAGGGATCAGGCCCACCCCGCCGGTCGGCGGCCGGCCCGGGCAGACCACGCGCATAGACAGTCCTGAGGAAATAGTTTAGGATCGGCGGTAAGAGCCCGCTTAGGGAACTCTAGAAATTTTCTTAGAGGTGCACCGGCTGGCCGCGCGGTCAGCCGTGGGAGGGGAGGATGCCGAGGCCGATTCCCGAGGTCCAGACGATCGCCATCATCGGCGCCGGGTTGATGGGCTGGCAGATCGGCCTGCTCTGCGCCCGCGCCGGCTACACCGTCCGCCTGATGGATCGGGACCCGGCGGCCCTGGAGCGGGCCCGTCAGCGTCAGCAGGCCACGCTGGAACAGTGGGCGGCCCAGGGGAGACTGGGGCGGCTGGGGCCGTTGACCGAGCCGCCGGCGGTGATCCTGCGACGCCTCACCTACACCACCGACCTGGCCCAGGCGGTGGCCGGGGCGCAGTTCGTCATCGAGGCGGTGACCGAGAAACTGGAGGTCAAGCGCCAGGTCTTCGCCGAACTCGACCGCCTCTGCCCGCCGATGGTCGTCCTGGCCACCAACAGTTCGTCGATCCGCAGCGCTCTCCTCGCCCCGGTGACCCGGCACCCCGAGCGGGTGCTCAACTTCCACTTTCTCAACCACCCCTGGGAACGGCCCTACGTCGAGACCATGACCTGCGGGCAGACCCGACCGGCGTATCTCGATCTGGCCCAGCGGCTGGGCCGGAGCCTGGGGATCGCCTCGGTCCTGGTCCGCGGCGAGGTCCAGGGCTTTATCCACAACCGGATCTGGCGGGCCATCAAGAAAGAGGCGATGTACCTGGTGGACCAGGGCCACGCCACGGTCGAGGACGTGGACCGGGCGGTGATGATCGGGCTGGGAGCGCCGCGCGGCCCCTTCCAGATGATGGACCGGGCCGGGCTGGACGTGATGCTGGACATCGAGCGCCAGTGGTACGCCGAGACCGGCGACGAGCGCGACCGCCCGCCGCGCATTCTGGAGGAGAAGGTCGCCCGCGGGGAACTGGGCCTCAAGACCGGGCGCGGCTTCTACTCCTACCCCGACCCACCCTTCGAGCGCCCGGGCTGGCTGCTGGACCAGGAGGAGACCGATCCGTAGTCCCGCCCCGGCGGCTTGACAACAGAACAGATGTTCTATACACTCCACCCCGAAGAGCCGGTCGACCGGGCGCCGGGCGACCCCGGTCGACCGACCGCGGAGGTGGAGCATGGCCCGTCCCCACTACGAACTGGTCACCGTGCAGACGGCCCTCAACCGGGTGCGGGGGATGCCCTTCGTCTGGAGCCTCAACCCCTACCGGGGTTGCAGCCACGGCTGCCAGTACTGCTACGCCCGGGCCACCCACGCCTACTTCGACCTGGGCCTGGGCTGGGACTTCGAGCGGATCATCTTCGTCAAAACCAACCTGCCGGAGGTCCTGCGCGCCGAGGTGCGCCGGCTGACCGGCCGGGGCGAGTCCATCGCCATCGGCACCGCCACCGACCCCTACCAGCCGGCCGAGGGCCAGTTCCGGCTGACCCGCCGCTGCCTGGAGGTGCTGGCGCTGGCGGCCATCCCGGCCGGCCTGACCACCAAGGGCACCCTGGTCCTGCGCGACCTCGACGTGCTGCAGGACCTGGTCCGGCGGACGGCGTTCGAGGTTCACATCAGCCTGATCACCCTCGACCGCGACCTCTGGCGGCGGGTCGAGCCGGGCACGCCGCCCCCCGCGCAGCGGCTGCGGGCCATCGAACGCCTGCGGGCGGCCGGTATCCCGGTGAGCGTCTTTCTGGCGCCGATTCTCCCCGGGCTGACCGACCGGCCGGAGAGCCTGGCGGCGGTCATCCGGGCGGCCGCCGCCCACGGGGCCAGCGGCGTCTGGCCGGGGGTCCTGCGGCTGGGGCCCGGCGTCAAAGAGTGGTTCCTGGCCTTCCTCGGGCGCGAGTTCCCCCACCTCCTGGCCAGCTACCGGCGCGGCTACGCCACGGGCGCCAACGCCCCCCAGGCCTACCAGGAGCGGCTGGGCCAGCGCCTGGAGCGTCTGCTGGCCCAGGTCACCTTCCCGCCACCCCCGCCGGTGGCCACCGATCCGCCGGCCCGTCAGCTGGCCCTGCCTCTGGGCTGAGAGGCATAAAAAAAAGGGAGGGGCGTGAGCCCCTCCCGCGGGCGGACAGACCACGCCCCTCTACGGGGCGCAGACCGCCCCCTCGGCCGCCGAGCCGACCAGCGCCGCGTACTTGGCCAGCGCCCCCCAGGTGTAGCGCGGGGTCGGCGGCTGCCAGGCCCGCCGCCGCTCGGCCAGCTCGCCGTCGGTCAGGTCCACGTCCAGCCGGCCCCGCTCGGCGTCGATGATGACCGTATCGCCGTCGCGCAGCAGAGCGATCGGGCCCCCCACAAAGGCCTCCGGGGCCACGTGCCCCACCATCATCCCGCGCGTGGCGCCGGAGAAGCGGCCGTCGGTGATGAGCGCCACCTCCTCGCCCAGCCCCTGGCCGACGATGGCGGCGGTCACCGCCAGCATCTCCCGCATACCGGGACCGCCCTTGGGCCCCTCGTAGCGGATGACCACCACGTCGCCCGGCCGGATCTGACGCTGCTGGATGGCGGCGAAGGCCTGCTCCTCCTGGTCGAAGACCCGGGCCGGCCCACGGTGGACCAGCCGCTTGAGGCCGGTGACCTTGATGACTGCCCCCTCGGGCGCCAGGTTGCCGCGCAGAACCACCAGCCCGCCGGTCGGCTTGAGCGCCCGGCTGACGGGGCGGACCACATCCTGATCGGCCGGGATGCGGTGGTCACGCAGGTTCTCGGCCAGGGTCCGCCCCGTCACGGTCAGAACATCGCCGTGCAGGAGCCCGGCCTCCAGCAGGTACTTGAGGACGGTCGGCACGCCTCCGGCCTCGTCGAGATCGGTCATCACGTAGCGCCCGGCCGGCTTCATATCGGCGATGAGCGGCGTTCGGCGCGAGAGACGGTCGAAGTCGTCGAGGCTGAGCGGCACCCCGGCCTCCCGCGCCAGCGCCAGCAGGTGCAGCACCACGTTGGTCGAGCCGCCCATGGCCAGGGCGGTGACGATGGCGTTCTCGAAGGCCGGGCGGGTCAGGATGTCGCGCGGGCGGATGCCCTCTTTCAACAGGGCCATCACCTGCCGGCCGCTCTCGTAGGCCACCCGGGCCCGCATCTCCGACTCCGCCGGCGGCGAGGCGCTACCGGGCAGGGCCAGGCCGATGGCCTCGGCCACCGCCGCCATGGTGTTGGCGGTGTAGAGGCCCCCGCACGAGCCGGCGCCCGGACAGGCGGCGCACTCCAGTTCGCGCAGTTTCTCGGCCGAGAGCCGGCCGGCCGCGTAGGCCCCGACCCCCTCAAACACGTCCTGGATCGTCACCGCCCGCCCTTCGAAGAGGCCGGGCTTGATGCTGCCGCCGTAGACGAAGACCCCGGGCCGGTTGAGACGGGCCAGCGCCATCAGCGTTCCCGGCAGGCTCTTGTCGCAGCCGGCCAGGCCGACGATGGCGTCGTAGCCGTGAGCGAACATCATCAGTTCGATGGAGTCGGCGATGACCTCGCGGCTGACCAGCGAGGCCCGCATGCCTTCGTAGCCCATGGCGATGCCGTCGCTGACGGCGATGGTGACGAACTCGCGGGGGGTGCCCCCGGCCGCCCGGACGCCGGCCGCTGCCTCCCGGGCCAGCCGGTTCAGGCCGATGTTGCAGGGCGTGGCCTCGTTCCAGGTGCTGGCCACGCCGACGAAGGGCCGGGAGAGGTCCTCATCGGTCAGCCCCATCGCCCGCAGATACGACCGGGCCGGCGCGCGCTCGGGCCCCTCCAGCACCTCACGACTGAATAGCTGTGCCATGCAGCCACCTCCTCAGCGAACCGCGAACCCGATGGTGGGCAGATTCTAGCGGATTCGCCGCCGGCCAGCAACCCCGGCGGCGCCCCGCTGGGTCGGATCGCTTCGACCTCCGCGCCCGCTCAGGCCAGGCCGTAGAGCCGACGCAGGCCCTCCAGCGAGAACTCGGGGCCGTTGACGTACTGGACGATCTGGCTCTCGCGCTCGCGGACCCGCTGGGCCTCGGCCGCCACCTCCGCGGCGACCTCCTCGGGAATGAGCACCAGGCCGTTCATATCGCCGTGCAGCAGATCGCCCGGCTGGATGCGCAGACCGCAGATGGTCACCGGGACGTTGACGTCGATGATCCCGAAGGTGCCGTGGGAGACCACCGCGCCGGCGGCGAAGAAATGGAAGCCCAGGGCCCGGACCTCGGCCAGGTCACGCACCCCGCCATCGGTCACCAGCCCCACCGCCCCCAGCCGCCGGGCGGTGTTGGCCATCACGTCGCCACAGTGGCACGACCGCAGCCGGTCCGGCCCCACGTCCTGAATGACGATCACCGCCGGCTTGGGAGCGGCGGCCACCGCCTCCCAGAGTTTCATCAACCCGGCCCGCCCCTTGGGCGGGCCCGGCGTGGTGCTGTCGGCGGTGGCCGTCACCGCGTAGCCCACCATCACCCCCAGCTCGGGGAAGAGACACCTGAGTTCGAGGCTGGCGTAGCCCTCGGTCCGGTCGCGGACCTTGAACGCCTCGATGGCGTTGGCAATCGTCGGCGAATCGATGGCCCGCAGGGCCGCCAGCTGTTCAGGGGTCAGACGCGCGACCATCTCTCTGTCCTCCTGGTCTGTGCTTAAGGAGCGCCACGGGTCAGGCTCAATCGGCGGGAGCGGGCTCGCGACCGTCGCGGGGCAGAGTCAGGCGACGGAGCAGCCCCCTCTGCGCCGCCAGGGCCAGCACCCGGTCGACCGCGACGCGTCGGGGCCCCCGGTCGGTCAGGCGAACGGTGACCGTCTCCCCCGGCCGCAGGCGCCAGGTGCGCTCACCATCCAGGGCCAGCGTGGCCGGTCCGCCCGCCAGATCGACCGAGTCTCCCAGCGGCAGACGCCGCCAGGCGACCACCGGCACCGCCACGATAAGCCCCGGCGCCAGGACCATCGTCACCGGCTCGCCCTCCGGGCCCAGATCGACCGCCAGCCCCCAGGGAGCGGCCTCGTCCACCGGGCAGAGGTGGGCTCCCAGCGAGGAGAGGCCGACGCTCCCCGGCACCGCCCGGCTCAGCACCACCCGCCGCAGGTCCTCCGGCTCCCAGAGGGCCCGGGCGCCGACGAACGGCTGGGCAGTCAGGGCCACGTCCACCAGCGCGATGTCCAGGAGCCGGCCATCCCTCCAGACCTCCAGTCGCTTGGTCGGCCGCACAACCTCGGCCAGAGGCACCTGGCCGGTGGCCACCAGTCCGGCGGCCAGTCCGGCCGCCGTTCCCTCGACCATCAGGGGAAAGGCGTTGTTGGTTCCGGTCGAGATCGGCACGAGCGGGACGGTCCCGCAGCCCCGGGCCACCGCCCGGTTGGTGCCGTCACCGCCCAGGGTGACGAGGCAGGTCGCCCCGGCCGCCCGCAGCAGCGCCGCCGCCCGGGCGGAGTCCTCCTCCGAGGCGGTGAGCGCCAGCGCCAGCGGCTCGGCCCGCAGCCGGACCCGCAGCCCCTCCAGGGCCCGGGGGACGATGGCGAAGGTGTCGGGCATATAGGCCACCCGCTCGACGCCGGCCGCCGCCAGCCCGATCAGAACCCGCCGGACGATGTTGACCTTCTCATTGTTGTCCACCACCGAGCAGGGGGCCACCAGCCGGCGGACATCCTTCCCCGCCGCCGGATTGGCGATGATCCCGACCAGCCCCATCGTGCCACCCCCGGCCGCATGCTAGCCGACCCCCGCCCCGGCGTCAAGTAATCAACCGGCCAGCCTGGCGTTGACGCGGGCGCTCTCCCCTGCTACAATAGGCGCGGTTATGGACGTTCTCATACGCATCATCGCCCTGGCCCGGCCCCACCGCTGGGCTCTGCTGGGGGCCTACCTCTGCGCCCTGGCGGTCATCGGGCTCAACCTGGTGGTCCCCTGGGTCGTCAAGGTCGTCATCGACGAGGGCCTGGTCGGGGGCAGCCCCAGCTACTTCCTCTGGGCGGCGCTCCTCATCCTGGGGCTGGCCCTGGTCAAGAGCGTCTTCGCCTTCGGTCAGACCTATCTCACCGAGGCGGTGGCCCAGCGGATCGCCTACCAGTTACGCAACCGCCTCTACGACCATATCCAGCGTCTGCACTTCGGCTTCCACGACACCGCCCAGACCGGGCAACTCATCTCGCAGGCCACCGCCGACGTCGACGCCATCCGCCAGTTCAGCGGCCAGGGGCTGATGCAGATCGCCAGCACGGTGGTGCTCTTCGTCGGCACCCTCCTCACCCTCTTCACCCTGCACTGGCAGCTGGCCCTGGTCTCCTCGGCCGTCCTGCCGCTCATCGGGGCGGTGGCCGTCTGGTTCGGCCGCACGGCCCGGCCGCGCTTTCTGCGGGTCCGCGACCAGTTCGGCCGGGTGACCACGGTCATCCAGGAGAACCTGGTCGGCGTCCGGGTGGTCAAGGCCTTCGCCCGCGAGCCCTACGAGATCGAAAAACTGACCCGCGAGGACCAGGAGCTCCTGACCCTCAACCTGGCGGCCATCCGCCTGTGGGCCTTCGCCTTCCCCTTCATGGTCTTCCTGAGCGCCCTGGGCACGGCTCTTCTTCTCTACTACGGCGGCCATGAGACCATCCGGGGCCGGCTGAGCGTCGGCACGCTGGTCGCCTTCCACGGCTACCTGGCCCAGCTGGCCCCCAGCGTCCGCCGGCTGGGCTTTATCGTGAACATGGTGGCCCGGGCGGTGGCCGCCGGCCAGCGCATCTTCGAACTCCTCGATACGCCCCCCCAGATCACCACCCCACCCACCGCCATCCGGCCCGGCCGGCTGGAGGGCCGGGTTCGCTTCGAGCGCGTCTCCTTCGCCTACCAGAAGGGACGGCTGGTCCTGCGGGACATCGACTTCAGCGTCGAGCCCGGTCAGGTCATCGGCCTGGTCGGGCCGACCGGCGCCGGCAAGACCACGCTGGTCAACCTCATCCCCCGCTTCTACGACCCGACCAGCGGGCGGGTGCTGGTGGACGGCTACGATGTGCGCGACCTCGACCTGACCGATCTGCGCCGTCAGGTCAGCTTCGTCCTCCAGGACACCTTTCTCTTCTCGGCCACCATCCGCGACAACATCGCCTACGCCCGGCCCGATGCCCCCTTCGAGGAGATCGTCCGGGCGGCCAAGGCCGCCCGAGCCCATGATTTCATCGTGCGCTTCCCGCAGGGCTACGATACGCCGGTCGGCGAACGCGGCGTGACCCTCTCCGGCGGCCAGAAGCAGCGCATCGCCATCGCCCGCGCCCTCCTGGCCGACCCCCGCATCCTCATCCTCGACGACGCCACCTCCTCCGTCGACCTGGAGACCGAGTACCTCATCCAGCAGGCCCTGGCCGAACTGATGCGCGGGCGGACGACCTTCATCATCGCTCAGCGTCTGGTCAGCGTCAAAGGGGCCGACCTCATCCTGGTGCTGGAAAACGGGCAGATCGTCGAACGCGGCACCCACCAGGACCTCCTGGCCCTGAACGGTCGCTACGCCGAGGTCTACCGCCTGCAGCTCAAAGACCAGGAGGACAGCGCCCGCCTCCTGGCCGGGCCCCGCCCGGCCCGCTGAGGAGAGACCGATGGCCAGCCGAGCTGCCACCATCGACGATGACGAAATCTTAGGCAAGGCCTACGACCAGCGGATCGCCTCGCGCCTGGCCACCTATCTGACCCCGGTGCGGGGTCAGATGCTCCAGGCCTTTCTCCTGATGCTGGTGGCCACCGGCACCACCCTGGCCGGGCCCTATCTCATCAAGGCGGCCATCGACGGCCCCATCCTCCAGCGCGACCCGCTGGGCCTGGCCATCCTGACGCTGGTGTTCATCGCCAACTCGCTGGCCACCTTCCTGGCCCAGTACGGCCAGACCTACATCATGTCGCGGGCCGGCCAGCAGGTGGTCCACAACATCCGCCTCGAACTCTTCCGCCATCTCCAGACCCTCAGCCTGCGCTTCTTCGACCGGACCGAGGTCGGGCGCATCATCTCGCGTCTCCAGAGCGATGTGGGGGTGCTGAACGACCTTATCAGCAACGGCATCATCGCCAGCGCCAGCGACATCCTGGTGCTGGTGGGCATCGTGGTGGTCATGTTCAGCCTGCACCCGACCCTCTCGCTTTTGACCCACGCCGTCCTGCCGCTGCTCATCATCGCCACCAGCTACTGGCGGGTCCGGGCCCGCGACGCCTACCGGATGGTCCGCCGCTCCTGGTCGCGGGTGGTGGCCAACCTGGCCGAGAACATCACCGGGGTGCGGGTGGTCCAGGCCTTCTGCCGCGAAGCCCTCAACCTGCGCCGCTTCGACGACCTCAACCGCCAGTTCCTGCAGGCCAACCTCTACGCCGTCCGGCTCTCGGCCGTCTTTCTGCCGGCGGTGGATATCATCAACGCCCTGGCGGTGGGGCTCATCCTCTGGTACGGCGGGACTCAGGTCCTGCACCAGACCATGACCCCCGGCATTCTGGTCGCCTTCATTCTCTATGTCGGCCGCTTCTTCGATCCCATTCGCGACCTCAGCCAGCGCTACACCATCCTGCAGGCGGCGATGGTGGCCGGCGAACGCATCTTCGAACTCCTCGATACCCAGCCGGAGATCGTCGACGCCCCCGACGCCCGGCCGATGCCGCCTATCAAGGGGCACGTCCGCTTCGAGAACGTCTGGTTCTCCTACGATGGGGTGACGCCGGTCCTGCGCGGCATCGACCTCGAGGTTCTGCCCGGCCAGACGGTGGCCATCGTCGGCCACACCGGCGCCGGCAAGAGCACGATCATCAATCTGCTGAGCCGCTTCTACGACGTGACCGAGGGACGCATCCTGATCGACGGCATCGACATCCGCACGGTGACGCTGGCCTCGCTCCGCCGTCAGATCGGCATCGTTCTCCAGGACCCCTTTCTTTTCTCCGGCAGCATTAAGGAGAACATCCGCTACGGCCGGCTCGAGGCCACCGACGAGGAGATCGAGGCGGCCGCCCGGGCCGTCCACGCCCACGAGTTCATTGTCCGCCTGCCCTACGGCTACTACACCGAGGTCCAGGAGCGCGGAACCGGCCTTTCGATGGGCCAGCGGCAGCTCATCGCCTTCGCCCGGGCGCTGCTGGCCGACCCGCACATCCTGGTCCTGGATGAGGCCACCGCCAACATCGACACGCAGACCGAGCACCTCATCCAGCAGGCCCTGCGCCGGCTGCTCAAGGGACGGACCTCGTTCGTCATCGCCCACCGCCTCTCGACCATCAAGGAGGCGGATCTCGTCATCGTCATGGAGAACGGCCAGATCGTCGAGCGCGGCACTCACCAGGACCTCCTGGCCCGGCGCGGCCGCTACTTCCAGCTCTACACGATGCTCTACGCCCGTGAGGGCGTGGCCGAGGAAGCGGCCCGGCTGCTGGGTGAGCCGGCCAGTTGATCTCAGGGATCGGGCGGCACCAGCCGGTCGAAGGCGTCGGGCGGGAGATCGGCCAGCGTCGGAGCGACCAGGTCGGCGTCGAGGTGGGGATGGCTGGTCAGAACCCCAACCACCCGCATCCCCGCCCGACGGGCGGCCTCGACCCCAGCCGGGGCGTCCTCAACCACCACGCAGCGGGCGGGAGGAACGCCCAGGCGGACAGCGGCCCGGAGAAAGATCTCCGGATCGGGCTTGCCCCGCTGAACGTCCTCGGCGCAGACCGTGGCCTGAAAGTATGCGCCGATCCCCAGCACCGCCAGGATGGTCTCGACGTTCTGGCGGGGAGCCGAGGTGGCCAGGGCCTGGCGCCACCCGGCCCGGTGCAGCCGCTCCAGCCACAGCCGCGCGCCGGGCAGCAGCGTCAACCCCTCGCTCTGGACGAGCGCCCGGTAGCGCCGCTCCTTGGCGGCGGCAATGCGGGCGACCGCCTCTTCGGGCAGATCGGGGCCCAGCAGCTGGCGCAGGATCTCCTCATTGCGCCAGCCGAAGGTGGCCAGGAACTGCTCATAGGTCAGGCTGTAGCCCAGGGCCGCCAGCGTCTCGCGCCAGGCCCGCCAGTGGTATGCGCGCGAGTCGACCAGCGTCCCGTCCAGGTCCCAGATGACGGCTCGCGGCGGCATCGGCCGCTCAGCGCACTTCCCGGGGGACCCGGGGCAGGATCTGGGTGATGACCTCGTAGGGGATCGTCCCCAGCCGCTCAGCCACCTCCTCGACGGTGATGCGCTCGCCTCCCTGCTGGCCGATCAGCACCACCTCGTCGCCGGGCCGCACCTCGGGGATCTCGGTCACATCGAGCATGCACATATCCATGCAGACCACGCCGATGATCGGCGCCCGCCGGCCCCGGACCAGGACCTCACCCCAGTGGCGGGGTCCGCGCCGGAAGCCGTCGCCGTAGCCGACCGGAATGACCGCCACGCGGGTCGGCCGGGTGGTCACAAACGTTCGGCCGTAACTGACCCCGCTTCCCGGCGGCAGCGTCTTGACCTGGGCCACCTGGGACTTGAACTGGAGGGCCGGCCGCAGCCGGTCGTAGGGTGGAGGCGGCGGCTGGACCGGCGAGAGCCCGTAGAGGGCCAGCCCGGCCCGCACCAGGTTGAAGCGAGCCTCGGGCAGCCGGACGATGGCCGCGCTGTTGGCGGCGTGGAGGTAGCGGGGGCGCAGACCCAGCCGTTCGGCCGCTGCCAGAACCTCGCGGAAGCGCTGCAGCTGCCAGCGGGCGTAGTCCAGGTCGCTGTCAGCGGTGGCGAAGTGGGTGAAGAGGCCCTCGATCTCCAGACGCGGGAGATCGGCCACCTCGGCCAGAAAGGCCGGCGCCTCCTCCGGCAGCAGCCCCAGCCGGCCCAGCCCGGTGTCGATCTTGATGTGCACCGGCAGCCGCTCAACCCCCAGCGCCTCGGCCGCCCGGGCCAGGTGGCGGGCCACCTCGCGCGAGAAGACGGTCGGGATCAGCCGGTAGCGGACGATATCGCGGGCCTGCCAGGGAGGGGTGTAACCCAGGATGAGGATCGGCGCGTCGATCCCCCGCTCGCGGAGCGTCACCGCCTCGCTCAGGCAGGCCGTCCCCAGCATCACCGCCCCGTGCAGGACCGCCGTCCGGGCCACCCGCACCAGGCCGTGGCCGTAGGCGTCGGCCTTGAGCACCGCCAGGACCCCGACGCCGGGGCCGACCGTCTCCTGGATGAGCCGCAGATTGTGGCCAATGGCCTCCAGGTCGATCTCCAGCCAGGTCGGACGCTCCTGGGAGATGAAGACCCGCTGGCGCCAGCCGGCATCCTGGCGGACCAGCGCGCTCTGGTCGGCGGGATCGGCCAGCAGCCCGGCCACCACCCGCTCCATCCGGGCCGACTCGGCCCCCTTGACCAGGACCGTCGCCCCGGGCCCGGCCAGCCGCCGGAGCGCCGCGAGGGCGTCCTCCGGGCTCTCGGTCACGACAAGACGCTCGGCCAGCAACCCAGCCGCACGGGCGGCCCGGGCCAGGGGCTCGGCCCGCTCACCGCAGACGACCAGGCAATCGCAGACGGCGGCCAGGCGCTGGCCGATGGGCCCCAGGAGCGCTCCCTCCAGGGCGGTCAGCCCGCTCACCGCGCCCAGAACCGCCAGGCGCGGCGAAGGACAACCGGCCAGGACCTCCAGAGCGGCCAGGACCGAGGGCGGGCTGGCGCTGAAGGTGTCGTCCAGCAGCACCACGCCATCGCGCCCGGCCAGTCGGCGCAGCCGCCCGGGAAGCGGCCGCAGCCGGCTCAGCGCCTGGGCCACCTCGGCCAGGTCGAATCCCAGGGCCAGGCCGACGGCCGCCGCCGCCAGGGCCGCGTAGACCGTGTGCTGACCCAGAAGCGGCCAGGTGACGCTGGCGCTCTGATCGGGGGCCGTCAGCACGAAGCGTGTCTCCTCCGGCCCGGCCCAGACGGCGGGGGCCCGGACCTGAGCCTGCCGCCCACGACCAAACGTCACCACCCGAGCGGCGGTCGCCCCGGCCAGCTCGGCCACCAGGGGGTCGTCGGCGTTCAGGCAGGCCACGCCGTCCGCGGGCAGACGGGCCAGGACGGCGGCCAGTTCGCGGGCGACGTTCTCCAGGGTGCCGAAGGCCTCCAGGTGGACCGGGGCGACGTTGGTGATGACGGCCAGGCGCGGCCGGACCAGGTCGGCCAGCCGGCCCAGGTCGCCGAAGGCGTCGGCTCCCAGCTCCAGAACGGCCGTCTGATGGTCGGGCCGCAGGCGGCCCAGGGCGATGGGCAGGCCGAAGAGGTCGTTGAAGTTGTCGTTGCCGAAGACCGAGGCGTCGGCCGGGTCGCCGTGCGTGAGGGCGGCGATGATCGCGTGCTGGGTGGTGGTCTTGCCGATGCTCCCGGCGACCGCGATGACCAGCGGCCGGTATCGCGCGAGAACGAAGCGGGCGTACTGCTGGAGAGCCTGACGGGTGTCGGGGACGAGCAGATAGGCCGGGGCTGTGGGGGCCTCGGGGACCAGCCGCTCGGCCAGGATCCCGCTGGCGCCCCGGGCCAGGGCGTGACCGATGAAGTCGTGGCCGTCGCCCCGCTCGGTGCGCACGGCCACGAAGAGCTCACCGGGCCGGACGATCCGGGAGTCGTAGCCGAACCCTTCGAAGGACCGGACCCGGGGGGGCGCGGCCAGACACCCACCGGTGGCCTGGAGGAGGTCGTCCAGATAGATCACGGCGCTCCTCGGTGGCGGTCGGGTCTCACCGACAACATCATACGGCAAAACCGGCGCCATGCGGCGGGTGGCCGGCTTTTTTACGCATTTCTTACACCCCGCCCGCCCGGCGGCCGCTAGCATGCAGACGCGGCTGCCATCTGGTCGAGCCACGTGAGGGGGGAGAGCGGGATGGAGAGTGAGGTCATCTCCGTCGCAATCACCGTCGGCCTGCCGGCCGCTCTTGGTCTGGCCGGGGTCGGACTGACCGTCGGCGGGGTTCAGCGGCTGGGCGTCCGCCCGTGCTGGACCCGGCAGGTCTGCCTGCTCAAGCAGGCCGATCCGTCAGCCTGTCAGCGCTGCGCCGTCTACCAGACGGCCGCCGGGCGATGGCGACGGGGGAGCGGCGGCCCACGCCGGCGGGCCGCCGGCCCGGTGGCCGAGGCCGAGCCGGTGCTCCAGCCCGCACCCGCCCGCACGCCGTAAGAGGGCCGGCTCAGCTGGCACCGGGCGTGGGAGCCGGGGAGCGCAGGCGCGGCCAGAGAGCTTCAACCGCCTCCTCGACGGTCATGGCCGGGGGCAGAGCCAGGCCCCGGCGGTTCAGTTCGTGGAAGAGACGCACCAGGACCGGCGGGGCCAGGTGGTGGGCGGCCAGGAGATCGAGACGGGTCAGGACCTCGCGCGGCGTGCCCCGGGCCACGATCGTTCCCCCGCTGGCCAGGACATAGACGGTGTCGGCGATCTGGGGGACGATGTCCACCTCGTGCGTCGAGACGATCGTGGCCAGGCCGCGCTGCCGGTGCAGCCGGGCCAGGATGCGGCCCAGTTCGGCCCGCGAGGCCGGGTCGAGCCCGTCGAACGGCTCGTCGAGGATGAGGAGATCCGGCTCCAGCACCAGCGCTCCGGCCAGGGCCACCTTCAGCCGCTCGCCCCCGCTCAGGTAGTGGGGGATCTTGTCCAGCAGGTGCAGCAGGTGCAGCTCGGCGGCCACCGCCTGGACCCGTCGCTCGATCTCCGCCTCCGGCAGCCCGTAGTTCCGGGGGGCGAAGGCGATGTCATCGCGCACCGTGGGAGCCACGATCTGCACATCGTAGTCCTGCAGCAGCACCCCCAGACGCGGCCGCACCCGGTCGGCCTGGCGGACCGGGTCCAGGCCAAAGACCTCGACCCGCCCGGCCGTCGGCGCGAGCAGACCCATCAGATGGAAGAGGAGCGTGGACTTCCCGCTGCCGTTGGGGCCCAGCAGCACCACCCGCTCGCCGGCGTGGACCCGAAACTCCTCGCCCCGGTACTCCACCACCGTGCCGTCAGGATAGACGTGGCGCAGGTCCGTGACCCGGACGATGACCGGTCGTTCGGTCATAGGGGCCTCCGCTGTGCCGGCCGGCGCACCAGCCAGGCCACCAGCAGGGCCAGCAGCGCCGCCCCCAGCAGGTAGCCGTTGTAGGGGCCAAAGACCGTCGGGACGAAGCGGTCGGCCAGCGCGGCCCCCAGCAAGACCCCTCCCAGGACCAGCGGCAGCAGGTCCTCGCCCCGCTGGAGCAGCCGCGTCCCACCGTTGGTGAACACGCCCCGGTAGCCCCGCAGAAGCAGGACAGCGTGAAAGCGCTCGCTCAGAGCCAGGGCCCGGATGAAGAGGAGACCCAGCCCGCTGGCCAGGTTGGCCAGTCCCACCCAGGGCCGCCGGCGCGGAAGCCCTCCGCGCAGGGCCAGGGCGGTCCAGAGGTGGCCCCAGAGCGCCAGCAGGAGGAAGAGCGAGCGGTAGGTCAGAAAGAGGCCGGCGACGACACTGCGCGGCAGTCCGCGCTGGAGGACGGCGAAGAGAGCGGGATAGGGGGTGGTGGTGATAACCAGCAGCATCGTCAGGCTGGCCCCCAGCGCCTTGAGAATGATCACCGCCGGCACCACCGGGTTGCCGGTCCACTGACTGACGGCGAAGAGCAGGGCGAAGATCCCCGGATAGGCGGCGATCAGAGCGATACGCAGGGCGGGCAGTCCGGTGCTGACCACGGCCGCCAGCACGCTCAGGTAAAGGGCCAGCAGGACGAACGGGCTGGTGCTGGCGGCCACCGCCCCGACCAGGGCGGCCGCCCCCAGGAGTTTGCTGACCGGCGACGCCCGGTGCCAGCGGCTCCGGCCGTGGACGGCCCAGTAATCGATCCGGGCGATATCCATCGGTCCCTCACTCCCGCTGGAGAGCAGCGGGGCGCGCCAGGCGGCCCGCGTCGAGCAGGTCGGGCCGGACCCGGCTCAGATAGCGGACCACCAGCGCGGTGATGACCCCCTCCAGCAGCCAGCCGATGCTTCCCAGGATGAACACCAGCCGGGCGAAGGTGCCCAGTTCGAGATGGGGGCGCTCCTCCTCACGGGCGGGGAAGACCTCCCACGTCAGGATACCCTCCCCAAAGGGGTTACGCCACTGCAGCGTCTCCGGCTCCAGGGCCGCAGCGTGCGGCGCCTGCCAGCCCGGCTCGATGTTCGCCAGGGCCACCACCCCGATCATCGCCAGCGTCCCCAGCATCAGGGCCAGGACGGTCGTGATCCCGGCCGTCAGGCCGGGCCGGGGGCGCAGGAGCGGCAGCCGGCCCAGCCCGCGGAAGAGGAGATAGCCGGCCACCATCTCGGTGGCCATCACCAGGGTGTTCAGCCCGACCACGGTGATGCCGCCGTGGCCCAGGAAGGCCAGCAGCAGGTTGACGATGAAGGCGGTCAAAAGGCCCAGGGCCGGCCCCAGGACGATCCCGGCCAGCACGCTGAGGTTGATATGGTAGGCCAGCAGCGCGATCTCGATGGTCATCACGACCACCATCAGC
>ERZ511473.533-NODE-533-length-57484-cov-4.860261_pt1 | contig 57484 bp, 58 predicted proteins | sample MGYA00374947_ERZ511473 | MGnify/ENA primary metagenome ERZ511473 (study PRJEB26303, sample SAMN06343854) | sediment metagenome | isolation source: hot spring sediment | place: Canada: British Columbia | collected 2012-09-26 ... | reverse complement strand
CGAGACCCTGACCGTCAGCAAGGCCGGCATGGGCTGGAAGGTCACTGACGCCAAGGGCGGCTCGGCGATGATCACCATCGCCGACGTCATGCAGTCCAACGGCGTGATCCACGTCGTCGACACCGTGCTGATGCCCTGATCCGGCAGGGGCGAAGGCGCGCGCCTTCGCCCCCCGAGACCCGATAGCAAATCGCCGGAGGCCCTATCTTCACCGGCCATAGTCTCCGACGTTCGGCCTCGGCCGTTCGTCGTCCACCGCGCGCTCGTCGCCCCGCCCCCCCAAACGGCGGGCCGCCGGGTTCCTCTCCGCCAGCGTATCAGGCGGAGAGGGCCTTGCCGCCGGACCGCGGCGTCACCCACGCCCCTGATTCGAGCCAACGGCCGGAATTCCGCCGCGCGCGCCTGGCCTACGCCTGTATTTCCTGGGGAATTTCGCCGTCTTCCCAGCGAACACCGTTAACTTGACATCAACGAAGAACACCTAGAGAACATCTGCAGAGGTTTGCGGTTTGTTCCGCGACGACTGGCGAGGCCGGACATGCTTACGCGCAAGCAGCACGAGCTGCTGATGTTCATCCACGAACGGATCAAGGAGACCGGCGTCTCCCCCTCCTTCGACGAAATGAAGGAGGCGCTGGACCTGGCGTCCAAGTCGGGCATCCACCGACTGATCACGGCGCTGGAAGAACGCGGCTTCATCCGACGCCTGGCCCACCGCGCCCGGGCGCTGGAGGTGGTCAAGCTGCCGCAGCAGGCCACGACGGCTTCACCGCCCAAGGGGCGTGGGACGTTCAGACCCCAGGTGCTGGAAGGCGGCGGCCAGCCGCCGGCGGCGCCCGCGCCCCAGATGGCCGCCGATAACACCCGCGAACTGCCGATCCTCGGCCGTATCGCCGCGGGCACCCCGATCGACGCCATCCAGCACGAACGCGAGCGCCTGCCGGTGCCCGAGACCATGCTGGGCAGCGGCGAGCACTATGTGCTCGAGGTGCAGGGCGACTCGATGATCGAGGCCGGCATCCTCGACGGCGACTATGTGATCATCAAGAAGGGCGACACGGCCAACAGCGGCGAGATCGTCGTGGCCCTGGTCGGCGAGGAAGCCACCCTCAAGCGCCTGCGCAAGAAGGGCGGCTCGATCGCCCTGGAAGCCGCGAACCCCAAGTACGAGACCCGCATCTTCGGTCCCGACCAGGTCGAGGTGCAGGGCAAGCTGGTGGGGCTGATCCGGCGCTATCACTAGGGCCTGAAGGCCCCCCTCAGTCGTTACGCGACAGCTCCCCAAAGGGGGAGCATTGCGCGGCGTAAATCCTCCCCCCTTGGGGGAGGTGGCCCGGAGGGCCGGAGGGGGATTGCGGCGGCGGCGGCCCTAGCTCGCCATCCCGGCGGGCCGGTTCTCGACATATTGCGGCACGTTCAGCGGCGGCAGCCAGGGCTCGCGGCGCTTCACCCAGACTTCGTACTGCGGCGTGAACTGGCCAGTGTCGTCCAGCCCGCCCAGGTGGATCTCGATCTCGCCGTCGCCCTCCCCCTCGGCCGTCCAGAATAGCGGCGAGCCACAGGTCGGACAGCCATGGATCAGGCCGTGCTCCGCCCCTGTCCAGACCGCCGGCGAGCCCTCGATCCGCACCTTGTCGCTCCGGAACGCCGCGAAGGCGTTGAACGGCGCGCCGTGGCGCTTGCGGCAGGTCAGGCAGTGGCACAGCCCCACCCTCAAAGGGCCGCCCTCCGCCACAAATCGCACCGCCCCGCAGGCGCAGCCGCCTCGCCGCTCCATGGTGGTCTCCATTCATCGCTCAAGGCTGTAACGCCCGACCTCGCCTGGGGCTCAAAACGCCAGCCTCCCTTCAACTCGCCGAAAGGGACCATCGGCGTGGCAAGGCTAGCGCTCCGCTACGCCGGTCCAGGGTCGAACGCCCCGCAGCGGCTGAGCCCAGACGATCCACCATTCGCCATTGCGGCGATAGAGCTCGGCCGCCCCGCGGGTCGCGAAGTCGTCGCCGGCGAGCACGATGCGGTCGCGGCAAGCCGGCGGCGTGACCGGCGCGGCTCCGCGCAGAACGACGATCTCGGCCTGGCCGCACATCGTCGCCAGGTCGTCGACGTCCGGCGCGCTCTTGCTCCACGACAGGGCCAGGGCGACAGGCGCCTCGGCGGTCGGCGCGCAGGACCGTCGGTCGCAGACATAGAGCGGGCTGGGCGCGGCGCTCTCCGGAACGATCAGGCCCCGGCGCCGACCCCACAGCTCGGCGCCGAACCGGCGGGCGTCGGGTCGCAGCAGCACGGCATCGCGGCCGTTGCGCACGGCCGCCGTCGTCCCGTCCGGGGCGATCCACACATCGGGCGCCGGCGGGCGGGGCCAGAGGGCCACCGTCAGGGCCAGGGGCGCGCCCAGCCAGCGCAGGCGACCCTGCCACAGGCACAGCAGCATCAACCCGACGAAGGCCAGGGCCAGGGTGAAAGGCGGGCCGCTGGCCACCACGTGCTGGGCTCCACTGGCGCTGGCGAAGCCCTCGGCGATCCACATCATGGCCGCGATGCCCCAGCCGGCCACGATCAGGAACGGCTCGCCCAGGCCGAAGCCCTCCAGGGCCGCGCCCAGCGCCAGGAACGGCATGATCACGAACGACGACAACGGGGCGACCGCCAGATTGGCCGGCAAGCCCCAGACGGCCACGCGGTTGAAGTGCTGCATGGCGAAAGGCCCCGTCGCCATCCCCGCCACGAAGCTGGCCCCGACGCTGACCGCCAGCCAGCCCAGCGTCGCCTGGAAGGCCCGGATCGGCCAGGGCACGGAGATCTCACGCACCGGACGCGGCCAGGCCTCGGCCAGGGCCACCAGGGCGGCGGTGGCGGCGAACGACATCTGAAAACCCGGCGCGCCGGCCGATTCCGGCTGGACCACCAGGATGATCAGGGCCGCGACCGCCAGGCCGTGCAGGGTGATGGCCTGGCGATCGAACAGGATGGCGGCGAAGGCCACGGTGGCGGTGATCGCCGCCCGCAGGGCCGGCGGCGGCGCGCCGGAGATCACCAGATAGGTCCCGACGGCGGCCAGACCGGCCAGGGCCGCGACCTTCTTGCCCGGGACCCGCAGCGCCATCCACGGCCAGGCGGCGATCAGCAGCCGCACCAGGCCGAACGCGAACCCGCCGACGATGGCCATGTGCAGGCCCGAGATCGACAGGATGTGCGCCAGGCCCGAGGCCCGCATGGCCTCGGTCTGCTCCTTGGTGATCCAGGCCTCGTGGCCGGTGACCATGGCCGCGGCGATGCCGCCGCGCTCGGCGCCCATGTCGTCGACAATGCGGCTGGCCAGCCGCCAGCGGAAGAGGTTCACCGCCATGGCCGCGCGCAGCCGCCAGGGCGGTGGATCCAGCGCCACGGCCCGCGATTCGCCGATCGCGAAGCCCACCGCGCCCACGCCGTGGAACCACGCGTCGCGGGCGAAGTCGTAGGCCCCCGGCGCGGCCGGCGGCGGCGGCGGTCCCAGCATGGCCCGCAGGCGAACGGCCTGGCCGGGCGCGGGAATATCCTCGGCCTCGACGGTCACCCGCACCCGCTTGGGCGTGTCCCGAGGCGCCAGGCGGCTGATCGAGACCGGCGCGATCATCAGGCGCGGCCCGCCCGCGCCTGGGCTGACCACATCGACCACGAAGCCGTCGATCGTCATCACCGTACGCTCGCCCGCCAGGATCGGCGCGGCGACGGCGTGCGAGCGGACCTTCCCCGCGACGGCGCCCGCCGCCAGGAAGGTCGCCAGCACCAGGAAAACCGAGAGTCCCGTCGCCGAGCGCCGCCCGACGAGCCAGGCCAGGACCGCCAGTCCCGCCGCCAATCCGCCCAGCAACGCCCAGGACTGTTCGGCCTTCAGTTCCAGATAACCGGCCGCCCCGAGGCCAAACGCCACGGGCGACCACAGCATCCAGCGCTCGCGATTGGCGGCGATCTCGTCGATCAGCGACGCTGTTACCGCTCCCAGGCTAGGACGCGCGCGAAGACGCGTGCTAAGACGCCCCGCCCAGCCGCCGCCGGACGTTTCCGGTGTCGCGGTCCTAGCCGTTCCACCGGCCTCCAGTCCGTCAGCCTTGATCTCGATGACCCAATCCCCCGACACGAGCCCTTCCGGCGTCGTCACCCGCTTCGCCCCGTCGCCGACCGGCTTCCTGCACATCGGCGGCGCGCGCACGGCGCTGTTCAACTGGTTATATGCACGCCATACGGGTGGGAAGTTCCTTGTTCGCGTCGAGGACACCGATCGAGAGCGTTCGACCGAGGCGGCCGTCGCCGCGATCTTCGAGGGCCTGGACTGGCTGGGCCTGAAGTCCGACGAAGACGTCGTCTTCCAGTACAGCCGCGCCGACCGTCACCGCGCGGTCGTCGAGGAGATGCTGGCCGCCGGCCGCGCCTATCGCTGCTGGATGACCGTCGAGGAACTGGCCGCCGCTCGTGAGGCCGCCCGGGCCGGCGGACCGGCGCTGCGCTCGCCCTGGCGCGACACCCCGCCGCCCAACGACCCCACCCTGCCCCACGTCATCCGTTTCAAGGGGCCGACCGAAGGGACCACCCTGGTCGATGACCTGGTCAAGGGCCCTGTGACCTTCAACAACGCCGACCTGGACGATCTGGTCCTGCTTCGCGCGGACGGCGCGCCGACCTACAACCTGGCCGTGGTCGTCGACGACCACGACATGGGCGTCACCCACGTGATCCGCGGCGACGACCACCTGAACAACGCCGCCCGCCAGACCCTGATCTACCAGGCCAATGACTGGACCCTGCCGGCTTTCGGCCATATCCCGCTGATCCACGGCCCGGACGGCGCCAAGCTGAGCAAGCGTCATGGCGCGCAGGCCGTCGGTGAGTTCGCCGACATGGGCTACATCCCCGAGGGCATGCGCAACTACCTGGCGCGCCTGGGCTGGGGCCATGGCGACGACGAGGTGTTCAGCGACGAACAGGCGATCAGCTGGTTCGACGTCAAGGACGTGGTCAAGGCCCCGGCTCGCCTGGACTGGGCCAAGCTGAACTTCATCAACGGCCAGCACCTGCGCCAGGCGCAAGACGACCGCCTGGCCGACCTGACGCTGAAGGCTCTTGAGGCCCAGAAGGCGGACCTGCCCGCCGACGCGGCCGCGCGCCTGCTGGCCGTGGTGCCGCAGGTCAAGGAAGGCGCCAAGACCATCCTAGAGTTAGCCGAGCACTGCGCCTTCGCGCTGAAGGTGCGTCCGCTGGCGCTGGAAGAAAAGACGACCAAGCAACTGACCGACGAGACCGTCGAACGGCTGGTGCGCCTGCGCGCGCAGTTGGACGCCGCGCCCGTCTGGGGTGTGTCGGAACTGGAAACCCTGTTGAAATCCTTCGCGGAATCCGAGGGCGTGGGCTTTGGCAAGTTCGGACCGTCGTTACGCGGAATCCTCACCGGCGGCTCCCAGGCGCCCGACCTGAACAAGATCATGACCGCGCTCGGCCGCGACGAGTCTCTGGGGCGCCTTGACGACGCCCTGGCGTCGCGCGCATGAGGCGCTATAACGCAACCGCGAAATCGAAAACTGGACTGACCGTTCCACTCTTGAAGGGGTCTCTCGCATGACCGACAAAGCCACGCTGACGATCGGCGACAAGAACTACGACCTGCCGATCCTCAAGGGCAGCACCGGTCCGGACGTGCTGGACGTGCGCAAGCTGTACGCCGACTCCGACCACTTCACCTTCGATCCGGGCTTCACCTCGACGGCGTCCTGCGAAAGCAAGATCACCTATATCGACGGCGACGCCGGCATTTTGCTGCACCGCGGCTATCCGATCGACCAACTGGCCGAGAAGTCCTCGTTCCTGGAGGTCTGCCACCTGCTGCTGAACGGCGAACTGCCGACGGCCGAGGAATTCACCAAGTTCGAGCACAACATCACCTACCACACGATGTTGCACGCCCAGTTCGACCGCTTCTTCGAAGGCTTCCGCCGCGACGCCCACCCGATGGCGATCATGACCGGCGCGGTCGGCGCCCTGTCGGCCTTCTACGCCGACAGCCTCAGCGTCGATGATCCCAAGCAGCGCGAGATCAGCGCCCATCGCCTGATCGCCAAGATGCCGACCATCGCCGCGCGCGCCTTCCAGTACTCGCAAGGCCGCCCGTTCGTGACGCCGCGCAACGAGCTGTCCTACTCGGAAAACTTCCTGCGCATGTGCTTCTCGGTGCCGGCCGAGGACTGGGTTCCCAACCCCGTCCTGACCCGCGCCATGGACCGCATCTTCATCCTGCACGCCGACCACGAGCAGAACGCCTCGACCTCGACCGTCCGCCTGGCGGGTTCGTCGGGCGCTCACCCGTTCGCCTGCATCGCGGCCGGCATCGCCTGCCTCTGGGGCCCGTCGCACGGCGGCGCCAACCAGGAAGCCCTGGAGATGCTGGAAGAGATCGGCACGGTCGAGAACATCCCCGCCTTCGTGCAGGGCGTGAAGGACAAGAAGTACAAGCTGATGGGCTTCGGCCACCGCGTGTACAAGAACTTCGACCCGCGCGCCAAGGTCATGCAGAAGACCTGCTACGAGGTGCTTGAGCAACTGGGCATCAACGACCCGCTGCTGAAGGTGGCCATGGAGCTGGAAAAGGTCGCGCTGAGCGACCAATACTTCATCGACCGCAAGCTGTATCCGAACATCGACTTCTATTCGGGCATCACCCTGCGCGCCATGGGCTTCCCGACCAACATGTTCACCGTGCTGTTCGCCCTGGCCCGCACCGTCGGCTGGATCAGCCAGTGGAAGGAAATGTTCGAGGATCCCTCGCGCAAGATCGGCCGTCCGCGCCAGCTCTACACGGGCGCAACGCAACGCGACTACGTGGCGGTCGAAAAGCGCGGCTAGCGCTTCGGCATCGCTGAAACTGGAAAAGGCCTCGCGAAAGCGGGGCCTTTTTCTTTAGCGCCGCGTCTTACCGAGCTTGCGCGCTGCGCAGGATGAAACCCAGGATCTCGGCGACGGCGACGTAGAGCGCCTCGGGGATCTCTTCGTCGAGCTCGATGGTCGATAGGGCCTGGGCCAGGGCCGGGTTCTCCTCGATCGGCACGCCGTGTTCGCGGGCCGTCTCGATGATCTTGTCGCCGACCCAGCCGCGGCCGCTGGCCACCACGCGCGGCGCGTTGGGCTCTTCGTACTGCAGGGCCACGGCGATGCGCGGCCGGGCGGCGCGGATCGGCCCGGTCACGTGGCCTGATCCAGGAACTGGCCGGGCGCGGCGGCCGAGGCGCGCGGCTGGCCGGAGTGAAAGGCCACTTCGGGTTCCAGGGCGGCCTCGCGCAGGGCGCTGTTGAGGCGCTCCTCGCCGGTGCGCAGGCGGGCCATGGCGGACGGGCGCTCGGCCCACAGAGACACGCGGGCCCGGTCGCCGGTCAGGGCGACCTGGGCATGGACCGGCCCCATGGGCTCGACGTCCAACGTGAAGCGGGCGCGCCAGGTGCGGCCAAGAGCGTGTCCGCCCTCCCCGCCCGAGCCGCCGCCGTCGCGGCTGATCTCGAACTGGGCGGCGGCGGGTCCCTGGGGGGTCATGAACGGCATGTCGAACACCCAGCGCTGGGCGTGATCGTCCACGGGCCGTCCAGGCGCCGGTTGTTCGGGCAGCGAGGCAATCTGCAGCAGTTCGGTGCGAGCCAGGGCCGCGCTGGTCTCGGCCAGCAGGCGCTGGGCGACCGCGTGCGGTCCCGCGCCTGGAGGCAGTCCCGGCTGGGCCGCGGCCTGGGCATGGGTCGGGGCGCCCGCATAGGGGGGCGGGGTTTGAGACGGCGGCCCCGAGGTGACCTCAGGTCCGCCATAGGCCATGGCCGCCGCCGAGGCCGCGCGCGGGGCGGCCAAGGCATTGGGCGGGAAGTCCTCGGCGACGATGGCCCCGAAGGCCGGCAGAGGCGGCGGCGGTGGCAGCGGCGGTCGAACGGCTTGCCAGGATCCGTTGACGTTGGGCCAGCCGGTCGCCGGCTTGGCCAGTCCCGGCGCGTCGGCATCGGCGGGCGCGGGAACGGGATCGGAGACGGCGGGGTCGACCGAGGCGACGCTCGCCGGCGTCGGCGTGGCGACCAAGGCCTGGGGCGTGCCGCGAACGGCGACTTGGGCTGACGAAGCCGCCGCCATGGCGGCTGCGCTAGGCTGCGCGTTGGGCGTCGTGGTGGCGGGCGCGGCGGACGAGGCCCCGGCCTGGGTCGAGGTCGGCGGCAGGGCGTCGGCCCAGGATTTCACCACTTCCCGAAACACCAGCAGGGCCGCCTTCATGTCGCTGTTGGGCGTGGGCGTCGGAACGGCCTTGGGCGGGGCCGTGAGGGTGCCCGTCTGCTGACGCTGGGCCGGCTCGCCGGACGCCAGGCGCGCCTCGAGGAACAGGCCGGAACGCTGCAGGGCCTGACGGATCTCGGGGCCGCTGATCTGGCCGTCCATGCGGGTGCTCAGCGCCATGACCTGGGCGATGGCCGCCTTGACCTGGCGCGGGGTGTCGGGTTCGGCGGCGGCCTGGGCCATGTCGGCCATCAGAGGCGCCATGCCGGCCTGACGGGCGGCGGCTAGACCGGCGGCGGCGGCGACAGCGCGGGCGGGCGTATCGGCCAAGGTTTCGGGAGCGCCGGCGACGGCCTTGGCCTCGGTCGCCTTGGCCCGGCCGGCCTCGCCCTCGCCGACGGCGTTCTTGGCCTGGTTGGCTAGGTCGCTCTGAGGCTGGGAGTCCGATTGGTCTATCATCGCCCCCAGGGTCTCGACCGCCTGGATGACGGCGATCCTAGCAAGGGCCTCAACGGCCTGCTCCGCCCGGTTGACCTGGGCGGATGGCGTGATGGGCGACAAAGGGGCGACCGAGAAGATCGTCACGCCGGGGCTCCAACGGCGACGTGAGCATCGCCGAGGCCTCCAACCTAGCCGAGAGCCGTGAAGCGTATCTTAAAGGCTTGCTTAACGCCGTCTGGACAGCGCCGACTAGGCGACCCGTCCGCGCGCCCGCAGAAAGTCCAGCAAGGCCGAAGCCGCCGCCTCCGAAGGGTCGGGCATGCCGCGCCCCATCCGGTCCAGAGCCGCGCTCTGGGCGGCCACCTGGACCTGGCGCAGGGACGGATCATCCAGTCGCCTGGCGACCTCGGCCGCCAGGGCCTGGCCGTTGCAGGCGTCCTGCAGCAGTTCGGGCGCCACCGTGGCGTCGGCGGCGATGTTGAACAGCGTCACCCAGCGCGGCTTGAACATCGATTTCAACAGAGCGTAGGTGATCTTTCCGGTGACGTATCCGACCACCATGGGACAGCCGGCCAGGGCCAGTTCGGTGGTCACCGTGCCGCTGCAGGCCAAGGCGACCGTGCCGGCGACCATGGCGTCGTCCTTCAGCGCCTCGTCTTCGACCACGTGGGCCCGGAACGGCCAGGCCGCGACCCGAGCCTTGACGCTGTCGGCCACCGTCGAGGCGGCGGGCACGACGACGTGCAGGTCCGGCCGCTCGGCCTTCAGACGACGCACGGCGTCCTCGAACCGCGGCATGACCCGCTGGATCTCGGACGGTCGGCTGCCGGGCAGCACCAGCAGGATCGGCTCCCCCGGGCCCGCCCCGATCGCGGCGCGCAACCGGGTCGGATCGGCATGGCTGAAATCGTGGGCCAGGGCCGAGTTGCCGACGAAGACGCTGGGCAGATCGACAGCGTCGAAGAACGGCTTGTCCATCGGCTGGATCGACAGCAGCAGGTCCACCGCCCCGGCCAAGTCCTTGGCGCGCTGGGCGCGGTAGGCCCACACCTGGGGCGCGACGTACTTGACCAGGGGCAGGCTCGGGTCCTGCTTGCGCAGCGCCTTGGCCAAGCGAATGTTGAAGCCCCAGCTGTCGATCAGGACCGCCACGTCGGGCTTTTCGCGGGCCGCCAGGGCCAGGGTGTCCTTCAGCCGCGCCATGGCCCTGGGATAGGCCTTCAGGCTCTCGACAATGCCGAGGATGGACAGTTGGGCGATGTCGAACGGGCTGTCGACGCCCTCGGCCGCCATCTTGGCGCCGCCGATGCCGACGAAGCGCACCTTCTCGGCGCCGAGCCGGTCGCGCAGCACGCGGGCCAGCTTGGCGCCCAGAACGTCGCCCGAAGCCTCGGCCGCAACCAGCATCACGGTCAGCGGGCGCTTCAAGGTCATCTGTCGGCCCGTGGTTCGACCCCGTACACGAACAGGCCCAGATCGTCGGCGCAGGCGATGACCTGCTCGCGATCGACGATCAGCAGGCGTCCGGCCTCGCCGACCACGCCGGCCAGGCCTGCCCGGGCCGCGCGCTGCACGGTGGCGACGCCGATGGTCGGCAGGTCGACCTTGGTCTCCTGGATCGGCTTGGGCGCCTTGGCCAGCACGCCGCGCGGCGCCTCGGCGTTGCCACGGATGGCGTGAGGCAGGTCGGCCACCCGCCTCAGCATGGCGTCGGTGCCCTCCTGGGCCTCCACGGCCAGGACCAGGCCGTCGCAGACCACGGCGCCCTGCCCCACGTCCAGCGCGCCGATGGCCCGGGCGACGTCGAGGGCGCGGTCCATGTCGGCGAGATGGGTGTCCTTGGGACTATGCTTGCCCAGCGCGCCGCGCGGCAGGGTCATCTCGCCCCGCACCTCATGGGCGCCCTCGATCGCGAAGCCTTCCTTCTCGAACTCGGCCAACAGGCGGCGCAGCAGGGCGTCGTCGCCCTTGCGGGCGGCGTTGACCAGGGCTGGGATCACCGTCAGTCCGCGCAGGTCAGGCTTGATGGCCGCGAAGTCGGGACGATCGACCACGCCGGCGAAACACACGACCTCGCAGCCTTCGGCCCGCAGCGCCTTGAACACCTTGCCGAACTCGCCCAGCCCGACCTCGACGCCCGGATAACGGGCCAGGACCGGCTGCGCGAACGACCTCAGGCGCATCACCGCGAACGGCCGGCCGGCCGCCTCGCAGTGCTGCGCCAATTCCACCGGCAGGGACCCGCCGCCTGCGATCAGACCAAGCTTGCGCATGGCCTCTCCTAAACCTCGCGCTCGGGAAGGCACAGCGACCTGTTGGCCTCGGCGCGGATGAACTCGACGATTTCCATCACCTCGGGCGTTTCGGCATGGGTTTCCGCCACGTCGTCCAGGCGCTCCTGGAAGGTGCCTTCGTCGGCGAACAGCAGGCGGTAGGCGGCGCGCAGGGCGTTGATCGCCTCACGGCTGAAGCCTCGGCGCTTGAGGCCCACCAGGTTCAGCCCCTCCAGGTGAGCATGGTTGCCCCACACCGAGCCGTAGGGAATGATGTCCTTGGTCACCACCCCGCCGCCGCCGACGAACGCATAGCGGCCGATGCGGGTGAACTGGTGGACGGCGCTCAGCCCGCCCATGAAGACGAAGTCGCCGACCTGAACGTGACCGCCCAGGGTGGCGCTGTTGGCGAAGGTCACGCTGTCGCCGATCACGCAGTCATGGGCGACGTGGGCGCCGACCATGTAGAGGCTGTCGGAACCGACCGTGGTCACGCCGCCGCCGCCCACCGTGCCGGTGTGCATGGTGACGTGCTCCCGGATGATGTTGCGCTCGCCGATGATCAGCCGCGTGTCCTCGCCCTTGTGGGCCAGGTGCTGCGGCGCGCCGCCCAGCACGGCGAACGGATGGACGATGGTGCCCGCCCCAATCTGGGTCGCGCCCTCGATCACCGCGTGCGAGACCAGCCGCACGCCGTCGCCCAACTCGACCTGAGGTCCAACGGTGCAGAACGCGCCGATCTCGACGTCCTGGCCCAGTTGCGCGCCGGGCGAGACGATGGCGGTCGGATGAATCTGGGTCATGCCTTGGGGGTCTCCACCACCATGGCCGCGAACTCGGCCTCGGCCGCGACCTTGTCGCCGACCTTGGCCACGCCCTTGAACTTGAAGATCGTCGACCGAGAACGGACGACCTCGACTTCCATGCGGATCACGTCGCCGGGGCGCACGGGATTGCGGAAGCGGGCGTTGTCCACCGACATGAAGAAGATGGTCTTGCCCTCGGTGTCGACCTCGAGCGACTTGCTCATCAGCACCGCGCCCGTCTGGGCCAGGGCCTCGATGATCAGCACGCCGGGCATCACCGGATTGCCCGGGAAGTGGCCCTGAAAGAACGGCTCGTTGATCGTCACGCACTTGATGCCGACGATCGACTGGTGCGCCCGATAGGCCTCGGCCCGATCGACCAGCAGGAACGGATAGCGATGCGGGATCCGGTTCAGGATCTCGGCGATGTCGATGTTGGCCAGAGCCTCGTCGGCATGGGGCTCGTCAGTGTTAGATTGGCTCATTCTGGCCCCTTGGTTCCCCGGCCGCCCGCCTTGCGCGACAGCCATGCGGTCTCTCGGAGCCACCGCTTGAGCGGTCGCGCCGGAAACCCAGTCCATGTTTCGCCGGCCGGCACGTCCTTGAACACCGACGCCGAGGCGCCGATCTGGGCGCCCGCGCCAACCGTCAGGTGATCAGCCACGCCGGCCTTGCCGCCGAAGGCCACCCCGTCGCCCACCACGGTGCTGCCGGAAATGCCCGTGAAGGCGGCGGCGACGCAGTTGCGACCAAGCCGGACGTTGTGAGCGACATGGACGAGATTGTCGATCTTGGTGTTCTCGCCGATCGTCGTGTCGCCGAAAGCGCCCCGATCCACGCAACTGTTGGCGCCGATGGTCACGCCGTCCTGCAGGATCACCCTGCCCAGTTGCGGCAGATCGACGACGCCCTTGGGCCCGCCGGCCGCACCGAATCCCGCCTCGCCGATCACCGCGCCGGCATGGATCGACACCCGGTCGCCGACCAGGGCGAAGCCGACCACGGCGTTGGCCCCGATCCGGCAGTCGCGGCCGACGGTCACGCCCGGCCCGATCACCACGCCGGGCGCTAGATAGGTTCCACGACCGATCCTGGCCCCCGGCCCGATAACGACGCCGGGAGACAGGCTGACGCCTTCCTCCAGCTCGCAGTCGGGGTGGATGGCCTGCACCGAGTCGTGGCGGCGCGGCGCGTACAGGCGCTGGGCGGCGGCGGCCCATGAGGCCTGCGGATGGCCCGTCAGCAGCAGGAGGCAGCCGGCCGGAGCCTGGGCCGCATGGTCCGGCCGCACGAAGCAGGCCACGCCCTTCAGACCGGCCAGGTCCGCCAGGCGCTTGGGATCGGACAGGAAGGTGACGGAGCCCGCATCGGCGCTCTCGAGCGGGGCGACATGCGAGATCAGGTGGCTGCCGTCGCCCGGATCGGCCAGCCGAGCACCGCTCAGGCTGGCCAGTTCCGCGAGGGTCGCCGGGCCCATGTCTTCGAAAAAGCGCGGGTCCGGCATCGGTCCTCTCGGAGAGCGGCCCAGGCGCCAGGCCTGGGCCGACTCGACTACTTCTTGGGCGTCGGCTGGAGAGCTTGAGCCCCCGGAGCCGCTTGGTCCAGACGTTCGCGATCGAAGGTCAGGGTCTTGATGCGGGCGTCGACAGCCACCACCACGGCGTCGGTGATGTCCATGGCCGGGTTGCCCAGCAGAACCGATTCCCGCTCGATCAGGATCGAACAGCTCTTGCCCTGATAGGCCTGGCGGATGGCGGGGTCGAGTTCCTGATAGACGCGAGCCAGTTGCTTCTGCTCGGTGGCCTCGACTTCGCGCTGGCGCTGCTGGCCCTTACGCTGCCAGGCGTTGGCGCGCACTTGCAGGGCGGCGGCCTGTTGTTCCAGGGCGCTCTGGTCGAGGGTGGCCTTCTTGGCGTCCAGGGCCTTGGCGTCGTTGTCCAGGCTGGTGCGCTCGGCGGTCAGCTCGGCGTTGACCTGCGCGATGATGGCCTTCAGACGCGCATCGACGGCCTTGCCGACCAGCGAGGTCGCCACGGCGCGTTGGCTCGAGAAAATGCAGACGCCGGCGATCGGCGCGCCATGGGTGACCGGCGGCGCGGCGGGCGCGGTCTGGGCGAAAGCGCCCGACGCCGTGGCGAGGGCGGCCAGACCCGAGACGGTCGCGGCGAGGAGCTTGGAAGTCATGTTGGTTAAAACCTTGTGGAGGTGGAGAACCGGAAGGTTTCGGTCCTGTCGTAGTCTTCTTTATCGAGAATGCGGCTGAAATCGAACCGGATTGGGCCCATGGGCGACCTCCAGTCGATGCTCAGGCCGGCCGAGGCCCGCAGGCCCAGGTTGTCCTTGATGTTCTGGTTGATCGTGCCGTCCGAGTTCAGGCGGTCGACGTCGTCCAACTGACCGGCGGTGCCGAAATCGGTGAACACCGCGGCCTTGATGCCGTACTGCTCGGGCAGGAAGGTCGGAACCGTCAGCTCCAGCGTACCGATGGCGTACAGCTTGGCGCCCAGGGCGCTGCTCTGCTGGTTGGTGTCGCGCGGACCGATACCGGCGATCTCGAAACCGCGGAAGGTCGAACCGCCCTTGTAGAAGCGGTCGTTGATGCGGATGTTGTCGCCGCCCCAACCTTCGATGTAGCCCGCCGAACCGGTGGCGCTGAAGATGAAGTCCTTGTTGAAGCCCCAGTACCAACCGCCGTCGGTTTCGGTCTTCAGATACTTCACGTCGCCGCCGAAGCCGGCCAGATCCTGGTTCAGGCCGGCGAACCAGCCGCGCGTGGGCTGGATCGGGTCGTTGCGCTTGTCCATCCGGATGCCGTAGCCGATCAGCGAGGTCATGTAGGAACCGCGCTGCAGGCAGAGGATGTCCGACACCTGTCCGCTGGTGCAGAGGCTGTCGTCGACGCTGACCTTGTCCTGACGGAGCTGGTAACGCAGGCTCATCGAGGCGTTCTGGGTCAGCGGGAAGCCCAGGCGCAGGGTGCCGCCGGTCGACTGTGTGTCATAGGCGGCGTAGTCGCTCAGGTCGTAGCGGTACGAATACAGGTCCAGGCCGGCGCGCAGGTCGCGGCCCAGGAAGCGCGGCTCGGTGAAGCCGAAGTCGATCTGTTGGCGCAGCGAGCCGACCGAGACGCGGGCCCGCAGGTTCTGGCCGCGGCCGCGGAAGTTGCGTTCGGTGATGCCGACGTCCAGCACCAGCTTGTCGACCGAGCTGTAGCCAGCGCTGAACGACAGTTCGCCCGTCGGCTGCTCTTCGGTCTTGACCCGCAGGGTGGTGCGGTCGGGCCGGTCGCCCGGCACTTCCTCGATGTCGACGTCCTTGAAGAAGCCCAGAGCGCGGACGCGGTTCTTGGAGCGATCGACCAGGACACGGTTGTAAGCGTCGCCCTCGGCCACTTCGAGCTCGCGGCGCACGACATAGTCCAGGGTCCGGGTGTTGCCGACGATGTCGATCCGATCGACATAGACCCGCGGGCCTTCACGCACCGAGAAGACCACGTCCACCGTGTTGGTCTCGCGGTTGGGCACGTAGCGCGGCCGCACGTCCACGAAGGCGAAGCCGGCGGCGCCCGCCGCGAAGGTCAGGGCGTCGGTGGCCTGCTCGATCCGTTCGTCTTCGTACAGCTGGCCAGCCCGGATCGGCAGGATCTGGGCCAGCAGGTTGCCGTCCAGCTTCTTCAACTCGGTTTCGACGGTGACCTTGCCGAACCTGTACTTGGGGCCTTCGTCGATCGTGTAGGTGACCGCGAAGCCGTTCTTGTCCGTCGCCAGTTCGGCCACCGAGGCCACGACACGGAAATCGAAGAAGCCGCGGTTGCGATAGTGCTTGCGCAGCTGCTCGCGGTCGTACTCGATCCGGTCGGGGTCGTAGTTGTCGTTGCTGGTCAGGAACTTGTACCAGTGCGACTCCTTGGTGACGATGACGTCCTTCAGGTCGTTGTCCGAGTACTCGCTGTTGCCCAGGAAGTTGACGCCGAGCACGCCGCTCTTGGGGCCTTCGTTGATCTCGAACACCAGGTCGACGCGCTTCTGCGGAAGTTCGACCACCTTGGGCGTCACCGTGGCCGAGATGCGGCCCGAACGGCGATAGAGTTCGATGATGCGTTGGACGTCGGCCTGGACCTTGGCGCGGGTGAAGATGCCGCGCGGACGGATTTGCACCTCGTCCTTCAGCTTGTCTTCCTTGAGCGCCGAGTTCCCCTCGAAGACCACCTGGTTGATGATCGGGTTCTCGACGACCTTGACGATCAGATCGCCGCCCAGGAGTTCGATCTTCACGTCGGCGAAGAGATCTGTGCGCGCCAGGGTCTTCAGCGCCAGGTCGAGGCGTTGCGGATCGACCGTCTCGCCGGGCTGGATCGGCAGGTAGGACAGCACGGTCCCCTGCTCGATCCGCTCGTTTCCCTGCACCACGATGCGCTGCACCACGCCCGTCTGGGCCTGGGCGAAGGCGACCTGCGGCGCGGTCAGCGCCGTGGAACCGAGAAGAAGCGCAACGCCGGTGGCGAACGCGGCGCTATGGGCGCGAATTTTGCTCATGGGACCAATCATGGACGGACGGCCCGGGTCACGCGAAAGAGTCTCACGAGAACAGGCCGCCAATGAATTTGAACACGTCGTAGCGGTGAAGATCGTTCCAGGCCGCGAACAGCATGAAACCAAGGATCAAGGCAAGCCCCGCTCTGAAGCCGGCCGCCTGAAACTCGGCTTTCAGCGGTCGCTTGGCGATCGCCTCGTAGGCGTACATCACCAGGTGGCCGCCATCGAGAACCGGAATGGGCAGCAGGTTCATGAAGCCGATGCTGACGGAAAGGCTCGCCACCATGATCATCTGACCGACGAAGAAGCGCAGCAGCAGGGTCTGGAGATTGGGCGCGTCCACAGTGCTGGCGTTGGCGACCGCGCCGACCGCGTGGCCGATGCCGATCACGCCGCTGATCTGGTCGGCCGAAATCTGGCCGGTGACCAGGCGTCCCAGATAGAAGCCGATCGTGCTGATCTGCCCCCAGACCTCGACCGTCGCGTCGGGAATAGCGCGCCAGATCGTCGAACGATAGTGATAGGGCTGGCTGCGGTTCTCGATGCCCAGCCGGCCGATCTTCATCCGGCCGTTGATCTTGTCCACGACCTCGACCTGAGCCGGGGTGGCGACCAGATTCAGGGTCTGATCTCCGCGCTTGACCGTGAAATCGATCGGCAGGCCCGACCGAAGCATCACGTACCGGCCGACGTCCTCGAAGTTCTTGATTCTGCGGCCATCGGCCTTGGTGATCAGGTCGCCGGGCTTGAAGCCCGCGGCGGCCGCCGGACCACCGGCGGGCACCCTGTCGACCGTCGCGGGATGACGGTACTCACCGAGCGTCATCATCAGCACGGCGAACACGGCGATCGCCAGCAGGAAGTTGGCCATCGGGCCGGCCACGGCGATGAACGCCCTCTGCCAGACAGGCTTGAAATGGTAGTAACGCGACACCGCCGCCTCGCCTTCGCGCGAGGCGATTTCCTGCTTGAGGACGGCCAGGTCGCTGCCGTCCGGCACGCTGGCGGCGTTGTCGTCGCCCGAGAACCGGACATAGCCGCCCAAGGGAATCCAGGCGATCCGCCATTCGACGCCGCTCTTGTCGCGCCACGACACGATCTTGGGACCAAAGCCGATCGAGAAGCAGTCGATGGCGACGCCACAGGCGCGCGCGGCCAGGAAATGGCCGAGCTCGTGCACTGTCACCACGATGGACAGCACGAACACGAACGCGATGAGGCCCGTCAAAAACCCAATCATAAGGTAGCGCCCAACTCCCCGGTCAGTCTCAGATACGCTTCTGGCCGACAACCTCGGCCGCAATACGGCGGGCCGAAGCGTCAGTCATCATCGCGCTGTCGAGGGCGTCGCCGGCGCTGTCGGCGAGTTCGCCCAGGCCGTTCATGCGCTCAAGAGTCCCCGCCACCGCGCCGGCAATATCCAGAAAGCCGATCTGGCGGTCAAGGAAGGCCGCGACCGCGACCTCATTGGCGGCGTTCATCGCGGCCGGCGCGCCCCCGCCCAGGCGCAGAGCCTCGCGGGCGATGGCGATCGACGGGAAGCGCTGCAGGTCCGGCGCTTCGAAGGTCAGGCTGGCGTAGGCGGCCAGATCCAGGGGCTTGGCGGGCCACGACAGGCGCTGCGGCCAGGAATAGGCGCAGGAGATCGGGCTTCGCATGTCCGGCGGGCCCAGCTGGGCCAGGGTCGAACCGTCGGTGTACTCGACCAGGCTGTGGATCACGGATTGCGGGTGGATCACGACGTCGATGCGCTCTTGCGGGGTGTCGAACAGGTAGGACGCCTCGATCATCTCGAGACCCTTGTTCATCATCGTCGCGGAATCGACCGAAATCTTGGCGCCCATCGACCAGTTGGGATGGGCGACCGCCTGCTCCGGGGTGGCCTTGGCCATGGCGGCCTTGTCCCAGGTCCGGAAGGGTCCTCCGGAGGCCGTCAGGATCAGGCGCGACACCCGGTCGATGCAGTCGCGCTGCAGCACCTGGAAGATCGCCGAATGCTCGGAATCGACAGGAATCACCGAACCGCCGGCCGCGCGGGCGATGGCCAGCAGGGCCGGCCCGGCGCAGACCAGGCTTTCCTTGTTGGCCAGGGCGATGACGGCGCCGGTGCGGGCGGCCGCCAGGGTGGGGGCCAGGCCCGCAGCGCCCACAATGGCCGACATCACCCACTCCGCGCCCATGGCGGCGGCTTCCGAGACGGCGGCCGCGCCGGCGGCTGCGCGCACGCCGGATCCGGCCAGGCGTTCGCGCAGTTCCGGAAGGCAGGTCTCGTCGTCGATGACCGCGACCTGGGGCTTCCACCGCAGGGCCTGCTCGGCCAGTTTCTCGACATTGCGGCCGGCGGTCAGAGCCAGGATATCGACGGCGAGGTTCGCCTGCTCGAACAGGTCGAGTGTCGAGACGCCGATGGACCCGGTAGACCCCAGAACCACCACCTTGCGCGGCTTGCCCTCGCCAAGGGGGGTCAAGGCAGCCATCCCCACTGGTCGATCAGCCGTGCGCCGGCGACCACGATCGCCGCGAACATCAAACCGTCGACACGGTCGAGCATGCCCCCGTGACCGGGGATCAGATCGCCGGAGTCCTTCACGCCGAAGCGGCGCTTGAGCATCGATTCCCAAAGATCGCCGGCCATGGTGGCCAGGCCGCCCAAGAAGCCGATCGCGGCGGCGACGGGCCAGGCCAGATGCAGGTCAGGCAAGGCGGGCAGCGCCAGCGACAGGGCCACGATGCCGATCGCGCCCAGGGACGCGGCGACCAGACCGCCGAAGAAGCCCGACCAGGTCTTGTTGGGCGAATAGCGCGGCCACAGCTTGGGCCCCTTCAGGAGGCTGCCGACCACGAAGGCGAAGATGTCGGCGAACCAAGTGACCGTGAACAGCAGCAGCGTCCAGGTCAGGCCGACGGCCTGATCGACGGGGTTCAGCCGAAGCCAGATCATCGCGATCACGGCCGGAGCTATGTAGATCACGCCGTAGGCCGCGTCGGCCCGCCGCTCGACCGCGCCCCGCGCCATCAACGCCGCGACCACGGCGCCGATGATCACCACGGGCCAGGTGATGTAGTAGTGGCCGCGATAGGCGACGATCACCGAGATCGCCACGGCCGCGCCGATCGCCACCGCCACGCCCAGCGCCGCGCGGCGAGCGCTCATCTCGGCCCATTCGCGCGCCAGCAGCGCGACGCCCACCAGGATAAGGGCCAGGAACCAGACGTTCCCGAACCACACGGCGGCCACGACCGTAGGCACCAGCACCGTGGCCGAAGCGACACGGATCCGCAGGTTGCTCCAGTTGAAACGTTTAGCCGGCGACGGCGACGTCATCGACGGCGATACCTCCATAGCGACGGTCGCGACTGCGATATTCCGTCAACGCGGCGGCCAGGTGTTCGGGCCCATAGTCCGGCCAAAGAACATCCTGATACACGAGTTCGGCGTAGGCGCATTCCCAAAGCAGGAAATTCGAGATCCGTTGCTCGCCGCTGGTGCGCACGATGAGGTCCGGCGCCGGCGCGCCGGCGGTGGACAAGTGCTTTTCGAAGATCGCTTCGTCGAGATCGGCGGCCCGGGCCTCGCCACGCTCCACCGCTTGCGCGAAGGCGCGTGCGGCGTCGGCGATGTCGGCGCGACCGCCGTAGTTGAACGCCACCTGCAGCAGGAAGGCGTCGTTATGGGCGGTGCGGCGCTCGGCCCGCTCGATCACGTCCAGCACGTCCGGCGAAAGACCCGTCCGGCGGCCGATGATCCGCACCTTGACGCCTTCGCGGGCCAGCCGCTCGAGGTCGGATTCCAGATAGGCCTTCAGCAGGCCCATCAGCTCCGACACCTCCTGAGGGGGCCGACTCCAGTTTTCGGTGGAAAAGCCGAACACCGTCATCACGCCCACGCCCAGGTCGGCGGCGCCTTCGACAGTCCGCTTCAAGGCATTGACGCCGGCGCGATGACCCAGGACGCGCGGCAGGTTACGCCGCTTCGCCCAACGGCCGTTGCCGTCCATGATGATGGCCACGTGCAGGGACTGGCCCGACGTCGCGCCCCCGGCGCGCGTCGACATATCCTGCAGGCCGGTCGTCGGCGCCATGCGCTTCAGCCTTCCTTCACCGTCCCCCACAACGCAGGTCGATGCCTAAACCTGCATGATCTCTTGTTCTTTGGTTTTCAAGGCCTCGTCGACCTGCTTGATCGCCGCGTCGGTCAACTTCTGGACCTCGGTCTCCATCTTCTTCAGCTCATCTTCGCTGATGACCGACGCCTTTTCAGCCTTCTTGAGGTCGTCGTTGGCGTCGCGACGGATGTTGCGGACGGCCACCTTCTGGGCCTCCGCGTACTTGCCGGCGATCTTCGACAGGTCCTTGCGGCGCTCTTCGGTCAGCGGCGGGATCGGGATGCGCAGGTTGTTGCCCTCGACCACCGGATTGAGGCCCAGGTCGGAGTTGCGGATCGCCTTCTCGACGGCCGCGACGACGCCCTTGTCCCAGATGTTGACGTTGATCTGGCGCGGTTCAGGCACGCTGATCGAGGCGACGGTGTTCAGTTGCACCATCGAGCCGTAGGCGTTGACCATGATCTGATCGAGCAGGCCCGCCGACGCACGACCCGTGCGCAGGCCGGCGAAGTCTTCCTTGAGGGACAGCACGGCTTTGTCCATGCGGTCCTTGTAGCGGGACAGGACGGGTTTTTCGGCGGTGGCCATGGTTTGGGCTCTCCTCGCTGGGAATTTAAGCGGCGCGGTCGCCGGAAACGACGGTGTGCGTTCCCTGCCCCTTCAGGACGTTCAGCAGATTGCCGCGCCCCTTGATGGAGAAGACCACGATCGGAATGTTGTTGTCGCGCATCAGAGCCACGGCCGAGGCGTCCATGACCCGCAGATCCTTGGCCAGAACGTCCATGTAGCTGAGGGTGTCGTAACGCTTGGCGGCCGGGTCCTTCTTGGGGTCGGCGCTGTAGATGCCGTCGACGCTGGTGCCCTTGAACAGGGCGTCGCACTGCATCTCGGCGGCCCGCAGGGCGGCGGCGGTGTCGGTGGTGAAGAACGGGTTTCCGGTGCCGGCGGCGAAGATCACCACCCGGCCCTTTTCCAGGTGACGTTGGGCCCGGCGGCGGATGTAGGGCTCGCAGACCGTGGCCATCGGAATGGCCGATTGGACGCGCGTGGAGACGCCAATGCGCTCCAGGGCGTCCTGCATGGCCAGGGCGTTCATCACGGTGGCCAGCATGCCCATGTAGTCGGCGCTGGAGCGTTCCATGCCCTTGGCCGCGCCGGCCATGCCGCGGAAGATGTTGCCGCCGCCGATCACCAGGCACAGCTCGACGCCAGACTGGACGATCTCGCGGATGTCGTCGGCCACCGACTGCACGGTGCCGGTGTCGATGCCGTAAGGCGTGTCGCCCATCAGCACTTCGCCCGAAACCTTCAGGAGCACGCGGCGGTAGGGTCTGTGCTGGGGTTCGGACATGCGGAGGCTCTTCCTGAGTCGTCGGGACGCAACATAGTGCGCGTTCCGAAAAAGTGGGATCGGTTTTCCGGGCTGAAACCGGCCAGATCGCGTGCAGATGCGTGACCCGGGCGCAAAAAAGGCGCGGCGCGCGCTCGATGCGCGCCGCGCCTTTTCACAGGCGATCCAGTTCGCCGCCCCGAAAGGCGGCGAAAGGACTTAGGCTTGGCCGGCCATGGCGGCGACTTCGGCGGCGAAATCGCCTTCCGGAGCCTTCTCGACACCTTCACCCAGGGCCAGGCGAACGAAGCCCTTCACGGTGAGCGTCGAGCCCAGTTCCTTGCCGGTCTCGGCGACCAGTTGCTCGACGGTCTGGTCCGGGTTCATGACGAAGGCCTGCTTCAGCAGCACGACTTCTTCCAGGAACTTGCGGATGCGGCCTTCGACCATCTTCTCGACGACGGCGGGGGGCTTGCCCGATTCGAGCGCCTGCTCGGTGAAGATCTGGCGCTCTTTGTCGATGGCGGCCTGATCCAGGTCGTCCGGCGACAGCGACAGCGGGGCGGTCGCGGCCACGTGCATGGCGATCTTGCGGCCCAGCTCCAGGATCTTGGCCTGGTCGCCGGCGCCTTCGATGGCCACGAGCACGCCGATGCGGCCCAGGTCCGGAGCGGTCGCGTTGTGGATGTACGAAGACACCGCGCCTTGGGCGACGGTGAACTTGGCCGCGCGACGCAGGATCATGTTCTCGCCGATGGTGGCGATCAGGTTGGTCAGCACGTCGGACACGACTTCGCCGTCGGCGGTCTTGGCCGCGTTGATGGCGTCCGCGCCCTCGTTGTCCAGCCCGACGGCCGCGATCTTGCGGACGGCGTTCTGGAACAGGTCGTTACGGCCCAGGAAGTCGGTTTCGGCGTTCACTTCGACGGCGGCGGCGGTCATGCCCGCGCCTTCGTTGCGCACGGCCAGGCCCACCAGGCCTTCAGCGGCGACGCGGTCGGCCTTCTTGGCGGCCTTGGACAGACCCTTGGCGCGCAGCCAGTCGATGGACGCTTCGATGTCGCCGTTGTTTTCGACGAGGGCCTTCTTGCAGTCCATCATGCCGACGCCGGACTTTTCGCGCAGCTCTTTCACCAGCGCAGCGGTCACTTCAGCCATGAGTTCCTCCATTGAATATCGGAGCGCTTCCCACCGCGACCAGAACCGGTTCGCCGGGAAACGCGTGAAACAAAATTACGACCGGGCTTGATAGCCCGGTCGCATGTCAGGTTCACGAAGACCGGATCGGGACCGAAGTCCCGATCCGGTGATCGGAAAATCAGCTCGCGGCCGGCTCTTCGGCGACGGCTTCGATCGCTTCGGCGGTCGCTTCTTGAGCGGCTTCCGGAGCGGCTTCGACGGCGGCGGGCGCGGCGGCGGCTTCGAACGCCGCTTCCTGCTCTGCGACTTCGGCGGCAGCGACCGGAGCGGCGGCTTCAACCACCGGTTCCGGGGTCAGCTGACGGGCCAGGGTCGGCTCCATCGGAGCTTCCGAGGCGCCCAGGTCAACACCCGAGTTGGCTTGGCCAGCGGCCAGGCCGTCCAGGACGGCGTCGGCGATCAGGTCGCAATACAGCTGCAGGGCGCGGGCGGCGTCGTCGTTACCCGGGATCGGGTAGGTGATGCCGTCCGGATCGCAGTTGGTGTCGAGGATGGCGACGACCGGGATGTTCAGCTTGCGGGCTTCAAGGATCGCGATCGCTTCCTTGTTGGTGTCGATCACGAACATGATGTCGGGGATGCCGCCCATGTCCTTGATGCCGCCCAGCGACAGCTCCAGCTTGTCGCGCTCGCGGGTCAGCTGCAGCAGTTCCTTCTTGGAACGGCCGGCGCCTTCGCCGCCCATGATGCCTTCGAGTTCGCGCAGGCGAGCGATCGAGCCCGAAACGGTGCGCCAGTTGGTCAGGGTGCCGCCGAGCCAGCGGTGGTTGACGTAGTACTGGGCGCAGCGCTTGGCCGCGGTGGCGACCGGGTCGCTGGCCTGACGCTTGGTGCCGACGAACAGCACGCGGCCGCCGGCGGCGGCGACTTCACGCACCTTCACCAGGGCTTGGTGCAGGAGCGGGATCGACTGCGACAGGTCGATGATGTGGATGTTCGAACGCGAACCAAAGATGTAGCGGTCCATCTTCGGGTTCCAGCGGTGCGTCTGGTGGCCGAAGTGGGCGCCAGCTTCCAAGAGCTGACGCATGGAGAATTCGGGAAGCGCCATGATAGGTCTCCTTCTTCCGGTTGAACCTCCGTGGACACCCCCGCTCCGACGATTCGGACCGGGACCGGAACGGTAACGACGGGATGTCTCCCCGGCGTCGCCGCACGTCCACGTGTGGAATGGCCGCGCAAATAGGCGCGAACGGACCAGAAAGCAAGCCCCCACGACGCGGATCGTGCCCACGGCGACCGCTTGCGAAGGTGATTTCGCGCCGGATTCCCCCTCCCCCGCCGAGGCGAAAGATCCGATCGCATTCTATCCACAGCCCTGACACATGGCTGACAGGTTCGCGCGATAGGAGAAGACCATGCTCGCGGTCTTCGATCTCGACGGCACTCTGCTGGATGGCGATTCCACGGCGCTCTGGCTGTGGGGCCGGGCTCGCCGCTCCATTCCCCGCCTCCTGGCCACGCTTCTCGTCGCGCCGATCGCCATTCCCATGGTCATGGCGCCCCCCACCCGGCGGGCCGGAGCCTCGATCCTGCTGTGGATCGCCACGGCGGGACTGAGCGAGCGCGACCTGCGCGCGTCCTGCGCCGACTTCGCCGCGCGTTTCCAGGCCAAGGCGCTTCCCCTGCGTTGGCGCGGGCCGGGGATGGAGACCCTCGACGAGCATCTGGCCCACGGCGACGAGGTGATCGTGGTCACCGCCGCGCCGACGCTTCTGGCGCAAGCCCTTATAGCCACGCTGGATCGGCCCATCGTCGTGCTGGGCACTTCGCTCAAGCGGCGGGCCGGCGGCTGGGTCGCCGACGTCCACTGCCGTCACCAGCGCAAGTGCCAGGTCCTGGCCGAAGCCGGTCACGGCAAGCGCTGGGCCTATGCCTATACCGACAGCCTCGACGACCTGCCCCTGCTGCGCGCAGCCGACGCCCCGATGATCGTCGGCTGCGGCAAGGCGGCCCATCGCCGCCTCGGCCGCGCCCGCCTCCCCAACTGCCGCGCCTCGGCCTGGTAAGGCGATGCGCTGGTCGCCGCGGCCGCTGGTTCGCCCGTCAGTCCGAGCAACCCCGGCTACGCGTCGCGATGTACTGGGCGAGAGGCGGCATGCCGGCTTGCTTCCGCCACGCGTCAACGGCGCTTTTGTCTTCCAGGGGAGCCGGCGTCCAGACGCCCGGCGCCGTGCAGTCGCCCATGACGCCAAAGCGTCCGGGACGCCCTGTGTAATGCGCCGTCTGATCGTAAAGCATGGCGAAATTCTCGCCCCTCGTCTCCCCAGATCGCCATAGCGGTGCAAGCATGGTGACGACCTCCTGCTGGAACGCCAGATCGTGACGGGCGTGCTGGACGATCAGCCAGGCGGCGCGATCCGCGTCGGCGCCAAAGGTCGAGATCCTGTACCAGCCGTGATCCCGAAGCTCGGCCTTCAACCAGTCGGCGTTGGCGACGTTCATGGGGCACCACTCACCCGCGATGGTCGCGTCCACATAGGCCAGCGCGGCGTCGTTCAGGCCCTTCTCCCAACTCGTATGCACACCCGGGCCGAAGAAGGGCCTCAAGATGATGCTGTCGATGCCGGAGAACTGGTCCTCGGCCATTCGCCGATAAAGCTCCGCCAGCCGCGGATCAGGCTCGGCCCTGGCTCGGGCGACCATCTTGCCGACAAGGCCATACGGCGCGGCTGCCGACGCGCCGCCAAGATATAGGGTCCGCAGTTCCCGTCGCTGAGCCAGGGCCGCATCGGCGGCGGCCCGTGACCTGGCGTAGGTTTGTGGATCGGGGGTTCGCCGGACGAGTTCCAGTTGCGCCGACGCGGCGATCTCGGCGGGACTTGCGCACGGGCCGATGATCCTGGTTTTCTGGAACCGGCCGTTCTGAAGCCGACCGACGGCGGCCTCCACCTGAGCGGCGAACGCAGCCTCGCCCATTGCCCTCTTGGACTCGAAGGCCTGCTCGACAGGGATCGGACCGTTTTCCAGCCTGACAGGCTGCGACGTTAGCAGTGTCGCCATCATCGCGATGAGGATCATGGGTCGCGCCAGCTCTTCCAAGACTCGTTGTTCGGGATCATCCGCCAGACCGAACCTAGGGCGGCGATCTGCTCACGCGCAATCAGGTCGGGCCGACTTGGATGGCCGGCGCCAGGAATTGTCGGTTTCGGTATCTGGACCGCCGCGGCGCGGCGATTGGCGGCGCCCAGAAGGTGTTCGCCCTGAGCGATGGGGATAAACCAACGCTGGCAGGATGGATCGCCGGCGCCGGGGCGTCGTGATGATGGCTGGGACCGGAACGACGTCGGCATAGACCCGAGATCTGAACGTGGATCACGGCGCAAACCGCTCGTCCGTTCCGACCGACAACCAGCCTCGGGGCGGGGTGGCCGACTAGGGAGACCGCGCTTGAACGTCAGTCCTCAGCGCGACTTGCCGTCGAACTTGTGCGGCTCAAGGGCGAAGACATCGACATCGTCCAGGCAGTGGACATTGATCGCCGCCATCTCCGTTCCGTCAGGTCCCACGCCGCGACCGAAGGATTCGATGCCGCACGTCTTGCAGAACAGGTGCGCGATCTTGTGGGTGTTGAAGCGGTATTCGCTCAGGACGTCCTGTCCCTGCTTCAGCTCGAACGCCGAGGCCGGCGCGAAGGCCAGCACCGATCCCAGCTTGCCGCATCGCGAGCAGTTGCAGGTGATCAGGTTGTCCAGTTCCACATCGACCGCGTAACGCACCTGGCCGCATTGGCAGCCGCCTTCATGTCTGGTCACGGATTTCTCCTTCCGATCTCGCATGGTCCGGACGTTTTCGACGCCCGCCACCCGGCACAATCTCCAACGCGACGCTTGAGGCTCCGCACGAACGATCCGGTCGGCAATTGCCCAACCTTCGGCCGCTGGCTCGTCAAGACTCCGGCAAGGCTCGCATCGCTCCGCCTGACGGCGGCCGGAAGCAGCCTAGCTCTGCTGCGCGCCGCCCCTCTCGCCTCTCCGTTCGGACGAAGGTCTGGCCACCTCGTCGTTGAAGCTCTCAACCAACGCGTCGAGCAGGTTCGTCGGCGCGCCCATGCCCTCCGCGCTGAGCGCATCCGCCACATGACCCGCGAGGTCGGCCAGGATGATGCCCCACCGCCGTTTCTCTGGAGACGCCCTCGCTCGCATGGAACCCGACCCTCAGGGAGCAGTGCAGCCCCTGCTCGGCGATCCAGACGCGCGCGAGTTCCAACGCGTTGGCGTCGCGCAGAGCGGCCGGCGGAATTCCAAGCGCGTCCATCACGACTCCCCTCAAAAGGCCAAGTGCAAACCTACCCAACCGGGCCCGAGCAGCCGGCTACGCAGGGCGTTTCACGCCCGAACCCGGGCGTTCAAGCCGACGCTGATATCCGGCGTAGGCTCGCCTGCGCCTACGACAGCGCCACGACCAAACCGGCTGTCGCATCCGCCTGACATCACACGTCTTCCAGCAGCGCCACCCCGGGCGCCGTCTTCAGGGCGCCACGCAGCGAGGCGTCCAGGGTATAGCGGCCGGGCAGTTTCATCTCGATCTCGCGACCGCCGCCCAGGGCGGCGATCAGGCTGATCTCGCCACCACGTGGCGAGGCGGCCGGCTCCAGCCGTTTCTTCAGAGCCTCGATTTCGGTGGCCAAGGGCGACAGGTGCAGGCGCAGGCCCGCCACCATGTTCTCGATGGCCTTCTCGATCGGCTCGGCGTCGTCGCCGAAGAACCGCACCTCGCCGTCGCGGGCCTTGGCGCGGACCTTGATCGACACCGCCTTGCCAGGTTCCAGCACCTCGCGGCACTTGCGCAGGGCTTCGGGCGGGAACAGCACCTCGTATTCGCCGCTGGGATCCGACAGCGAGACGAAGGCGAAGCGCTCGCCGCTCTGCGAGGCGCGCTCCTGACGGCGGCGGACCACGCCGCACATCCGGAAGGCCTCCATGCCGGCCTCGGCGCGCGGGATCACCTCGGTCAACATGTGCGTGCGCCGACGACGCAGCACGCCCACCATGTCGTCCAGCGGGTGGCCGGTCAGGTAGAAGCCGACGGCGGCCAGTTCCTCGTCCAGCAGATCGACCTGGCTCCAGGGCTCGGTCTTCTTCAGGCGAGGCCGGCCCGTGCCGCCGCCGAACAAGGCGCCCTGCCCCCCCGCCCGGTCCGCGGCGATGCTCTGGCCGTGGGCGATCAGCACGTCGGCCGAGGCGAAGATCTGGGCGCGGTTCTTGTCGAAACAGTCGAAGGCGCCGGCCCGAGCCAGGTTTTCGATCGCCCGCTTGTTGACCAGCTTGGGATCCACGCGCTCGACGAAGTCGAAGATGTCGCGGAACGGCCCACCCTCTTCGCGGATGGCGACAAGGTGTTTCATGGCCTCCAGGCCGACGTTGCGCACGGCGCCCAGAGCGTACAGCACTTCGCCGTTCTCGACCTCGAAGTCGGCGCCCGAACGGTTGACGTTGGGCGGGCGCACGACGATGTCGAAACGACGGGCGTCCTGGTGGAAGACCGCCAGCTTGTCGGTGTTAGACAAGTCGAGACTCATCGACGCGGCCAGGAACTCGACCGGCGTATTGGCCTTCAGCCAGGCCGTCTGGTAGGCGATCAGGGCGTAGGCGGCGGCGTGCGACTTGTTGAAGCCGTAGCCGGCGAACTTGGCCACCAGTTCGAAGATCGAGCCGGACTGCTCCTCGGGAACGTTCTTGTCCTTGGCGCCGGCGACGAAACGGATCTTCTGGAGATCCATTTCCTCCTTCTTCTTCTTGCCCATGGCCCGGCGCAGAAGGTCGGCTTCGCCAAGGCTGTAGCCAGCCAGGATCTGGGCGATCTGCATCACCTGTTCCTGGTAGACGATGACGCCGTAGGTCTCCTTGAGCACCACCTCCAGCGAGGGATGCAGGTTGTCGACGGGCTTGCGGCCGAACTTGCAGTCCACGAAGGTGTCGATGTTGTCCATCGGACCCGGACGGTACAGCGAGATCAGCGCGGTGATCTCCTCGATCGAGCCGCACCGCATCTTGCGCAGGGTGTCGCGCATACCCTGGCTTTCCAGCTGGAACACGCCGACCGTCTGCCCCGAGGCGAGAAGCTCGTAGGTCTTGGCGTCATCGAACGGCAGCTTGCCCAGGTCGATGATCTCGCCGCGCTTCTTCAGGTGCTTCACCGCCCGGTCCAGCACGGTCAGGGTCTTCAGGCCCAGGAAGTCGAACTTCACCAGGCCGGCGCTCTCGACCCACTTCATGTTGAACTGGGTGGCCGGCAGGTCCGAGCGCGGATCCTTGTAGAGCGGGGTCAGCTGGGTCAGCGGCCGATCGCCGATCACCACGCCGGCGGCGTGAGTGGAGGCGTTGCGGAACAGGCCCTCCAGCTGCAGGGCGACGTCCAGGCAGGCCTTGACGTTGCCGTCCTCGTCACGGGCCTGCTTCAGGCGCGGCTCGATGTCGATGGCCTGGGCCAGGGTGACCGGCGCGGCCGGGTTGTTGGGCACCATCTTGCAGAGCCGGTCGACCAGGCCCAGCGGCAGTTGCATCACCCGGCCGACATCGCGCAGCACGGCGCGGGCCTGCAGCGAGCCGAAGGTGATGATCTGGGCCACGCGGTCGCGGCCGTACTTCTCCTGCACGTAGGAGATCACCTCTTCGCGGCGCTCCTGGCAGAAGTCGATGTCGAAGTCGGGCATGGAAACCCGTTCGGGATTCAGGAACCGTTCGAACAGCAGGCCAAAGCGCAGCGGGTCGAGATCGGTGATGGTCAGCACCCAGGCGACCAGCGACCCGGCGCCCGAACCCCGTCCAGGCCCCACGGGAATGCCGTGCTCCTTGGCCCATTTGATGAAGTCCGACACGATCAGGAAGTAGCCGGGGAAGCCCATCTTGATGATGATGCCCAGCTCGAACTCGAGCCGGTCCCAATAGGCCTTCTCCTCGACCGCCAACTGATCCAGGGCGGCCAGGCGCATCTTCAGGCCTTCGCGGGCCTGGTGCTTCAGCTCCTCGGGCTCGCTGCGGCCGTCACCGGTGGGGAAGCTGGGCAGGATCGGGTCGCGCTTGTGCACCATGAAGGCGCAGCGGCGGGCGATGTCGAGGGTGTTGTCGCAGGCCTCGGGCAAGTCGGCGAACAGCTTGCGCATGTCCTCGGCCGGCTTGAACCAGTGCTCGGGCGTGACCCGCCGGCGCTCGTCCTGGCCGACGAAGGCGCCGTCGGAAATGCACAACAGCGCGTCGTGGGCGTCGTACATCGCCGGCTTGGCGTAATAGACGTCGTTGGTGGCGACCAGGGGCGCGTCGTGCTCGTAGGCCCATTGAACCAGACCCGGCTCGGCGGCCGCCTGACGCGGCAGGCCGTGGCGTTGCAGCTCGACATAGAACCGGTCGCCGAACACCCGATGCATCTCGGCCAGGGCGGCCTCGCCCTCGGCGGTCTTGCCGGCGGCCAGCAAGGCGTCAACCGGACCGTCCGTACCGCCCGACAGCAGGATCAGCCCCTCGGCGTGCTCGACCACCTTGGCCCAGGGCACCACGGGCTCGGACATCTCGCCGCTTTCCAGGTAGGCCAGCGACGACAGTTCCGAGAGGTTCAGATAGCCCCGCTCGTTCTGGACCAGCAGCGTGATGGTCGGCGTACGGGCCCAGCGCTCGGTCGGCCCCGCCCCCACGCCCGAGACAGCCAAGGCGCAGCCGATGATCGGCTGGACACCGTAGTCCTTGGAATAAACGGAGTATTCGAGCGCGCCGAACAGATTGTTCCGATCGACAAGTCCCGCCGCCGGCATGCCGGCGGCCACGGCCAGGCCCGGGATCTTGTCGGCCTTGATGGCGCCTTCCAGCAGCGAATAGGCCGAGCGCACGCGAAGGTGGACGAAACCCTGACCTTCACCGTTGCCCGACATCACCGCACCTCATCGCTACACGACTCAGGCCACCAACTGGGCGACCTGACACATCATCCAGACGAAGCTGACGACAGATACAAGCGCCAAAGACTCACGCGCGATACGGACCATGGAACTCTCCTGCGGTCGTTGCCTGTTTGTTCTATATTCCACTTTTGTTCCCCTCCGCAAGAGACCCTTGTTCGATTGCGAGCTTTTTTGTCGCAACGCCCGTGATCATCGGTCGCGGCCGATTTCCGGTGGATTTGGCGGACGGATCGGCTCAGATCCCGGCCATGCGCCTTGTCATCGATACCGATACCGCCGGGGACGACGTGTTTTCCCTGATGCTCGCCCTGCGCCGTCCCGGCGTGACCGTCGAGGCCGTCACCATCGCTCACGGCAATGTCGGCTTCGAGCAGCACGCCGAGAACGCGCTGGTCACCCTGGAGGCCTGCGAGCGCGGCGGCGAGATTCCGGTCTATCTGGGCGCCCAGCGGCCGTTTACCCGCGAACCGCTCGACGCGGTCTACGTGTTCGGCGCCGACGGCATGAGCGACGCCGGGTTTCCCAAGGCCGCCCAACGCCCCTCCCCCGGCCATGCCGCCGACGAGATCGTGCGGCGGGTGATGGCGGCGCCCGGCGAGATCACCCTGATCGCCCAGGCTGCCCTGACCAACATCGCCCTGGCCTATCTGCGCGAGCCGCGTATCGCCCAGGCCGTCAAGCATTTGTGGGTCATGGGTGGAACCGACAACGGCGTCGGCAACGTCACCCCGGCGGCCGAGTACAACCTCTATGTCGACCCGGAGGCGGCCAAGATCGTCGTCAACGCCGGTTTCCTGATGAGCATCGTCACCTGGACGGAGACCCTGCGCGACGGCCTCCTGAGCCTGGAACAGTTGGACGCGCTGGAGGCCATCGGCACGCCCCGCGCCAGGTTCTTCACCCAGGTCAACCGCACGTCCCTGGCGTTCGCCCAGGAGACCCAGCATCTGGCCGGCAGCCTGCACCCCGACGCCCTGACCTGCGCCGTGGCGCTGGACGAGCGCCTGATCCTGGAGTCTGAGATGGCCGTGGTCGACGTCGAGACGATGGGCGAACTGACGCGCGGCTACCTCAGCGTCTCGCACAACATCCTGCCGGACATCGAGGTCGCCGACCCCGCCCTGAAACGCCGAGCGCCGAACGCTCGGGTGATCAAGAAGATCGACCAGGCCGGCTTCTACGCGGCGATGCGCGACGCCCTGCTCTAGCCGGAGACCTAGAAGGTCTGCGGAACCAGGTGCCCGTCCTTCAGGGCGAAGACGCGGTCCATGTAGCGGGCCAGCTCCATGTTGTGGGTGGCGATCAGGGCGGCCACGCCGCGTTGCCGCGCCTGCCCGTACAGCGCCTCGAACACCGCCGCCGAATTGGTTGGGTCGAGGTTGCCGGTGGGCTCGTCGGCTAGCAGCAGCTTGGGGCTGTTGGCCAGGGCTCGGGCGATCGCCACCCGCTGCTGCTCGCCGCCCGACAGTTGGCCCGGCTGGTGGTCGAGCCGCTGGGCCAGGCCCAGCTGGGTGAGCATTTCGGTGGCGCTGATCCGGGCCTCGGCCTTGCTTCGGCCGGCGATCATCGCCGGCATGGCCACGTTGTCCATCGCGCTGAACTCGGGCAGCAGGTGGTGGAACTGATAGATGAAGCCCACTGTCGTCAGCCGCACCTGAGTGCGCTGGCGTTCCGACAGTTTGGAGCAGTCGCGACCGTCCAGAGCGATCAGGCCGGCGTCTGGCCGCTCCAGCAGGCCGGCGGCGTGCAGCAACGACGATTTGCCCGAGCCCGACGGCCCGATCAGCCCGACCACCTCGCCGGGATAGACATCCAGATCCACGCCGCGCAGCACGCTGAGCGACCCCGCCTCGGTGACATAGGTGCGTTCGACGCCGCGCAGGGCGAGAATGGGGCTCGTCGCCGGGCTATTCATAACGCAGGGCCTCAACGGGATCGATACGCGAGGCGCTGATGGCCGGCAGCAGTGTGGCGAGGATGCTCAGTGCAGTGGATATGCCGACGATGACGCCGACTTCGCTCCAGTCGATCTTGGCCGGGATGTGCGCCAGGAAGTAGATGTCGGCGCTGAACACCGCCGCGCCCGTGACCCATTCGACGAAGTTCTGGATGGCGGTGATGTTGGCGCAGAACAGCACGCCCAGCAGCAGGCCGGCCAGGGTGCCGGCCAGGCCGATCGACGCGCCGGCCATCATGAAGATCCGCAGGATCGCGCCCTGGCTGGCCCCGATGGTCCGCAGGATGGCGATGTCGCGGCCTTTGTTCTTCACCAGCATGACCAGGGCCGAGATGATGTTGAGGGTGGCGATGGCCACGACGATGAACAGGATCAGCCGCATCACCTTGCGTTCGATCTGCAGGGCGTTGAAATAGCTGGAATTCTTGTCCATCCAGTCCTGGACGAAGGCGCCCGGGCCGCTGGCCTGCTCGATGATCGGCTTGATCTCCTTGGCCTTGTCCGGGTCGGTGACCTTGATCTCGACATAGTCGATCGAGGTGTCGCGACCGAAGAACAGCTGGGCCTGGGGCAGCGCCATGTAGACGAAGCTTTCGTCGAACTGGCTCATGCCGACACTGAAGATGCCGCCGACCGTGTAGTCCTTCTCGCGCGTCGAGGTGCCGAACGCCGTGGCCGGGCCCGAAGGCGAGATCAGGGTGATGGCGTCGCCGGCCGAAAGGCCAAGGTTGCGCGCCATGCGATCGCCGATCAGCACGATGTCGCCGCCGTATTCGCCCTCGCCGAACCCCGCCATCGAGCCGCGCTTGATGTTGGACGAGATCATCTTCATGCCGCGCAGGTCGGCCGGGGTGACCCCGCGCACGATGGCGCCGGACACCTGGCTGGGGCCGATCACCATGGCCTGGGCCTCGACCATCGGCGCGGCCTGGGTCACGCCGCGCACGGCCTTGATGCGGCCGATGACGCCGTCCCGGTCGGGTCCGTTCAGCAATGGCCCCTGGGCATAGACGTGGCCGTTGAAGCCCAGCAGGCGGCCCAGAAGTTCGGCCCGGAAGCCGTTCATCACGCTCATCACGGTGATCAGGGCGAAGACCGCCAGCATCACCGCCGCGAACGAGATGATGGCGATCAGCGCCACGCCGCCGTTCTTGCGCTTGTTGCGCAGGTAGCGCCACGCGACCGTGCGCTCCCAGGTTCCGAACGGACCGGCGCCGAGAGCCATCAGGCGGCGGCCCCATCAGCCTTCGAGGCGGTGAGACCGGCCAGCACGTCGGCCAGCGGCGCGCTGTGGCGCTCGCCGGTCTTGCGGTTCTTGATCTCGACCACGCCCTCGGCAATGCCCTTGGGGCCGATGATCAGCTGCCAGGGCACGCCGATCAGGTCCATGGTCGCGAACTTGGCGCCGCCGCGGGCGTCGGTGTCGTCGTACAGCGGGTCACGGCCGGCGGCCTTGAGCGCCTGGTAGGCGGTCTCGCAGGCCTCGTCGCAGGCGGCGTCGCCCTGGCGCATGTTGATGATGCCGACGCCGAACGGGGCGACGGATTCCGGCCAGATGATGCCGCCCTCGTCGTGGCTGGCCTCGATGATCGCGCCCAGCAGGCGCGAAACGCCGACGCCGTAGCTGCCCATCTGCACCGGCACGTCCTTGCCGTCCGGTCCGGTGACCAGGGCCTTCATCGGCTCGGAATACTTGGTCCCGAACGAGAAGATGTGGCCGACCTCGATGCCGCGCGCCGACAGGCGGTCGCCCTCAGGGACCGCAGCGAAGGCGGCCTCATCGTGCATTTCCTCGGTGGCGGCGTAGAGCGCGGTGCGCTGGTCCACCAACGGCTGCAGGTCGCCGTACCAGTCGACGTCCGGGCCGGGCGCGGCCATCTCGACAAGGTCCTTGTGGCAAAAGACGGCGCTTTCGCCGGTGTCGGCCAGGACGATGAACTCGTGGCTCAGGTCGCCGCCGATCGGGCCGGTGTCGGCGCGCATTGGCACGGCCTTCAGGCCCATCCGCGAGAACAGGTTCAGATAGGCCACGAACATGCGGTTATAGGCCTTGCGCGCGCCCTCGGCGTCGAGGTCGAAACTGTAGGCGTCCTTCATCAGGAACTCACGGCCGCGCATCACGCCGAAGCGCGGGCGACGCTCGTCCCGGAACTTCCACTGTACGTGATAGAGGTTCTTGGGCAGGTCCTTGTAGCTCTTGATCGATCCGCGGAAGATCTCGGTGATCATTTCCTCGTTGGTGGGTCCGTACAGCAGCTCGCGCTCGTGGCGATCGACGATGCGCAGCATCTCGGGGCCGTAGGCGTCGTAGCGGCCCGACTCGCGCCACAGGTCGGCCAGTTGCAAGGTCGGCATCAGCAGCTCGATGGCGCCGGCCCGATCCATTTCCTCGCGGACGATCTGCTCGACCTTGTTGAGCACCTTCAGGCCCAGGGGCAACCAGGCGTAGATGCCCGCCGCCTCCTGGCGGATCATGCCCGCGCGCAGCATCAGCTGGTGCGAAACGATCTGGGCGTCGGAGGGAGCTTCTTTGAGAACGGGCAGGAAATAGCGCGACAGGCGCATGGAAAGGTCGTCTCCGGGGAATTCGAGGCGTTGAGATAGCCGCTTGGGCGTCAGCTTGGCAACGCGCGCGGCGAAAAGATGGCTGAGCCAATGCTGTGGACAAAGAAAAGAAGGCCGCGCGGTCGTCGCGCGGCCTTTCAAGTCATCGTCGGGGAAGACGCCACAGAGCAAGGTCGGAAAAGCCGGCCTCGTGACTCTGAGACTAGGCTCCGAACAATTGTTCGGGGCGCCCGATTGCGCCTGGCCTGACCACTTGGCGAAGTTCGCCCACGGATTGGGCGAATGCCGGCAATTATGACGTCGCCCGCCCAAGGCTTGGGCGCCTCATCTCGACCCGCGGCCTGCGGATCAATAGGTGGCGGGCAAGGTCGGCAGGTCGATCAGCCCGAAATGGATGACCAACAGCAGCACCGCCATGACCAGTGCGGACACCCAGGTCGTCGTGAAGAACTTGCGCTTCAGGTTCGGGTTTACAGGCGCGCCGGGGTCGGCGCCGGGCGGCGGCTCGATCCCCATCTCCCGGAAGGTGCGGTTGCCCAGCGGCAGCACGGCGAAAAGCGTGGTCCACCAAATGGTCAGGTAGACGGCAATGCAGGTGACGGGACCCATCAGTGGGCCTCCTTTGGCGTTTCCATGAGTTCGACAAGCATGCCGCCCATGTCCTTGGGGTGAACGAAGATAATCAGCGAACCGTGGGCGCCGATGCGCGGCTCGCCTAGGACGGTGGCGCCCTTGGCGACGAGCGCGTCGCGGGCCTCGTAAATGTTCTCCACCTCGAAACAGATGTGGTGCTGGCCGCCCTTGGGGTTCTTGGCCAGGAAGCCATGGATCGGCGACTTGTCGCCGTAAGGCTCGATCAGCTCGATCTGGCTGTTGGGCAGGTTGACGAAACAGACCCACACGCCCTGCTCGGGCATGGCCCACTTCTCGGTGTGCGAGGTCGCGCCCAGCAGGTCGCGGTACATCTTCACAGACTCGTCGATGGAGGGCGTGGCGACGCCGACGTGGTTGAGCTTGCCGATCATGAGCGTTCGTCCGTCCTGCAGGGCCCGGTTCTATTTTTCGAAGGTATAGACGACTTCATGGAGCCCGGGCGAGGCGTTTCCGAGGCCCCTGGCATCTCGTCAGAACGGCTGCGAGCCCTTGGGCAGGCCGCGCAGCCAATGAAAGCGCACCGGCATGACCTGGATCAGCAGCATGCCGGCGACAAAGCCGCCCAGGTGCGCCTGCCAGGCGATGCCCAGGGCGCCCGTCCCTGACGCCAGGCCATAGCCAGCGCCAAGGCCGACGACCAGCAGGTTGGACACGACCGCCGACATGACCTGACGACCGACTCCGCTTGAGAAAAGCGGCGCCAGCCGGATCTGTCCGGGCGCGGCCAGCCGGGCAACGGCCCCCCAGAGACCGAAGATGGCGCCTGACGCCCCGACGACCGGAACCTGGTCTGGGCCAAGCAAGAGAAACGCGCCCGCGCCCGCAAGGCCGCAGACGATGAAGAAGGCCAGGAACAGCAGTCCGCCGATCCAGTCGCGCCCCAGCCGCTGGGCGATCGCCGGTCCCAGAGCGATCAGCGCGCCGCTGTTCATGGTGATGTGCAGCCAGCCCAGAGGCTGTTGCCAGCTGGCGTGCATGAACATGTGGGTCAGGGGCGTCCACCACAGCCCCTGGAACACGCCGGGCTTCCAAAGCGATCCGTAGGTCAGGATCGCTTCGAAATAGCCCAGGCGCTGGCCCACGAACTGAGCGGCGCAGACCAACCACAGCACGCCCGTAACCACCAGGACCGGCCAGGCCTCGAACCAGAGCATGGACGGTCCCCTGCCCCACAGCGTTTCGCGCCGTGGGGGTTCTTGGGGATTAACGGGAACGGCCGTCCGCCCGTCGTTCATCGCGTGGCTAGATCCGCAGGACCGTGGTCTCGACCACGGGCTTGCGTTCCCAGATGCGGAAGGCGGCCTTCTTCACGGCCTTGGACAGGGCGCTCTCGATGGCTTCGTCGATCTCGCACTGGTCGTCCTTCAGGCGCTTGAAGGCGGTCTCGGCCTCCTCGGCCAGGTCGTCCAGGGCGTCGTCCAGCGGATAGTCGGCGTCGCCGGCCAGGCCCAGACCCCGGACCTGCGGACCCGAGACGATGCGGTTGCGACCGTCCAGCACGACCGACACGGCCAGCATGCCGTTGAACGCCGCGTGACGCCGCTCGCGCAGGGCCTCGCCGTTCTCGGGCGTAACCACGCCGCCGTCGACATACAGTCGGCCCGAGGGGACCTCGTCGATGATCCTGGGGTGACCAGGGGCCAGCAGCACCATGTCGCCGTTGCGCGGGCTGACCGCGTGCGGCACCTGCAGGTCCTTGGCGAAGGCGGCGTGCTCGATCAGGTGGCGGCGCTCGCCGTGGGTCGGCACGGCGATGGTCGGCCGGGCCCACTGGTACATCTGCTTCAGCTCGTCGCGGCAAGGATGGCCGCTGACGTGGATGCCGGGGGTGTCGCGCTCGGTGTGCAGGCGCACGCCGCGGTCGGCCAGCTTGTTCTGCAGGTTGCGGATCGGGATCTCGTTGCCCGGGATCACCCGCGAACTGAAGATCACGTGGTCGCCCTGCGACAGCTTGACGTGGGGGTGGGTGCCTTCGGCGATCCGGGCCAGGGCCGCGCGGGCCTCGCCCTGGCTGCCCGTGCACAGGAACAGCACCTCGTTCTCGGGCAGATACTTGGCCTGGTCGTCGGTGATGAAGGGCTCCAGGCCCTCCAGGAGGCCGACATGGCGAGCGGCGGCCGACATGCGGTGCATCGAGCGCCCGGCCAGGCAAACCTTGCGGCCGGCGGCCTGGGCGGCGCGGATCACGGTGTCCATGCGCGCCACGTTCGAGGCGAAGCAGGCCACGGCGATCTTGCCGGTCAGGCCGGCGATCAACTTGTTCATCGCCACGCGAACGCCGGCTTCCGAGCCCGCCACGCCGTCGACGAAGACGTTGGTGCTGTCGCAGACCATGGCCAGAACGCCCTCGTCGCCAAGGCGCTGGATGGCCTCGATGTCGGTGGGGCCGCCCAGTTGGGGATCGGGGTCGATCTTCCAGTCGCCGGTGTGCAGGATCGTGCCCAGCGGCGTCTTGATCGCCACGCCGTTGGGCTCGGGGATCGAGTGCGTCAGGGTGATCATTTCCAGGTGGAACGGACCCAGGTCGAAGCTGCCGCCCAGCGGGATCTCGGTGATCGGCACCTCGCCCAACAGACCGGCGTCGCGCAGCTTCTCGCGCAGCAGGAAGGCGGTGAACGGCGTGGCGTAGACCGGCGCCTTGAGGCGCGGCCACAGCCAGTGCACGGCGCCCAGGTGGTCCTCATGGGCATGGGTCAGGACGATCGCGATGATGTCCTTGGCGTGGGCCTCGATGAATTCGGGGTCGGGCAGGATGATCTCGACGCCGGGCGTCGTCTGGTCGCCGAAGGTCACGCCCAGGTCGACGACGATCCACTTGCGGGCGTTCGCGGGACCATAGCCGTACAGATTGAAGTTCATGCCGATCTCGTTCGACCCGCCGAGCGGCAGGAAGACGAGTTCGTCCTTGGGGGAAGGCTTGTCGGTATATTTGGTCATTGAGTCTCTAGATGGGTGTTACGGCGATGAATTTCGAGGAGACCACGGATGGTCAGATCTGAATCGAAGTGATCGATGCTGTCGGTGGCGCCCTCGAACAGCGAGGCGACGCCGCCGGTGGCGATCACGGTCATGGGTTCGGCCCGTTCGGCCTTGATCCGGGCCACCAGGCCCTCGATCAGCGAGATATAGCCCCAGAATACGCCTGATTGCATGGCGCTGACAGTGTCCGTACCGACAATCCGGTTCTTGGCGGGGCGCTGGATGGCGATGCGCGGCAGCTTGGCGGCCGCCTCGTGCAACGCCTGCATGGAGAGATTGATCCCGGGCGCGATGATGCCGCCCTCGAACGCGCCGTCTGCGGCGACGATGTCGAAGGTGGTCGCCGTGCCGCTGTCGATGACGATCAGCGGGCCGGGATAGACCATGTGCGCGCCCACGGCGTTGACCAGACGGTCGGCCCCGGCCTCGGACGGCTTGTCGATGCGCACGTCGACGCCCAGCTTGGCGTTCTCGCCGATCACCAGCGGCTCGACGTTGAAATAGCGGCGCGACAGGTTGCGCAGGTTGAAGATCGACTGCGGCACGACGCTGGAGATGATGCAGGCGTCGATGGCCCGGAAGCCCAGACCCTGCATCGACAGCAGCTGCGATAGCCAGACGACGTATTCGTCGGCCGTGCGCGTGCTCTCGGTGGCGGCCCGCCACTGGGCGATCCACTCGGCGCCATCATGGATGGCGAACATGGTGTTGGTGTTGCCCTGTTCGATGGCCAGCAGCATCAGGAGGCCCCTCCGAAAAAGACGTCGCCGGCGGTAATCCGTCGCAATTGGCCGTCGGCCAGACGAAGACGCAGCGCGCCGTCGCCGTCCAGTCCTTCCGCGATCCCCTCGAGCGTTTCGGTCCCCAGGCGGGCCACGCAGGCCTCGCCCAGGCCGTGGGCGCGAGCGGTCCAGGCGTCGGCGATGGCAGGGAAGCCCAGACGCAGCCAGACGTCCTGCCAGCGCGCGAAGGCGGCGGCCAGGATCTCGATCGCCTCGATGGGCGACGGCGGCGGCGCGTCCCGATAGGTGGTCAGGGCGGTGGCGGGGCGTTCGCTGTCGATCGGCTTGCGGGCCAGGTTCACGCCCACGCCGACCGCGATCCACAGGCCGCCGGTGGGCCGGGTTCCCGACTCCACCAGAATGCCGCTGACCTTCAACCCGCCCAGCAGCGGATCATTGGGCCATTTGAGGCTGACCAGGCTGGCGGGCACATAGGCGGCCAGCAGATCGGCGACGGCCAGGGCCGCCACGAACGACACCTGGGCGGCTTCGCCGGGCGGCTTGTCGGTGGAAAACAGCAGGGTGGCGGCCAGGTTGCCCTCGCCGGTTTCCCAGGCGCGGCCACGCCGGCCTCGGCCAGCCGTCTGGCGCAGGCCCAGAATCCAGACCGGGCCCGCCTCCCCCGCTTCCGCGCGGCGGCGAGCCTCGGCGTTGGTCGAGTCTATCTCGTCCAGAACGACGACGGGCGCGGGCGAAAGAGCGCCCGTCACGTCACGCGTGGCCAAAAGCCGCCGCGGCGGCCCTGGCGGCGGGGTCCAGCCAGATCAGCGCGACCAGCACGATCGGGAACGAGAACAGCGCCGCGGCGAAGCCGACCGCCCGGGCGATCGATTGCGGCTTGTCCACCGGGCCGGCGGGCGCGTCGAACCACATCGTCTTGATCAGGCGCAGATAGTAGAAGGCCGCGACCACGCTACCGACTAGGCCCAGCACCGCCGCCCATTGCAACGGCACGTCGCCCGAGCCCATGGCCGCGCCGAAGACGTAGAACTTGGCCCAGAACCCCGAGAACGGCGGCAGGCCCAGGGCCGACAGCGAGAACGCCGTCATGGCCAGGGCGATGCCCGGCCGCTCCTTCACCAGGCCGGCCATGTCCTCGATGGTCTCCATCGGCTTGCCGTCGCGCGACAAGGCCTGAAGGCAGGCGAAGAAGCCAGTGACGTCGACCATGTACAGGGTCATGAACAGCAGCATCGAGTGCATGCCGGTCTCGCCGCCGGTCGCCACGCCCAGCAGGGCGTAGCCGACATTGGCGATCGAACTGTAGGCCCACAGGCGCTTGAGGTTGTTCTGGGCCAGGCCCGCGAAGGCGCCGACGAAGACCGAGGCCAGGGCGGTGATGATCAGGATCTGGCGCCATTGGGCCACCGCGTCCGGGAAGGCGTCGCCCAGCACGCGGGCGAACATCATCATCGCGGCCAGCTTGGGCGCGGCGGCGAAGAAGCCGACGACCGGGGTCGGGGCGCCTTCATAGACGTCCGGCGTCCACATGTGGAACGGCGCGGCCGAGACCTTGAACGCCAGGCCGCAGAGCAGGAACACCAGCCCGAACAGCAGGCCCGTGCCGTGCCCGCCATGGGCTACGGCGGCGATGTCCTCGAAGCGGGTCGAGCCGGCGAAGCCGTAGATCAGCGAAGCGCCGTACAGCAGCAGGCCCGACGACAGCGCGCCCAGCACGAAATACTTCAGGCCCGCTTCCGACGACTTGGCGTCGTCGCGGCGGAAGGCGGCCAGGACGTACAGCGCCAGGGATTGCAATTCGACGCCGATATAGAGGCTGATCAGGTCGCCGGCCGAGGCGGTGACGCCCATGCCCAGGGCGGACAGGATCACCAGTACGCCGAACTCGAACTTCTGGTCGCCGCGAACGGCCAGCCAGCGGTCGCCCAGCACGACGGCCACGGCGCTGAAGCCGTAGATCGCCACCTTGGCGTAGGTGGCGGCGGCGTCGGCGGAATAGACGCCGTTGAAGGCGTGGCCGTGCGGTCCGACCACGGCGGCCACGGCCGCGCCCAGCAGGGCCAGCACGGCCGCGCCGGTGAACAGCGGCGTGACCTTGCCCTGGAAGGCGCCCCAGACCAGCAACACCAGGGCCGAGGCCCCGAGGATCACTTCGGGAAGAACGAGGGAGAAGTTGGCGGCGAACGTCATGGGGTCCCTCACCCGCCCACGGCGGCGCGCCAGGCGCCGACGAGCCCGTCGACGGACGACGCGGTCAGGTTGAAGATGAGATTGGGGTAAACACCGAGCACCAGGGTCGCGATGATCAGCGGGGCGAAGATCAGGATCTCGCGCTTGTCGAGGTCGGTGATGGTCTTGAGCTCCGGGTTGACGATCTCGCCGAACATCACGCGCCGATAAAGGTTCAGCGCGTAGACCGCCGACAGGATCACCCCCGTGGTGGCCACCAGCGCCGTCCAGGTCGAGGCCTGGTAGACGCCGGTCATGGTCAGGATTTCACCGACGAAGCCCGAGGTGCCCGGCAGGCCGACATTGCCCATCGTGAACAGCATGAACACCGCCGCGTACCAGGGCATGCGGTTGGTCAGGCCGCCATAGAAGGCGATCTCGCGAGTGTGCATGCGGTCATAGACCACGCCGACGCAGAGGAAGAGCGCGCCCGAGATCACCCCGTGGCTCAGCATCTGGAACAGCGCGCCCTGCTCGCCTTCGACATTGCCCGAGAAGATGCCCATGGTCACGAAGCCCATGTGCGCGACCGACGAATAGGCGATCAGCTTCTTGATGTCGGTCTGACGGAAGGCGATCAGCGAGGTGTAGACGATGGCGATGGCCGACATCGCGAACACCAGCGGCTGGAACATCTCCGAGGCGTTGGGGAACATCGGCAGGCTGAAGCGCATGAAGCCGTAGCCTCCCAGCTTCAACAGGATGCCCGCCAGGATCACCGAACCGGCCGTCGGCGCCTCGACGTGGGCGTCGGGCAACCAGGTGTGGACCGGCCACATCGGCATCTTGACCGCGAAGCTGGCGAAGAAGGCCAGCCATAGCCAGGTCTGCAGCCACGGAGCGAACTTGTAGGTCATCAGCTCGGGGATCGACGAGGTGCCCGAGATGGCGATCATCGACAGGATCGCCGCCAGCATCAGCACCGAACCCAGCAGCGTGTAGAGGAAGAACTTGTAGGCCGCGTACACCCGGCGCTTGCCGCCCCAGATGCCGATGATCAGGAACATCGGCACCAGGCTGGCTTCGAAGAACAGGTAGAACAGGATCAGGTCCAGGGCGCAGAACACGCCCACGACCAGCACTTCCAGCAGCAGGAAGGCGATCATGTATTCGACGATGCGCTTCTCGATCGACGTCCAGCTGGCCAGGATGCAGATCGGCAGCAGGAAGGTCGTCAGCAGCACGAACAGCACAGAGATGCCGTCGACGCCCATGCGGTAATGCAGGCCCGCGAACCAGTTGAGGTCTTCCACGAACTGGAAGCCCGGGTTCTTCGGATCGAACTGGGCGACCAGAACGACCGACAGGGCGAAGGTGACCAGGGTGGTCGCCAGGGCGATCCACTTGGCCAGGTTGTCCGTCTTGGCGTTGTCGCCCTGCGCGGCGCGAACCGCCAGCAGCAGGACCACGCCGACGAGCGGGGCGAAGGTTGTGAGGCTGAGAAGGCCGGTCATCGATCTTCCCTAGTGGAAGCGGAACAGGGCGTAGGCCAGCAACCCGGCGACACCGAGCAGCATGACGAACGCGTAGTGGTAGAGGTAGCCGGACTGCAGCTTGCCGGTCCGACGGCCGATGTCGTAGCTGACGGCGCTCACGCCGTCAGGTCCGAAGCCGTCGATCAGCTTCTGGTCGCCGCCCTTCCAGAACAGATCGCCGAGGAACTTGGCCAGGCGCACGAAGGTGGCTTGGTACAGCTCATCGAAGAACCACTTGTTGTAGAAGAACACGTACAGCGGGCCATTGCGGGCCGCCAGCGCGGCGCCCAGCCGCTCGTTGCCCTTGATCAGATAGATCCAGACGGCGATCAGCAGGCCCAGGATCGAGGCGACCAGCGGGCTCCATTTCACCCACTCGGCCACTTCATGGGCCTCGTGCAGCACGTGGTTGGTGGGGGCGTTGTAGATCGCGCCGCGCCAGAACTCTTCCTGATGGTGACCCACGAAGAAGTCGACGAAGAAGAAGCCGGCGAAGATCGCGCCCAGCGCCAGCACGACCAGGGGGAACAGCATCACCAACGGGCTCTCGTGCGGCTTGTGATCATGGCCGTGGCCATGGTCGTCGTGCGCGTGAGCGTTGTCGTCGGGCAGCGGTTCGTCGTGGGTCTCGGCGTGGGCGTGGTCGTCATGACCATGGGCGGCGTGCGCGTCATGAGCATGATGATCGTCGTGACCCCAGCGGGCCTTGCCGTTGAAGGTGAAGAACGCCAGGCGCCAGGAGTAGAACGAGGTCAGGCCGGCCACCAGCACGCCGATCACCCAGGCGAACATCGCGATGCCGTTCTCACCGCCGGCGGCGTAGGCCGCCTCGATGATGGTGTCCTTCGAGTAGAAGCCCGCGAAGCCCAGGTGCAGCGGCGGGAAGCCGAGACCCGTGATGGCGATCGTGCCGATGGTCATGGCGATGAAGGTCACCGGCAGCAGCTTGGCCAGGGCGCCGTAGCGGCGCATGTCCTGCTCGTGGTGCATGCCGTGGATCACCGAACCGGCGCCCAGGAACAGCAGCGCCTTGAAGAAGGCGTGAGTGAACAGGTGGAACATCGCCGCCTGGTAGGCGCCGACGCCGGCCGCGAAGAACATGTAGCCCAGCTGTGAACAGGTCGAATAGGCGATGACCCGCTTGATGTCGTTCTGGGTCAGGCCGACCGTGGCCGCGAACAGGGCCGTGATCGCGCCGATCACCGTGACAATGTTCTTGGCGACGGGCGCGTATTCGAACATCGGCGACAGCAGGCACAGCATGTAGACGCCGGCGGTGACCATGGTCGCCGCGTGGATCAGGGCCGAGACCGGGGTCGGGCCTTCCATGGCGTCCGGCAGCCAGGTGTGCAGGAAGAACTGGGCCGACTTGCCCATGGCGCCGATGAACAGCAGGAAGCAGGCGATGTCGACCAGCGGGAAGGTATGGCCGGCGAACTCCCAGGTGCGCGCGGCGCCCGCGGCGATCTGCGGGAAGATCTCGGCGAACTGAACCGAACCGAACGCCCAGTAGGTGGTCATGATGCCCAGGGCGAAACCGAAGTCGCCCACGCGGTTCACGACGAAGGCCTTGATGGCCGCGGCGCTGGCCGTCGGCTTCTTGAACCAGAAGCCGATCAACAGGTACGAGGCCAGGCCCACCCCTTCCCAGCCGAAGAACAGCTGCATGAAGTCGGCGGCGGTGACCAGCGCCAGCATGGCGAAGGTGAACAGCGACAGGTAGGCGAAGAACCGGGGCTTGTCCGGATCCTCGGCCATGTAGCCCCAGGAATAGATGTGCACGAGGGCCGAGACGGTCGTCACCACGATCAGCATCACGCAGGACAGGGCGTCGATGCGGATGGACCAGTTGGAGACGAAGTCGCCCACATGGATGAAGGGCAGCAGGTTGACCGTGAAGGCCTCCATATGGCCCCAGGTCCACTGGCTGAACGTGTACCAGGACAGGGCGCAGGCCAGGACCAAGGCGCCCGTGGTGATCGCCTGCGACGCGACGTTGCCGATGCGACGGCCCAACAGGCCCGCGATGATCGCGGCGACCAGCGGTGCGAAGACGAGGATGGTGACGAGAGTCTGCACTGCGATCAGCCCTTCATCACGCTGGCGTCGTCGACGGCGATGTCGCCGCGGTTACGGAAGAACGTCACCAGGATGGCCAGGCCCACGGCCGCTTCGGCCGCGGCGACGGTCAGCACGAACATGGCGAAGATCTGCCCCGTCACGTCATGCAGATAGACCGAGAAGGCCACCAGGTTGATGTTCACCGCCAGCAGGATCAGCTCGATCGACATCAGGATGACGATGATGTTCTTGCGGTTCACGAAGATGCCGAAGACGCCGATCGTGAACAGGATGGCGGCGACGACGAGATAATGAGACAGGCCGATCATTCGCTGATCCCCTCGCCCGGCTTGATCTGCACGATTTCCATCCCGGTCTTGGGCGTACGGGCGATCTGCTTGCCGATGTCCTGGCGCTTGACGCCCGGCTTGTGGCGCAGGGTCAGGACGATGGCGCCGATCATGGCCACCAGCAGCACCAGGCCCGCCAGTTGGAAGAAGAAGACGTAGTCGGTGTACAGCACCCGGCCGATCGCCTCGGTGTTCGGTACGCCGCCCGGCGAAGCGTTCGGCAAGGCGTTCTTGCCAGCCGCGCCGCCGGTCACAACGGAGGCGGCGACCATGATCATCTCGATCGTCAGTACGCCGCCGACCAGACCGCCGATCGGGAGGTACTGAGCGAAGCCCTGTCGCAGCTCGGCGAAGTCCACGTCGAGCATCATCACGACGAAGAGGAACAGCACCGCGACCGCGCCCACATAGACCACGATCAGCAGCATCGCCAGGAACTCCGCGCCCAGCAGGACGAAAAGGCCCGCGGCCGAGAAGAAGGCGGTGATCAGGAAGAGCACCGAGTGCACGGGATTGCGCGCCGAGACGACGAGAAGACCCGCCACCACGGTCGCTACCGCGAGCAAATAGAAAGCTATCGCCTGCAAGGCAGGTGCTCCCTCAGAAAACCATAAAACACGACGTGCCGGACGGCCCGCCGCTAACCCCTAGGAATCGCGCCCCGTCCTTTAACGGTAGGGCGCGTCCAACTCCAGATTCTTCGCGATCAGCCGTTCCCAACGGTCGCCGTTGTCGAGCAGCTTTTCCTTGTCGTAGTACAGCTCTTCGCGCGTCTCGACGGCGAACTCGATGTTCGGCCCCTCGACGATGGCGTCCACCGGGCAGGCCTCCTGGCACAGGCCGCAGTAGATGCACTTGACCATGTCGATGTCGTAGCGGGTCGTGCGGCGGCTGCCGTCGTCACGCGGCTCGGCCTCGATGGTGATGGCCTGGGCCGGGCAGATGGCTTCGCACAGCTTGCAGGCGATGCAGCGCTCTTCGCCCGACGGATAGCGACGCAGGGCGTGCTCGCCGCGGAACCGGGGCGACTGCGGGCCGCGCTCGTTCGGATAGATCACGGTCTTCTTGGGCGCGAGCATGTACTTGATGCCCAGGCCGAAGGCGCCCGCGAAGTCGAGCAGCGCCACGCCTTTGATCGCCTGTGTGATGCGCTGGAACACCAGAGCTCTCCTAACACTTCTCTTTTGGGAGGGGACGCACGTCCCTGCCCGCTTCGATCTGTTCCCGGCGAATGGACTGCCGGATGACGCATTCCTTGGTCTTGGCGTCAGCCTTGCGGCGCGCCTCGACCTGTTCCTCCATGGAAGCGGTCCGCGGCGGCCGGATGCCGCGCGGATGCTCCCAAGCGGCGCAGCCGGACAGAGCGATCATCGCGATCATCCCGGCCCAACGCGCCTCATGCGTCATTTTCCGCCCCTCGGAATGACGCAGGTGTAGTTCGAAAGCTGGGTGGGGTCGCCCCCGTCCTGCTTGGCTTCGATCTTGCCGCCGTCGGCGGTGCATTTCTCGCTGTCGCGGCGCAACTGGTCGTAACCGGCCGTGCCCCGCCCGAGCGAATAGGACGTCTTGGACGGCGCGGCGCCATCGGTCGCGCAACCGGCCAAGGCCAGCGTCACGGCCAAGGCGGCCAGGCATGTCCTGCCGCCGATCACCCCTGGATCCCGAAGACGCGCCAGGCCGAGACCAGCATCACCAGCACCAGCGACATCGGCAGGAACACCTTCCAGCCCAGGCGCATCAGTTGGTCGTAGCGGTAGCGGGGCACGATGGCCTTGGCCATGGCGATCATGAAGAACGCCACGACGATCTTGAAGTAGAACACCAGGGCCAGCAGGAAGTTGACCAGGAACGGCGGCCAGCCGGCCGTGAAACCGATGGGGAACCCGGGGTTCCAGCCGCCGAAGAACAGAACGCTGATCATCGCGCACATCAGGACGATGTTCGAATATTCGGCGACCATGAACAGCAGATAGGGGGTCGAGCTGTACTCGACCTGGTAGCCGGCCACCAGTTCGGACTCGGCTTCGGGAAGGTCGAACGGAGGGCGGTTGGTCTCGGCCAGGGCCGAGATGAAGAACATGCCCATGGCGATGACCATGACCGGCAGCAGGATCAGGTTGTGCAGGCCGCCGCCGAATACGTTCCAGTTCCAGATCCAGCCCGCCTGCTGCTCGACGATCGAGCTGAGGTTCATGGTGCCGGCCAGCAGGATCACGGTGATGATGATCAGGCCGATCGACACTTCGTACGACACCATCTGGGCCGCCGAACGCAGCGCGCCCAGGAACGGATACTTCGAGTTCGAAGCCCAGCCGCCCATGATGATGCCGTAGACGCCCAACGAGCTCATCGCCAGCAGGTACAGGATGCCGACATTGAGGTTGGAGACCACCCAGCCCGGCGCGAAGGGCACCACGGCCCAACCCACGAAGGCCAGGACCAGGCTCAGCAGCGGGGCCAGCAGGAAGATCACCTTGTCGGCGCCGGCCGGGATGATGATTTCCTTCAGCACGAACTTGAAGAAGTCGGCGAAGGACTGCAGCAGGCCGAACGGGCCCACCACGTTGGGGCCCTTGCGCATCTGCACGCCGGCCCAGATCTTGCGGTCGGCCAGCAGCAGGAAGGCCAGGCTCAGCAGCACCCAGATCACGACCAGCAGGATCCCGCCGGTGGTCAGCAGGGTCCAGGTCACGGCGGGGTTGGAGAAGAATTCGCTCACCGGCCTACTCCGCCGCGATCTTGGCGGCGCTGGAGACCGTGGCCGCGCATTCGGCCATGGTCACGCTGGCGCGCGCGATGGGATTGGTCAGGTGGAAGGCCTTGATCGGGCTCTCGAAGGGCGCCTCCGAAAGCTCGCCGGCGCCGCCCAGGCCCGACAGGTCGAACGCCGTGGCGATCGAGCCCGGGGCGAAGTCGATCTGGCCGAAGGTCGGGTGGTCGGCGAACAGCTTGGCGCGCAGCTGGTCCAGGCTGTCATAGGGCAGCTTGGCGCCCAGGTGCTCGGACAGGGCCCGAAGGATCGACCAGTCTTCCTTCGCGTCGCCCTTGGGGAACACCGCCCGCTCGCCCATCTGGACGCGGCCTTCGGTGTTCACATAGAGGCCGTTCTTCTCGGTATAGGCCGCGCCCGGCAGGATAACGTCGGCCTTGTGGGCGCCGGCGTCGCCGTGGGTGCCCAGATAGATCTTGAAGGCGTCCGAAGCGGCGGTCTCGCATTCGTCGGCGCCCAGCAGGAACAGCACGTCCAGCGCGCCCGGCTTCAGCATCTGGCCGGCGGTGAGACCGCCCTCGCCCGGCGTGAAGCCCAGATCCAGGCCGGCGACCCGGGCGGCGGCGGTGTGCAGCACGTTCCAGCCGTTCCAGCCGTCACGCACGACGTTCAAGCTCTTGGCCACGGCGGCGGCGGCCTTCAGCACGGCGGCGCCGTCGGCCCGCGACAGCGCGCCCTGGCCGATGATGATGGCCGGACGCTGGGCGTTCTTCAGGGCGTCGATGAAGTCACCCTTGGCCTTGGCCAAGCCTGACAGGGTCTTGGTCCCGGCGCCGAGGTAATCGTAGTCGAAGGTCAGGTCAGCCTGTTCGCCGATCACGCCGAAACGGGTCTTGCCGGCGATCCACTGCTTGCGGAACCGGGTGTTCAGGACCGGGGCCTCGAGGCGCGGATTGGCGCCGATGAACAGCACCACGTCGGCGTTCTCGATGCCGGCGATCGTCGAGTTGAACAGCCAGCTCTCGCGCGGACCGGCGCCCAGGGCCGAACCATCCTGGCGGGCGTCGAGGTTCTTGACGCCCAGGGCGGTGAAGAGGTCCTTGGTCGCCTTCAAGCTCTCGGCGTCCTGCAGGTCGCCGGCGATGACGCCGATACGCTCCGGCGCGGTGGCCTTGATCTTCTCGGCCACGGCGGCGAAGGCTTGGCCCCAGGTCGCGGGCTGCAGACGGCCGCCGACGCGAACGTAGGGGCGGTCCAGACGCTGGCGCTGCAGACCATCAACGGCGTAGCGGGTCTTGTCGGAGATCCACTCCTCGTTGACGTCCTCGTTGACGCGCGGCAGCACGCGCAGCACCGCGGCGCCGCGGGCGTCGACGCGAATGGCCGAGCCCAGGGCGTCCATGACGTCGACGCTCTCGGTCTTCTTCAGCTCCCAAGGCCGCGCCTCGAAGGCGTAGGGCTTGGAGGTCAGGGCGCCGACCGGGCACAGGTCGATGACGTTTGCGCTGAGCTCCGACGTCACCGCCGCGCCCAGATAGGTCGTGATTTCAACGTCTTCGCCACGCGAGATCAGGCCGATCTCGGGCGAGCCGGCGACTTCGGTGATGAAGCGGACGCAGCGCGTGCACTGGATGCAGCGGGTCATCACGGTCTTGATGAGCGGGCCCATGGCCTTTTCTTCGACCGCGCGCTTGTTCTCTTCGTAACGGCTGTCGTCGCGGCCATAGCCCATGGCCTGGTCCTGCAGATCGCACTCGCCGCCCTGGTCGCAGATCGGGCAATCCAGCGGGTGGTTGATGAGCAGGAACTCCATCACCCCTTCGCGGGCCTTCTTGACCATCGGGGTCTTGGTGAAGATCTCTTGGCCCTCGGCGGCCGGCAGGGCGCACGAGGCTTGCGGCTTCGGCGGGCCGGGTTTCACCTCGACCAGGCACATGCGGCAGTTGCCGGCGATGCTCAGGCGCTCGTGATAGCAGAAGCGCGGGATCTCTTCCCCGGCCAGTTCCGCCACCTGCAGAACCGTCATGCCGGGTTCGAACTCGACCTCGACGCCGTTGACCTTGGCGATAGCCATAATCGTTACTCCGCCGCGATCAGCTTGGCGCCCTGCACGTGCAGGCGACCGCTACGATAGGATGCGATCCGGTCCTCCACCTCATGGCGGAAGTGACGGAACAGGCCCTGGATCGGCCAGGCGGCCGCGTCGCCCAGGGCGCAGATGGTGTGACCCTCGACCTGGGTCGTGACGTCCAGCAGGGTGTCGATCTCTTTCGGATCGGCCTCGCCGGTGGCCATGCGCTCCATGACCCGCCACATCCAGCCGGTGCCTTCGCGGCATGGCGTGCACTGGCCGCAGCTCTCGTGCTTGTAGAAGTAGCTCAGGCGGGCGATGGCGCGGACCAGATCGGTGTCCTTGTCCATGACGATGACCGCCGCGGTGCCCAGGCCCGAGCGCAGGTTGCGCAGGGCGTCGAAGTCCATCGGCAGGTCTTCGCACTGCTCGGCGGGGATCATCGGCACGGACGAGCCGCCCGGGATCACGGCCTTCAGGTTGCCCCAGCCGCCGCGGATGCCGCCGCAGTGGTCTTCCATCAGCTGACGGAAGGGGATGCTCATGGCTTCTTCGACGTTGCAGGGCAGGTTCACGTGCCCCGAAACGCAGAACAGCTTGGTGCCGGCGTTGTTCGGACGGCCGAAGCCGGCGAACCACGACGCGCCGCGACGCAGGATCGTGCCGGCGACGGCGATGCTCTCGACGTTGTTGACCGTGGTCGGCATGCCGTAGAGGCCGGCGCCCGCCGGGAACGGCGGCTTCAGGCGCGGCTGCCCCTTCTTGCCTTCCAGGCTTTCCAGCAAGGCCGTCTCTTCGCCGCAGATATAGGCGCCGGCGCCATGGTGGACGTAGAGGTCGAAGTCCCAGCCGTGGACGTTGTTCTTGCCGATCAGCTTGGCCTCGTAGGCCTGCTTGATGGCGGCTTCCAGCACTTCGCGTTCGCGGACGTATTCGCCGCGAATATAGATGTAGCAAGCGTTGGCCAGCATGGCGCGCGAGGCGATCAGGCAGCCTTCGATCAGGAGATGCGGATCATGCCGCATGATCTCCCGGTCCTTGCAGGTGCCCGGCTCGGACTCGTCGGCGTTGACGACCAGGTAGTGCGGACGGCCGTCCTTCACTTCCTTGGGCATGAACGACCACTTCAGGCCGGTGCCGAAGCCCGCCCCGCCCCGGCCGCGCAGGCCGGAGTTCTTCATGTTGTCGATGATCCAGTCGCGACCCGCGTCCAGGATGTCCTTGGTGCCATTCCAGCAGCCGCGCTTCTTCGCACCTTCCAAGCCCCAATCATGGAGACCGTAGAGGTTGGTGAAGATGCGGTCCTTGTCTTCGAGGATACCGACCATGACTCAGCTTTGCGGATCGAATGGATGGGCGCGCACATAGCGCGTCCGACGAATGATGACATAGGCGAAAAGCGACCAAGCTGCGCCTATCACCAGGAAAGCGACAGGAACGACCCAGGCCGGTGCTTCCGGGCTCATCCGGCCCCAGATCAGGAGCAGCGCCCCGATCAGGGAGCCGACCAGGCCGGCGATGCGCTCGTTGCGGTAAAGACCACGGATGGTCCTCACATAGGCCACGCGCCTTTCTAGTTCAGGGGGGGCCAGGAGTTGGGGATTATCGGTCACGACGCCTTGCCCCCCTCGTCTCGCTTGGCGGCCTTCATCCAGCCCAGGATGAACCAGATCTGCGCGCCCAGGCCGACGGCGATGGCGGCGATGAACACCGGCCCCAGCCATCCGACGTCGGCGGCGACGTAGCCGACAACCGCCGCGCCGGCCAGCACGAAGCAGACCACGTCGATGGCGAGCATCGTGGTCAGGCGCTTCTTCTGGATGGCGTCGGCATGTTGCATCAGGCGGCGGGCTCCGCCTTTGGAGCCTTCTTGGGCTTCTCGGGCAGGTTCGGGATCTTGATCTTCTTGGCCAGCGAACCGTCGTAGAGCTTCGCGTCGATCAGGGTGTGGATCGCGCCCTTCGGCTCCGACGCGCCGCGGCCGTCATAGCTGCCCGGCTGGGGCGACTTGCCGGCGGCGAAGTCGTCGAGGATCTGGGCCAGGCTCTCCGGCGTCAGGTCTTCGTAATAGTAGTCGTTGATGGCGGCCATCGGCGCGTTGCAGCAGGCGCCCAGGCACTCGACCTCTTCCCAGCTGAACTTACCGTCGGCCGACACCGAATGGGCCTCGCCGATCTTGGCCTTCAGCACGGCCTTCAGGTCCAGCGCGCCGCGCAGCTGGCACGGCGTGGTGCCGCACAGCTGGACGAAGGCGACCTTGCCGACCGGCTGCAGCTGGAACATCACGTAGAAGGTGGCGACCTCCAGGACGCGGATGACCGGCATCGCCAGTTGCCTGGCGATCTCCTGGATCGCCGGTTCGGAGATCCAGCCTTCCTGCTTCTGGGCCAGCCACAGCATAGGGATCACCGCCGACTGCTTGCGTTCGGCGGGATACTTGGCTTTCCACCAGTCGGCCTTGGCCTGGCTCTCGATCGAGAACGCGAAGCTGGCGGGCTGTTCCTTGGCTAAACGACGGACGCTCATCGTGCGAAATCCACGCGGGCGATCTTGTCGCCGTTGAAGGTGTAGATGGCGGCGACCTCGAAGGTTGGATCGCCGTTGCCGCGATCGACGCGCTCGTGATCGATCACGTTCGCGCCCACCACGATGCGGTTGACCAGCTCGGCCTTGTTGCCCGGGAAGTCGGCGAAGGTCTTGGCGTAGAAGGCGCGATAGGCGTCGATACCCGTGCGCGCCACGTCGCCGTTCAGGCCCGCCACCACCACGTCGTCCGCGAAATGGGCGCAGTGGGCGTCCAGATCCTGGGCGTTGTAGGCGTCGAGCTGAGCTTGCGCGATCACTTCCAGGCTCATCGGTCGACCTCGCCGAACACGATGTCGAGCGAGCCGAGGATGGCCGAGACGTCGGCCAGCTGGTGGCCGCGGTTCATCCAGTCCATGGCGGCCAGGTGCGAGAAGCCCGGGGCCTTGATCTTGCAGCGGTACGGCTTGTTGGTGCCGTTGCTGACCACATAGACGCCGAACTCGCCCTTGGGGGCTTCGACGGAGGCGTAGACCTCGCCTTCCGGCGTGCGGAAGCCTTCGGTGTAGAGCTTGAAGTGGTGGATCAGGGCTTCCATCGAGCGCTTCATCTCGGCGCGGCGCGGCGGGCTGACCTTGTTGTCCTCGGTCATCACCGGGCCGGGCGTGGCGCGCAGCTTTTCGATGGCCTGGAGGATGATCTTGGTCGACTCGCGCATCTCCTGCATCCGGCACAGATAGCGGTCGTAGCAGTCGCCATTCTTGCCCAGCGGGATGTCGAACTCGAAATCGCTGTAGCCCTCGTAGGGCTGGTTGCGGCGCAGGTCCCAGGCGATGCCCGAGCCCCGCACCATCACGCCCGAGAAGCCCCAGGCCAGCGCGTCTTCCTTGGTCACCACGCCGATATCGACGTTGCGCTGCTTGAAGATGCGGTTGTCGGTGATCAGGCCTTCGATGTCGTCGCAGATCTTCGGGAAGGCTTTCGCCCACTTCTCGATGTCGTCGATCAGCGACGGGGTCAGGTCCTGGTGGACGCCGCCCGGACGGAAATAGTTGGCGTGCAGGCGAGCGCCGCAGGCGCGCTCGTAGAACACCATCAGCTTCTCGCGCTCCTCGAAGCCCCAGAGCGGCGGGGTCAGGGCGCCGACGTCCATGGCCTGGGTCGTCACGTTCAGCAGGTGGTTCAGCACCCGGCCGATCTCGCAGAACAGCACGCGGATCAGGCTGCCGCGCTTGGGCACGTCAACGCCCAGCAGCTTCTCGATGGCCAGGCAGAACGCATGTTCCTGGTTCATCGGCGCCACGTAGTCGAGGCGGTCGAAGTACGGGATGTTCTGGAGGTAGGTGCGGGCCTCCATCAGCTTCTCGGTGCCGCGATGCAGCAGGCCGATGTGCGGATCGACGCGCTCGACGATTTCGCCGTCCAGCTCCAGCACCAGGCGCAGCACGCCGTGCGCGGCCGGGTGTTGCGGACCGAAGTTGATGTTGAACTTGCGCACCGGGGTTTCCGGCACGGCCGGCAGCGACGGCGTGTCGTGGAAGAAGTCGGTCGCCGCGGCGGAGGAATTGGAACCAGTCATGACTTAAGCGTCCCCTGCCCGCTTCTCGGCCTTCTCGTCGCCCGGCAGGGCATATTTGGCGCCCTCCCACGGAGACATGAAGTCGAAGGCGCGGAACTCGGTGATCTTCACGGGCTCGTAGACCACGCGCTTCAGTTCGTCGTCGTAGCGAACCTCGACATAGCCCGTCATCGGGAAGTCCTTCCGCAGCGGATGGCCGTGGAAGCCGTAGTCGGTGAGGATCCGGCGAAGGTCAGGGTGACCGTCGAAGAAGATCCCGTACATGTCGAAGGCTTCGCGCTCGAACCAGTCGGCGACCGGGAAGACCGGCGTGGCGCTGGGAACCGCGGTGTCCTCGTCGGTCTGGACCTTGAAGCGCACCCGGTGGTTCTTGATCAGCGACAGCAGGTGATAGACGACGTCGAACCGGCGCTCGCGCTCCGGATAGTCGACACCGCACAGGTCCACCAGCTGATGGAAGCGCAGGTCGGCGTGGTCGCGCAGATAGGTCAGGGCCTGGACGACCCGGTTGGACGGGCCCAGCAGGTTCAGTTCGCCGAACGCCACGTGGAAGGCGGTGATCGCGCCGGCCGAGTTGGCGACGATCATCTGCCCGAGGGTTTCGAGCGGCGCCAGGGCCGGCTCAAGCGTCGGCTCGGTGGAAACAACGTCGGTCATCGCTCGATCGTCCCCGTGCGACGGATCTTCTTCTGCAACTGCAGCACGCCGTAGACCAGCGCCTCGGCCGTGGGCGGGCAGCCGGGCACGTAGATGTCGATCGGCACGATCCGGTCGCAGCCGCGCACGACGCTGTAGCTGTAATAGTAATAGCCGCCGCCGTTGGCGCAGCTGCCCATCGAAATGACGTAACGCGGCTCGGGCATCTGGTCGTAGACCTTGCGCAGAGCCGGGGCCATCTTGTTGGTCAGGGTGCCGGCGACGATCATCACGTCCGACTGACGCGGGCTGGCGCGCGGCGCGAAGCCGTAGCGCTCCAGGTCGTAGCGCGGCATGGCCGAGTGCATCATCTCGACGGCGCAACAGGCCAGGCCGAACGTCATCCACATCAGGCTGCCGGTGCGCGCCCAGGTGATCAGGTCGTCGGCGGCCGCCGTGACGAAGCCCTTGTCGGCCAGCTGGCCCGACAGGCCGTCGAAATAGGGGTCGTGCAGCTTGGGGTCGTAGCCCTGCACCGTCGACCGCGCGGCCGAACCGGCGGGAACCAGGGGCGAGCTAGCAGGGGGAACGATCACTCCCATTCGAGGGCGCCCTTCTTCCATTCGTAGATGAAGCCGACGGTCAGGACGCCCAGGAAGGTCATCATCGACCAGAACGCGAAGGCGGCCACGTCATGCGGCAGCTTCATCAGTGAAACAGCCCACGGAAACAGGAAGGCCACTTCCAGGTCGAAGATGATGAACAGGATCGAGACCAGGTAGAACCGGACGTCGAACTTCATGCGCGCGTCGTCGAAAGCATTGAAGCCGCATTCGTAGGCGGACAGCTTTTCCGGGTCCGGCGCCTTGGGGGCGAGCACGGCGGCGGCGAGGATAAAGGCGATGCCGATGACCGCCGCGATCCCGAGGAAGATCACGATCGGCAGATACTGGAGAAGGAAGGCGTTCATGACAGCCCTTGGCTTGAATCGAGCGGGTTGTATCTCACTGCCGCCAACGCTTCAAACGCCTGCGCCACATTGAGAAACGATCGCAACTAGGCCAAGCTTACCTAACGGCGATCTGTGGAAAATGGACGCTGTCGCATCCGCCGAGAACTATACGCCGGATTGTCGCCTTTTAGCCGGTACGGACGAATTCTCGCGCCCTCCGGCCACGTTTTGTCGCTTCTTCGATATCGCCGTTGACAGGCCCATCGGCGCGACATATCAGACGCCCCTCGCCGCACGGCGGGTCGCACTTCGCTTCGGCGAAGCCTGATGCGGATGTAGCTCAGTTGGTTAGAGCGCCGGCCTGTCACGCCGGAGGTCGCGGGTTCAAGTCCCGTCATTCGCGCCACTTCCCTCCTCGCCGAAGTTCAGCGCCGCCTCAGGCGCGTACTTTAGCCGCGGCTAATAGAATCGCGGAATCGGCCCCGGATGCGGGGTCGGCGCATCGAACTCGAAGAACTCCTCATCGACATAGCACCAGCCCCAGCCCTCCGGCGGGTCGTAGCCTTCGATGATCGGGTGGGCCGTCAGCTTGAAGTGCTTGGTGGCGTGCTTGTTCTTCGACTGATCGCAGCAGCCGACGTGCCCGCAGGTTCGGCAAAGTCGCAGGTGCAGCCAGGAATCACCTGTCTTCAGGCATTCCCCGCAGCCGGCCGTTCCTGGCGTCACGTCCTGGATCTGATCCAGATGGGTGCATTTCAACGCCATGACCGTCTCCGCTCCTTGTCCGCGGGCTGAATTATCCACACGCGATTACTGCCCGGACCGGCTTCGCACGGCTAGTACGAACGCGTCGCCTTGAGGTTCGCGCCCCGCGTTCCGATCTAGCGTGCATGTCGCACGCTCATCCCCTGCCCTTTTCCGTCCTCGACCTAGCGCCCGTTCCGCAAGGAACCAGCGTCGGCCAGGCGCTTCACAACAGCCTGGACCTGGCCCGCCACGGCGGCAGGCCCTTCGACGTGCGGGTACTGGTCCAGAAGGACGGCACCGGGCGCTGGCGCCGCACCAAGGTGTTCGCCCGGGTGGCCGGCGCGGACGCGGCGGTAGCCAACATCTCCGCCGGCGGAACGGGGATGCGGCTGGCGCGGGCCCT
>ERZ511473.531-NODE-531-length-57672-cov-8.195364_pt1 | contig 57672 bp, 56 predicted proteins | sample MGYA00374947_ERZ511473 | MGnify/ENA primary metagenome ERZ511473 (study PRJEB26303, sample SAMN06343854) | sediment metagenome | isolation source: hot spring sediment | place: Canada: British Columbia | collected 2012-09-26 ... | reverse complement strand
GCAGGCAGCAATAAAAAACTTTCAACTTTTCAATCAGGTTTAGTTTTATATTTACCATTTGATGAAGGAAATGGAACTACTATAAGAGATGTTATTTTAAATGCTACTGGTACAATCTATAATCCTTATGGAGATGAATGGGTAAGTGGAGTTAGTAATTATGCCTATAGACAAAATAATGTTGCTAGTTATACCTATTTTTCTGTCTCAGGAAATGAACAGCAATGGGCCTCTCTTTTTACTAAAAAAGAATTTAGCGTTGCTTATTTTTTTAAAGTCGATAGTTATTATACTTGGTTTAGAACATCACCTGTAGTTTTACCAAAACATGGCTGGGGTGGGCATTTTGCTTCTAATTCACAAAATTTGCTTATAAGACATTCATCAGTGGTGGGTGGTACATGGAACCGTATTAATTGTGGCAATAAAACCATAAATCTAAATCAATGGTATTTTTTTGTTTACACCTTTTCGAAAAAAGATGCTAAATGCTATTTAAATGCAACATTATACAGTAGTCCATCTTTTTCTCAAGAAGTTGATACTGTTTTACCCTTTGGTACTAATTTGAGGGTTGTATCAAATACAACTTGGCGAGGTACAATCGACGAAGTCCGCATCTACAATGGGGCGTTATCTGATTCTGAAATCAAAGTTTTATATGAAGCTACTAAATAATAATTTACTAATTAGCCACGAATTATAACGAATGCATAACGAATAAATATTTGAACGTCGTACATCCGCAAATATACAATCTTAACTAAAAAAAATCAACAAAAATCAATTTAATTAATACCAAACAATATTCTTACATTCTATAGAATGTTAGAATATCAGTTTTGTATTAATTTTTGCTTTCTCGTGTTATAGTTATGTTTTATTCGTATAAATTATTTTATTTATATTATTTTATTATTTATTAATTATTCTTGGATTATTAATGAATAAACTACTCGAATGAATGAACCCGCTTTGCATCTGAGTAATATTATTCGTTTTATATTTATGAGATTAGATAATCCGATTTAAATTCGAGTAATATATCTAATTTATATTCGGGTAATTTAAAAATATATTTAGTTTTAATTCAGGTGCTTAATTTTTTATAATTTAATTTACGGGGTGTAGCACAGTGGTAGTGCGCTGGCATGGGGGGCCAGAGATCCCGGGTTCGATTCCCGGCGCCCCGAATTTTTAAGGTTCTTTTTTTAATCTTTCAATAAATTGCTCTAACTTCATATTTCCTAAATCTCCTTCTTTGTGTTTTCTTACAGAAATAGTATTTTCTTTTTCTTCCTTATCACCGATAATTATCATATAACAAATTTTCTCTTTTTCTGCATTTAAAATTCGTTTTGCCAAAGTTTCATCTGGAAGCCAAATCTCCAATCTAAAATCATTTTTTAATCTTTCATAAATTTGTTTAGAATAATTTAAATTAGAATCTTTAATAGGAAGAATTACTATTTGAATTGGCGCGAGCCATAATGGAAAATCACCGGCATAATACTCTATTAATAAACCAAAAAATCTTTCTAAAGAACCAAGTAAGGCTCTATGAATCATAAAAGGATATTTCTCCTTTCCATCTTTATTCACATATTTAATTTCAAATCTTTTGGGCAAATTAAAGTCTAATTGAATTGTTGAAATTTGCCATTCTCTTTCTAAAACATCCTTAACTTTAATATCTATCTTTGGTCCATAAAAAGCTGCTTCTCCTTTCATAACTTTATAATCCCAACCAACATTTTCTACTGACTTTTTAAGGGCATTTATAGCAAAATTCCAATCTTTACTAGTTCCTAAATAATCTTTTTTTCTTGTAGGATCCCAGATACTTAAATCTACAGAGAAGTTTTTAAATCCAAATTTTTCTAAAACATATTTAACTAAATTAACGCAGTTTAAAATTTCTTCCTCTAACTGATCTTCTCTGCATAAAATATGACCATCGTCTTGAGTAAAACCTCTTACCCTGGTAAGCCCTGATAAAGTTCCTGATCTTTCATATCGATAAACTGTCCCTAATTCTGCGTATCTTATAGGTAAATCTTTATAGCTTTTAGGCCATGCTTTATATATCATTAAATGAAAGGGGCAATTCATAGGTTTTAAGTAATATTCTTCTCCTTCAATATTTAAAGGAGAGTACATATTTTCTTTATAAAAACTTAAATGCCCTGAAATTTCAAATAAAGTTCTTTTTGTAATATGTGGTGTAAATACTAACTGATAACCATTATTTTTATAAGTTTCCATAAGAAAATCTTGAATTATTTGTCTTATAATTCCTCCTTTAGGAAGCCATAAAATTAAACCTGCTCCTACATTTTCATTAGTGGTAAATAATCTTAATTCTTCTCCTAGCCTTCGATGGTCTCTTTTTTGAGCTTCTTCTTGCTTTTTTAAATATTCCTCTAGTTCTTCTTTAGAAGAAAAACCTAAACCGTAAATTCTTGTAAGCATAGGATTTTTTTCCTCTCCTCTCCAATAAGCACCCGCAAGTTTTACAAGCTTAAAACCATCAAGAGGTATTTCTGAACTTCTTTTTACGTGTCCTCCTTCGCATAAATCAATAAAAATATCTGATTTATAAATTGATACTTCCTTTATTTTTTTAGGTTTTTTCTTTTTTAGTTTAATTTCTATAATTTCATCATAATCTGTTGTTCCATATTTTTTTAAATCTTTTAAAAGTTCAATTTTAAATGGTTGATTTAGTTTTTTAAAAAGCTTAATAGCTTTATCTATATTAACCTTTTCTCTTTCAAATTTTATATTTTTTTGAATTAATTCTTTTATTTTTTCTTCTAAAATCGGGAAGGTACTTTCATCAACTTTTTTTGAAAACAAAATATCATAATAAAAACCATTTTCGATTACAGGACCAATGCCAAACTTAGCTTTAGGATCTATATATAAAACAGAAGTGGCCAGTAAATGAGCTAATGAATGTCTAATTTTGTATAAGTAATCAATTTTCTTTATTTTCATTTTTGTTGTTTTATTAATTCATAATGAAAAATATTTTTATTTCCCTTAGGTTGTTTTCTTTAAAGGGGTTTTTTGATTTTTTAGCCATTTGTTGTTCTTTATTTAATTCAACCCAGAATAATTATTATAAGATTTTTCGAAGTTCTCCAAAAGTTTTTCTATTGCTTTTTCTTCTACTTCTGCATATCTTAGCATATAAATCATATCTTCTTTTAACATTTCCTTAATAGAATTTATGTTTTCTTTATCTATTTTATCTTTAAGAAGATTGCAAAATTTTTGTAAGTTTACTAAATCAAGCATATATTTTTTGGGGGGGTCGTTTAATCTAACTGTGAAAAAAATAAAGCTTGCTATTTCTCTATTAGATTTAGAATCAAAAACAAATAAATCTAAGTTATATTCAATAATTGGCTCATCCTGGATTGATATATCTTTTCTAGTAATCTGTACTTTTCTTGTAATTTTTATTTCTTCATTGGAAAATATTTCTTGATAAGGCAATATTTCGTAAAGTTCTTTAAACCATTTTTTTGGTTTTTCCATTTATTATTAATTATAAATTGAAAAATAAAAAATGGGCGGTGGCTTTTCAACACCTCTCTACCACCGCCCTCTCTCGACGACCTACCTCTTTGGGGGCCTAGGGCGACTGGCCTGCTTCATAAGCCCACCGTTAATGTAACGGGGGCCCCGCATCTTTCCCTTCTTTCCCCCTTTACTCTTCCCCATTTCTAGACCACCTCCAATTAAATTTTAAAGGATTTAATTATTTTTTGTCAAGATATTTTCTGGTAAAAGAGATCCTATGATAGGTAAATAAGTTGTTAGTATTCTATAATACAAAACAGAAATTAAAAACAAAGATGGATCACGTCCTGAATAATAAATAAATAATGTAGCTAAAGATTCGCTCGCTCCAGTTCCATACAAAAAAGGAGATAATGTTGAAATTAAAACCCAAATTAAATAACCAATTAACACGGTAGAAATATCTAAATTATTTTTAAAAATATAAACAGAACAAATAAAAGAGATAAAACTTATAAATTCTAATAAAATGCTAATAAAAATTAATTTCATCAATTCAGAAAAATTTAAAGTCTTGAAAAAAAATTCTTTTAAAACCAAAAAAATTATTATGTAAAAGAGAAGAGACAATATGAGAAAAAGCGGAAATCTATATAATAAAAAGCAAAGAAAGAACAGAGTAGAACCTAAAAAAATTATGGCACTATAATGAAAATAAATGAGTAGTGATTTTTTAAAATCTGAATCAATATTTAAAAGAGGAGAAACAGGGCCTAAGGGAGAAAAAGTTCTTTTTGTATGAATTTTAAAATAAATTTTAACAATTTCTTCTAAGGTTTTTCCTTCTTTATTTATTTTGAAAATGTCAAACCATAAAATAATATGCAACAAAATCATTAAAAGCAAAGAAAGCAAACTTAAAATTACCAAATAAATATTTTCAATAAAAACAGGGATGATATTTTTAAGATAAAAAATAAGGTTATAGGTAAATTTTTCTAATTTAAATAAGAAATAAAAAACAATAAGAGAGATTAAAACATTTTCTAAAATTAAAAGATTCTTTAAAATTTTATTCTCTTTTTGCATTTTGATCTTAAAATTGCCAATAGCTTCTGAACTTATAGATATTATTTTTAATTCTTTCTATTAAAAGGGTGTGGTTTGTTTCTTTTTCTTCTGAGCTTTCTCCTTGAATTTCTAATAATCCTTCGCTCAAAGCATTTTCTAAAAATTCTCTAACTGCAACAGATGCTTCCCATATACTTTTATCTTTTTCAACTTTTTTCTCACTTTCTTTTTTAAACATTAATCCAAGTTTCTTTTTTATTTCTTCTTCAGTTCCTAAAATTTTTATTCGTTTATTCTCTTCTAAATCTTTAATCATCTTAAAAGTTTCTTCTACAATTTTATTAATTTTTTCTGCTATGGATTGTTCAGGATATTTTTCCATTATGAATAAAATTATAAATCTAGTAATTTAATTTTATAATTTGATTATACAAAATGATAGAAAAAATTAGAAATTTTGCAATCATCGCCCATATAGATCATGGAAAATCTACGCTTGCTGATAGATTTCTTGAAATCACAAATACAATTCCTAAAGAAAAATTAATACCTCAATACTTAGATAGGCTTTCTTTAGAAAGAGAAAGGGGTATTACTATAAAAATGCAACCTGTAAGAATGTTTTATAAAGACTATACTTTAAATTTAATTGACACTCCTGGACATAGTGATTTTGTTTATGAAGTTTCAAGAGCCTTATATGCAGTTGAGGGAGCAATTTTATTGATAGATGGCACACAAGGGATACAAGCACAAACTATTTCTAATTTAGAAATAGCTAAAAAATTCAATTTAAAAATCATACCAGCTATAAATAAAATTGATTTAAATATTATAGACCTAGAAACTTTAATAGAAGATATTAAAAGATTAATTAATTGTGAAGAAAAAGATATTCATTTAGTATCTGCTAAATTAGGGACAGGCGTAGAAAAACTTTTAGATGATATAAGAGAAAAAATACCTCCACCTAGAATTTTAACTAATAAACCTTTAGCTTTAATTTTTGATTCACATTATGATCAACATAAAGGAGTTATTTTGCATATAAGGGTGTTTGGGGGCAGATTTAAAAAATTTGAAAATTATTATTTAAAAGCGAAAAATTTTAAATTTAAGGCATTAGAAGTAGGCTATTTTACTCCGGAATTAAAAGAGGGTGATTACCTGAAAGAAGGTGAAATAGGCTATATCGCAACAGGCATAAAAGAATTAGATATTGTTAGTATAGGTGATAGTGTAGTAGAAAATTTAGATCAAGAGCCTATACCAGGCTATCGAGAACCAACAGCTGTTGTTTTTGCTTCTATTTATCCCAAGGAAAACATAACTTTTGAAAAATTTAATGAAAATTTAAAGAAAATGCAATTAAATGACCCAGCTATAACATTAGAAAATTGTTATTCACCTGTTTTTGGAAGAGGGTTTTTAATTGGTTGTTTAGGTTTGTTACATTTAGAAATTTTTTATGAAAGATTAAAAAGAGAATTTTCAACAGATGTTATTTTAACCCTTCCATCAATAAAATACAAAATCATTTTACAGACAGACCAAGAATTTTTTGTAGAAAATGCAGAAAAATTACCAGATCCATCTAAAATCAAAAAAATTTTAGAGCCTTGGGTAAAAATAAACATTTATTCTCCTTTAAAGTACATTGAAAATATATCTTTATTAATCAAAAATAGAAGAGGAATTATTATTAACAAAAATTTTTATGAAAGTTTTATTGAAATTGAGGGTGAATTGCCCTTAGAAGAGTTAATTACGGGATTTTATGATGATTTAAAATCTGTAACATCTGGCTATGCAAGTTTAAATTATGAATTTTTAGAATATCGTGAAGGAAATTTAGTCAGATTGGATATTTTAATAGCAGAAACTAAATATCCTGAGCTTTCAAGAATTGTTCCTAAAGAGAAAGCTGAAATCATAGGTAGAAAAATTATTAAAGCATTAAAGAATCTTTTACCTCGAGAGCAATTTCCTATAAAACTTCAAGCAAGCATTGATGGGAAAATTATAGCTAGAGAAACTATTCCTGCCCTAAAAGCAGATGTAGCTGGTTGGTTATATGGTGGTGATATTACCAGGAAAATTAAATTATGGCAAAAGCAAAAAAGAGGTAAAAAGAAGTTAGAAAAATTAGGTAAGGGAAAATTTAAAGTACCTAATGATGTTTTAATCAAGATTTTAAGATTAAAATAATTTTTTTCTTATTCTTCGCCAAATTTTCCATCTTATTTCGTTTTCTTCAAAGTTGAATTTTTTAAAAAAATTTAAAGACTGCACATTTTTTACACCTACATATCCACAAATATATTTTAAATTTTTTCTTTTAGCTAATTCAAAAATTTTGTTAATTAATACTTTACCTAACCCTTTATTTTGATATTCTTTTTTAAGACAAATTTCATGAATTTCTGCTACTTTTTCGTTTAATTTATCATCGTACCAATCAAAATCAACAATTGCAAATGCTATTGGTTTATTATTAAGATACAAAAAAATAAATCCATCTTTTGCATGCCTACACAACCAATTAAAATAATCTTCTATATCCTTTTCTGTCTTTTCATAATATTCTGGTTCTGTATTTTCATATGCTGATTTATATATTTCAATAAAATCTTTTTTAATTTTTAATGGATTTTTAATGATTTTCAATTTGAAACTCATTTAAGTTAAAATTTTAATATGTTTTTAAAAATAGGACATAGAGGGGCAAAAGGATTAGAAACAGAAAATACCTTAGAAAGTTTTAAAAAGGCTTTAGAGCTTAATGTTAATGCCATAGAATTTGATGTCAGAAAAACTAAAGATAACGCTTTTATTGTTATTCATGATGAAAATCTTAAAAGAGTTTGGAAGAAAAATTTATTAATTAGAAATTGTAATCTTAAATTAATCAAAGAAATCTCCAATTATAAAATTCCTACCTTAGAAGAAGCTTTAGAGTTTATTGATAAAAAGGTTGAAAAAATTTTGATTGAAATAAAAGAATTAGGAACTGAAAATTTTATTTATGAGATAATAAAAAATTTTAAATTAGCTAATAGAGTAATTTTTATCAGTTTTATAGAAACAGTTTTAATTAATCTAAGAAAAATAGATAAAAAAATAAGTTTGGGATTAATTTATGTAAAACACAAAAATCCTATAGATTTCATAAAATCAATAAATGCAAATTTCCTATTGCCTTTTTATAAATTCGTTCATACTAAAGATGTAGAAAACGCTCATAAGCATAAAATTAAATTATTACTTTGGACAATTAATAATGAAAAAGAAATAGAAAATTATTATAAAAAGGGTGTAGATGGAATTGCTACAGATTATCCTAACTTATTTAAAGTAATAGATATAAAGAAGCCAAAGACCAAAGTTGAATAGGGCATCCTTCATATCTTAACTCTTCAGCGGAACTTAGTTCAGACATATAACCTAAAACTCCCATAGTTAATAAATTTTTAAAACTTGCTTCTTTAATTTTTTCAATATATTCTTCATATTTTTTATAAGAGAGAGTTCGTAAAACATAAGCGCCTAAATTATTTACCCAAAACCATGAATCTCCAGAGTGATAACTTGTAGGATCTTCTCCGGTATGATATTTTTTAAAATTAAGATCATCGATAGTAACACTAGCAAACCCTCCCCATTTCAAATAAAAATTTTGAATGATTGTATCAAAAAAGCTAAACCATTCATATTCTTCAAAAAAATCTTTAACTAAAAAATATCCCAAAAACAAATTTGGCGAATAAAGCTCTTTTTGCGGATAAGATTTTAGAAAAATTGAAGATTTTAAAAGCATTTTAAATTCTTTAGATTTTTCTAAAAATTTTAATTTTCTTAAGGCATGGTAATAAAGTAAATCTATTTCTATTGCCTTTGGTCTATTTAATGTATCCATCCAAGTAGCTTTAGGCGGAAGATTATTTGTATTAAACAACTTTTCCCACTCTCCAAGGAAATTTTTTAAAACATTTTTATGCTTCTCAATTATATTCTCCTCTAAATTACTAACAATTAATAAAAATGTGTCAGCAGTTAACATACTTGCGGAAATTTTGTTTTTATTCCATATATTTTCTAAATTATCTAAGTAAAACTGTATTATTAAATCTTTATCTTTTATATCTTTATTGATAAACAAAAGAGAAAGAAGTTCGTCTCTGAACCATCTTTCTGAAAACCAAGGAAGGCCTGCTTTGAAACCATTGCGAGGATGATATAAACTTAAAATTCTATCTAAAATAAATTTCTTCAAAGTATCGGGGTGGTCAGATTGGATGGGTGTTATTTTTTCTTTATCTCCATAAATTATTCTTAATTTTGTTATATAGCCTGCAAATCCTTTAAAGAGAGTAAATCTATAAAAAGGACTATGACGTTTCAAATCATAATCAAATTCTACATTTAATTTTTCATTTATAAATTTAAGATTGCCTTCGTAAATGATCTTAAAATTAAGTTCATATTTTTCATGCTCTTGAATAAAATTTATAAAATAACTATTTGTATTTGAAATAACTTTATAAATATTACCAGAATTTATATCTGAATATAATTTACGACAATCTAATAAAAGCGTAACAAATATTGGAGAAGACAAAGCTTCAAGATTTAGACCTTCTTGATCCAAATAAATTTTTATTCGGTTATTAGCCACTAAAAGATTAACAGCTGAGGGGTTTATTATTTCAATTTCTTCTATCTCTTCATTTATTAAAATATCCGAAATAATTTTATAAATACCACTTTTAAGCTCAATCCAATATCCAAAATATTTACTTTTTTCTTGGAAAGATTTTAAAAACCAATGGTTGGGGGCTACTAAACCAATAATAGGATTTGTAGTCTGAAATTCAAAAAATCTTTCTGTTTCTTTCAATTCTAAATATTTAACTTTTTTTATCATCTTTGAAGAGCAGCTGAATATAAATCAGAATAATTAGAGATTAAATTATCCCAAGAACATAAAGATGCTAACCTCCTTGCTTCTAATTTATTTTGGACTCTTTCTGCCTTAGAAAGTTTAGCTATTTTTAATAATACTGCAGACAATTCCTCGACAACTTCTGCGTCTCTTTTATTTTTTCTTGTAATTATATAAATACCGGGGTTTTCTTTGTCAAAATGAGCTATTGTTTGTAAATAATCACTAAAACCTGTTAAATCAGTAGTAATGGTAATCACACCACTAATAGCAGATTCTAAAGGAGTATATCCCCATGGTTCATAAAATGAAGGGAAAACTCCAACATGACACCCAATAACAGCTTCGGTGTAGTCTAAATTTAAAAAACCATCACTTTTATGTAAATAAATAGGATAGTAAATTACTTTAACTTTATTTTCAGGTCTATTATCTAAACCTACACTAAGTAAAAGTTGCAAAATTTCATCTTTAGGATTTAAAATATGCGTTGAAATTGGAAATTGAGGATTTGTTTTTAATTGCTTAATAATTTTTTGAATTTCTAAAAATTCCTCTTTACTAAATAATGTTTCCGGAGCAATTTTTTCTTTGTGAATAAGAAAATGTACTAATCTACTTTTAATTTCTGGAGTTAAATCTTCAATTTTTTCTTCTAAATTTCTATAAACATTCAAGTTATGAAAAGTAGTATGGTCTACATCTATAACTTCTGAAGGTACAAATATAAAAGCAAAAATATTAGGATCTGTCTCGGATAATTTATTATTTAACTCACCTAAAGCTCTTATAAAAATATCAATGCCTTTGTTTTTTATTTCCTTCCTTCCACTAATAAAATAAAAAAGAGAATTTTTAAGTTCAACTTTATAATAAGGAGAAAAAAAATACAAAACAAATTCACGAATAGCTTCTCTATTTATCCTATGAGCATAAGAAATTTCTTCGATGGTAGGAAATTTTGAAGTATCTATTCCATTAGGAAGAATAAAATCTGGTTTTCTTCCTAAAATGTATTCAGCTTCAATCGCTAATATTCTACTTATAACAGTAAAAAGGGTTGCTTTTTTAGCAGACATTTTTTCTATCATATGTTTCGCTTCAACACCAAATTTGTAAGCCTCTTCGTCAGGATTTATTATTGATAAATGTTCCCAAAATTCTAAACCAGCTCCAGCCATAGCTCTGCTTAATACAGTCGCATGGGTAGTAAAGATAGATGGTGTTTGTAAATTTTCAAAAAGAATTACCGCACCTGAAAGCCATTCGTGAAGATGAATAATTGTTTTATTGGGTACTTTATCCAAAAAATATTTAAGAAAGATTGAAAGTGCCTTACACCAAGCGATTGGATGATTATAGTCATCACCAGTTTTTAAGCTATCAATTCTATATTTTGCCCAAAGTTCGTATTTTAAATTATTAACATTTTCTAAAAATCTTGAATAGTCAATTAAAAAACATTTAGGTTTATTTTCTATCAACCATTCTCCATAATATACATTGATACCAAATTTTTTTACTTCTTCTAAAATAGGTTCAAATTCATAAGGAAGAGGTAAGGCGCTAAATTCAGAAAAACCTTTCTCGGGTAAATAAGGTCCGATTAAATAATAATTATTTTTAAATTTTTCTTTTATATACTTAGATTTCTCTTTTAAAACAGTATAAATGCCTCCTACTTTATTTGCTACTTCCCAACTAATTTCTATTAAAATTGGTTCCATTTAAATAAATTATAAGATATCAGCTAATATTAAATTATCTGTTTCTAAAATAGCTATTGTAACTTCAAAATGAACAGAAATTGAATTATCTAAAGTTTTAAATTCAAAATTGTTTATTTGCTCTGCATATTCACTAGAAATACTTGCCATTGGTTCTATTGTAAAAATCATTCCTTTTTTCAAAATACGACCAGATTTTGGCTTTCCAAAATTTAAAACTTGTAAATTGCCATGTAAATATTCACTAATATCATGTCCACATAAATTTCGAATCACCTTAAAACCTTTTTCTTCAATATGTTTTTGAATAGCATAACCTATATCTCCTAGGGTATTTTTAGGCTTGGCTACCTCTATTGCTTTAAAAAGACTTTCTTTAGTTGTTTCTACTAATTTTCTATTAATTGCATTAGTATCTTCAATAATTAAGGTTGTAGCCGCATCTAAAAAATATCCTTTGTAAATAATACCCATATCAACTTTAAGAATGTCTCCTTTTTTAAGGATTCTCTCCTTTGAAGGAATCCCATGAACTATTATTTCGTTCAAGGATAAACATATATTTCCTGGATAAGGTATACTTGAAAAATTTGGTTGATATCCCTTAAAAGCGCTTTCTACTTTAAATTTTTTAAATAATTCGTAAGCTTTATTATCAATTTCTAAAGTTGATATTCCTGGTTTTATATATTTTTTCAGCTCTAAAAAAATTTCTTTTAGAATTATACCGCCTTCTTTCATTATTTGAATTTTTTCCTCAAAAGATTTTTTCATTTTAGTTTTTTAATTTTACCTAAGATGAGAGATAATTTCTTCAGCTACTTTTTTAGGTTCTTTTTCTCCGTTAATTTCTATAATCAAATTTTGTTTTTTAAGCCATTCTATCATAGGTAAAATTTCGTTTTGAAAATATTTTAATCTTTCTTTAATTTTAGAGGGTTTATCATCTTTTCTCTTCTCTATCCTATATCTAAGCTTAATTCTTTCAAAAACAGTTTTGTCAGTAATTTTTAAATATATAAAATAATATTTGACATTTTTATATTTTTTGAAAACCTTAAGATATGTTTTAGCTTCATAAATACTTCTTGGAGAACCAGCAAATATTAATGATTTTTTCTTTTTTATTGCCTTTTCAATAATTTTACTTACTATATAAGAGACAAGGCTAAAAGATACTAATTTTCCTTGTGCTTTTATTCTTTTTTGTTTTTTAACATTAATTTTTCTTCCTTTTATAAATATATATTTTCTTTTATAAACTTTCAAAAATTTATCTATCTCTTTACTTGTAGTAACAATATCAGTTTTTAATTTTTTAGAAAGCAATTTAGCTTGGGTATCTTTCCCACAAGCAGGTTTACCTGTTAAAAATAAATAAATCATCCTTTTAATATTTGGGAAATTAATAGTAGAGAAGAAATACTAGTTAAAAACAAAACTATGATGACCATAATATTTTGTAAAAGCGTATTTTTATATCCTTTCATCAAATTTTCATCATTAGCCACTTTTAATATGTAAAAAAGAACAAATGGAGTTAAAAGTCCATAAATTATCGCCACATAAAACAATGCTTTTATAGGGGGCAGATTTAAAATGAAAAAGATGTTCGATAATAAAATTGATAACAAGGAAATAAAATAAAAAGCAAAGCTTTCTTGCACTTTTTTGTTTAAACTTGCAGGTAAATTGAATATTTCACAAAATGAATAAGCAACACTACCAGCTAAAACAGGAACTACTATAAAGGTGCTTGCAAAAATAAAAATTGAAAAAATTAAAATTGAAAACTCTCCATATCCATATCTTAAAACTAAAATTGAATCTTCAATATTTTTTATATCATAAATGCCTAAGGGATTTAAAGCATTTCCAGTAGTCAGGATGATAAAAAACATTATGATATTTGAAAATAGCATTCCAATAAAAGTATCTTCTCGCATATATTTAATTTCCTTTTTTATAGATATTTTCTTGTGTTCTAATTGTTTTTGATGTAATTCTTCGATTTCCTCTTCTGCTTGCCAAAAAAATAAATAAGGAGAAATAGTTGTCCCTAAAATAGCCAATAAAATAGTAAAATATTCATAAGTAAATTCTATTTTAGGAATAAAAAGATAGAATAAAGTTTCTAGCCAATTTATTTTTATGAAAAAAATTAAAAATATATAGCTTAACATTAAGAGAGCAAAAAAACGTAAAATATTAGCAATTTTCTTATAGGGGAAAACTACAATCAAAATTATTATAATTAACCCTAAAATCAAAGAGAAAACAAAACTAGGTATAAAAGGCCAAATAAAATTTAAAATACTACTACTAATATAAAGATCAGCATAAATATTCAAAGTATGAGTAATAAAAATCAAAATAAAAAATATCAAAGAAATCACTAAGCCAAATTTTTGTTTTATTATCCCTACTAAGCCTTTTTTAGTTACTAAAGCTATTCTTGCACACATTTCTTGTACAAAATACATTAAAAGCAAAGTAAAAAGTGGTGTCCAAAGAAAATTTTTATAGTTCTTTACTCCAGCTATAGAATAAGTAATAACTCCTGAGGGGTCATCATCGCTTGCTCCTGTAAGAAATCCGGGACCAAGCAATTTTAAGAATTCTTTAACTTTCTTTTTTAGATTCATTTTCTAAAAATGGGTGCGCCAGGGATCGAACCTGGGACCTCTGTCTTATCAGGACAGCGCTCTACCACTGAGCTACGCACCCCCTACATTTTAAATTATAATTTATTTTAAATAATTTTCAATCTCCTTATCTAATCTTTCAAACAAAGAATTGTCTATTTGGGGATTTTTAGCTGTAGGAGTACTAAAAAACATTTGAGGTAAGTTTTTAAATTTCATGATAGGGAAAATAAGAAAAACAACAACTATCATTAAAAAAATTATGAAGTTTAAAATTTTAATTCCTATATTTATTTTACTCATTTAAAATACTGAAAATGATATTTTAATTAAATAATTTTTATCCTGTTTCACCATCTTTACTTCATCTATTAAAATTTTTAATTTTCTTGATTTTATTACTTTTTCAAATTTCACTAAATCATTTATATCTCCTATTAATTCCACAGAAAAAATATTAGTAGCTCCTTCAAGGTTAATATTTTGAATTTTTATATTATTCTCATTAGCAATTTCATTCAGTATGTTTCTAATTGTCTCCTTATCAACTGATTGAAGTGCAAGTAAATTTTTTTTGAGATCATTAAAATTAATGTTATGTTTTTTTTCTATCTCAGATATTTTGGAGGAAACTAAAAAATTTTGTTGAGAAATTGATTGTTGATTTGCTAGCATTTTTACAATATTATTTCTTTCCTCAAATTCTTTATTTATTTTATTAGAAAAAAAATTTATAAGATATATTGAGCTTCCTAAAATAGCGAAAAATATAATCAAATAAATTGTAAAAGTAAATAAAAATTTTTTAAAAACAGGGATCATTTTTTTATTATAAATTATCTTTTTCTTCTTTCAAAAACATAATTAATTCTTCCTTTGTAATAATTTCTTCTCTTCTGGCAAATTCCTCAAGGGGTGTTTTTATTATTTCTTTAATAATAGGCTTAGGAATTAAATTATATTTTTTGTTAAATTTAATTTGATATTTTCTTCGTCTATTTGTTTCCTCTATTGCTTCTTTCATAGATTTAGTAATTTTATCAGCATATAATATTACTTTACCATTAAGATTTCTAGAAGCTCGTCCTATTGCTTGTATCAGTGTTGTTGAATTTCTTAAAAATCCTTCTTTATCTGCATCTAAGATAGCGACTAGAGATGCTTCAGGTAAATCTACTCCTTCTCTTAAAAGATTAATGCCTACGATAACATCAATTTCTCCTTTTCTAAGTTTTCTTATAAGCTCTGGTCTTTTTAGTGTTTTAATATCAGAGTGTAAATATTCTACTCTAAAGCCTTGAGCATTTAAAAATTCAGCAAGGTTTTCTGCTGATCTTTTTGTAACTGTTAAAACTATTACCCTTTCATTATTTTTAATTCTTTTTTCTATTTCTTTAAATAAATCTAAAATTTGATTCTGGGTTGGTTTAATCTCTATTTCAGGATCAGGTATAAAAGTAGGTCTTATTAATTGTTCTACAATTTGCGAGGATTTTTCTTTTTCAAATTGTCCTGGTGTTGCCGAGACAAATATAAATTGAAATTCTTTATTAAAGAATTCATCAAATGTTAAGGGCCTATGATCAATAGCTGAGGGTAATCTCCAGCTATACTCTATTAAAGTTTCTTTTCTTTTTCTATCGCCACGTGCCATAGCTTTTATTTGAGGAATTGTCAGATGAGATTCGTCAATAAAAATTATTGTATCTTTAGGAATATAATCTAAAATAGTATAAGGTGGATCTCCTGGATTTTTAAAGGTTAAATGTCTTTCATAATTTTCTATTCCAGGACAATACCCTTTAGTTTCTAAAAGTTTTATATCCAACATTGTTCTTCTTTTTAATCTTTCAGCTTCTACAATTTTTCCTTCTTTAATTAATTCCCAATATCGGTCTCTTAATTCTTGCTTAATATTGTAAATTGCTAAATCTAATTTTTCTTTAGGAGTAACAAAAAATTTAGATGGATATAATTTTGTTTTCTCTAAATTTTCATAAGAATTTTTATCAATAATTAATTTGATCCTATTATCTAATTTTTTTAGAACTTTAAATCTTTTTATTTCAATAACTTGATTTAATATAACTTTTAAGACAACTAGTTCATTTCCATCAGGCATTAAAATTTCTATATTTCCTGAAAATTTTTTGTTATTGTCCAATTTTTCTATCTTAAAAGTACCAGCTTTCCACTCATTTTTAAATTTTTCATATTGAAGAACTTTTATTTTATTTGTAAATTCTTTTAGATTAATTAAACTTCCAAGATTTATTTCTAAGCCTATATTTTCGTATTCTTCAGGATTGCCAATTCCATATAAACAAGAAACAGAAGAAACAATAATAAAATCTCTTCTTGTCAAAGCACTTTGAAGAACTGAATGTCTTAATTGATCTAAAAATTCGTTTATTCTTGCGTCTTTTGCAATATAAGTATCTGTTTCAGGTATATAAGCTTCAGGTTGATAATAGTCATAAGAACTCACAAAATAATGTACAGCATTATAAGGAAAAAAGGATCTAAATTCTTGATAAAGTTGAGCAGCTAACATTTTATTAGGAGAAACTACAAGAGCAGGTCTATTAATTTTCTCTATAATCCAAGCCATAGTAGCAGTTTTTCCACTGCCTGTTACACCTAATAATGTCTGGAATTTATAATTTTTATTTAAACCCACTACTAATTTTTTAATAGCTTGAGGTTGATCTCCGGTTGGTTGAAAATTAGTAACTACCCTAAACATAGTGTCCGGGGCGGGAGTCGAACCCGCACGGCTAAAAAGCCACTGCCCCCTCAAGACAGCGCGTCTACCAATTCCGCCACCCGGACTTTTAAAATATTATAAAAAATAAAGAAAAGAAGTTACTCTTTTAAAAGCTTCTCAATTGTTTTTATAATTTCTTCTATGGGTATATGTTTTCTTAAATAAGTTATAGCTCCTATTTGTTTAGCAAATCCTTCATCAATTTTTAAAGAAACTTCTTCAGGCCAGTTTTCTTCTCCATAATTAGTTAAAAATATAAATTTTAATGCCTTAAGGTTAAATCTTTTTGTAAGTTCAAGGGCTGTATCTATTCCATCTATTTCTGGCATCATAACATCCAAAATAATAAAATCTGGTTGAAGGTGTTCTAATTTTTCTAATGCTTCTTTACCATTATTGGCTGTTTCCACATTAAATCCTTGGTTTTTCAATTTGTTTGAAAGAATTTCAAGAAAATCGGGATCGTCGTCTACAATAAGTATTAATTTGTTCTCTTTATCCATTATTATAATTATACCTTATTATATATTATAATTATACCTTATTATATCATAAATGCTCTAGTCTAATTTTATTTTCAAGATAATTTTGATGTTCTTCTGCAATTTCTTTATTTTCTAAATTATCTAAAATTTCGGTAATAAATTCTCCAGCTTTCTCTCCTCCCAAAAAATGTGGTATTATCACATAAAAAGCACCTAGCTTATAATAATTTATAGCATCAAAAGCATTAGTGGCAGTTAAAATTATAGGGATTTTAGCATCTTTAAATTTTTCTAATAAAAACAAATTCTCTTCATCATGCGGAATAGTAGAAATTAAAAGCTTTGCTTTTAATACATTTGTTTTGTTTAAAACTTCTTCATCCATTATATCCCCAAAAACATACCTAATGTTTTCTTTTTCCAACAGCTTTATTGTTTGAGGGTCAAAATCTATTACTAAAAGATTAGGATATTTTTTAATTAACTTATGAACAATAATATATCCGATCCTATGAAAACCAACTATAATAATATGATTTTCTAATTCTTCGCCTTCTTTTTCTTCTGTTTTTTTAATTTCTATAAATTTCAAAAATTTTTTAACCAGATTATAAATTTTTTGATTGTTATAAATCATTAACGATGATAGAAGGAAAGTAATCATACCTACCATTCCTATTAAAGCAATATATTCTTGGGAGAAAGCTTGGATTAAAATTAAAGAAAACTCACTAATTTGCGTTGTTGTAAGGCTTGTATTAAAAGCTAATCTTGTTGGATATTTCATTAAATTAAGAATATAAAAAACAATTAAAGGATTTGTAATTAATTTGAAAATAGAATAAATCAAAGCAAAAAGTAGTATTTTATAATCCATTGAGATTTTAGAACCCAAGTAAACAAAAAAGAAAATTAAAAATAAATCTTTAATAGGATTAAATTTTTTAGTAATTTCTATTAAAACGTATGATTGAGAAAGGGAAATGCCTGCTAAGATAGCGGCTGCTTCTATAGAAAAATTTTTTATTTTAGCAATTGATATAAATAAAAGAAGCCAAGAAAGAGAAAGCAGAAAAATCAATTCAGGGTTATTTTTAATTTTAAAAAAGAAGCCGCTAACAATTTTAGCTATCAAAAAAAGCAAAATAAATAAAGATAAAGTAAAAATAGTATCAAAAAAATTTACCTCTTTTAAATTTTTACCATAAAACAACCCTAATAAAATTAAAAGGATTATAACTATCAAATCTTGAATTAATAGCATACCAAGACTTAATCTGCCATATAAGGTGTCAAGATCATTTTTATCACTTAAAATTTTTGTAATAATAATGGTAGAACTGAAGGAAAGTGCTATTCCTAAAATAACAGCATTAAATAAATCTATTCCTAAAAATATGCCTATGATTATTCCTAAAAATGAAGTTAAAATTACTTGACCTAATCCCAAATAAATAACCTCTCGAGAAAATTCTTTAAATTTATTAAAATCAAGCCTCAAACCCACTAAGAATAAAAGAAAGATTATCCCTAATTCTCCTAAAACTCTTATATAGTCTGTAGAAAAGAAATGAAGGGTTGGAATTAAAAATTTTACACTTGAAAGTGTAAAACCTGCAAAAATATAAGAAATTAAAGAAGGTATTTGTATAAAATAAAAAAGTAGGGCGAAGATTGAAGAAATAAAAACCGTAAAAACAAAAACTGTAAGGAGGGTCATTTTTCTAATATTTTTAAAATTTCATAAGGTATATCTTCGTCTTTAAACAAAAATTTTTTATATTTTCTATCTATCTCTGCTAAATGATTAATAATTTTTTTAATCTCCTCGTCGCTAAATTGCTTAGTATAATTTTTAAGCCTTTGCTTATAAAAATAATTTAGATTCAGTTGTTCTTCATCTTTTTTATTTTTAGCTTTTTTCAAAAGAAAAATACGCAAAAGAGTTTTATATAAAAAACCTATAATTTGTTCTAACCTAGTTCCTATTGATATTTCCCTGTTCAACCTTAAAATAAAATCTGCTTTTTTCCTGTTCAGAAAATCATCAAGCATCTCGAAAATCCTACTATCTGTTGGCCATTTGATTAAACTTAAAAGTTCTTCTTTAGTAATGACTGCATTTTGCTTATAAAATTTTATTTTTGTAAGCTCGTTCAGTAAAATAGTGGGGTTAGTGATAAAAATTTTGGATAAAGAAGATAAAAATTCTTCTGGTAATTTAATGTTATTTTCTTTTAGATATCCTTTTAAAAATTCTTCAAATTCTTTTGGATTTTTAAATTTTAAATTAGGTAATTCTACAATTTCATAAGCAATCTTAAGTTGTTTAATTTTTTTAATCAAAGATTCGGGTTTTTTTTGATAAATAAACACTACCTTTTTATTTTTAAAATTAATCAAAAAATCTTCAGAAAGATCAATTTTTTCTAAATCTTTAACAATTAAACAAATATTATTACCAAATAATCTATTATTACAAATTTTTTTAAAATTTTCTTTAAAATCTTTCTCTTTAAAAGAGAGATAAACTTTTTCTTCTTTAACTAATTTATCGATTTTTTCTTTAATTAGAAAATAATTGTCACCTACTAAAATGAAGATCATATTTAAAAAATTTTAAAAAATTATTTAACCAATTCTTTGAGTTCTTTTGCGGGTGTAAATTTAGGAACTTTTGTAGCTGGAACACTTATTTTTTCTCCTGTTTTAGGATTAATTGCTGTTCTGGCTTTTCTCTCTCTAACTTTAAAGGTACCTAGGCCTGGTAATTTTATCTTATTACCTTGTTTCAAATTTTGTGAAACTAATTCAGTGAAGTAATTTAATATTTCGACGGCTGTTTTTTTGGGAAGATCAAATTTTTCTGCAATTTTTTGTGCCAAGGCTTCTCTTTTTACTGTTTGAGCCATATTTTTAATCAGTTTTTAATGCGACCTCTTTAATTAATTTTACTTAATTAATTTTACAATAAAAATATTAAAAAACAAACGAGGTTGTGGATATTTATCTTGCGTACTCAAAAGCTTTATTTTCCCTAATTACAACTACTTTTATTTCGCCTGGAAAATTTATGGTTTCTTCTATTTTTTGGGCTATTTCTTTAGCTAATTTATAGATTTCTAAATCGCTAATTTCTTCAGGTCTTACAAAAACCCGAAGCTCCTTTCCACCACTAATAACATAAGCTTTTTCCACTCCGCTAAATGAATAGGCAATTTTTTCAAGATTTTCAACTCTTTGTAAATAGGCTTCTGTTGCTTCAGAACGAGCTCCTGGTCTTTGAGATGATATAGCATCTGCAGCTAAAACTATATAAGCTTCAGGTACTGCAAAAGGATAAGTTTCATGGTGTGATCTCATAGCTAAGATTATTTTTTTATCAACATTATATCTTTGTAAAATTTTTATACCTATTTCTAAGTGACTACCTTCAATTTCATGAGTCACAGCCTTTCCAATATCATGTAAAAATCCAGCTTTTTTAGCTACTTCTTTATCTAAATTTAACTCTTCTGCTATCATTCTAGAAAATACTGCTGTTTCTATGGAGTGTTGAAGAACATTTTGTCCATAACTATATCTATACTTTAATCTTCCCATCAATTGAATAATTTCTTCTGGCAGGTCAAAAATATTTAGCTCCTCAGCTGCAGATTTACCTGATCTTTTGATTTCTTCTTCTACTTGATTTTTAGCATATAAAACAGCTTCTTCAATTGTAGCTGGCTGAATCCTTCCATCTTTAATTAACTTCTCTAATGCTATTTTAGCTATTTCTCTTCTTACAGGATCAAAAGAAGAAATAGTAACTAATTCTGGTGTTTCATCTATTATTAATTGTACTCCTGTTAATTTTTCAAAATATCTAATATTCCTACCTTCTTTTCCTATAATTCTACCTTTCATTTCCTCACTAGGAAGATTAACAACAGTTATATTAAATTCACCAGCTACAGACCTGCTGTATCTTGGAAGAACTTCTAAAATTATCTCTTGTGCTTTTTTCTCTATTTCTTCTCTTTGTTTATCTAATAATTTACTTATTCTTTTCATTAAAACAGCTTCATTTTCTTTTTCTATCCTTTGAAGCAAAAGTTCAAGAGCTTTTTCTTTATCTATTTCGGCTATACTTTGTAACTTATTTTCATATTCTTCTTTTAATTTGAGGTACTCTTGTTCTTTAAGTTCAAGTTTTTGAATTAAATTTTTATATCTTTCTTTTTCCTCTTCTAATTCTCTCTCCTTTTTTTCAATAAATTCTTCTTTTTTAGTTATTCTTTCTTCTCTTGCTTTTAAATCTTTTAATATTTCTTCTTTTTCCCGCTTAGCAGATTCTAACAATTCTATTGCTTTCTTTTCTGCTTCAAGTAAAAGTTCTTGTTCTTTCTTTTTAAGTTCTTCGATTCTTAATTTAAGTTTGTGTTCTATAGATTCTGTTTTTTTGCTTATAAAAAGATATCTTATTAAAATTCCAACTATTATACCTATTATAAAAACTATAAAATATAATATCAGATAAGAAATTTGGGTAAATGTATTCATGGTAATTTTTGTAAATATAAATTTCGGCCTTCATATTATAATTATATAAACATTTAAGAGAGAAAAAATGAGTAAGGTTTTACTAATAATTTTAGATGGTTGGGGAGAAGGTAACAAGGACTATAGTAATCCTATATATTTAGCTAAAGAAAAAGATTTTTTTGAATTTGCGAGAAATCATTTTCCGTTTTATCTTTTACAAGCTTCTGGTATAGCTGTAGGACTGCCATGGAGAGAAGAAGGAAATAGTGAAGTTGGTCATTTATGTATGGGTATCGGAAAAATTTATTATCAATACTATCCTCGAATTACTTTGGCTATTAAAGATGGAAGTTTTTTCAAAAATAAGGTTTTATTTGCTTGCTTAAACCATGCTCAAAAATATAATAGTAGGGTGCATTTAATAGGCCTACTAACACAGGGTATAATTCATGCTGCTGATGAGCATTTGATAGCTTTATTAAATTTTTTTAAAAAAAATAACTTTGATAGAGTTTACTTACATTTATTTTTAGACGGAAAAGATAGTCCTCCACAATCAGGATTAAATTTATTAGAAAAATTAGAAAAAGATATTGAAAGAATTAAAGTAGGCAAAATATCTACTTTATGTGGAAGAACTTATGGAATGGATAAAAATGAGTATTGGAAAATTAAAACTCAAGTTGCCTTTTATTTAATAACTGAGGGCGTAGGAAAAGAGATTAAAGATTATAAATCTTATATAAAAAATATTTATGAAAATAACCCAGATTTTATAGATGAAAACTTAGAACCAGTTTTAGTAGATAAAGAAGGAGTAGTAAAAGATAATGATGTAATTTTCTTTTTTAATTTTAGAGCTGATGGGATGGTTCAGTTAGCTAAAGCTTTCTTAGAAATAGAATTTCCATATTTTAAAAGGACACCAAAAAATAATTTATATATAGCTTCTATGACAAAATACTTAGAAAATATTGACTATCCTATAGCTTTTCCTCCTGTCAAGATTTATACAAGTGTTTCTAAAATTATTTCGGAAAATAACTTATTACAACTAAAAATTGCAGAAAAGTATAAAGCTTATCATTTAACTTATTTTTTTAATGGTTTTATAAATGAACCGCATCCAGGTGAGTATTGGAAGATTTTGCCTTCAAGCGAAAAAAATTTTAGGGAAAATCCTCTTTTACAAAGTAAATTAATTACTGAACTTATTATTAATGCCCTTAAAGAAAATATATATGCTTTTATCGCTGCTAATTATGCCGCCCCTGATATTATTGGCCATACAGGTGATATAAATTTAGCTATTAAAGTTGTTGAGGGATTGAATTATGAGTTGAAAAGAATATATAATGAAATAATCGATAAAGAGGAGTGGGTAATGATTATTACTAGTGATCATGGAAATATTGAAAATATGATAAATTTAAAAACAGGCGAAATTCAAACAACTCACGATGTAGGTCCTGTACCTTGTTATATAATAAATAGAAATTTTTATGTAGAAAATAAAAGTTTAGAAAGAAAAATTGAAGAGAAAAAAATAAGAGGAAGTTTAGTAGATATTGGTCCTACAATTTTAAAATTATTAAATTTAAAAATCCCTGATGATTGGGAGGGTAAATCTTTGATATAATTTTAAAATTATGCCTAAAACAGATTATTATTTAATTGTTTTCGCACTTATTTTTATAGTAAGTATATTTTTTGTTTTTACTAATTTTTTGAAATTTAAATTTGGTTTAGACTTAGCAGGTGGTGTAATTTTATATTACAATGCAGATTTAACTAATGTAAAGAGTAAGGAAATTAGTGATACTTTAGCTGCAATAAAAGATTTAATTGAAAGAAGAATTAATGCTTTAGGAATTTCTGAAATTAATATAAGTTACACTAACTCAGGAAAAATTATTGTAGAAATACCATACGTTAAAGATCCACAAACGGCAATTGATATGATAGGTTCTACTCCTGTTTTAGAATTCAGAATTCCTTTACAAAAAGGTACAACCACTATTTTTGTACCTTCAGAACTTACAGGGAAATATTTAATAAATGCTAATGCTGTTTTAAATCCTAATACAGGGTTTCCTGTAGTAGAATTAGAATTTAATAAAGAAGGAGCTAAAATTTTTGAACATTTAACAGAAAAATATATAAATCAGCCAATTGCTATATATTTAGATAACAAACCTATTTTTATACCTTTGGTAAGAGAAAAAATTAGTGGAGGAAAGGCTATTATAGAAGGGAAATTTACGTGGCAAGAAGCAAAAGAACTAGCTTATAGACTAAAGCAAGGTGCTTTGCCTGTTCCTTTAAAATTAGTAGGTATTTCTGTAGTTGCTCCTGAATTAGGTGAGAAATTTTTAATGCTTTCTATAAAAGGAGGCACAATTGGTTTTATATTGGTAGCTTTATTTATGATCCTATATTATAGATTTCAAGGAATAATAGCTGTAATTGCTTTAATTATGTATATTTTTATTAATTTATTTATTTATAAGGCTTTAGGGGTAGTACTTTCTTTAGCAGGAATTACAGGCTTTATTCTCTCTATAGGAATGGCAGTTGATGCTAATATATTAATTGCTGAAAGAATTAAAGAAGAAATAAAAAGAAATAAAATTATTACAGCTTTAGAATTAGGTTTTAATCGGGCTTGGCCTTCTATCCGAGATTCTAATGTTTCAACATTGATTTCTGTTCTTTTAATGTATATTTTAACTACATCCTTTGTAAAAGGCTTTGCTTTAACATTAGGTATAGGAGTTTTAACAAGTATGCTAACAGCTGTATTTTTCACAAAATTCCTAACTTTTAAAATAGTACCTAAATTGGAAAAATTATTGACTTTTAAAATTTTTGATTAAAATTTATTTTATTATGAATAAAGTAATTACAAAAGAAACTTATGATAAATTAAAAAAAGAATTAGAAAGATTAAAAACAGAAGAAAGAAAAAAGATTGCTGAAAAAATAAAAATTGTAAAAGAATTTGGAGATTTAAGTGAAAATGCAGAATATCAAAGCGCTTTAGAAGAACAAAAACAATTAGAGCTTAAAATTTTAAAATTGGAAAATTTATTAAAAACTGCAAAGGTAGTAAAAAAAGAAAAGAAAAAATCAAATAAAATAGAAATTGGTTCTGAAGTAGAAATTGTGGATTTACAAACTAAAAAAGTACTAAAATTTAAAATTGTTGGTTTTGGAGAAGCAAATCCGTTAGAAAATAAAATTTCACAAGAATCTCCAATAGGTAAAGCTTTAATAGGGAGAAAATTAAATGATATTGTTGAAATAAAGATAGGAAATAATAAAAAAAGATTTAAAGTTAAAAAAATTACTTAATTGATTTTTGAGCTTCTTCTATAATTTTAAAAAATGTATTTTCATCGATAATTTGTATTCTTGGATATTTTTTGGCTTTTTCCAATTTGCTACCAGGATTTTTTCCTACAACTAAATAATCTACTTTGCTGGATAAACTATCAACTGCTTCTCCTCCTAACGTTTCAATCAATTTTTGAGCTTCGCTTCTTGTATATTTTTCTAGTTCTCCAGTAAAACAAAATACTTTTCCTTTTAATGGAGTTTCTTTAATTTCTTTAATTTTTTCTTCTATTATTTCTACTCCATAATCTGTTAATTTTTGCAAAAATATTATATTGTTTTCATTTACGAACCATTCATATAAAGAGAGAGCTATTTTTTCACCAAAGCCAGGTATTACTTGATATTGATGATATTTAAATTTATTAGCTATATTATAAAGATCAATAGGTTTTTTTATTTCTCCAAATTTAGAAAAGAAGTTCGCTAAAATTTTTGCATTTTCTTCTCCTATATGTGGTATTCCTAAACTATAAATAAGACGGGGTAGGGTTATTTTTTTTCTTGCTTCTATGCTTTTTAATATATTTCTTTCAGATAAAATGTCAAAGCCTGGTAGTTTTCTTAACATTCCAACTTTTAAATTAAAAAGGTCAGCAGCATCTTGAATTAAGTTATTTTCTAATAGTTTATCAATTATTTTAGGACCTAAGCCTACAATATCAAAAGCAGGTTTGGAAACAAAATGATAAATTTTTTCTTTTTGTAAAGCAAAACAGTTTTTATTTGTGCATTTATAATAAGCACCTTCTTTTATGACTTTGCTTGAACATACAGGGCATTTTTTAGGAAATACAAAAGCTCTTTCTTTGCCTGTTCTTAACTCTTTTAATACTCCGATAACTTGAGGAATAACATCACCTGCTCTAGCAATTATTATTGTATCTCCTATTTTTATATCTAATTTTTTCATTTCGTCTTCATTATGCAATGAAGCCCTCGAGACAACAACACCACCAACTTCAACAGGCTTTAAAACTGCTACCGGAGTTAAAATTCCTGTTCTACCAACTTGTACTATAATATCTTCAACAACTGTAGTTGCTTGTTTAGGAGAAAATTTATAAGCAATAGCTCCTCTTGGCGCTTTACCTACAACACCTAATTTTTCGAAAATTTCATTTTCATTTATTTGCACAACAATACCATCTACTTCAAAACTTAGTTTTTCTCTATTTTTTTCCCAATAATTTCTAAATTCCTCAACTTCTTTTAGGGTTTTATATCTTTTTGTATGAGGATTTGTTTTAAAGCCCAAACATTTCAATATTATATGTTCTTCTTCATGGGTTCTTTGTCCTAAATTTGTTACTAAATCATAAGCAAAAAAATCTAATTTTCTTTCTGCCGTTACTTTAGGATCAAGTTGTCTTAAAGAACCTGCAGCTGCATTTCGAGGATTTGCAAACGGTGTTTCTCCTTTTTTTATTCTCTCTTCATTTAATTTTTCAAAATCTTTAATATGCATAAAAACTTCCCCTCTTACTTCTATTTTTTTAGGATATCCATTAGTGAAATTTTTTATAATCTCTTCTCTTAATCCTTCGTTTTTCATATTCTCTATTATTTTTTCAAGAGGTAAAAGCTTTAAAGGATTAGCCTCAATAGTTTTTATATTTTGAGTTACCTCTTCACCTAAATAACCATCACCTCTTGTACTTCCTAGAGTTAATATCCCATCTTCATAAATTAATTTAATAGCTAAACCATCTATTTTTAGTTCAGCATAATATTCATAGTTAATATTTTCAGGTAATAATTTTCTGTTCCTTTCATCCCATGCCCTTAATTCTTCAAAAGAAAAAGCATCATTAAATGAAAGCATAGGAATTTCATGCCGTACTTTTTTAAAGTCCTTTAAAAGAGCTCCGCCTATTCTTTGAGTAGGAGAATCTGGGGTTATAAACTCAGGAAATTTTTGTTCTAATTCAAAAAGTTCCCTTTTCAATGCATCTTCAACTTCAATAGGCACTAATTCTTTATTCAAAACATGCCTATAATATCTATATTCATTTATGAGTTCTTTTAATTTTTCTATTCTTTCTTTAGCTTGCTCCGGAGTTAATTTCTCCATTTTATGGATTAGTTTTTCCTATTGCAAATCCTGTAAACAATATTCTTTCAAACTCTTCATATTTCCCTGTTGAACTTATCTTTAAGTATACTAAATTATGAGAAGTAGATGTAGTTACATCAATATCGAATTTTATTTTTGTTCTGATTTTACAATTTTTATTATGTCCCGTAGAATGTCCCTCTCCCCTTTTTCTTTCTTTTTCTTCTCCCGGCGGTGCATTTGCTTTTTCTGAATTTCCAACCTTTGATTTATCGCAAGTGATAGTAATATACTCAGAATCTCCTAATAAATCTACTTTTTGATTATAAAGTTCTATTTCTAAGCCAGCTTCAGAACTTGCTAAAGCTTGATAAGAATTAGTTGTTTGCCTAAGTCCTTTTATAGTACCTAAAACAGGAAGAAGGGTTGTAAAAATTATTATTCCTCCGATCATCACACTAAATATCGAGATTACTAAAATTTGAGCTTTGTTTTTTAAAAACCACATGATGTTGAGGCAAAAACACTATTAATAGGAGCGACTGAAATTTGAAAATTCATAGGTATATCTAAAGACTTGGTTTTTGCTATTCCTTCTAAAGATACAGTTATTAATTTGAAAGATGTAAGATTATAATCTCCTGTTGAAGATAAACTACCTGTTGCATATATATTAAAATTATTAACTTCAAAATAAGAGGGCTCTATAAGAGTTGATGAATTATATAAAACTGCTTTTGTTGTAGGATCATATTCAATTATTATGTTTGCACAATCATTTATTCTTTGATATTTTATTCCTCTAGTAGTTGTAGCGAAATTTATACTATATTTCATCTCTCGCCAAATTTTCTCTAAGGCTAATTTAACATTTCCTATTGAAGTTTGTAAATTTTGAGCAATTAAGTATTGCCTTAATAAACTGATATACATACCTACAATTACAGAAAGGCCTATCAAAAATACTAAAATAGATATAGTTAATTCTAATATGGTAAAGCCTCTTTTTTTCATGGTATCCAATCAGTAATAATTGTTTCTAATTCAACTTGTTGGCCGTTGAATTTAACTATACTTGTAACTGTAGCAACATTTAAACTAATGTCTAGATTTATTAATCTGCTAAATGGGGTGGGGGGTCCATTTATTACACTGTGAAGAAATTGATTATTGTAAATATATAAAGGGCAGGCATTATTTGCCGGTTGAATATATAAACTTGAGTCTATGCAAAACTTATTAGGAAGGCCTTCAAGCCAATTTCTTCTTTGCACTTTATTTATATTTCTTTTAGCTATTACTAAATCAATACCTTCTTGAGCTAGAAAATTAGCAATGATTCGATCTTTAGAAGTTTTCAATACTTTCAAGTAATTATTAACTAATATCACTAAACCTAAAAGGGCCATTGAGAAAACTATCAATGATAAAAAAATCTCTATTACACTTTGGCCTTTATTTTGTAACAATCTGCCCGCTTGTGGTAATGGTAATTGTTGCATTTTCATTGTCTTTTTTTATTATTATATTAAATGCTTTATTAAAATTCATTTTTTGCCTATCAACATATATTAAAGGATCTCCGTAAGGATGAAAAAAAAATATAGAAGAGGAGGAGAAACTATTGCTAGTATTATTATCAAGTGAATAATTTATAGATAAATTATCAAAATTTTCTTTCACTATCAAGGGGTTATTAGGATTTGTAATAATTTGTAATGATTTTGTAAAATATAAATTAGGATTTTTTGAGGTGAAATCAAATTCTTGTGAACTACTATTAGCTATTGTACTACAATCTACAGATAAATCAGCAGAGGTGGCATAAGCAATTCCTATATAACCGGATGGTGTTATTAGAATACCAGTACCACAAACAGTTGAAGTAGGATTGGATAATTCAATTTTTTTAAAACTCAAATCTTGTGCTAATTTTAAATTTTCTGCTAATAATAATCTTGTTTTTTGAAACTCATAAAATTTTTTATTTATATTAATCAAAGTGAATGTTGCTCCCAAAATAAGAGTTGATATGAGTAAAACTATTGTTGATTCAAATATGGTAAATCCTTTTTTCTTCATCAGCTTAATTTTAACATAAAATTATTAAAATAATAAAATAATTGCTCTCCTAAAAAAAGAAGCAAAAAAGCACTAATAAAAATTAAAGGAATAAATGGAATTTCTTGAAAGAATTTTTTGTTTTTTAATATTTTATATATTCCTATAATAGCCCCGAAAAATGAAGAAAACAAAATAAGGGCTATTATATCACCAAAATTTAAAAATAAACCTATAAAAAATGCTATTTTAAGATCTCCTAAGCCTATTCCCCTACCGAAAGTTAAAATAAAAAGAAATAAGATAAAAATAGAAAAAATAAATCCTCTAAACAATGAATTCAATATAAAATGATATCTTGTTTGTTTTAATTTAAAACTAAAAAAATAATTAAGGCCATCAGTTAAATTAAAGTTAATGGAAAAATTTAAAAAGGTAAAAATTATGGCAAAAATTAACCATCCAATTAAACCAAAATATAAAGTTTTTTCTTCAATATAAAAAGTTTCCCAATCATATAAGGCTAAGATGAATAATATAGAAAAAAAGAATAAAAAATAAAGAAAAACAATAAAGTTATTTAAATTTAAATTAAGCAAAACATTTGATTTTAATGCACAACCATAAGTAAAAAACCCGGTTATTAATTCTGTTAAAGGATATCTCCAAGATATTTTATTTTTACAGTTTCTACATCTTCCTTTTTGAATAATAAAACTTATTAAAGGAATTAATTCATACCAAGTCAAAATCTTTCCACAATATGGACATTTAGATTTACCGTAAATAAATTCTTGTTTTCTAACTAATCTATATGCAACATTATTCAAAAATGAACCTAAAAATAAACCCCATATAAAATATAACATTTAATAGAGTAATAGAGCTTTTTAATTTTTAGAATAGTAAGCAATAATCAGCAGAGGTTCCTGTACTTGGGCACTCAGAAGCTGTAATACCTGGACAGCTTAGACCTGCATTTGAAAGATCTGTATATGTTATTGAATCTTTAAAAAAGTCTGGTGCTTGCTGTCTATTTGTTTCTAATTGAGCTTTAAGCACATAATTTGTAATTCGACCAGAGGGAGTTGAACTGCAATAAGAATATTTATAACTTATAGTAGGAGCGGCGGGATCATTTGGTAAACGCATACCTGGTGTTAATACGCCTGCATCTTTCAATGCTTGCTCTAGATTGCTCCACGTTGTAGCTGTTGGGTATTGGCCTTTTCTTACATAATAAGCTGTAATAAGGGAAGATACATTTCTTAAATCTCCTATTCTTCTTTGATCCCTAGCTGCGGATGTAAATCCACCTAAGTTTCTTAATAAAAGACCTGCTAAAATTCCTATTACTAAAAGAACAACTGCTAATTCGACTAAGGTAAATGCTTTTTTATTCATTTTTTTAATAATCTATTTAAATTAATACGACCGCCTTAATTTTCAAAATATTATTATAATACTAAAAAATTAAAATTTCCTTCAATATTGTGGATAACTTAATAGGTACTTAATGATTTTGCAAGCTGGGAAATTGGCAATAATAAAGACATTTCTACAAATACTAGACCTATTGCTAAAATAACCACTATTATTGGCTGTAATGCTTCAGTTAAATTATTTGTTTTATTTTCTATATCGGATGTATAATAATCTATTATTGTCATTAAAGAATTATCTAAATTTCCTGTTCTCTCACCAGCAGCAAAAGCTTGTTTAACTAAACCTGGAAATAAATCAGGAAAATTAGAAATAGAAAGAGAAATCGATTTACCTTTTTCTGTTTCTTCGGCTATAAATAAAATAGCTGATTTGTAATAAGGATTTGCCATACTTTCTCCAGCAATTTTTAAGCTTTCTGAAATAGGTAATCCTCCTTTTATTAAATAAGAAAGTGATTCTAAAAAATTTAAAATTTCTATCTCTTTTAGTAAAATTCCCAGAATTGGAAGATTAACTAGAAAATTATATAAAAATAATTTTCCTTCTTCAGACTTAAAATATTCAATTATTACATAAATTAAAAATATTAAAAAAAGCAAAATATATATAACATTATTAACTAAAAATTCTGAGACAGTGGCAAAATATTGAGTTACTAAGGGCAGAGGGAGGTTATTTTCTTTAAATAAATTAGTAATTTTAGGAATTACATTGTAGAATAAAACAAACATTGTCATTAAAAATATTAAAAGCACCATTATAGGATAATACATAGATTGAATTAATTTTGTTCTAAATTTATGTTGATTTGTACAATGTTTTGAAAGATTATCAAAAACTTCCTCTAAGCTTCCTGAAAGTTCTCCTATTCTTATAAGTCTTGTAGCAGATCTTTCAAAGACATCTGGATATTTTTCTAGTGATTGGGAAAGAGGAAGACCAGCTACTATATTGTTATACACATCTTCTAATACTCTTTTAAAACTTAATTTATTGGTCTGGTTGGCTAAAGATTTTATAGCTTCATCTATAGGTGTTCCTGCTTTTAATAAATAATTTAAGGCTTTATAGAAAAAAGCTAAATCTATTAGAGAAACTTTGCCCCATGTTATTAATGGCTTTATTTCACCTAATTCTTTTATATAAGTAACCACTAAACCTTGATTATGTAAGCTCTGAATAGCTAAATCTTTATCTATAGCTGAAATTATCCCTACTTTAAAATTTCCTTCTTTATCAAAGCCTCTAAATTCAAATTTTTTCATGTTAACAAATTGCGAAGTCTTTCTACATTAATAGCAAAATGTAAGGCTGTTTCCAAAGAAATCTCTTGAAGATTTACTAAAGTAGCTAAAGACCTTTCTAGGGTTATCATACCTTGTTCTAAGCTTGTTTCTATTACTAAATCTATTTGGTATATTTTGTTTTCTCTTATCAAATTTCGTACTGCCGAATTTACAATCAAAACTTCACAAGCAGGAATTCTTCCGCCTTTTATTCTTGGTACTAATCTTTGAGAAACTATACCTATTAAAGTAGCGGCTAATTGAAATCTTGCTTGGTTTTTTTGACCTTCAGGTAAAACATCTAAAATTCTGTCTATTGTTTGCGAAGCAGAATTTGTATGTAGTGTTCCTAAAACTAAATGCCCTGTTTCTGCCGCAGTTAAGGCTATTTGAATTGATTCTGGATCTCTTAACTCTCCTATCATAATCACATCAGGATCTTCTCTTAAAGCTGATCTTAAAGCTCTATGCCAATTAGGAGAATCTTTAGGAATTTCTCTTTGAGAAATTAAAGCTAAGTCTGGTGTAAAAATATATTCAATAGGCTCTTCAATAGTAATAATGTGGGCTGGCCTTGTATGATTAAGTTCATCTATTAAAGCAGCTAAAGTTGTTGACTTACCCATTCCTGCAGGGCCAGTAACTAAAATAAAGCCTTGCTTTTTTTTAGCAAATTCTTTTAAAACCGGGGGTAAGTTTAATGCCTCAATTGTTTTTATTTGAGAGGGAATTATTCTAAAAGCACCTGCTAAACCATTATTTTGATAGTAAATGTTGGCTCTTAATCTTATTTTTTCATCAAGATCAAAAGAAAAATCTAAGTCTTTGAATTTATTTAAATATTTCATTTGCTCCTCAGTCAAAAAAGATAGCAACATTTTTTCGGTTTCTTTAGAAGTCAAAATTCCTTCTTCTGTTAAATTAACAAGCTCACCGTCTATCCTTAAAGTAGGAAAACGGGCAGGGACTATATGAACATCAGAAGCATTTCTTTGGCTGGCGGTATAAAATATTCTTTTTAATTTTTCTTCCATTCTTTAATAATTATATATTAAGTTATTTTTAAAACCTCTTCTAGGGTAACATAGCCTAATAAAGCTTTTATGATGCCATCTTGCCTTAAACTAACAAATTTTTGTTTAGGTAATAATTTTTCTAACTCTATCTCTGTTTTCCCGGAATAAATTGAATCTTCTAATTCTTCAGTAATTATAACTACTTCAAATATACCTAATCTTCCCGTATAACCTTTATTATCACATTTGTTACATCCTGCAGGATGGTAAATTACTAAATTATCCAAATCTATATTATACTTTTCGAGAATATCTCTATCTAAATTGTTTAAATTTTCTTTAATTATTTTTATTAAGTCTTCAGTAGGTTTAATTGCTTTTTTGCATTCATCACATAATTTTTTAGCTAATCTTTGAGCGACTATGAACCTTAAAGTAGGGGGAATTAAATAACGCTCTATTCCTATATCGATTAGCCTGGTAATAGCTCCTAAAGCATTATTTGTATGTAATGTAGAGAGAACTAAGTGCCCAGTTAAAGAAGCATGAATAGTTAATTCTGCAGTTTCTAAATCCCTTATCTCTCCTACCAAAATAACATCTGGATCTTGTCTAAGAATTTCTCTTAACCCTGTAGCAAAGGAATAACCTATTTCTGGTCTTATTTGAGATTGGTTAACTCCATCTATTCTATATTCAACAGGATCTTCTAAGCTTATTATATTAACATCTTCCTTGTTTAGTTTCTGTAAAATAGCGTAAAGAGTTGTTGTTTTACCTGAACCAGTTGGTCCTGTTATTAAGATTAAGCCATAAGGAGACTTAATTTCTTTATCTACTTTTACCAAATTATAATCTAGCATTCCTAAGTCTTCTAATTTCTTCAAACCAACCAAAGGATCTAAAACTCTTATGGCTACTTTTTCTCCTCCAACGGTTGGTAAAATTCCAATTCTTAAATCTATTTCTCTACCATGAACTATTACCTTTATTCTTCCATCCTGAGGAATTCTTGTTTCATCTAACTTTAATTTACTTAAGACTTTGATCCTATTTATAATTTGCTCATGAATATCTTTGGGTAAATAAGCAATTGTTTTAAGATCTCCTAAAATTCTAAATCTAATTCTTGTTTTTTTTGCCCAAGGTTCGATATGAATATCTGAAGCCCTTAAATAAACAGCTTCTTCAATTAAAGATTGGACTAATCTAATAATTGGCGCTTCTTCTGTAGGTAAAATTTCTGCGCTTAATTCTATAGGTTTTTCTTCAACAACAGGTTTTTTTGTTTCTCTTATTTGAAAAAGAACATTTTTTAATGTCTCAGAAAATTCTTTATACTGTTTTAGAATGTTATAAAAGTCTTTGATGGAAATCAAAAAAATTTTAGGTTCAAGATTAAGAGAATTCCTTATAAAATTAATAGTTTCATTAAAATTTTCAACTGAAGGATCCACTACTCCTATATATATTTCATTTTCTCTTTTATCAAAAGCTATAATTTTATTTTTCTTAGCAAAATCTTCAGAAATCAAAGTTAATATTTCTTTAGGAATTTTTTCTTCTGCTTCAAATTTTTTTACAGGTAAGTTAAAAAATTCTTTTTTTAATTCTAAAAAATTTTCCTCTAATTTCCCTAAAGAATACAAAAATTCTTCAAGGCTAATTTTTGATTCATTAGCTTCTTTAATTAACTCATCAATATCACTAATTTGATCTTTTAATTTTTCTTTAATAAAATTTTCAAATTCTCTCATTCAAGGAGATTAGTTTTTCCTATTTCTTCTTCTTTAATTTCTGGTATTTCTAGAACCTGTGGAACTATATTTAAACTTGCTAATTTTTCTAAAATATCTTGTAGTTTTAAGCTATTTATATACTCCAATTCTTGTTGTATTTTTAAAACTTCTGTTGGTAAGGGAGATTCTTTTTTAAGAATATTAAATTCCCAGAAGGCTACCCACAAAATAGCACCAATGATTACAACTGTAATTAAGGTAAAAATTATATTTAATAATTGGTTCTTTATTATATTCATTTTTCTAATAAAGGTTTAATTCCTCCTAAATAATAAACTCCTAAATCAGCATTGAAACTTATTTTATCTCCTGCTTTACTTAAATTTATTTTATTAACTTCGAATATTCGTGAATGATTCTCAAAATTTTTAAGAAGGTTAATGGCATCAGGATAATTAGTTTCTATTTTAAATGAAAAATTCTTTTTTATCAAATTTAGAAAACTTAATTGAGGATGTGTTAATTTTTCTTCTTGAAATTGATAAATATTGGCGTCATTAAATCCCGAGCTTCTAAATATACTATTTATAATTAAAACTAACTCATAATCTTCAAATCTTTTAGGTAATAATATATCTAATTCTCCTTTTTCTTCGATTTGATTGATAGAAGATAATTCATTTGCTCGGGTATTTTTCAGATCGTCAAAAAATTTACCAATAATTTCGATTCTTCTCGATTTAGTGTAAACTTCATTTTTATCTTGGGCTGATTGTAAATAATTTTTATAAGCAGGGATTAAAGTATTAAAAAATTGTTGGAGATTTACAAAAATTAAAACTATTATTAACAAATTAACAAATAATCTCATTATTGATATAAATTGGGGTTAATATCAAAACTTATTTGTAAATCAATGTTAAGTGTTTCTTGATTTAAAGCAATTTCATCAATTTGAAAATTGGGAAAAATATCTTGTTGGGATTCAAAATATTTTTTTATCTTTGCGTATTCAAGCCAATTTAGCAGACTCCCACTTATTTGTATTTTTGAGTTTAAATTGTCGACAGTAATAGAATTAACTTTCAAGTTTTTAGGGAGATATTTGGGCAAATTATTCAAAACAGGAGTTATTTTTTTTCTATTTGCTAAAAGGTAATCTATAGCAATTAAATGCAAAATTCCTCTATAATCTTTTTCAGAAAATTTATTCCGATATTCTTGCGTTAAAGAATTTATTTTTTGATTCATCTCTTGAATTTTTCTTGCATTAATTTTAGAAAGCTGATTTAAACCAGAAGATAAGACAACTTGCAAAATTAAAATAAATAAAATTATAGCTGTTAATTTCTTTGGTAAAATATCCCATAAATCTTTTATCATCTAAATATTATAACCTAATTAAAAATTATATCAAGGATAAAAATATTTTAAACAAGCTCCTAAAGCATTTGATAATATGGGGCCTATTTGTAGATTTTGTAAAGATTTATCAACATTTATAAAATCTAAAGGATTAAATATATTTACTGGAACAGTAGAAATTTTTTCAGAAATTCTTTCCAAAAAACCAGGGGCTAAAGATAAACCACCTATGAAATATATTCCTTTAATTTTAGTATTGAATCTATCTTCTAAATTATCCTTTGTTTTGTTTATTTCTACAGATAAATTATTTAAAATTTCTTCTAGATTATTTTTTAAATCAACTTCTTCTGGCATTAATTTAAAACCCTTTTTGACCCAAACTTCTTCTGTTTCTTTATCACTTGTTTCTAATAAAGTTTTTAAAGCCTCTATTATTGTTCTGATAGATGTTTTTAATTTTTGAATAAACACTACTTTATTTTCTATAATTAAAACAGAATAGCCATATCCATAGCCTATATCAACAACCAAGATATTATCATTCACGTTTTTAAATAAATTTTCTAAACCATAAAATTCTGCTTCAGCACCCTTGAAATTTAATTTAGCAATATTAGAAACATTTTTAAGCTTTTCAATAAAATTTGTAGGGACAGCAGAAAAGAAAATAAACCACTTAGGCGCAGTTTCAATTCCTGCGGGTTGGAGTAATAAATTTCTTGAATTTATAAAATAATCTTTTTCTGATGTTGGGAGATATTTTTTATATTCATAAAAAACAGCTTGCTTTAAAGTCGCAATAGGCATATGTGGTAAAGAAAAATAGCTACAAAATACATAAGAAGTAGGAATAGAGTATACTATATTTTTTGTTTTAAATTCCTTAACAGCTGATTCTAAAATCTTTCCTAAATTTTCTTCAAAAATTTGAGATGTTTGGAGAATATTAGTTATTTGTGCTTCAAATTTAAATTCAATTATAATATAATTTAACAACATCAAGGAGTCTTTAAATTTTTCTACTTCTACAATTTTTATGTTTTTCGTGCCCAGATCGATTCCTAAAATTCTTTTCCCCGATAAAAAACCGAACATTTTTAAATTATATCAAATTTTTGGAGATTTTTTATTCCCTTATTTTTGTCTTAGTTGTAATAAATTTTTAAAATACGGTTATTTATGTGAGAATTGTCTTAAAGAAATTGATTTTTGTTTAAAAATATTTTGCCCTAAATGTAAAAGAAGGAGTCCAATTACAGAAAATATATACACAATATGCTGTAGTAATTTAATAAAATCTTTAATAACTTTTTGTAATTATGAAGTAGAAAACATTAAGCTTTTAATACAATTAGGTAAAATTGATGGATTTTACAAAGTTTTTGAGTTTTTAGGTTATTTAATATTTGAGGAAATAAAAAATTCAAAATTAAATTTTAAAGATTATTATATAAGTTATGTGCCGATGTATTATTTAGATGAAAAAAGACGCGGCTTTAATCAAGCTAAAATATTAGCTGAAACCTTATCAAAAAATATTCAATTGAAAATCTGGGATGGTTTAATTAAAATTAAACCTACAAAGCTACAAACTGAATTAGGTTATAAAGACAGAATTGAAAATGTAAAGTTTGCTTTTAAATGTAAAGATATACCACCTTTAAATATAATTTTAATTGATGATGTAATAACTACAGGAGCTACTGCTTTTGAATGTGCTAAAACTTTAAGAGAACAAGGCACTAAAAATATTATATTAATTACCATTGCTACATGAAGAGAAAAATATTTTTAGAAACAGAAATTCAAAACAAAGACTTTTTACAAATAGAAGATGAAAAAATTGAACATAGAATCAAAAAAGTTTATAAATTAAAACCAGGTGAGACTATATTTTTTGTCGGCAATGATTTATACGAAGGAAAATATGCTTTAATTGATCATTCAAGAATGAAATTTAAAAAAATAGATCATTATAAGCGCACACTCTTGCCTCCAAAAGAAATTAATCTTTTTTTAAGCTTTATTAGAAAAGAAAATTTTGAATTGATTTTAGAAAAAGCTGGCGAATTAGGAGTAAGAAAAATCATTCCTTTAATTGCTGAAAGGTCTTCTTGGTTTACAACAAATATAACAGAAAGATGGAAAAAAATTTTATATTCTTCTTTAGAAGTTAGTGAATGGGGATATTTACCTAAAATTGAAAATCCTATTAAAGTTAAAGATTTACCACAAAATTGTTTAGTTTTAGAAAAAGAAGGCGAAATATTAAATGTTAAAAGTTTAAAATCTCCCTTAAACATAGTTATAGGTCCTGAAGGAGGTTTTTCTGAAATAGAAAAAGAAATTTTTAAAGAAAAAAAATGTAAATTTATTAGCCTAGGTAAAATAACTTTAAAAAGTGAAACTGCTATTTTTGTAATTTTGTCGTTATTAAATTTTCCTATCAGATGATAATCATAACAAATTGGAAGATGGCTCCTCTTACTTTAAATCAAGCTTTTAACCTGCTCAATTTCTATAAAAAATTAAAATATAAAAATATATGGATAGCTCCTCCTTATGTATTTTTAGCGATTTTAATAAAAAAATATAAAAATTTTGTTTTCGGAGCTCAAAATGTTCATTATCAAATAAAAGGAGCATATACAGGAGAAATTTCAGTTAAAATGCTTAAAAATATAGGATGCAAATTCGCGATTATTAATCATTCAGAAAGAAGAAAAGCGGGAGAAGATCTTAAAGTAGCTAATCAAAAAATTAAAATATGTTTAAAAAATAAAATAACTCCAATAGTTTGCTTTGGAGAACAACACAAAATAAATAATTTAACAGCCCTAAAACAACTATGGGAAGAAGAATATAAAATTTTGTTTCAAGGAATAAATAGCTTTAAAAAAGTTAAAATTGTTTATGAACCATCTTGGGCCATAAGTACAGAAAAAAGCGGTCCTGTTCCTATAGAATTAGTTAATGAATTTTTAAACTGGATAAAAAGTAAAGTAAAAACAGATATATTATATGGAGGCTCTGTTTCTTATGAAAATATTGGAGATTATTTAAAATTAGATTTAAAAGGCTTTTTGATTGGCTCTCAAAGTTTGAAATTAAAAAACTTTAAAAAAATTATAGAAAAAACTAAAAAAATATGATATAATATAATTCGTCAAAATGGCAGAGAAAAAAGCTTCAGGTTCAGCAAAATCAATTAGAGATTCAGAAAGTAAAAGGTTGGGTGTTAAAAAATTTGGTGGAGAATTTGTTAAAGCAGGAGAAATAATTATTAGACAAAGAGGAACAAGATATCTCCCAGGAAAAAATGTAGGCTTAGGTGATGATGATACTTTATATGCAAAAGTTTCTGGTATAGTGCATTTTAAAACTTTAAGAAAAACTAATTTTGATGGTAGTCGAAGATGGCGAAAGGTGGTTGAAGTTATTCCTATACATCAATAATAAATTCAGCTAAATATTTATCCTTTATTTTTTCTATTTTTGTTTGATGATAAGTAATTGCTTTGATATCTTTTTCAATTTTCTTGAATTCTCTTCCTTTCAGTTTTGCTACTAAAGAATTTTCTTTTAAATTTAAATCAATATTAGTAACTTCAAATATCATTTTTTCAATATAAATTTTGCTCAATATTTGCGATAAAAAATCTATATATAATAACTCTAAATTTGGTGATTGTACAGTAATTTCTTCTTCTTTTTCTTTTTCTCCAAGTTCAGGTTCTAAAAAAGCATTTAAGGCCAAAATTGATTCTTTAAATATCTCTTCTAAACTATTGGCGATTACTTGAATTTTAAAATCTGCCGTATGTTCTAAAAACTTATACATATTTCATCAAAAATTTTTTTATTTCTAATGGTAAGACATTTAATTTTGCTATTTCTTTTTGAGAAAACCAATTAATTTCTAGATGATTCTCTTTGATTGTAAATTTTTGCTTATTAACTTTCGCTTCAAAAACAAAGTTAATCTCATGTACTAATTTATTATTCTGTTCAAAAAAATTTTCCAAAACAAATAAAAGTTTCGCTTTATTTATTTTTAAATTAGCTTCTTCTTCAATTTCCCTTTTTAAAGCTTCTTCTAATGTTTCTCCAAATTCTATATGTCCTCCAGGCAAAAAATAATAATCTTTATTTTTATTTTTACATAAAAGAATTGAATTTTTATTTTTTATCAAAGCTCTAACAATTATTTCTATTTGTCCCATTTTCTTGTTATATAATTATAATAATAAATATGAATAAAATAGATTTAATTACTAGAAATTTAGAGGAGGTTTTAACTAAAAATGATTTAGTAAATCTTGTTAATAATAAAGAGAGATTAGTTCATTATATTGGTTTTGAGATTTCTGGTTTTTTACATTTAGGAACAGGATTGATGTCAATGTTAAAAGTAGTAGATTTTCAAAAAGCTGCTATTAAATGTCAAATTTTTTTAGCTGATTGGCATAGTTATATCAATGACAAATTAACTGGTGATTTAAAAACTATTCAAAAAATAGCTGTTGGATATTATAAAGAAGGTTTTAGTGTTTGTTTAGAAGCCTTAGGTGGAAATTCTCAAAAAATTGATTTTATTTTAGGAAGCGACCTTTACCATAATAATGATAAGTATTGGCTTACTTTTATAGAAATTTCTAAAAATACAACTTTATCTAGAGTACAAAGAAGTATTGATATTATGGGAAGAAAAGAAAAAGATATTGTAGATTTTGCAAAATTATGCTATCCTCTTATGCAAGTTGCTGATATATTTCTTTTAAGGGCAAATTTAGTTCATGCTGGCTTAGACCAAAGAAAGGCACATGTTATAGCTAGAGATGTTGCTCTTAATTTATCTTATGCTCCATTATTAGACAAAAAAAAGAATAAAATAAAACCTATTGCTCTTCATCATCATATTTTATTAGGTTTACAACAGCCTCCAAAATATCCTATAACAAAAGAAGAAATAAAAGAAATGCCAATAGATCTAAAAATGAGTAAATCAAAACCAGATAGCTGTATTTTTATTCATGATTCTCCAGAAGAAATTGAAAAGAAAATTCTTAAAGCTTTTTGCCCTCCTAATGATGTAGAATATAATCCTCCCTTAGATTGGATTTATTGGTTAATTTTACCTATCAAAAAAGAAATAAAAATAAAAACCTCTAATGGAATCAAAATTTATAAAGAAGATAAAAAAAATATATTAATAGAAGATTACAAAAAAGGAGAAATTCATCCCTTAGATCTTAAAGAAGCTTTAGTTAGAGAATTAATTTCAATTATTGAACCGATATTTAAGCATTTTAATAAAGGAACCGCTAAAAAATTGAAAGGGGAATTAGAAAATATCAAAAAATGAAAAGAGTATTAACAGGCATAAAACCAACAGGAGAAATTCAGCTTGGAAACTACTTAGGTATGATAAGGGAAATTATAGATATGCAAAATAAATATGAAGTTTTTTTAATGGTAGCTAATTTACATGCTCAAACAGTTCCTTTTGATCCAAAAGAAATTAGAAGCTTAACTTATGAACTTGTTTCATCTTTTATAGCACTTGGTATAGATCCTAAAAAAACAACAATATTTTTACAATCAGATATTCCTGCTCATTTATATCTACAATGGATATTAACTTGTATTTCTCCTTTAGGTGATTTAATGAGAATGCATGAATTTAAAGAGCAAAGTGAAAGATATAAAAAAGAGGGTGTTGGTGCAGGAATTTTAATGTATCCAGTTTTAATGGCTGCAGATATTTTAATTTATAATGCTGATATAGTTCCAGTAGGAGAAGATCAAAGACAACATTTAGAACTTACAAGAGAATTAGCAAGAAAATTTAATAGATTATTTGGTAAAACATTTAAGATTCCTGAAATTTATATTCAAAAAGAAACTGCAAAAATAATGAGCTTAGATAATCCAAACAAAAAAATGTCCAAATCTTTGCCAGAAGGTTGTTTAGAAATATTTGCTGATGAAAAAATTATAAGAGAAAAAATATTAAAAGCTGTTACAGATTCTGGTAAAGAAATTAAATATGATCCTGAAAATAAACCGGCAATTAGTAATTTAATGACAATTTATAAATATTTAACCAAAAAAACATATTCAGAAATTGAGGAGGAATTTAAAGGGAGGGGGTATTATGAATTTAAACAAGCAATAATAGAGGCATTTTTTGCATATTTTGATAAATCAAGGAAAATTAAAAAGAAGATAAGTAAAAATTATGTAAAAAAAATATTAAAAGAGGGAGCAAAAAAAGCAAACTTGGTAGCCAACAAAACATTAAAAATCATACTTAAAAAAACAGGTTTAAGCTTATAAGTTAAGAATTTGACTTTTAAGGTTTTGTGTATTACTCCCTTTATAGAACATTTGTCCTTATTACACTTTCTAAGGCAAACAACTTTTTATTTCGCTCTTTCTACATATTCGCCTTTTTCTGTGTTTATAACTATTAAATCACCTTCATTTATGAATAAAGGAACAGAAAGTTCTGCTCCTGTTTCTATTGTTACAATTTTATAGTTTGATTTTTCTGAATCACCTTTAAGGCCTGGAGGGGCATAAATTACTTTATAAACAGCTTTTATTGGCAATTCTATATTAATTAAGTTATTATCATAAAAAATTCCATTGATATTTAAATCTTTTTTGATAAACTTAGCTTTGTCTCCTAATTCATCAGCTGTGATTTCATATTTTTTGTGATTTTCATCTAGAAAATAAAACTTATTTTGCTTGGAATATAAAAATTTAATAGGCTTTTTCTCTATTTCTAGCTCTTCTAAATCTTCTTCGGGATTAATTATTTTTGTTATCAAATTATTATTTTTTAGATTTTTTAAATGAATTTCCATTTCTGCTTTTCCTCTTCCTTTATGAGAATGGACAATTTTTATAATTCGCCAAAGACTTTCGTTTAGTTTAATAACATCTCCAACTTTAAAATATTTAGCTTTCATTTTACTCTGATTTTAATTTCTTTAATAAATATTCTAGAATATCGACCTCTTTTTCTTTGTGGGGGTTAGCAGGCTTAAAAGAAACATCCAAATTTTTAGAAGTTATTTCAGAAAGTTTTATGCCTTCTTTGTATTTTTCTTGGCATTCATAACAAATATATATGTCCAAATTTTTATCTTTCCAAAACATTTCTCCGCAATACTTACATTCGACCAATTCTTGATTTTCTAATTCAGTTGTTTCTTTATACTTTTTAAATATTTTATTTTCTACTAATTTTCTATTTTTTGCATATTTTATTCTTGAAAGTTTGATAATTTCTTCCTCGTATGAAATTTCTGGAAGTTCTTTGGGGGGGAAGGTTGTAGCTAAAAATGGATGTGTTGGAGTACCATCAACAATAATTTTTGCATAGACATGGAATTTAGGAAGATTTATAAATTCATAAGCTTTTATATCCACAAATTCTTTTTCTAATCTTTCTGCATCTAAACTTCCACATTTAAAAACTAATAGATTTCCTACATTTCCAAAAACTGCTTTTAAGATAGATTCAGGCACTTGGTCTAAATATTGATGTGCTAAAGTTAAATTCAATCTATATTTTCTAGCTTCAGATAAAATATTAACAAAAGATTCTGTAGCAAAATTTTGAAATTCATCTATATATAAGTAAAAATCTGCTCTTTCATCTTCTAGAACATCAACTCTACTCATAGCTGCAAGTTGGAATTTCGTAATTAAAAGACCACCTAAAAGCATAGAATTTTCTTCTCCAAGTTTACCCTTAGAAAGATTAGCTAAGAAAATTTTCCTCTGATCCATTACTTCTCTTAAATCAAAAGAGCTTTTTTCTTGTCCTATTATATTTCTTATCAAGGGGCTAGCAATAAATTGTCCTACTTTGTTTTGGATTGGAGCTACAGCCTCTACTCTAAAAGAAGTATGGTATCTTGCAAATTCTTTTTCCCAAAATGCTTTGACTACAGGATCTTTCAAATTATTAACAACAGTTTTTCTAAATTGATCATCTCCTAACATTCTATTTATGTCTAAAAGAGTTGTGCCTGGAAATTCTAATAAAGCTAGTAAAGTATTCATTAAAATATATTCCATTCTTGCAGACCAAGCATCAACCCATATTTTTTTTAATACAGATAAAATACTTGAGGCTACTATATGCCTTTGTTCAAAATTTACATTTTCTAAAGGATTAAAACCTATAGGGTATTCAATATCTGAAGGATCAAAATAAATTACATCTTCTAATCTTTGTTTTGGTATAAACCTTAAAACTCTCAAAATACTATCACCGTGAGGATCTAAATATCCTAATCCTTGATTGGTATTTATATCATAGAAAATCATATTTTCAATAAGTGTTGTTTTACCGCTTCCTGTTTTACCTAAAATATAAACATGCCTTCTTCGATCTTCTCTTTTTATTCCAAAATTTATTGTTCTATCTCTAAAATAAGCTCTGCCTAAAGGAAGTATTCCCATTTTTATCTGTTTTTAATATTTTTATCGTAATCTAACCAAGCTCGATAGACTTTAGGGTATTTTTCTTTAAGGTGTTGTAAAATTACTTCTCTTAACTCTTGAGAGTCAATTACTTCTTTGTCTTCACAAAATTCTAAAGCTATTCTACTTACATCTTCAACAATTCGAAAAATCTGCTCTTCTCCTGCATCTCTAGCTGCTTTTTCTAAAGCAATTTTAATTTTTTCCGGATCAAATTCCTCTTCATACCCTTTTCTTTTAATAACTTTTTTCATTTAAAGATTATAAGGCAATTTTATAAAATTTAAAAATAAAGATTATTCAAAAATAGGAATTTTATATCCTTTTTGAAGTTTAACATAAGCTTTTTTAATGCTAAATCTTACAGAGGGAATTCTTGTTATTCCTCTTTTCCTTTGGGGATAATTAATTGTTCTAACTTCTTCCACTTTCACATTAAATGTTTTTTCAATTATTCTTTTTATTTCACTTCTATTTAATTTTGGGGGTCTTATTTTAAAGGTGAATATATTTTTTTCTGCTAATTTTCTAGTTTTTTCTGAAATAACAGGCATTATTTCAACATCTTCTTCGATTATTGTTAGTTTTTCCTCAGTTTTTTTTGGTTCTTGTTCTTTTTTAATTTTTCGTCCAAATATTGCCATTATTTTGCAAAAGTTTTAATAATTACATCCAAACTTTTAGGTTCGCAGAAAACATATTTATGATTTAATAAAGAAAGAATATTTAAATTTCTTGCTTCAATAGAATCAGCGTAGGGTAAATTTCTAATTGATTTTATCAACATTTTATCATTTTCTGGCAAAATTAAAAGGGATGATTCATATTTCTTTTTTGTTTTTGTGGGCTTTAAAAAATTAACAAGCATTTTATGAACAAATTTAGTTTTATATTCTTCTGGTTTTAGGCTTTCTAAAAATTTAACATAATTTTTTCTAATTTTCTCAGCTAATACCATTAAAATAGCCTTTCTTCTCATTTTCTTATTTATTTTTATAGCTTTTATTTTTTCTTTTCTTGGACCAAAAGTAACACCTCCGCCTTTCCAAATAGGTGATCTAATAGAACCATGTCTTGCCCTACCTGTATGTTTTTGTGGCCAAGGCTTTCTACCACCTCCTCTTACTTCAGCTCGAGTTTTAGTATGAGCATAAGGATAATATGAATTTAAAATTTGCCATCTCATTACTTGGTGTATTAACGGAAGATTGACTTCCATCTTTTCTAAAATTTCAGGAATTTCTATCTCTCCAATAATTTCATTTTTTTGATTATATAAAGGCACCTTCATTTTATTTATTGATTAATTGTCCTTTATTTGTCAAATTAGCACTCCTTATTTCTACTATAGCTCCTTTTCTTCCTGGTATGCTTCCTTTAACAGCAATTAAATTATTTTCTTTATCTATTGCTAATATTTCTAAATTTTTAACGGTTACTCTTTTATTACCTTCTTTACCAGCCATTTTTAGACCTTTAATTACTCTCTGTGGGGTGGTAGCTCCGATGGAACCTGGATGTCTATATTTAGTAGTTTGTCCGTGTGTTCTTGGAGCATCCCTAAAACCCCATCTTGCTACTACGCCTAAAAATCCTTTACCTTTGCTTATAGAAGTTACATTTACTTTATCCCCTTCTTGAAATATATTAATATCAACAACGTCGCCAATTTTAAATTTTTCTGGATTTTCAGGCACTCTAAACTCTTTAATAACAGAAAATTTGCCAAGGTTATGAACTTGGCCTAAAACAGGTTTATTTACTTTATTTCTTTCTCCATACCCCAATTGCGCAGCATCATATTTATTTTTATCTTTAGTTAAAATGTTAGTAACAACACAAGGACCAACACTTATTAAAGTTACAGGATAGGCTTTATTATCTTTAAAAATAGTTGTCATACCAATTTTTTTGCCTAAGATAAATTTATACATAAATAAAAATTGCAAAATTATTAATATAAGGGGAGGGTGGGTTAAAATGAATTTTAAATCATTTTTAATTCAATTTCAACACCAGCTGGAAGATCTAAATAAGAGAAAAGTTCTACAATCCTAGGAGTAGGATTTAATACATCTATCAACCGTTTATGAATTCTTAATTCGAATTGCTCACGTGAATCTTTATAGATAAAAGGAGATCTATTGACAGTGAATCTTTTAATTTCTGTAGGCAAAGGAATAGGACCTTTTATTTGCATACCTTCTTTCAAAAGCATATCTACCAATTGTTTTGCATATTTATCTATCAATCGATGATCATACGATTTCAACCTTATTCTTAGTCTCTGTTCTACTTTTTGTTTAGTGGACATTGTGAGTGCAAAAAATTCTTTTTATTATTTTATTATTTTTGTAACTACACCTGCTCCTACTGTTCTACCTCCTTCCCTAATAGCGAATCTTAATCCTTCTTCTAAAGCTATAGGATAAATTAATTTTACTCTAAAAGCAGCATTATCTCCAGGCATAACTGCCTCAATTCCTTCTGGCAAAGATATTTCTCCTGTTACATCTGTGGTTCTGAAATAAAATTGAGGTTTATATCCTGTATGAAATGGTGTATGCCTTCCTCCTTCTTCAGGAGTTAATACATAAACTTCTGCTTCAAATTCTGTGTGTGGTGTTATTGTCCCTGGTTTTGCTACCACCATACCCCTTTCTACCTCTTCTTTTGGTACACCTCTTAATAATAAACCAACATTATCGCCTGGATGAGCTTCATCTAAATCTTTATGAAACATTTGAATACCTGTTACTACAGTTTTCAAGGGTTTTTCCTTTAAACCGACAATTTCTACTTCTTCATTTAACTTCAATATCCCTCTTTCAACTCTTCCTGTAACTATTGTACCTCTACCGTGTTTGGAAAATACATCTTCTATAGGCATTAAAAATGGTTTGTCTGTATCCCTTATGGGTTCAGGAATATAATTATCAAGAGCATCTAATAGTTCTAAAATTGGTTTTGCCCATTCATCATCTAAACTTTTAGCTTCTAAAGCTTTTAAGGCAGAACCTTTTATAACTGGCACTTCATCTCCTGGATATCCATATTTTTTTAGTTCATTTCTAACATCTTCCTCTACTAACTCTATAAGTTCTTTATCTGGTACCATATCTACCTTATTAATAAAGACAACCATTGCGGGTACATTTACTTGTCTTGCTAAAAGAACATGTTCTCTTGTTTGAGCCATAACTCCATCGTTCGCAGCGACTACTAAAATTGCTCCATCCATTTGAGCAGCTCCGATAATCATATTTTTAACATAATCAGCATGACCAGGACAGTCAATATGGGCATAATGTCTTTTTTCGGTTTCGTATTCTGAATGGTGAATATTTATAGTAATACCTCTTGTTTTTTCTTCTGGTGCGTTATCTATTTCTTCTACTGACTCTGCTTTTTCAATTAAACCTTTCAATTTTAATACATGTTGTATCGCTGCAGTTAAAGTTGTTTTACCGTGATCAATATGTCCTATTGTTCCTACATTCAAATGGGGTTTAACTCTTTCGAATTTTGCTGCTGCCATTTTTATAAATATCTTTATTGCGACCTTAAATTATTCTAAAATTTTAATCTATATTTATCTAAAAGTCAATATTACATATTAATATTTTCCAAAATCTGTAATGGATGAACAAAATTATTTCCTATATATGGTTTCCTACCTAAGATTATATTTTCTTTTAATCCCTTAAGGGGATCTTCTTTACATTCTAAAGCACTTCTTGTAAGCACTCTAGCGGTTTCTTGAAAAGAAGCTGCAGACAAAAAGCTATGAGTAGAAAGAGCAACCTTTGTTATTCCTAAAAGCAAAAGAATTCCTTTAGCTGTTTTTTTATTTTGTTCTTTTAATTTTCTATTAACAAAAATTAAAATATCTTTTTCAACAAGATCATCATAAACAAAATCACTCTCACCTACTTCTTTAATCTTAACTCTTGAGAAAATTTTTCTGATTATTATTTCAATGTGCTTATCATGAATTTCAGCTCCTTGAAAATTGTAAACCTTTTTTAATTCATTAATAATATACTTAAAGGCGGCAATTTTCCCTTGATAAAGATATACTAATTTAGGATCTTTAGCGCCTTCATTTAAAGGATCGCCTTTTTCCACTCTTTGGCCTTTTTTGACTAATAGTGATAAAGATCTTGGAATGTGTAATGTAATTTTTTGTCGTCTAGGTCCTCTAATAACTACTTTCCAATATTTGGGTGTTTGTTCTATATCTTCTACTATACCCCTGACAGGAGATAAAATGCTTTCATTTTTGGGCTTTCTAGCTTCTAATAATTCTTCTGCTCTTGGTACGCCCTGAGTAATATCTGTAGCTCCTGCTACTCCACCAACATGAAAAGTTCGCATTGTTAGCTGAGTAGCTGGTTCTCCTATAGATTGAGCAGCAACTATACCAACACTTTCACCTATTTTTACTGGTCTATCATAGGCTAAATCTAAACCATAACATTTGGCACAAATACCAAATAATGATTTACAAGTGAATGGAGATCTTACTTTTATTTTTTCGATTCCTGCTTCCTCTAATTTTTTAGCTATTTCTTTAGTTATATATTCACTTTTATTTACTAAAATATTGCCTTCTTTATCTTTTATAGTCTCTAAAGCTACTCTTGAGTATATCCTCTTAGCAAATTCTTCTCCTACTTCTTCAGCTTCTTTTCGGGTAATTTCAATTCCTTCCTCATCATAGCAATCTTCATCTACAATTACAACATCGTGAGCTACATCGATCATTCTTCTTGTAAGATACCCTGCCCTTGCTGTCTTTAAAGCAGTGTCAGAAGCTCCTTTTCTTGCTCCATGAGTACTTATAAAATATTCTAAAGAAGAAAGTCCTTCTTTGTAAGAACTTATTATAGGAAGATCAATAGTTTCTCCCTTAGGATTTTCAACTAACCCCTTCATACCACACATTTGCCCTAATTGTGTATAAGATCCTCTAGCTCCAGAATCTATCATCCTTCGTGGGCTATTTTCTTCATTTAAAGTTTTCTTCAACAGATTATTAATTTCTGAAGTAACTTTTAACCATAAATCTATAATTAGCATTTTCTTTTCTTCATCACTTAACAAACCAGTTTCATATGCTTCTTTAATTTCTATTTCTTTTTTACGAGCTTCTTCAACAATTTTTTCTTTTTCTTCAGGAACTGTAAGATCCGAATAGGCCCATGATATTCCTGAAAGGGTAGCATATTCAAATCCTAAATCTTTTATTTTATTTAGAATATAAGATAGTTCCTCAGCTCCGTATTTAGGATAAATTTCTTCTATAAGTTTCACCATTGTTTTTTTATCAATTGATTTATTTACATAAGGAAAATCAGAAGGTAATGCTTCATTAAATATTATTCTCCCTACAGAAGTTTTTATATTTTCTTCATTTTTGCATTTTTTAACAATTATTTCCGCATTTAAGTCAATTACGCCATATTCATAAAGCAATTTTGCTTCAACTTCATCATAAACTTTTCTACCTTCTCCTTTTTTACCTTTTATTATCTGCGTTAAATAGTATAAGCCTAAAACAATATCTTTTGTAGGATTATTTATTCCTTCTCCTGTTCCGGGTTTTAGATGGTTTTTAGATGCAAGCATAATTTCTTTAGCTTCTCTTTGTGCTTCTTCTGAAAGAGGTAAAAATACAGCCATTTGATCACCATCAAAATCCGCATTATAAGCAGCACAGACTAAAGCAGGTATTCTTAAAGCTAAACCTTCTACTAAAATTGGTTTAAATGCTTGGATTCCTAATCTATGTAAGGTAGGTGCTCTGTTTAGAAGAACATATTTATCTTTAACAACTGTATCGAGCACTTGAACAACTTCAGGATCTTCAGATTCTATAAGATAGTTTGCTTGTTTAATTGTATTAGCTATTCCTTTTTTAATAAGTTCATGGATGATAAAGGGTTTAAAGATTTCTAAAGCCATTTTTTTAGGTAAGCCGCATTCATCAATATTAAGTTCGGGTCCAATAACTATAACTGCTCTTCCTGAATAATCAACTCTTTTACCTAAAAGGTTTTGTCTGAATCTACCTTGCTTGCCTCTCAACATATCAGCTAAAGATTTCATAACTTTTCTTTGAGCTACTACTAACCTTTCTCTTCTTAAAGTATTATCTAATAAAGCATCAACTGCTTCTTGAAGCATTCTTTTTTCATTTCTTACAATAATATCCGGAGCTTTAATTTCATAAAGTTTTTTAAGCCTATTATTTCTGTTTATAACTCTTCTATAAAGATCATTTAAATCTGAAGAAACTAATTTGCCACCCTCTAATTGTACTATAGGCCTAAGATCTGGAGGGATTACAGGTAAAAAAGTTAAAATCATCCATTCAGGTCTTATTTTATGTTTTATAAAAGCTTTAAGGAATTTTAATTTTAATGAAAGCTTTCTTCTTTCTGCTCCTTTTGTTTTTTTTAGCTTTTCTTCTGTTTCTTTTGCTTCTTTTTCTAAATCTAATTCTTCTAAAAATCTTCTAATGGGTTCTGCTCCAGTATCAACTTCAAAGATATTGGGATATTTTCTAGAAAAAGTATAATATTCAACATCAGATAAAACCCTTTTAACTTTTATAGAGTTTAATTCTTCTTTTATTTTTTTATAAGTTTCTTCAATTTCTTCTCTAGCTTTCTTACTTTCTGCTTTTTTAATTTTCTCTTTATATTCTTTCTCTATGCTTTGTAACAATTTAATTTTTTCTTCTTCATTAACTCTTGTAATTATATAAGCTGAGAAATAAACTACTCTTTCTAATTGATTATTAGGAATTCCTAAAAGCAAAGATATTGGATAAGGATAAACTTTTAAAAACCAAATATGCATAATAGGAGCAGCTAACATTATATGGCCCATTCTTTCTCTTCTTACTGAAGACCTTACAACATCTACTCCACAGCGATCACATTTTAAACTAGCAAATTGAATTCCTTTATATTTACCACAAGAACACTCAAAATCTTTAACGGGACCAAAAATAACTTCGGAAAATAATCCATCTCTATCGGGTTTTCCTGTTCGATAATTTATTGTTTCTGGCTTATTAACTTCCCCATAGGACCAATTTAAAATCTCTTCAGGAGAAGCTAATTTTATTAAAATTGATTTTATATCTTCTTGTTTAATATATCTCATTTTTATTTAATTTCTTCTTTTACTTCTGCCCCTGTTTCAGGAACTTTTTCTTTTGCAGTTTCAACTTTAGGCGTTTCTTCTTTTTTAGGAGGCATTTCTTCTTTTTTAACCTCAATTGAAAATCCTAATCCATTTAATTCTTTTATCAATAAATTAAAGGAGGATGGAATTGTTGGTGTTTGTATTGGTTCCCCTTTAATAATACTTGTATAGGCTTTACCTCTTCCATAAACATCATCTGATTTTATAGTCAACATTTCCTGTAAATTATTCACTGCCGAATATGCTTCTAATGCCCATACTTCCATCTCACCCAATCTTTGACCTCCAAACTGAGCTTTACCTCCTAATGGTTGCTGAGTTATTAATGAATAAGGACCTATTGACCTTGCATGCATTTTATCTTCGGCCATATGAATTAGCTTCATTATATACATTACTCCAACGCTTATTTTTTCTTTGAATTTTTCGCCTGTTCTTCCATCATATAATTCTACTTTACCATCTTCTGGTAAACCAGTTTTTTTCAATTCTTCTCTTATTTCTTCTTCAGAAATTTTTGATATTGATGGTACTATTGCTCTATAGCCTAATATATGAGCTGCATATCCTAAATGTAATTCCAAAATTTGCCCTAAATTCATTCTTGAGACAACTCCCAAAGGAGATAAAATAACATCCACCGGTCTTCCATCCTTCAAAAAAGGCATATCTTCTTCTGGTAATATTACCGAAATTACACCTTTATTTCCATGCCTGTTTGCTAATTTATCGCCTATTTGAAGCCTCTTAAGCTTAGCTACTTCTACAGATATTCTTTTAATAACTCCGGGTTCAGAAATTTCTCCTTTGTTTCTTTCTAAAACTTTTACTCTTACAACTCTTCCTGATTTACCTGGTTCTAAATATAAAGATGAATCTTTTACTTCTTCCACTTTTTCACCAAAAATAGCTTTTAATAATTTTTCTTCTGGTGTTAATTCTACTTCTTTTTTAGGTGTGATTTTACCAACAAGTATATCACCAGCTTTTACTCTTGCACCGATTCTTATAATTCCTTCTTCATCTAAATTTCTTAGTTTAGCTTCAGGAACACCGGGTATATCATTAGTAATTTCTTCTACGCCTAATTTTGTATCTCTTACATCTATAGAAAATTCTTCGATAGAAATAGAAGTGAAAGTATCTTCTTTTAATAATCTTTCTGAAACTACTATTGCATCTTCAAAGTTATATCCCCTAAAACTCAAAAAGGCTACTAAAAGGTTGGCTCCTAGGGCAAGAGTACCATTTTTCATGCTAGGACCATCTACTAATACATCACCTTTTTTAAATTTTTGTCCTTTTTCTACAATTGGTTTTTGATTTATGCAAGTAAAATCATTCGTTCTTTGATATTTTTTAAGAATATAAATTTTCTTTTCTTTTTTGCCACCTTTTCTATAATAAACAACAGTAAGATGATTTCCATCAACTTCTAAAACTTCACCATCGTCTTCTGCCAAAATTAAATATCCACTATTCTTTGCTACTATTTCTTCTAATCCGGTACTAACTATCGGAATTTCTGGTTTAATTAAAGGGACAGCTTGTTTTTGCATATTAGAACCCATTTGCGCTCTATTTGCATCATCATGAACTAAAAAGGGAATTAAATTTGTAGCTACGGAAAAAGGTTGAATTGAAGAAATATCTATTAATTCAACTTCGTCTTTATGAATTAAAGTTGGTTCTCCATTTATTCTACCTTCCACATATTCATCAATTATTTCACCATTTTCATTAACATTGACTGTACCACTGGCAATTTTATACTTTTTTTCTTCTAAAGCAGAAAGATAAACTACGTCCTTTTTCTTAATTTTACTTTTTTCTACTTTATAATAAGGAGTTATTAAAAATCCAAATTCATTTACTTTAGAATATAATGCTCTATAAGTTATAAGTCCTATATTTTGCCCTTCTGGTGTTTGAACAGGACATATTCTTCCATAATGGCTAGGATGAACATCTCTTATATCAAAACCGGCTCTTTCTTTTGTTAAACCTCCAGGCCCGCTTGCTGTTAATCTTCTTTTATGTTCTAATTCAGCTAAGATATTTATTTGAGTAGCTACTTGAGAAAGAGGCGAAGTATTGAAAAATTCATTGATAGCATTAGAAAATAATTTAGAGTAAATTACCTGGCCAGGAATAAGTTTTTGGGTTTTATCTAAAACTGCCATTTTATCTTTAACAGCTTTTACCATTCTGATAAGTCCTATTCTTGTTTGATTTTCCAAAAGTTCTCCTATACTCTTGACTCTTCTATTCCATAAAGCATCTATATCATCTGGTTCGGCTTTGGGATCTTTTTGTAATCTTAAAATTTCTTTAACTATTTCTATAAGATCTTCTTTTTCTACAAAGAGAGAATTTGAATTTCGATTCAATCTTCTATTAATATGGTATCTACCAACTTCAGATAAAGAATATCTATCAATTCTTCTAAACATATTTTCAAATAACAAAACAGCATTATCATAAGTATTAGGTTCAAAGCTTCGTAATTTTAAATGAATATAAAGCAAGGCATCTTCTCTATCTTCTGTATCATCTCTTTTTAGAGTATCTCTGATAATATTTAATCCTTCATCTAAATCTTTCAATTCCTCTTTTATTTCTTCATTTAAAACTCCAAAGGCTTTTAACAATATCGTGGCATAAACTTTTTTTCTTCTATCTATTTTTACCTGCAAAATATTATTAGGTTCTACTTGAAATTCTAACCATGCTCCTCTAAAAGGGATAATTTGGGCACCAAATAATTTTTTTTCACCGTAAGGAACAGCAGTAAAATAAATTCCTGGAGATCTTAAAAGCTGGCTTACAATAATTCTTTCGTTTCCATTTATAATAAAAGTGCATCTTTCTGTTAAAATAGGAATTTCTCCAAAATAAACATCTTGCTCAGAAGAATCATTATTAATTAAGTTTGTTAATTTTAATTTTACTCTTAATGGTGCAGCATAGGTCCATCCTTTTTCTCTACATTCTTCTTCTGAATATTTAGGTTTCCCTAAATAGCAATCTATAAAATCTAAACGTAATTCTTTTTCCGAGTAATCAAATATGGGAAAATATTCCAAAAAGACCTTTTTAAGTCCTTTGTTTATAAAGTTATCGAAACTTTCTTTTTGATATTCTAAAAGATCATCAGGGTATTCTATTTTTAATTTAGAAAAAATTTTTTTAGGCAAAATCATATAACTTCTTTAAATAGAAGGTGTATAGTTTTTTAAAATATTTATTTTTGCATCAAAAATAAAAGATTGTATACTAAAATTATACGCGATGAAATTTTAAATGTCAATACTTAAATTTTCCTCTAAAATTCAGGTCTTTTATCATTACTTAAAATTTTGTTAAGCATTTCTATAGAATCAGGATCATTAAACTTACTTTTATATTCATTAATTAAATTATCAGCTTCGTTTAAATTATTTGTCCCCTTTAAAATTCTTATAGCAATAAGATATTGAAGAGGAGTTTGAGGAAAGAATTTTCTTGCAAAGTTTTCTCTTAAAAGCTCTAAAGCTTTCTCTTTTTCTCCTAATTGGTAATACAAATTTGCTAACAGAAAAATAATTCTTGTTGAATCTCTATAGGTTATTTTAAGATTTTCTAAAATATCTTTTGCTTTTTTATATTCGCCTAAAGATTGAAGAACATTTGCGTACTGCATTTGGATATCAGGATATTTAGGATATGTTTCTATATATTTATTGAATACTGAATAAAGTAAATTTAAATCATTTTGATATGCCAATTTACTAATTCTTTTAGCATTGACAACTCTACTTAAATGGAAAGTTAAAATATTATAAATTCTTGCATCATAAGGATCTTTATTTAAAGCTCTAACATATATTTCTGTAATTCTATCTGTTTCATTTACGGTTTTAATTTTAGATATATTGCTTTCTACATATCTACTTGTCATTACAGCTAATTCAGGAATAAATTGTGTATTATAAGAGATTAATTTTTCAAATTTTTCTAAGCCCTTAGGATATGGTTCTTGAAAGGCTTTGATAACAGAATAAACAAAATAAAAATGCCCCAAATTAATAATAATTCCTATTACTAATAAACCATAAATCAGCACTGTGAGTGATAATCTTTCATAAGATTTTCTTTCTCTAGCAAAATTTATTTTAGGTACTAGGAGTGAAAGGCCAAAAAAGAAAGGAATATAGCTTGCTTGAATATCAAATAAAGTAGTATTCTGAACTAAATATGCTAAAATAAAACCTATCATTACTGCTTTAAGGTATTTATCTTCTAAATTTTTAAAAATTTCTATAAAAATAACTAAAATAAACAAAAACCAAGCTGTAGCTCCTATTATGCCAGTAGTAACTAAAATTTCAATATATTTGTTGTGTGGTCTATCAAAAATAACTTCCTCATAATTGTAAATTTCAGGATTAAATGTTTTAAAATAAGCGATGGGAGCATTTTCTAAGCCATATCCTAAAAGGCGTTTTTCTTTCCAGGCATTCAAAAAAATGCCCCAAGCTAAATATCTTGCCATATAAGCTCTTGGATCTCGAAGGGTATCATATATTCTTCTTATTCCTGGAATATATTTTGCATAATCAGAATTAATAAAATAATATGAAAATACGAGAAAAGAAAAGATTAAGATTAAGAACAAAATTTTATAATAAACTTTTACATTTGAGATTAAGAAATAATATAAAAGAGATATTGGAATTGCGATGCCTAAAGCTAAAATCGATCCTCTTGTTTCTGACATTATGATATTACCAACCGAAAAAAGAATGGCAATGAATATTAAAAATTTATCTAATTTATTAGAATCTCTTAGAAAATATAGACAAATAAAGAACATTAAAACAGAAAAGAAGCCTACAAAAGTAGCATTACCAAAAGTTGAATCAGGTCTAATTGTTCCTTGTAAATATTGAGATAATTCTTTTAAAGAAACTATATAATGAGCAATCAATAAAGAATAAAAAATTGTTTTTTTAGATTCGGGTTCTATTCTAAAAATTATGTATAAAGCTAAAAACCATAAAACAAAATGAAATAAGCCCCAAAAACCTTCCATTCTTTCAGCATTTCCCCAAAAAGATAAATAAGGTCTTAACGAAAAAGGAATTAATATTAAATTTAGCAAAACTAAGATTAAGGCTATCCAAAAGAGATATTCGTTTTTTTTAGGAAGATAGTTTATATTTTTAAGAATTAAAATTAAAGTTAAAGCAAAAGCAATTTCAATTAAAATCCTAAAATAAATAGCCTTACCAGTTATATAAGGAAAAAATAAATTAAAAGAACAAAAAGAACCAGGACAAACCAAAATCAAACTAAAAGGAATCAAAAAAAGAAATATTTTAATTAAAAATAAAATTGATTTTTCTTCTTTTGTCATTATTTTAATTATAAAAATTTTTAAATAAATTCAAAGGCCCCGGCAACCAGCCGGGGCCTGAGTGCTTTAATTTCAACAATCTCTTAGTTGCTCCAATTTGTCCAGAACTCTGGAAGGTCATAAAGGAATGAAGAGTTGTCCATAGCAGCGTTACTTTGATCATCGTTATCAAAGACAAAACTTGAAAGTCTGGCTCGTACAGATTGAGCGCCAGTAAATGTTTGCCCAGATGTTCTGAACTCAAATTCATAAGTAGAACCTTCTGGAACAACGTAGTAACCACTTTGTAAAGGATTAACTAACGTAGTTCCTACTCTTACAGCAGTTGGAGCAACTGAAACTGTTGAAGTTGTACCAGAAGCTGTTTCAAGAGTAATTGTAGCAGTATTGCTTGCTGGAACATACAATTGCCCTCCTACCGCAGTTACATTAACTCTAAAGACAACAGATTGAACAGTTGTTGTTGAGTTGTTTTGGTCTCGAGTTAC
>ERZ511473.525-NODE-525-length-58500-cov-6.151772_pt1 | contig 58500 bp, 78 predicted proteins | sample MGYA00374947_ERZ511473 | MGnify/ENA primary metagenome ERZ511473 (study PRJEB26303, sample SAMN06343854) | sediment metagenome | isolation source: hot spring sediment | place: Canada: British Columbia | collected 2012-09-26 ... | reverse complement strand
CCCGCCACGCCGAACAGCTCGGCTATCACCGCTATTGGCTTGCCGAGCACCACAACATGCCGGGAATCGCCAGCGCCGCGACCGCCGTGGTCATCGGCCACGTGGCGGCCGGCACCTCGACGATCCGGGTCGGTTCCGGCGGCGTCATGCTGCCCAACCACGCGCCCCTGATGGTGGCCGAGGCGTTCGGCACCCTGGCTGCTCTCTATCCCGGCCGCATCGACCTGGGCCTGGGCCGCGCGCCGGGCACCGACCAGGCCACCATGCGGGCGCTGCGCCGCTACATGGGCGCGGTCGACAGTTTCGCCCAGGACGTCGTCGAGCTGCAGGCGTGGTTCCAGCCGGCCCAGCCGGGCCAGGCCGTGCGCGCCGTACCGGGCGAGGGCCAGGACGTTCCGCTGTGGCTGCTGGGCTCCAGCACCTATAGCGCCCAGCTGGCCGCCGCCCTGGGCCTGCCCTTCGCCTTCGCCGCCCACTTCGCGCCGGACCAGCTGATGGAGGCGGTCGCCGTCTATCGCCGGACCTTCAAGCCGTCGGCGGCCCTGGCCCAGCCCTACGTCCTGATCTGTATCGGGGTCTGCGCGGCGGACACCGACGACGAGGCCCGTCGCCTGTCCACGTCCAGCCAGCAGCAGTTCGTGGCGCTGAGGCGCGGCAATCCCGGTCTACTGCCCCCGCCGGTCGACGACATCCGCGACGTCGCCTCCGAGGCCGAGATCGCGGGGCTGGACCACACCTTCCGCTATTCGGCGATCGGCGCGCCCGAAACCGTCCGCGCCAAGATTCAGCAGATCCTGGACGCCACCGGCGCCGACGAGTTGATGGCCGCCTCTCAGATCCATGACCACGGCGCGCGGCTGCGGTCCTATGAGATCCTGGCCCAGGTGCGGGGCATGTTGACGAAGGCCGCCGCCTAGTTCCAGCCCACCTCGGGGGCGGACGCGGCCAGACCGTCCCCGAACGCCGCGCAGCCGGTCAGCCGGCCGTAGATCGCCGACAGCTTGCGGAACACCGGGTCCCAACCATGTCGCAGCTCGGCCCGCTGGCGCGCGGCCAAGCCCAGGGCCGTCACATCGCGCGCGAACACCGACTCGACCGCCTCGGCGAAGACCCGGGCCTCCGAAGCGGCGGCTAAGGCGCCGACAGTCTCGTCCACCGACTCGGCGACACCGCCGGCCGCCACGCCGATCACCGGCAGACCGCAGGCCATGGCCTCCAGCACGATCAGGCCGAACGGCTCATTGTCATTGGCGTGGACGAAGGCGTCACACCCGGCCAGCACAGCCGCCAGGCTTTGCGGATCACGCTGATAGTCCATGCAGATCACCCGATCGCTCGACGGGGCCCCCGCGCCCGCGCCGACGAACAGCAGCACATAAGGATCGCCCAGGCGCTCGACGGCCTCGACAAGCACGTCCAGCTTCTTCTCCTTGGCCGGGCGGCCGGCGAACACCAGGATCCGGTGCCGGCTGGTCAGGCCCAGCTTGCGCCGCAGGGCCTCACGATCGCCGCGGCCGGGATTGAAGATTTCGGTGTCAACGCCCAGTGGCAGGCCGATCGCGTCCTTGACCCCCGCCTCGATCAACCGCCCGGCGATGAACTGGCTGGGCGCGACGGCCTGGTCGAACTGGCTGTAGATCGCCGCCCAACGCTTCTGCACCGGCTTCTCGGCCCATTCGCCGATGTGCAAAGCCGCCAGGGCCCCCAAGTCGGTGTGGCAGAAGCCCACGACCGGTACGCCCAAGGCGTCGCCCGCCTTTAGGGCCGCCAACCCCGGGGTGTACGGATCGCCGGCCTCGATGATGTCCGGTCGCTGACGAATCAGTCGCTCCATCCAAGCGTTCTTGACCACCGGCCAGCGATAGCCGTCGCCGAACGGAAGAGGCGCAGCATAGATCGAAACTCGTCCGTGGCCGTCGTGAGCGTCGCGAGGACCGGGGACCACAAGGGTGTGCCGGACCTGCGGCCGATTCGCCGCGATCCACGTCCGCTTGGAGTTCAGATAGCGCCGCACCCCGCCGCTGCGAGGCGCGTAGAGCATGGTGGTGTCCACCAGCCTGACCGGCTTTCCACCGGGCCGGACCGCCTTGAACAGGGGTTCTTCTGCCTCGTTCAACGCCGAGAGCGGATCAAACCGCAAATCCATCACGCCGAAACCTCGCTTGTCAGCCGCACCCGCCGAGGCGACCGCAGAGCCTTAAGACACTCACGGGGACGGAAGTTCCTCCGAAGCTGAACCGCTGTCCAGCGGTCGCAGCATACCACGACGCGCGAGCGCTTCACGCAGCAGCATTTCGAGCTGGGCGTTGACGCTACGGAACTAATCGTCGCCGGCCTTCTACGGCGGCCAGCACATCAGGGTGCGCGGGTTTCAGGAATGCGCGGACTGCATCCCGACAAAGGCGCGTTCGGCCATTGACTGATGTTCCGCGCGTCGCTTCTAGCAAGGCTCGTCCGGACCGCGTAGGCAGGCGGCGCGGACACTATAGAGGGCTCCAATGGCGCGGTATCTCTTCACCACCTGGGAAGGCGGCGGCCATGTGCAGCCCATGCTGATGGTCGCCCGCGACCTGGCGGCGCGCGGCCACGCCGTGGTGCTCCTGAGCGATCCGTGCAACGCCTCCGACGCCGCCGCCCTGGACGTGCCGTTCCGCCCCTGGACGACCGCCCCCTTCCAGACCGGCAAGTCCCGCGACGACGACCGGCTGAAGGATCATGAGGCCGACAATCCGCTGGCGGTGATCCAGCGGCTGCTTGACCGGGTGATGTCCGGACCCGCCCTCGCCTACGCTCGAGACACCCTGACCGCTATCGACACCTTCGCGCCGGACGTCGTGGTGACGCAGGAGCTGCTGTTGGGTCCGATGATGGCGGCCGAGGCGCGAGGCCTGCCGCTGGCGCTGTTGACCGCCAACATCTGGTCGCTGCCGACCCTGCCCGGCGCGCCGCCGTTCGGGGCCGGCATGCTGCCCGCCGCCAATGACGAAGAACGAGCCATGCACGCCATGGTCGGCCAGATGAGCCGCACCTTCTTCCAGGCCGGCCTGTCCGACCTGAACGCCGCCCGCGTCGCCCTGGGCCTGCCGCCCCTGGCCGATCTGTTCGAGCAATTGGACGTGGCCAAGGCGATCCTGATCACCACAAGCAAGGCCTTCGATTTCGCGCCGGATCCCCTGCCCGCCCCCTTCGTCCATGTCGGCCCCTATCTGGCTGATCCGGCCTGGGTGGAGCCTTTCACGCCCGAGCCTGGCGATGCCCCCTTGGTCCTGGTGTCGTTCTCAAGCCTGTACCAAGCGCAGGAACCGGCCCTGCGGACCGTCATCGCGGCCCTCGGGCAACTGCCGGTGCGCGGCCTGGTGACCACCGGCCCTACGGTCGATCCCGCCGAATTCGACGCGCCGGACAATGTCACCGTCGTTCGCAGCGCCCCGCATGGCGATGTGCTCAACGAGGCGGCCCTATCCGTCACGCATGCCGGCCACGGTTCGGTCCTGAGGCCCTTGATGGCGGGCGTGCCGCTGCTGTGCCTGCCGATGGGGCGCGACCAGAACGACAACGCCGCGCGCGCCGTCCATCGCGGCGCCGGCCTGACCCTGCCGCCCGACGCCGATGTCGACACCATCGCCGCGGCCGTCCGTCGACTGCTGGACGAACCGGCGTTCACGACCGCCGCCCAGGGCCTGGGCGCGGCGATCCGCGCCGACGAGGACGCGCGCGCCGCGGCCTCCGTGCTCGAAGCGCTGGTGACCTAGTCGTCGACGACCGCGATACGGATGTCGTGGACGGCATGTTTGGCGGCGAAAGCCAGCAGGCTCCCGCCCTCCTCGGCTAGAGCCCTGGTGACGGACTTGGCGACCCGCGCCAGCAGCGCGCGGTTCAACGCCCGGCGATCCAGAATTGTCGCCGTCGAGGTCAAGCCGACGCGTCCCCGGCGCCCTCAGCGAGCGGCGCGGCGAAGCTCACCCGGTAAAACGCCTTCTCCCGCCCCTCGACCCCGAAGTCGTTGTCGGTGCTCAGCAGCAGGTCCCGGTCCGAAAGCAACACCAGCCCCTCGAGGTCAGGGTCGATCTCGGACCAGTCATCGGTCGACAGCACCAGGGTCTTGGTCAGGACCGGCGCGTCCAGGGTCACGCGATAGAACTTGGAAGTCGCCGAGATGCGTTCCAGCACCAGCAACTGGTTTTCGCCCACGCACACCGCTTCGGAGACCTTGAGGTCCTCGGGTCCGACGGAGCCGGCCTCGGCGTCGCGCCGGAAGGTCTCCGGCGCGTCGAAAGGATAGAAGTGCTCGGCCAGCGGCGCGCCGGTCCTGGCGTCCAGTGTCCAGAGCCGCGCGTGGCCTCGCGCCTCGGCGACGGTTTCGTCTTCCAGCGCGAGCGGGCTTTGCAGCATCACGTACAGCCGCGTCTCATCAGGCGACAGAGCCAAGGCCTCGAAGCCTCGGTTCAGGCGCCGGCGCGCCGACACCGCCGGCAATACGTCCTCGACGCGATAGGCCGCCCCCGCCAGGGCCGCGCCCTCGCCTTTCGGGACCCAGCGCGCCTGGACGATGCCGTCGGCCGCGACGACCAGGATCGACGGGCCGTATTCTTCGGCGACCCGAAACGTTCCGTCGGCCAGGGCCACGACGCCTTCGGTGTCGCCGCCGGCCAGGCTGTGGCCCAGCGCGGCGCCCGACAGGTCGAAGGCCGGCTCCATGGTCGCCAGGTCGCCGCCGGGGCCGGGAAGCCCATCGAAGGTCGCGCCGGTCCCGTCGCTGAGGGGCAGGACCTGGAGGCAGGTGACCTTATCGCCCTCGACGCGAAGCTGGGCCAGCATCGGACCGATCGCGGGGCGCGGCATGATCTTGGCCCCTTCCAATCCCGCCAGCCCCGACAGGTGCGTCAGGCCATGGTCCTCGACCGCCGGGCCGATCTTGATGTTGGGACCGCGATCCCCGATCGCCCAGACCACGCCCGGCGGATCGTCGGCCCGTCGCGCCAGCCCCGAACCCAGACCCAGGGTGATGCGCAAACGCCCGCCCGGCGTTTCGACCTCGTCGAGCGCGTAGTCGGTCCAGGTCAGGCGGGTGACGGTGATCGCGGGATCGGATGCGGCCATGCCCGATCAGTGCGGGCGGCGAAGGCGAAAGTAAATCGCCCGTCGACGTGTGATTTTGGTGGGCGGTGAGGGGATCGAACCCCCGACCCTCTCGGTGTAAACGAGACGGCCTTCCCCGGTTCCTTTGAAAACGCTGGCGTTTTCGTTGCATGCTCCCGGGATTGATCTGCGTTCGTTCATGGCGATTTGCACGGTTTCCCGGGAATAGCTCGGGAGCACGCCTGCTCGGCTCGATGTTCCCCCCTTGTTCCGCCCCATCCCCGGCGCTATCGGTGCGTCGTGAAGCAGCACCTCTACACCGACCAGGACCGCCCCGAATGGTGGACGCCGCTGCCCTCGGTGGCGGACATCCGGATCCACCGCGAGAACCCCGTGACGGATCGACGCCTGGTCGTCTACCTCGAGTTCGGCTAGGCGATCCGCGTGCGCTGCCTGGACTGCAACAAGCATAGCGTCATCGCGCGCGACGAAATGCTGGGCGTCTGGATCAAGTACTTGAACGCGCCGCTCAACGAGATCCGCAAGCGCATGGTCTGCGAATGCGGCGGCCGACTGCCTCAGATGTACGAGGTCAACGGGCACTTCGCGATCGACGGCATGGCTGGGGACGCCTTCAACAACAGGTCCAGATGGATCCGCGGAGCCTTGACAGGCGCCGGTCTGGATCCGGCCGCCTACGGTTATCCGCCGACGGCAGGCTGAAACGAAAAACGCCCCCCGGCCGAAGCCAGGGGGCGCAAGACGTGGGGTGCAAGACGGGCGGTTGCTGGTGAGCGGACAGACGGTCTCACATCTTCCGCCGACCTTAAAGCCCGGTAGAGCAGTTCTCTTTTTGAGCCAGGACCGCCCGATCGGTGACCTGGTTGTCGTGATCGACCAGCTTGGCGATCGCCGTCATGAACGCCTCGAAGGCAGCCCGTTCTTCGGGGGCCTCCGGCTGCACCAGGTCGGCGCCGCGCGGCAGGCCAGGCTGCTTAGGCACCTCGTCGCAGAGCCGCACATCCGTCGCCCTGGGCTTGGGCGGTTCAATCGACGGCGGCGAGGCCCGTGGCGTCGAGCAGGCGCTCAAAGCCAACGCCGCGGCGAACAGGGCAATGCGCCTGGTCATGGATCGTCTCCCGGGTGGTTATGGATTGGATGGCCGAGCTGGTCTTGCGGGCGGCGTCCACCCTGGAGTCGCAAGTCAGCCGTGCGGCCTTGGTCGCGTTGACGGCGCCGTCGCGCTCCTGACCGCGCAGCTGCTCGGCCCAGCGGAAGTTCTTCTCCCACCCGGCGGCCGCCGCCGAGTAGTCGTCGGCGCTCTTGCGCCAGCGGTCCCGATCCTTGGTCAGGCCGTCCACCTGACTGTGAGAGATCCCCAGGGCGACCAAGAGCATGAGGACGATCGCGCCGGCGGTGCCGTAGACATAGCTCTTCATCGGGTCACCTCGAGCGTCTTGTCGGCGCTCATCGCGATCATGGTGCGCGTGGGCCGGTCCAGAATGATGCAGCCGTAGCTGGCGTCGTCGGCGCGGTTGTTGCCGTGGATCCTAAAGAGCGAACGGCCCAGGGCGTCATGATCGACCGGCGCCAGGTTCATGCAGACGGGGCCAAGCTTGGCGTGCTCGTATGCGCGGCCGATCGTCCAGCGCCCGCGCGGGATGGGGCCCCTGGCCTGCACGGCCTGCATGTCGGGGTTGTTGCGGCCCTCAGCCAGGGTCTTGCCGGAGCCCGAATAGCCTCGAGCGACGACGCGGCCCGCCAGGCTCAGTTCACCCCGGCTTTGCGACCACGACCAGGTCATCGGAAACCTCCGCGCTGGTCGCCGGCGGCTCCCGCGCGCCGGTTCAGGCAGATGACCAGCACCAGCAGGCCCAGCTTGGCGAACACGGCCACCAGCACCAAGGTCGTCGCCGTGACGATCGCCGGGTGGCTCAGGGCATAGGCCGCCGCGGCCAGCCAGAAGAGCGCCAGGGCGATCAAGCCCCAGCGCCAGGCGATATGGGCATCGCGCCAACCCGTCCCGTCCGGCCCCAGCACCAGGGCCGACTGGAAGAAGCAGGCGAACGCGATGGCGGCCAGGCACGCCGCCAGGATCTGGAGAGCGGTCATTGGGCGACTCCTGGGATCTTCGCCCTCAGCCAGGCGATCATCTTCGCCCGGGCGGCAGGCGAGCTGATCAGCAGCATGGTGATCGCGGTGACCACCGAGGCCGCGGTGACGGGGTCGGCCTTGATCCCCAGCTTGAGGGGCAGCATGCCCACCAGGTTGTTGATCAGGTCGGTCGCCCAGGGCGCCGAGACCATGGCGGCCGTGCTGGCGGCGACCGCGGCCAACACCTTCTCGATCGCCGCCCTGATGATCTGGCGGCGGGTGTTGGGCGGCTCCGCGAACACCACCGTCACCATCATCATGGCGGCGGCGATCGAGGCCACGACCGCGCCCACGGTGAGCGCGGCCAGCCGGTGCTTATCCACCATCGGTGGGGTTCCTTTCTAAACGGGATGCAGGTGCGTAGCGTGACCGCAGGCGCTCATGTCGCCCGCCGGGGTCCCGACCCCGGGCGAGCCGGCGATGATGTCAGGACGGAGATTCGCTGGTGTCCGACTGGCGGATGACCGACGAGTCCGGGAACATCGTGCCGAAGTCGACCGACCACCAGAACCACTCGTTCAGGACGACCTTGAACGGCGTCGCCACTCCGGTGTCGATGGTGATCATGATCGACGTGCTGCTGATCGGATCACCGGAAACCGCCCGCTTGACCATGCCGCGCGATCGACGCCTGAAGGTGCCTGAAACCGGCGGCGCTCCGCTGTCTCGGGTGGCGATGGACGTCAGGACGGTGGGGGACGCCGACAACTCCACGCGAGGCGAGATCCCGAGAAGAGCGGCAGACCACTCCGTGACCTCTTCGGTCACGCCAAATTCGCCCCAGGACGGGCTGCTGACGTTCTGCAGCAAACGAACGGTGGCGGACCCCGCGACGCCCGTCGGCGTGATCGTCAGTTCATAGGCGGGCTTGCCGTTCCTGGTGATGAAGGCTCCGGCTACCGTCGCTTCGGCCGAAGGCCCGTAAAGCGTGAAGCCCGTCGGGACGATGGTCTCGGCCGTGATATTCGAACCTACCTTGGTGCCGTTCGGCCCCTGGTCTTCAAGGTAAGGGTTGGAAATACGGTTGTAGCCAGCGCTGGCCGTGTCGAAGTTGGTTACGCGGTTGGTGATGTCCGGCCAGGGCGTGAAAAGGCCTTCCAGGAAAGCCTTGAACGCCAGGGCCACGCGCTCGCCGCCCACGGTGTTGTAGTGCGTGCCGTCTACGTAGACGGCTGGATCGTGGGTATAGGGGTTCGGCGCTCCCTCTAGGTGGATCGCCGCCGCGACGTCGAAGTACGCCTCGCCATAGGCCGCCGCGAAGGTCCGCAGCCACTGGTCCATCGCCAAATTGGCGTTCCAGTTGCTGTCGCCTTCGGTCCAGGCCGTCCGCATGGCCAGGCCCATGTGGATGACGGTCCGGCCCTGGCTACGCATGAGGGCGCAGTCAGCGGCGTAGAGGGCCTGCTGTTCGGCGATGCTGGTATCGGTGTTGCCGACCCAATTTCGACCTGGTGAGATCAGAACGACCCCGGCCGGCGTGACCGAAACGCGGTTGCGAACCACGTTGTCGATCGTCTTCATGGTCCGGCTGCCGTAGCCCATGTTGGAGCCACGGCGCAGGAAGGCCGGGAGGTCCGGGCCCACGCCCGCGATCAAGGTCCTCTCGAACGCCGCCGGCATCCACAAGGGCGACCCGGCCAGGGCGTTGCCCAGGATCAGAGGGCCGCGCAGAGTGTTGGAGAGCGAAGCATTTGACGACTGCGAGCCGCCGATGCCGTGATTGTTCGCCTCCAGGGAGGCGCCGACAATCACCGCCAGGCTGCGGTCGATAGGTACGGAACGCTTGCTTAGCGTTACTGCCTGTCTAAGCCCCGGCGAGGCTGCGATACTGGGCGGCGGACATAGGGTCGCCGTGAACGCGACCAGGGCCGCTGTAAGGGCTAGGAGCCCTTTGCGGGAAGCGCTCCAGAGCCTCATTAGTTAAAGCCTTCCAGCGTGACGGTCACGGTCTGGGCGGCCGTCCAGGCATAGGCCGCCCGGGCCTCGACCAGCAGATAGACCGTCTGACTTGCCGACAGCACGCGCGTGCAGGTCGTGCCGGTGTACGGCGCGCCGGACCCGTCGGCGCCGTCGCTGAAGGCGACGTCCAGCGTGACGTCGATCTTGCAGAAGTGCCCGCTAGCCGTGCTCAGGTAGACGCCGTCGTTCCCGTTGGTGACAGTCGGGCTGGCGGTGTAGGCGTGAACCCTGAAACTGGCGTTCGCGGTGCCCGTGGTGCTGGTGAGGATCCGCGCCTTGGTGATCGTGAGCGGCCCGCCGCTGTAGCGGGCGACGACGCAGCTCAGCGGGGTCACCGAGCCCGCCGTGGCGCTGTTGGCCACCAGGTCGCCCGAGGCATAGGTGCCGCCCGTCCCCGGCAGGGTCAGGGTCGTGCAGGTCGCCGAGAAGCTGGCCGAGCCCACGTCGCCGATCACGTTGGTGCCCGCCGGCGTCGCGGCCGTCAGGTCGGTGTGCAGCGTGTCCAGCTTGGTGTTGATGGTCGTCGCCTTGCCGTCGATCGACGACAGGCTGGCGTTGCCGGCGGTCTGACCCGTCGCCGTGGCCTGGCTCGACAGCTTGGTGTCGATCGAGCCCAGGCTGGTATTGGTCGTCGTCGCCTTGCCGTCGATCGACGACAGGCTGCTATTGCCCGTGGCCTGGGCGGCCGCCGTGGCCTGGCTCGACAGCTTGGTGTCGATGGAGCCCAGGCTGGTGTTGCCGGTCGCCTGCAGCGTCGAGGTCGCCGGGTCGATCAGCGCGCCGGCGCTGTCGGCCACGGTATGGGTGGTCAGCTTCTTGCTGCTGACCTCCTTGGCCCGGATGGTGATCGTCGTGCCGGTCGAGTCCTTGACCGTGTAGTCGTCGGCGGCCTGGGCCGGGGCGACGGCCAGGGCGAAGGTCGAGATCGCGAGCGCGCAGGCGGTCGCAATCCAGCCGCGGAAGCGGTGGGTCATGTTCGATGTCCTTGGTTTGAGGGCGTGCCTCGGCGGGCTACAGCGCCGCGATGAACCCGCTGTTGTCCGGGTCGGAGAAGTCGAGCATGCCGTCGATGTGGGTCGATGGCGGGCCCAGCAGCATCAGTTGATAGGCGGCGGGAAATCCGGTCGGGTTGGCCACGCGCAGCGCGGTCCCGCTCGCGATCCACCGCTCGGCGTCCGGGCACGCCAGGTGGGCGAACCCGCCCGGCGCGATCGTCAGCTTGCCCCCGGCGCTCAGGGGGCCGTTGAACGGCGCATCGGCGTCGCCGCCGATCGTCAGCGGGCCGGCGTTGCCCGACGCGGCGCCGATCACGATCGTCGAGAGTGCGGAAAACACCGCCGGCCGGCCGTAGACGTCGATCAGGTCTCCGGAAAGGTCCAGCACGTCGGACGCCCCGGCGGCCAGCGCGCGATCGTCGGCGAACACACGGTCGGCCGCCGTCGACAGCGTCAGCTGGTTGATGACGTGTTGCAGGGCGAAGACCGCATCCAGCGCCGCCAGCGTCGTGGACCCCGTCAGGGTTCCGACGATGCTGGCCTCGGAGACTAGGCGCTGGGCCATGATCTAGGCCCCCACGATCACGATGTCGTACGTGGCGGCGGCGGCGTCGTCGGCATTGGCGATCTGCAGCAGGTCGCCTGTGCCGGGCGTCACCGTCCAGCCCGCCGCCGTCGGATTGACCAGGTGCACCACCCCGCCGGGCGGCACGCTGACGGTGTTGTCGGCGGCGCCGAACGGCCCGTAGAAGGCGTTGGCGGCCGCGCCGCCCATGACCACGTCGCCGATGTTGTCCTCGTCGGCGATGATCAGGATCGCCTTGATCTTGGCGAAGTTCAGCACCACGCCGAACACATCGAACAACCCGCCGGAAAGATCCAGGCTCTCCGTCCCTTCCGCCGCCAACGTGCGGCGATCGGCGAAGGTCAGGTTCGCCTGGTTCAGGCCGGAGCCGGTCGTCAACTTCACGACCCGGCTGGTGTCGATCTTGGCGGTGACCGCGGCCAGATCGTTGTCGCTGTTCAGCGTGCCCGCGACGGAGGCCGACAGGGAGAGCTTGAGAGACATTGGGGCCTCCTCGTTTCAGGGTTGATGGATGAGGATGAGGCGACCAGGATCCGCCTAGGCGGCGGGCGGCGCGCCGGCGGCCTCGACGGTGATCCGCTCGGAGATCTTGCCCAACAGGCTGGGCATCAGGTTCAGCACGTTAAGCAACTCACCGGCGCGCTGGTTGGCCTCAGTGTCGCCCATGGTGGCGGGATCGGCGACGACCGACAGCAAGGCCCGCAGGTCGGCTAGCGCTTCCTCTTCGGCGGCCTGCAGCCGCGCCATCAGCGCATCCATGGGGAGCTTGTTCAGCGCCGCTTTGGCGGCACGGATCGCGGCTTCTTGGGCGTTCAGTTCCGCCAAGGTGGACATGATGAATTCCGTTATTGATGTTGGGACGAGGGTCAGCCCGAGCCGCCCGTGGTGATGACCGTATAGCCGCCGTTGCGCTCTTCCAGCTCTAGCACCCGCTCGCCAACGCGCGTCTCCTGCGAGACGCCCTGGGTGAAGATGCAGAGCTCATAGGTATGGCTGCCTGGCGTGGGCGTGTGACGCCAGCTGGGCGTGTAAAGCGCGAAGTTTGCGGTCGAGGCGATGCCGCCGGTGACGTACCACTTCTTGACGATGGTCCCGTCGTATTTGATGCCCCAGCAGATCGTCGAGGTCGCGCCGCTCAGCCACCACATGTTCACCTGCGGCTTCACGGTAAGTTCTTTGCCGGAAAAGTCCTGAGTAATGCTGACAAGCGTCGTGTCAGCCGAGACGAGGTTGTGGGTGGACCAGGCCAGGGCGGCGGTGTCCCCGCCCCCGCTGGCGTAAGTGCGGTACTGCCGCGAGGTGACCACGCTGCCCGGCTGGTACTTCTCCGATCCGATCGTCAGGTCATCAATTTGCGCCGCGTCGATCAGCGCGTTCGTGATGCGAGCCTGACCAGCCTCGACCGTGATCACCGGCGGACCGCTCACGCCGCCCAACGTGATCGACTTCGCGCGCAGGTTCAGCAGGCTCAGGTCCGCCGCCGCGACCATTTCGATGTAGGCTTCGTCAGGACCGGCCGCCGCAGTGTACTTGGCGTAGGCGGTCAGCTTGCCTTGGGCGTCAGCGATCGCAAGGCCCTGGCTTGTAATCGAGGCTGTGTTGCCGCCGACCGTAGCCGACAGACTGGTCAACGAGGACGCCAGCGCGCCCGTCTCCGACGCCCTGACCACCGTCTCGTTTGAGGCATAGGCCGAGATCGCCGCCGCCGTCCCCTCGTCGGTGTAGGGCGTCGCGACGGATCCAGCTTCCAGCTTGATCCGTCGCAGGCTGGCCGAGACCGTGGTGGAGACCGCATAGGCCCGCACCATCCCGACAACCAAGGTACCGACAGTCGCGCTCGGCGCCGTCGAGGAGATCGACTTGCGAACCCAATCGCCCGGCGCTGTCCAGGTCTGCGTCGCGCCGCCCGAGATGAAGCCGCCGCCGGTCGCATTATACCAGACAACCTGCAGGCCGATCAGGGCGCCGACGCCCGTGATGGCGCGAAGTTGCACGTCGGCCGCCACCGTCAGCACCTCGCCGGGAGCGCAGATGACGCCGTGCTGGCTATCCAGCACCAGCGGCCCGCCGCCAGTCGTGATGACCCACTGAGGGCCGTCGCGATTATTGGCGACCGTCCAGGCCGCAGTGCCCCAGCCGTCTAGCCCTTGAAGGGCGGTCGGGTTGTACTGCAGGTTCGGGTTCGGATTGATCTGAACCTTCAGGCTCGTTACATCCGCCGCCGTCGCCGACTGCGCAGTGCTCAGCGCCGCGATCGAGGCGTCGGCGCTGGCCTTGTTCGAGCCGACCGTGCCCGACAGGCTGGTCACGCTGGCGGAGAGCGAGCTGAGGTCGGTCGTCAGGACCAGGATCGAGGCGTCGGCGCTGGCCTTGTTGGACCCGACCGTGGATGACAGGCTGGCCAACGAAGCCGTCAGCGTGCCCTCGGCCGTCATCGCCCGCGTAACTTCCGCGGCGATATCCTCAAGCGCCTGGGCCGCATCGTCGATCGCGCCGTCGATCGCCGCCATCGTGTCGGGCGGCAAAGCCACCCCACCGACCACCTCTGGGTCGCCCTCCAGGTACTCGTCCGGCAGCTCGACGCCGCGCACCGTGCGGTAGCGGATCCGCCAGACATAGGAGCCGCCAGGGGCCAGGCCGTCGAGATAGAGCGTCACCTTCGGGTCGTCGTCGTCGTTCAGCTCCAGCGACGAAACCGGCCATTCCTTGCTGGCCCAAGGGCCGTAGGTCACCGGATCGGTGTCGAAAACCTGGCGATAGTCGACGATCACCGCCGAGGCGTTGACGTCGCGGATCACACCCGTGAACACCAGCACCGGCAGCGTGCCGCCCGCGCCCGCCTGCACGCCGCCGACGACCTCCCAATCGGTCGGCGCCGGGATAAGCGGCTTCAGGTCGTACTTGGCCAGGCCAGACACGGGCGGCGGATCGGCCGTCTTGCCCATGCAGAAGGGGTGCTTGGCCTCGGTCTCCGCCCGCAAGGTCAGGGTCACGACGCCGGTCTGCGGATCGTCGTCGCGCATGAACACCAGCATCGGCTGATCGACGATGCCCAGGCGCGGGTCGTTGACCGTGATGCAGTCGCCCGGCTTGTAGCCGCCCCAACGCGGCTTCAGCGCCAGCACCACCGGGCCATATTCTCGGGCGTTGACCGCCTCGTAAGCCATCAGCTGAGCGGCCTGCACCGGGCTCGGGCACAGCCTGTATTCCAGTTCGCGCGACACCACCCGGCCGTCGGCCTCGACATAGTCGTCGATCGTCACCGCGCTGGACGGCACGATGTCCCAGCCGTGCTCCTCCGACAGGTAGCGGGCGGTCAGGGTGTTGGGCCGACCCCGCCTCGAGGTCGCGCCGGTGATTGAGATCGCGCCCGCCAGGTCGTCGGCGGTCACGGTGTCCAGCGAAACGCGCGGCGCGTTGACCATGCAGCTGAGGCGATCCCCCATCGGGATCGGCACGCCGCCGCCGGCCATCAGCATGGCGCGATAGACGTCGTACTTGGGGTCGGTCGTGTAGTAGATGCCGGCGGCTTTCCAGCCGTTCAGGTCGCAGACATTGGCCCCCTCTACGTGGGCGGCGATGTCGATCGCGCTGGACGACAGACCAAGGCCGGTCACCAGCAGGCCGTTGCGGCGGCGGCCGATCGCGAAGGTCAGCGCCTGCAGGAACGGATTGTCGCGCCCCACGAACGACCAGGTCGTCTCGTCATTGATCCGTTGGGCCCCAAATCCGCCCGGATAGGTGCTGTCGTCGCGCGGATCGTAGACGGCCGGGCCCAGCACCTCCTCGCGCGGCTTGGGCACGCCGGCGGTGAAGACCTTGGTGTCGTATTCCAAGCCCGTCAGGGTGCAGGCCAGGGACCGCAGCCGGTGGTTGGCGGTCCAGAAGCCGCCGACGCTGCCGCCGTGGTTCGCCGGCGTGTCTTTCGACCCGGTCGCTGTGTAGGCCAAGGCTGTCTGGTCGTCGGTCCCCAGCCGGGTCACGCGCCAAAGCCGGTTCAGGTAGCGGCCGGCCGCTTCCTCGCCATTGCGGCCGGGCGTGGTGAACGACACCACCTCGTCGTCGGCCCGGAACGTGCCGTACCCCTGGATTGGCCCCAAACTATGGACCGTGACGAAGTTGAGGTATTTCCCTTTCTCGCCGGTCGTCGCCTGCAGCACGATGTTGCCGCCGCTGCCGCACCGATCGATCACCACCGGGATGCCGGCGTTGGGATCGGCCTTGAAATCGACGGGCGTGCCGGCCGTGCCGCCGATCTGCGGTTTGCCCTCGATCAGCTGGCCGGCCAGGGTCAGGCCAGCGCCGATCTGCCCGATCGTCGCCACCGAGGCGCCAAAGAGGGTAAGGGTGCCGGCCGACGCCGCGACCGAAGCCGCCGCCGCGCCCAGCAGGCCCGCGCCGGCGATGGCCCCCACGCCGGTGGCCACCAGCGCCACGGCGCCGATGATCATCCCCGCCTTGCGCAGCGACTTACCCAACCCAGGTGCTCCAGGCGCCCAGGGCGGCGGCGTAGTTCACCTCGATGTTGCAGCAGGCGTCGCTGTCTTCGTGATAGCCCAGGGCGCGGCCGTTCCCGAGCACGATCCACAGCGCCTCCAGGCCGCCGTCGCCCGGCATCGCCAGCACGTCGGCCGGCGCGGCGCGGGCCGGGGTGATCCGGGGGAGACCGCGAGCGTCCAGCGCCGCGACCAGGCTCTCATGGCCGTCGCGGCGCAGGGCCTTCAGCGCCCCCGCGGGGCTGCGGTACGAGCCGGCCTTGGCCAGGCTCAACGGCCGACGCATGTGCCGCATGGTGAACGCCAGGATCCGGACGCAGTCCGTGGTTCCCCAGACCAGCGGCTGGCCGCGAAAACGCGCCTGGGCGGCTCGCGCCGCCGCGATGCGGATGGACATCGGGTGCATGGGCCGACCTAAGCTCGGAACGGACGCGTGTTGATCGCCGACACCACGGCCGGCGTGCGGGCTTCTTCACCCCAGGGCATCTGGTCCTGCACGCCGGTGACGAACTGGCCGCCCAGGTCCCCCGGCCACATGCGCTGAATGAAGCTGTCCGACAGCGCGATGCCCTCGTTGGCGTCGAACAGCCGATCGGTTTCGGCCACCACGGTCCAGGTGCACGACAGCTCGCCCTCGGCCGCCTCCACCACCGGCACGTCCAGCGCGCCCAGGAAGCGGCGTTTGGGGGCGCCGGCCGGCAGACCCACCGTGGGATCCAACGCCGCCTTCCAGATCTGCACCCTTGCGTCCTGGTTGCCCACACCGGCCAGGGTTACGGCCGCCTCGAGGCTGGGCGGGTTGAACACCAGCTCGACCTCGGTCACCTGAGAATCGACGCCGTCGCCCAGGCCGTCGATCTCGGCCAGGGCGCCATACAGATCATCGACCGCGACGAAGGTATGGCCGCCAAAGGGAATGTCGGCGCCGCCGTCGTTGATGCGGATCGCGCCGCCGGGCAGCAGGATCTCGACCAGGTGCACGATGGTCGCCGTCGCGCCCGAAAGCGCGGCGTCCATGGCGGGATCGTACTCGCTCATGGCTATCGGTTCTCTTCGATCGTGAAGCTGATGCCCTGATCGACCATCATCTCCAGGCTCCAGCTGATATTGCCGGCCACCAGGCCCTCGATCACGGGCTCGGCGAAGTTCAACGCCGCGCCGTTGGCCGGCGGGCGGCGCAGCATCGGCGCGATGTCCAGGATGGCGGCGCCGCCAGTCAGCTCGCGGTCCTCGGCGACCATGTAGAGGTCGTATCGAACCCCGTCGCTGACGCTGAAATAGCCGCCCTCGGGCGCGACGGCCGCCGCCGTGCCGCCGGTGATCGCCATGATCATGCCGGTCTGGCCGGCGCCGTCCACGGTGATCACACCCAGGGCCGGCATGTCGCTCTGCGGCCAGGCCAGGCGCAGCGGCTCGCGCGTCGCGGCCGATCGGATCAGGCGGGCCCGCCACCGTCTGGCCTGGTCCTCGCTCAGGGGCGGGATCACGACGTCCAGGGTGTGTCGGTCGCCGGGGTGATTGACGCCGATCGCCGCGCCGCCGATCGGCGAGCGCAGCAACGCCCCGGCCGTGACCATGCGCGGCACGAACTGCGACTGGATTGGCGGGGTGGGCAGCGCGATGGCCATCTAGCGCCCTCCCAGCCGGTTCTTGGCCACCCTGGCCTGCTTCTTGGCCTGGCCCGCCACAACGCTGAGCGAGGCGGCGACGGCCTGGCCCTTGGCCGCCTCGATCGCGGCCAGCAGTTCGGTGGACAGGATCGACTTGTCCGCCTGGATCGTGATGGGGGCGTGAACGATCGTCTGGCTGGTCTTCGGCGCGGCCGACATGCCCAGTCCGCGCAACGACTTGCCGCTGGCCACCTCGATGCCGCCGCCTGGCTTGGCCCGCACCGCTTCCACGGCGCCGTCGTTGACGACGCCCCACTGGTTCATGGGGATCGTGCCGCCGCCGGCGAAGAAGCCGGCGAACGTCGCGGCGGCGTTGGCCCACTTGCTGCCGCCGCCCCCGCCGCCACCCGAGCCGCCCGATATGATCATGTTGCTCAGCATGTCGGCCACGCGATCCAGAAGCTTGGTCTCGAGCTGGTGGCCGAAGTACGAGGCAAGGCCCTTGGCGCCGCCTCGCGCCGCGTCGAAAGCCGACAGGATGCTGGTCTTCAGATCTCGCGCCTGGTCGGCCACCAGCGCCTTGTACGCCGTGTCCTGACTGCGCTGCTGGCCCTCGCGCAACGCCTTCTTCTGATCTTCGGTCAGGTTCGGATCGGTCGCCAGGCTCTGCTCGAGCGACCTCTCCCCTTGCGCCTGTCTCAGCGCCAGGATCCTGCGTTCCAGTTCAGCGCGGGCCCTGGTCGTGGTGGCCATCGAGGCCTGGGCTTCCAGGATGCTGATGTCGTACTCGGCCAGCTCCTGCGCGACCCTGAACCTTTGACCGTCCAGCGCCTCGGCCTTGTCTGCCTCTATGGCGGCCCGGGCGGCCGCGCGCGCCGAGGCCTCGGCCGCGGCGATCTCGTCGGCCTGGACCTGTGTCAGTTCGTTCTTCTGGACCGCCAGCTCCAGATCGACCTTGCGAGCCTTCTCGTCGATCGTGATCCGGTCCAGGGCGATGCGCGCCTGATCCTCGATCCCGCGCGTCTGGGCGTCCTGGGCGCGAAGCTGGTCGTCCTGGGCGCGCGCCATGTCGGCGTTGAACCGGTCGGCCTGCCGCGCCGCCAGATCGGCGGCCTTCTCGGCGTCGCTCTTGCCGGTGGACTTCGCGCCGCCGCCGGCGGGCTTGAGGAGATCGGAGGTAAGGCCAAATCCGCCATCCGCTGTCGCCAGCGATGGCAGCCCCGCTTCACCAGACGCCGTCTTTTTTCGTTGCGCGGCGCGGTTGGCGGAGCGGGCTTCCGCCCGTTCCTGCGCCCGCAGGGTCCGGATCTCCGCCTGGCTCGACGCCAGGGCGCCCTGCCAGAACTTCAGTTTCCGTTCAGCCGTCGCGCCTGACTTGTCCTCATATTTCGCGATCATCTTGCGCGCGTTCAGCTCGTCGTCGAGCCGGGCGTTCAGGATGTCCTGGCGCGAGAACTTCGCGGTGTCGCCGCCCAGCGACAGCACCGCCGCCCCCGTGCCGGCCGCTAGGGCCGTTCCGCCCGCAACGAGACCGCCAGCCCCGACCGCAGCAGCCGCGCCGGACCCCGCGCCTGCGGCGCCCACCCCGATCAACGCGGTTCGAGCCAGGCCCGCGTACTTGATGACTTTCGCGAGGCCGGCCGCCAAAGCGGTGATCGGCCCAGCGGTCGCAACGAGACCCAGCATGGCCACGCCGGCCAGCTTCACGCTGTCCGGCATCTTGTTGAATTCGGTCAGCAGGTCGGCGGCTTTTTGGGCAACCAAAGTGGCGGTCGGCAAGAACTCCTGGCCCAGCTCCACGGCGGCGTTGCGGAACTCGGCCTGGGCGCGCTTGACGCTGTTGGCCAAGCCATCCTTGGTCTTGATCGCATCGCCGTCGGCGCTGGCGCTGGCGCGCATGATGATGTTCAGGCGCGCCACGCTCTTGGCCGCCTCCGAGGCCTGCTCCGAGCTGCCCTTGAAGCCCAGGCGCAGCAGTTCCTGCTTCACCGCCGCGTCGTTGAGGGCGACGCCGAACTTCTTCAGGGGCTCGGCCTCGCCCGAGATGCCCGACAGGATGGCCTGATAGGCGACCGCGTCCTCGACGTTCCACAGCGAGCCGATGTCCGCCGATCGCCGCTGGATCGCCTCGGTCATCGAAAGCGCGGTTTGGGCGCTGACGCCCACGCCGGTCAACACCAGCTGCGTCTTGGCCATCTGGGCCTGGGTCTCGTCCAGGGCGCGGCCGACGTCCTTGGAATAGGTTTCGGCGAAGCTCTGGGCCTGGGCCTCGAGGGTCCCGAACGCGACCTTGAACGCGTTTGCCGTCTCGCTGGCGTCGCTGGCCGCCTTGGTGGCGTAGCCGACGATGGCGCCGAACGCCACGCCGGCCATCAGCGACGCCCGGCCAAACCCTCGGCCCATCTCGGCCGCCAGGTTGTCGTACTCCCGCTGGGCGGCTGTCGTGCTCTGCTTGACGTTGGCCAACATCTTCTTGTTGGTCGCGGCCAGCTGACGCATCTCGCCCGACATCTGGTAGACCAGCTGTTCCAGGTCGGTTCGCGCCATCAGAGGTGCCTCTTCATCCGTTCACGGTGCTGGGCGGCGGTCGGCGGCTTGGCCTTGGGCGGCCCGCCGTTGGCGCGGTTGTGCGCGGCCAGGCAGACGCCGTATTCCCACAGGCTCATCCGGCCCACCTCGCGGGGCGTCAGACCCATGATCAAACCGTTGCCGTAGAGGCCCGCGAACCGGATCTTGCCTTTGGGGAGGGCGCGCGGACCTTCGGCTTCGCCCTCCCCGTCTTCTCCCCCGGCGGTTCGTCCGGAACGTCGCCGAGGCCGGCGCGGACGATGCCGTAGGCCAGGGCGATGTGGTCCTTCGCCGAGGCCAGGTCGGGAATGCGGCGCAGCACCAGCACGCCGGCCTGCACCTCGGGCATGCCGCCGCCGATCAGGCCCTGGTGGATCACCTCGCGGACGTCCTCCACCCGCCAGTCGCCGATCATGCCCATGGCGGCGGCCTGGCGCAGGTTAAGACCCTGCTCCAGCGCCGTCGCCACCGAGATCAGCCGGCGATAGATCTCGCCCGGACCGGCGTCGCACTTCTCCTGCACCTTCTGCCACTGCAGAATGCCCAGCTTGAACGTGTACTCGTCGATGCCCCAGGGCAGCGTGATCGAGGCGTCGCGGCTCATGGCTTAGGCGATCGTGTAGTCGGGATCGGCGATGGCCAGCGAGATGTCGAAGTTCTGCTCCTCGCCCTTCGCGCCGCCGATGCTCATGTTTTCGATCAGCCACTTGCCGGTGATCGTCTGGCCGCCGTCGTGGTACTGGACGACCTTGCCGTTGAACGGCGCGCCGGCGTGCCACAGCTCGACCAGCAGGTTGAACGAGGGGATGTCGGCGATGCCGCCGCCGGTGAACTTGATGTCGGTCGACTTGACGCGGCGCTTGTGGCGGCCCGGGGCGCTGGGCGTGGTGCAATCGGTCAGCACGGCGTCGCTCAGCTCGGACGACAGGTCCAGCTTGCGGTCGGTGTTGATCGAGCAGCCCGCGGCGAAGGTCTCGGGGCCGCCGCCGTCGCCGAACAGAAAGACGAGTTCTTCGCCCGGGGCGCTGTCTTGATAGGCCATAATGCAATCCTCCTGCGGGCTAGGCGCCCAGGGTTTAGCCGCCGGGGCGGACGGTGTAGCGAAACGAGGTGACGTAGTGCTCGACGGTCTCGTCGGGGTCGCCGACGGGCCGGCTGCTCAGGAACTCCCAGCCCGTCACGCGCCAGCCGGCCAGCACCAGGGCGGTGGACAGCGCCGCCACGGCGGCGTCGGCCAGCTCGCCGGCGACCAGGGTGCAGTCCGGACCCCGCGCCCAGCTATGGACGGTCAGGATCAGGTCGGCGCCGATCGAGCAGCTGTTGTCGGCGCTGATCCGCTGGGGCGGCTCCAGGGTGTAGCGAGGATAGACGTCGTCGAAGGGCTGGCCCCGCGCGAAGACGGCCGGACCGTCCGGCGTCGTCGCCGCCAGGCGCGAGGCGTCTTCGTCGGCGATCAGGGTGGCCGAGGCGGCTTTCTGCAGGGCGTTCACGGGGCTGGTCATCGCAGGCTCGCCAGCTCCTTGATCGCCTTGTTCAGCCGGCGCACGACCTGGCTCTTCAGCGGCTTCTTGAAGGCGCGGATGGTCGGATAGAAGAAGGGCTGAGCAGGGGTCGCGGCGTGGGCTCTAGCCGCCTTTCGGCCGCGCTTGCGCCAGCTCGCCCGCACGCCCTTCCCCGGCTTGGTCGATTCCCGGGCGGCGCGGGCCGAGGTCCCGAACTCGACCCAGCGGGCGTAATAGGCCTTGTCGTCGCCTGCATAGACGCTGAACAGCAAGCCCGCGTCGTCAAGCGCTCGCCCCTTGGGCCCCAGATCCTTGACGGAGAAGCGGAACACGCCGCTCGATCCCGCCTTCGGCGGCGGACCCTCGCTCCAGCTGACCGAGTCTCTCAGATCGCCGTCGGCGACCGGCGCCGCCGACGCGATCTTTTCCGACATCTGCCGCGCGCCATCCGCCAGGGCGTCGGCCAGGGCGACCCGCGCGCTGTTGGGCAGGGCCTCCAGCTGGCGCAGCAGGCGGTCAAGGCCTTTGACCTTAGTGGCCATCGGCCGTGCCCATCTCGACCGTCAGCGTGCGCCAGCGGTTGCGGCCTTCCAGATCCAGGACGGAGCGGATGTCCCACACCCGCGTCTCGTCCCGGCAATCGACGGCCCGCATTTGGGTTGTGACCTGGCGCACCAGGTCGTCGGCCGGAACGTCCATGTTCCACAACGATACGCCGGCGGCGCGGTCGCCCTGGACGGCCTCGCCGCCACGCACCGGCAGCAGCCTCACGCGCCGATCGGGGCAGAAGATTTCCCAGGCGGTTCGGACGACGCCGCCCACATTGGTGGTGGGACCCCGCACTTCAAACCGCACGCGCTGACGCAGTTCTCCCCGGCCAGGCGGCGTCCAAGCCATGCTAGGTCTCCCGGAGAAGGCGGCGAGCGTCGGCCCGGCACGGCGTTGGCATGAGCTCGGCCGCTTCGGCGCCCGTGGCCGCCGTGACGCAGGCCCTGGGCACGGGCCGGCACATCCCGGCCTTGAAGGCGATGATCACGCCGCGCCGTGTCGGCGGCGCAAAATCGAAGTCCCTGGTGAACCGCAGCCAGGCCATCGCGATGGCGGCGCTTCTACACGCGCCAGAAGCGGAATCGCTCGACCAGGCCTTCGACGGTGGTCGGCATCCTGTACGAAAACGAAACCGACCCGACGCCGCCGCTCTCACGGCTGGCGTAGAGATCGGCCGTCATGATCAGGATCGCCGATCTGATCGATTCCGGAACCACCTGGTAGCCGGCGGTGTGGAGGATCTCCACCGGCGCGCGCGGGTCGCGCGGCGTCGGCCAGGCCGCACCATAGGTCAGCTCGAGCTCACCGTCGGCGCTGAGCTCGTAAAGCTCGGGGTCCAGCTCGGTCACCAGGCCGTCTGGAGCGATATAGGTCACGTCGTTGATCGAGCTGACCGGGGCCAGCGGGAGAACGAACGGCTCGGCCGGAAAGCCGCGCAGGGTGCATTTCAGAACCTGGACACCCAGCGCGCGCTGCAGCCAGCCGTCCGGCCCGTCCAGCATTTCGGTGGCGGCCGCCACGCAGCGCCCGATCAGGGCGTCGTCGTCGTCGAAGTCGACGTGGCATTGCTCCTTGGCCTCGGCCAGAGTGACGATCGCCGCCGGCGACGTGACGACAACGACCTTCATCAGCCGGCCGCCTGGGCCCGGCGGGCCAGCTCGGCGGTGATCGCCGCTTCGGACGCGGCCTTGTCCTTGGGCTTGGCGCCCAATTGCTCGGCCAGCGCCTTCAGGTCGGCCGCCTTGAGATCGGCCCATCCTTCCGGGATGACGACGGCGAGCAGCTGCTCGGGCGTCAGGGCTGGCGCGGACGCATCGGCCTTGACCGCTTCGATCAGGCCGGCGTCGATCAGGCCCTGGCGAATGTCGGCGCGGATGGCGCGATTGGGCGACTCGGGCGTGAGCTCGATGACGGCGACGCCGTTGGGCGAATAGTTGAAGGTCTCGAGGATCTTGAACAGCACGGCGCTTCCTCCTGGATGCCGGGATCCAGGGCGGCCGCTGGGGCCGCCCTGCACCGATTAGACCGGCGGGTTGACCGTCGGCTGCAGCTGGGCCAGGTCCAGCAGGGCGAGGATGGCGAGGAAGAGGTTGCCGGCGTTGCCCGTCGGCGTGACCGTCAGGCGCACATAGCGCTTGTCGCCGACATAGCCGACCTTGCGGGTTTCGCTGTCGTCGGCGAACGTGAAGCCCGCCAGCGCCAGGGTGCCGACCAGGTCGGTGGACGCCACGGCGGCCGCGTCGGAATAGTCGTCGGCGTCGGCGTGATGCATCGTCACCGCGAAGGTGGCGTCGGCGTCGCTCAGCACGCCGGTCGCCAGGATGAAGGTCAGGGCGTCGTAGCCGCGACGATCGATCCAGGCGGTGACCGCGGGGGTGTTGTCGGTGACGGCGGCGCCCGGCGCGAACGCGCAGACCGGATGATAGTGGTTCAGCTTGTCGCGCATGGCGAGGTTCTCCAGGGGAACGGCCGGCCCCAGGGCGGCCAAGGACGGGGGAAAGAGGGTGGCGGGCGACCGAAGCCGCCCGCCTGGCTCTGTGGCCGTGACTGCCGCTAGGCGGCGGCGACCTTCAGCATCTTGCAGCTCTCGAAGTTCGTGGCGCCGCCCCCGACGCGCTTGCGCATCAGGAACTTCACGAAGCCCGGGCGGGTGATGTTGTCGCGGATCACCGAGATCCCCAGACGATCGACGATCGTGTAGGTCTCGGCGAAGTCGCCGAACGCCACCGGATAGGCGCCGGCCCCGATCGCCGGCATGTCCTCGCCCTCGGTCGTGCCGAAGCCGAGCAGCTGCTCGGTCAGCACGCCATCGGCCAGCTGCAGGCCCGACAGGTAGTTGCCCTGCCCGTCCTTCAGCTTGCGGATGTCGCGTTGGGTGCGGCGGGCCATCAGGAAGCGGGCCGCCTGGCGGTAGGCCGGGTTCAGTTCGAAGATCAGATTGATCAGGGCGTCGGCGCTGTTGATCAGGGTGGCGTGGCCCGACAGCATGAACTGGAACTTGCCCCAGGCCCGGGTCGCGTCGTCGGTGGCGACGAAGTCGTAGGTCATCAGGCCGCGGGGCTTGAGAACGCCGTTGCCGCTGATGAAGGCGGTGTTTTCTTTGCGGGCGAACTTGGACGAGGCCTTGTCGCCCAGCCAGCCTTCGACGTCGATCTTGAAGTCTTCCAGCAGGCGCTGGGTGACGGTCGGGTAGGCGTACAGCTCGTGGACGTCGATCGACCACATGCCGAACTCCGGCGAGTCGGTGCCGGCGCGGGCGGTCTGCTCGCCCACCCACTGGGCGTCCATCTCGCCGTTGTCGATCGGGCCTTCCAGCTTGTCGGTGCCGATCGAGACGATGTTGGCCAGCTGGCGCATCGGGGTCGAGTCGTAGATCTTCTTGACCATGCGGCCCGAGGTGTCCGGGGTGACCATGTAGCCGCCGGCCGGGTCCACGCCCACCGACAGCACCGAGGCCTTGGCTTCGTTGCGGCGGATGAAGTGCGCCAGGTCCTTCTTGTACTCGCGCAGGTCCTCGATGCTGTAGTCGGCCTTGCCGACCAGCTCGCCGAACGCGCGGGCCGCCTTGGCCTCACGGGCGCCGTCGGCGTCGCCGCCGCTCAGCGACATGCGGTTGGCCTTCTTGAAGACCTCTTCGAGCTGCTTGTTGATCTCGGCCTTGAGATCATCGACGCCCTTGTTGATCTTCTCCAGCTCTTCCTTCGTCACGGCGTCCTCGCCGCGCTTCTTGATCTGCTCGATGGCCTCGTCGTTCTTCTTGCGAAACTCGGCCATGGTCTTGCCGAGTTCATCGACGGCCTTCTTGGTCTCGACGGCCAGGGCCTGGTCGTCCTTGACCTCGATGCCATGCGGGATCGCGGCGGCGCCAGCCATCAGCTGGGCACGGGAAAAATGCTTCACGGGTTATGCTCCTGGGGATCAGGCTTCGACGGCGGCGGTGGCCTTGCGAAGCGACTTGAGCAGCTCGGCCGACCCGTCACGGGCCGCGCGCTCGTCTTGACCGCCGTCACGGAGGTCCAGTTTACGGGCGACGCTGACAGCCAGCTTCGCCTCACGTTCGGAGAGGCCTTCGGCGCGCAGCGCGCGCTCAAAGGACCTGGCGTCGAATTCACCCTTCACGCCGGAGATCAGGGCCTCGGGCAGCATCGGGAAGGTGACCAGCGAGATTTCCCACAGCTCGACCTTCTTGAGCGTCCGGACGCCCGTCGTGCGATCGACGTCGTAGTCCTCGGTGCGGTAGCCGATCGACAGGCCCTTGACCGCGCCGGCGGCGATCAGCGCCCGCGCCGAGGCGGCCGTCGGAACGTCCAGGACCAGCTGGCCGGTCAGCTTCAGGCCGTGATCGTCCTCGACCAGCTCGGTCCACACGCCGATCGGCGAGTAGCTGTCGTGCTGCCACAACATCGCCGGGGCTTGTTTCTTCTTCTTCCAGGCGGCCAGCGACGCCTTGAACGCCCCCTTGGCGACAATGTCGCCGCCGCGATCGACCAGGCCGAACACAGAGCCATAGCCCTCGATCGTGCCGGCGGCCGCGTCGTCGCCGGCGAGCTTGATCTCGCAGTCAAAGGCCAGGCGGTTCATGGCGGTCATTCCGCGTCCTCGATGTCGTCGGGGTTGGGTTTGTCGGCGGCGGGCTTGGGGACGACGCCGGCGGGCTCGAGAAGCTGGTCGGCCGTTCCGCCCTTCGGCGGCAGGTCCAGGTCGTCGCGCGCTTCGTCCTGGGTCATCAGCATCCGGCCGCCGCCGGAGCCGGTCATCTTGGCGAGGAAGTCGCCGCGATCCTTCAGGGATCCGCGCAGCAGCTTCTTCTCGTCGAAGTGGGTGTAGTAGCCGGTGTCGTCCTCGACCCCGAGCAGGTGAACGTCGGCCGACTGCTCGATGCGCTCATATTCCGGCGCCATGGTGTGGACGACGTGAGCGATCTGCAGCTGCTCGGCGCTGTTGTAGGTCGGCTTGCTCAGCGCGAAGATCATCATCGGCTGGACGTTCATCGCCCGGCAGTTCTCGATGACCTGGAATTCGCGGGTGGCCAGGTGCTCGGCATCGACGCCGCTCATCTGTTGGTTCAGCCACTTGGCGCCGCTATCGACGACCAGCGGGTCGAACTTGGTGTACCCGCTGGCGTGCTTCTTGATCCAGGCGGTCAGCTTCTTGTGCTGCTCTTCAGTCAGCTTTCCCTCGACCGACCAGGTACCGCTGGTCTGGACGCCATTGGCGTGCAGCTGGGCGTGGCTTTCCTCGAGCGCCAGTGACAGGCCGATCGCCTCGGCCGCCAGCTTGACGGCGTCCATGCCCTTCCAGCCGTTCCACGACAGGCCGCGGATGTGCCAGATCTCGTCCTTGGCCATCCGAACCCGTCGGCCGTCCTTGCCGCTGACCCAGTAGCCGATGGTCCGGCCGTTCTCCTCGATGTGCTCGACCCGCGCCGGCTCGAGCGGGATCAGCTCCAGGATCACGCCGCCCGCGCCGCGGCTGATGTAGCTGTAGTGGTTGCGGGCCAGCGACAGGTGCAGCGAGATCGTTTCGCGATATTCGAACGATGTCTGATCGTCGTTGGGCTTGCGGTTCAGACGCTTGTTGAGCGGATGCTCGGACGCGTAGCGAGCGCCCCGTCCGCCAGGCAGCGCTTGCATGACGCGCCATGGCACCTGGGCCAGGCCGTTGGCGCGAACGACGCAGCAGGCCAGGATCGAGGTCACGCTCAGTGCGGTGTCGTAATTGACCAGCTGGCCCGACTTGACCGGCCGGTCCAACAGGAACGGCGGCAAGAAATCCAGGATGTTGGCCTTGTAGCTCGCGCCTGCGACGAAGGCGCCAAACAGGCCGGGCGGGCGCTGGCGCACTATTGGCCGGCCTTCGAGACGACGACGCCCGTCAGCAGAACCAGCAAGCCGCCCACGATCCATCCGGCCGGCTCGCTGCAGATCCACGCGCCGCGCGTCACCATGACGCCGCCGGCGACGAACAACAGTTCAGTGATGGCGATCGGCGCCCACGAGGCGACGACGCCGGCGGCCGCGAGGAACAGCCGTTTGGCTTGGTTCATCATCACCTGTCCCAGACGCTTGTGGTGTCGTCGGCGATCTCGGTGACCGCCGGGTGGATCGCGTTGACCAGGGCGTCGACGCCGTCGATCTTCATTTTCGACATCGGCGACTCCTTGATCGGCAGCAGGGTGTTGTCCCGCCGGCGCGAGACGACGGTGTTGGACGCCATCCAGGTCATGCAGGCGTTGCCGTCGTGGGCCAGGTAGGCGGGGCCGGCCTTGACCCGGGCCTCGAGATCCTTGGCCGGGTCGGTGACGTTGGCGGCGTTCTTGTGCAGGATCCGGAACAGCGGGTCGTCCGGATCGCAGTCCAGGTCCAGGTTGAGCTTGCTGGCCATGCCCTGGGCCGCGGCGAACTGATCGAACGTGCCGCGCTTCATCTGCGGATAGCGTTGGTGCCAGGTTCGGATCTGGAGCTCGATCACGTTGTGATCGACCCAGTCGCCCTCGGTGAGGTTGATCACCTTGTCCTTGGCCCAGGCCCGGTAGGGCGCGGCCCCCCTGCCCTCGGCCTGCTCATCGTCCTGCAGGACCGCCGAGGGCAGATAGAACAGCGGCTTGAAGATCAGCTGCTCGACGCCTTCCTTCAACGGCGACGGCCGATAGGCGGCCAGCACCAGGGCGGTGATGTCGTCCTTGTCGGCCAGGTCGCCGCCCAGGAACACGTCCAGGCCGTCGAAGTCGTCCCAGGTCACCCCGGTGGCGCAGCGGTTCCACTGCGCCATGTTGAGCCAGGCGCTGGCCGCGCCGAGCCAGAGGTTCAGGTTCTTGGTCTTGAAGTTGCCTTCCGACGCCGGCGACGATTTGGCGTCGGCCGCGTAGCCGCGCATCTTCGTCAGCTTCGGCGTGGCCGGCATGAGCGGGTTGGCCTTTGGCCAGACCTTCTCGTCGTAGGGGTCGTCGCCCTCGTCCAGGGTGAAGATGATGCCGAAGTAGTGGTCGGCCACCAGGATCCGGCGAAGAACCTTTTCCATGTAGAGGCGCTGCTCGTAGCAGACGCCCGCCATGTTGAAGCCGGCCGTGGTGATGGCCAGCAGCAGCGGGTTCTCCCGGGCCCCGTCGGCCGACTGCATCACGTCGTACAGGCCGCGGGTCTTGTGGGCGTGCAGCTCGTCCAGGATGGCGCAGTGCGGGTTGTGCCCGTCGTTGGTCGAGCCCTTGGCGTTGACCGTCTGGATGAAGCCGTTGTTGTCGGCGCAGGTGATGGACTTGGCCCAGACCGTCAGGCCGAACGCCTCGCGAAGGTCGGGGGTCTTGCGAGCCATGCCCTGCATCGGTTCGAAGACCTTGAGCGCCTGGGCCCCGGTCGTCGCGCCGACATAGATCTCGGGACCTTCCTCCTGCTCGCAGGTCAGGCAGTACAGGCCTATCCCCGCGGCCAGGGTGGACTTGGCACCCTTCCGGGCCATCTCGATGTAGGCCGAGGTGAAGCGGCGCAGACCGTCCGCGCTACGCCGCCAGCCGAACATGCAGACCAGGATGAAAACCTGCGGCGGGGCCAGGACGATCGTCTTGGGATCCCACCGGCCTTTGACGTGCGGCAGCTTCTCGATGAAGTCGCAGACGTCGTTCCCGTGCCAGGGATCGAAACGATAGCCCCAGGCCCGGTCCTTCTTGGCCCGCTTCAGGTCCTCGAGGTGCCGCTTGCAGGTGAGGCGCACCAGCTCGCAGGCCACGATCCGCTTGGCGACGACGTCGCGGGCCCACTTCTCGGCGACCGCCACATAGTCACGGGCGTGGCCGGTGTCAGTCCCGGCGGCCATTCCGCGCGAAGGGATTGCTCTTCGCCGCCTCCACGCCCTTGTTCACGACGCGGCTGCCGGGCCCGGCCAGCCCAAACAGCTCGCCCAGCATCCGAAACTGCGCGACGTAGGACGCCGGCGCGGCCGCCGGCGTCGAGATCTCGTTGTCCTCGGCGTCCTTCGACTTGATGTTGCGGGCCTTCCGCAGCATCGCGGCCATGCTGCACCACTCGGCAAAGCTCTCGGCATCGCACTGCCGCGCCCCGTTCGCGACCGCCGCGCCGACATACTCGGCCCAAACTTCCGCCACTTCATCGGGCAACTCGGGCGGCGAGAGGGACATCGCCGGGGCCAGCGCGGCCGCCAGCGACCCGGTCAACTCCCGCGTATCAACGCCGTCGCGACAGGGCTGGCGCGTGCCGCGAGCGTCCTTTACAGCTTTGGGGATGGCTTTTTTTCCGGGCGCCGGCAATTTTTTGACCCCCTCCGATTTTTAAATCGCACGCGCACATAAAAGACTGAGACGCCGGTCTTGGCGCGGCGGGTACGACGTTTTCGACCCCCCCGGGGGTCTGGGCGGTCCGGCGGCCTCGCGGCCCTCCTCGAGTGGTCAGTCGACCTCGACGCCGAGGTCCGCGAGGGCTCGATCGAGCTCGGCGATGGTCAAGGCGATGTCGGCGGTCATCGCGGCCACGAGAGCGGTTTGGACCACGGCATCGACCCCGCGTTGCCCATCGTTGCCGACGAGGTCACTGGCGGTCCGCTCGACCGATCGCAACCGCGCCTCCTGCTCCCGGCGGTCGTCCGCCAGTACCTTTGCCTTGGACAGGTTCGAGAGCTTCATGTTCAGTCCCGTGGTCTGATGGGAAGGCCGAGCCGGACGGCCAGGCGGTCGAGAGCGTCGAGGCCAGCGTGCTCGACGCGCTGTTTGAAGCTGTTGTGGCAGGGGGCGCAGCTGCTCACCCACCAGGTGGGATCCCAGAACAGCTCCATGTCACCTCGGTGTGGATAGAAGTGGTCGACCAGGGTGGCGAGCGTGAGCCTGGGCGCCTTGGAGGTGGCGCAGTAGCGGCAGAGCGGATGCTCTCGGAGGTGTCGCTTCGACTCGCGGGCCCAGCGGGCGTCGTAGCCGCGAGCCGAAGCTGATCCTCTTCGCTCGTCCGACAGGCGGTTGATCGCCGTCCGGACCAGCAGCTGCTGCTTACGGCGTGCGTTCGGAGGCTTGCTCGGCATGGGCAAGGCCTCCGGTGATAATCAGCTCACCGGCCTTGGTGGGCGTTCCCCCGACCGAGTAGGTGACGTCGACGTCGACCTGGTCGAAGGCCGAGAAGATCTCGCGCACCTCGGGCCGATCGTTGATTGACAGAATGAACCGCCCCTGCAGGCGGCCCAGGACCTCGGCCATTTCGATGAACTCGGCCCGGGCGAACATCCCAGGCCCATAGTCGTCCTCGCAGCCGTAGTACGGCGGGTCGAGGTAGAAGAGGGTCTCGGGCGTGTCGTACCGCTCGATGAAGGCCCGCCACTGCAGGCGCTCGATCGTCACCCCCGACATGCGCTCGTGCAGCTGCTCGAGCTCGCCCTGCAGGCGGGTGACATCGATGCGGCCTGGCCGATGCCGACTGACCCCGAAATTGCGTCCTTCGACCTTCCCGCCGAAGGCCGTGCGTTGAAGGTAGAGGAACCGGGCGGCGCGCTGCAGGTCGGTCAGCGTGTCCGGATCGACGGCGACCAGGCGCTCGAACTCAGCCCGGGTCGTGATCTGAAACCGCAGCATGTCCAGGAAGGCCACGAAGTGGACCTGCAGGATCCGGTAGAAGTTGGAGACGTCTCGGCTCCAGTCGTTGATGACCTCGGCCGGCGGCCTGGTCGTTCTCCGGAGGAAGATGCCGCCCATGCCCACGAAGGGCTCGGCGTAGGTCTTGTGGGGCACGCTGGCGATCAGTGCGACCACCCGGCGGGCTAGATTACGTTTGCCGCCGATATAGGGCGCGGCAGGGCGCGCGGGGCTGACCGCACGCAAGGGACTCGACTCCATGTGGGACTCAACTTCGACATGCCCTCGCCGGTCGGACCGGTGGCGGGGCGGAAGGGGCGTGCACCCCTGGACGTGCGAGGTGCGAGCCTCGCGGCTCAGGGCGTTCGCGCGCCCTGGCCCCCGTCGCAAACGCGAGGAGAGATGATATGGATGACTACAGCGCCGAGACCTTGTCGTTGACCGCTCTTGCCCTGGTCACGGCCCTGATGGACGAACTCAACACCACCCACCCTGGGATCGCACGGCGCGCTCTTGATCGCGCCATCGTTCACCAGACCGAAGGGCGGGCTCATCCAGAGGTGCTCACCCTGTTGGCCCGGTACCGCAGCGCGGTCTGACCCTAGGCCGTAGCCAGATTGAGCGACACGGGCTCCCAGGCCCCGTCCTGGCGCCCGGCGGCGCGGCGATAGAAGCGGATGTAGCGGGCCGAAGCGATAACGCGTTCACTGTCCTCGATGGCCTGCATGGCCCGAGCCCAGCGCGCATCGGCGCACTCGAGCTGGCGCAGGCTCAGGATTGAGTAGCGGCTGAGCTGACCCTCGCTGTCGGTCCGGAAAGCGTTCTGGACCATGGCGACCAGGTTGGCGTTGGATCCAACGGCCCACTCCGGCACCAGCTGGTCAACGATGATGTCCTTGGCGATCTGGATCTCGGGCCCGAAGGCCAGCCGGTCCGCAGTCTGGACGGTGACACGCTCGAGGCCGTCGAAGCTGAACAGGGTCATGTTGCCCTTCTCGCCTCGAGGCGGGGCTCCATATTTCTCGGCCAGCAGGGCGACGTACGTATCAACGATCTCAAAGGCCCAGGCCTTGAACGCGACCATTTCAGCGGCCAGGGCATCCGCCCGGGCCAGCAGCGACCTGGTCGTGTCGTCCTGCAGCAGGACGGCCGCCTTGATCTGACCGGGCAGCACGAGGCTACCGCGCTTATCGACCATGTAGACGATCCCGCCTGGGCCCTCGACGTGGCCCGGCGGCAACTGGTCAGCGTCGGGCATTGGGAGCCCTCCAGGTGGTCAGGTCTTTGCGCGGGCCGTCGCCGCGAAGTCGGCGCGCCATCTTGCGGAGCCGGACCGCGACGTCGTTCTTGATCTCGTGGAAGCGCTCGGGCTTGCCGAAGAGCATGGCCAGCTTGTTGACCTCGTCGGCCAGCTGGTCGGCTTCAGCGGCCTCGTCCTGGACGCTCACTGGTCGTTGCTCGCGGCGAAAACCGAGGTCACTCGGAAAAAGCGCGCATTCAGATGCCTGGCGGTCTCGATGAGCGCCACCAGCACGACGACGGGGACGTTCTTCACAGCCCCAGCTTCCCGCCGGCGGACCGATCCATGTCGCCCGCCATCCGGACGTACCGGTTTAGCGTATCGACCTTCACATGGCGGGTCTGCTTCATGATCAGCGGCACGGCGACCTCGTTCATGATGGCCTGCGTGACCATGCCGGACCGCAGGCTGTGGCCGCCGATCAGGGCGGGGTCGATCTTGGCCCGGGCCGCGGCCCTCTTGATGGTGTCGTTGACGGCCTTCTCGCTCATAGCCCTGGGGGCGATGTTGCCGTGTCGATCGACGGGTCGGAAGACCGGTCCCGAGGAGATCCTCGCCAGCTCGAGCCACGCGTTCAGCGCGACGCCGGCGCAGAGCTTGGTCTTGCCGTAGGGCACGGCGATCACAGCGCCCTCGCCCTCCTGATCGGCCTTGCTGGCGTCGATCACGATGCGGAAGCCGCGCGCCACCCACTCCAGGCGGATCCCGCGACGCAGGGATTTGCCGTCGTCCAGCTCGAGCACCGCCGACTCGCTGCGCCGCAGGGCGGCGGCGTAGCTGACCAGGATGAGCGCCTTGTCGCGAACGCCGCTGGGCGTCGTCGGCAACCGCGCCACGATCCGGCGCAGGTCCTCGGTGATGATGGCCCGCTTCTGGCGCGGCGGCCGGCCGTGGGTGCGGCGGATCCCGGCCCAGACGGCGAGCAGCTCGCTGCCCGCCGGCGGCGGGTGGTCGGCCGACTTGTGGATGGTGCGGATCGCCGCCAGGCGCCGCGAGAGCGTCGAGACCGCCAGCCCGCCCTGGGCGCGATCGGCGAGGTAGAGCGCGACCACCGGGCCCGGCGCCGGGAGCGGCACGGCGGGCGGATGCTTCGCACACCAGGCGGTGAAGTCCGCCCAGTCCGATTCGTAGGCTCGCCGCGTCGACGACGCCATCTGGGCGTCGGCGTATGCGGCCGCCGCGGCGGCGAGCCTTGCGGCCTCTGGCCCGGCGGCCGCGGGGGCGAGGTCGCGCGCCGGCGGCGTCGTGACGACGTCCGTGCCGGGCATGGGTGAAATCCGTCTGCGAGCCGCTATGCACTTCTATGCATTCTGCGGCGGCGGGCCACTCAACGCCTTATGGCGTAAGGATCAGAGGCGGCGTGAAAATGCATAATCGGTCGTTTCTGGCTTCCGAGAAGGGTTCTTATCGGAGGTCAGGAAGCGTGCAAAAGTCGCGCTTCAATCGGGGAAGATCCATGGAACGCTCAAACGTCGAGATGATCGGCATATCGCTGATCGATACCCTGTTCGAGGTATTGAAGCGTGGCTTCGTCATCGGAGCGATCGCGTTCGGCGCAAAGGCCGTAGAACTGCCTCAGCTGGTCATCCTGGCCGACATCGCGGCGGTCGCGTTGGGCTACTGGACCTCGCACAAGCTGGGCGATGTGTTCGGCCCGATGTTGGGCGTCGACAAGATCGAGCGCCGCGACGCGGCCTACAACGTCAGGGTCTTCGCGTCGATCATCCTGAGCATGGCTGTTGGCGTCGCCATCCTGGTCGCCTGCCTGGCGGTGACCTCGGCCAAGCCGCCGACCTAACCGGGCGCCTCTCCAACATAGACGCACACCGGCGGATGGCTGGTCCCGATGACCCGAAGATAGATCGGTGCGCCGGCGACGAGCGCGGCCAGCTCGTCGGGCGTCGGGATCCAGGCCGATACCATACAGCGGGAGCCGCCGTGCATCTCGTCGCGGATCGGCAGACCGACGCATGGGCCGTCGCGCTCAGCGTTCCAGCCTATCGGTTGGCCAAGTGTCCGCGTGCAGTTCTCAATGCGGCCGATTTCCAAGACGCTCTCCCGGCGAGAATGGGTATGGCGCCCATTCTAGTGGGCATGGCGCCCGCTTAAAGCTGTTGCCCAGCCGGTGCCGACGCGCACCGTTATGGAGCGCAGCTCCAGATGTACCGCGCTTCGTTCGAGGCCATCGTCGCTTCGCAGCGCCAGGCGCCGTTGATCCGCCCCACGAGCGCTACGTCCCGATGAAAGCGCGCAAAGCCTTTCAGCTTGGTCGGCGTCTCCTTGACGAACTGCACCTCATCGACCGTAAAGCCCTTGCCACCCAGGTTCGCCCGAACCTCGGCTGTGACCTTATCGACGTCCGCCTGCTGAAAAGCGGGCTGGCAGCCCGCCAATCCCAACATGGCCAGAATCACTACTCGCCGCATCGCGCCGCCCCCGCTGGCCCAGGCGACTGATCGCCCACGCCACCCTAGGGCGAACCGTCAGCGCCCGGCAACCTCGCGGCAGGGCGACGTCGCGGCCTGCCGCTCCGGCGCGGCGGTCGGCACCGCCGGCGACGGCGCGACCTGGCGCTCTGGCGCTGAGGGGACGGCCACGCGCGAGGGCGCGCCGGCCGAGGCGGCGCACGCGCGCAGCCTCTCCATGACGGTCGGGCTCATGACGCTTCCTGGTCTGGGATTTGGGCATGAAAAAGCCCCGGCCGAGCGGCGCGGGGCGAAGGGTGCTGCGCGCACCCCTGATCAATGACGGCGACACTACGAATTCTAGCTAGAAAGTCAAATGCGCCAGTGCTGAACCAGGATCTGCAGCGCGATCCGCAGCCCATTGTCGATCTCCTCGGCTTCCCGTTGGACGGTGGTGATCTCCCGCGACGCCATGCCCCGTCCGCAGATCAGGTCCAGGGCGGCGATCATGCCGGCATGAAACGCCAGCGCCGCCCGCGCGTCCGTCAGCTGGGCCCGGGCCTGAGCGATCTGTTCGGCCGCCCCCAGGGCGAAGGCGCCCGGGAAGGCCGGCGTCCCGGCGCCGCGCACGCCGTCGGTGTCCAGGCACGACTTGATCAGCGCCGTCCCCTCCATGGCGGCCGTGCGCTCGAGCGAGCCGTACCGCTCGCCGGCGATGAATTCGCGAGGGGAAATCTTGCCCTTGTTGCGCAGCCATTCCAGGCCCGACTGGCGATGGGTATAGGCCGTCTTCGTCGTGGGGATCTCTCGGCGGCTGGCGCCGGGCGCCGCCGTCCTGGCCAAAGAAACGGTTCGCGCCTTCCGAGCCCGCTTTTTGTCAGCCACAGACGCCATGAGAACACCCCTAGAACAACGCTCAACCTAAGCCATGCGGTGGAATGTCGCAATTTCCGGTGAAGCCTAGCGAAGTCTTTGCGGCAGTCCCGGCAGCAGCGCGGCCGGCGCGACTTCCAGGGCCCGGGCCAGGAAATGCAGCGTCTCGCGCGAGGCCGATTTCTTGCCGTCCTCCAGCTCGGACAGATAGCCCTGGCCGATCGCGCCCGCCGCCGCCAGCTTCACCTGGGTCAGGCCCCGATAGCGCCGCCAGGCGCGCAGCGGGCTGTCGCCGGCGGCGATCATCGCGGTCACCGCCTCCGGGCGCCGGCGCGGATCCGCCGCGCGATAGGCCAGCAGCTCGTCGTACTCGGCCCGGGTGATCACGACCTGGTCGTCTGAAATATCGCTCATGGCGATATGTTGCCCGCCCGCCGGCCGCGCGCAACAAATATCGCTCACAGCGATACGTCGCCGGCAGGCGATCGACGACCTGGTGAGCCGCGCCCTGGGCGCTTGGCGAACCCGGGGCGAACCCCAGGTTCGCGCGGGCGAAAATCGCGTGCTCTTCCCCGAAGAGCCGTTCTGAGGTTCCGTCGCGACGGTGCGTCCGGACCTGACGCCTCTGCCTGTCAGATGGATCTCGCCGGGTCCCCGTCGGGACGATGCGCTCGCGCCGTAGGCGCCGCGCTGAGGACACGGGGGCTCGGCCGTGGCGGCTGAGATCAGCGCCTGCGGTCCTTGGCTGGGTGTCGGGGTTCTAATGACGGGTCTGAATGATGTTGTCGGCCGGTAGGCCGACGCCTTTTCCCTTCTCTGTAAAGACGGCAGTCCGGGATTCTCGACCCCGGGGGAAATCGCGTTATGACGAGTCCGTCGCCGCCTGATCGGCGGCCCCGGCCTGGTCGGCCGACGCCTTGGCGAGGGCCTTCAGGACGGAGGGGGCGTCGCCGCCTCGGCCCTTCCACTTGTCGGCCAGATCCGCCTTTCGGCATCGTTCGGCGAAATCGGCGCGGGCCTGGCGATCGGCGGTGGCGGCCTCGTCCTCGCGGGGCGCGCGCTTGCCGCGCCACAGGTCGATCAGCGCGGCCGCCGCGTTGGGCAGGGCCATGTAGTAGAAGTTGCTGGTCTGCTCGACCTGGGGCCCGCGCAGCCCCTTCTTGTCGGTCTCGACATAACGCCGGTCCCAGGTCAGGAACCCGGCCGCCTTCAGGCGCTTGAGCCCGCCGACGACCGACCGCACCGAACACCCCACCCATTCGGCGATCTGGCGCAGCGAGGGGAAGACGTTGCCGCCCGTCTTGGCCGCCAGGGCCAGCAGCTGGGACAGGATCTCGCGGTCGATCCGCGACCAGGTGCCCTTGGATCCCCACCTCTGGCCCGCCTGCCGGCGCTGCAGGGCCAGCTTATCCCAGGCGTCCAGGCGAAGGCGTCGCTGGGTCCAGGTGACTGGCGTTGGCGTTTCGCCCCCGGCGGCCGTGCTGCGCCGGCGGACGGGCGATCCCGTGCGGCGGTGCGCGGGCTCGCGCTTCTTTTCGCCGGCCTGGTCGCGGTGCGGCCTCAGATCGATCTCGATGACGGCGTCGCTCATGACGCCCTCCGCTCGTTGGCTTCGCGGGTCTCGCGCAGCTGCTGCTCCAGCTGCTCCAGCAGCCTGTCGATCGAGCGCTTCTCGGCCGCGTCGATCCTCCCGTCGGCGGCCGCCTTGCGCACCACGCTCATCAGCGAGGCCGAAAGCTCGGTCGTCTCCATCGCCTCGGTCAGCAGCTCGGCGGCGTTGACGGCCGCCGGCCGGTTCTCGACCAGGGCGCGGGAATAGATCGGCTCGCCGCAATGGGCCTCGAGGTCGGCGATCACGTCGGCCGGCATGTAGGCGTCGGTGTTGGCGTCCCCGAACTCATAGAGCCGGGAGGTGGAAGTCAGCCGACAGGCTTTGTCGGCGACGATCGCGGTCGCGTTCCCGCAGGCAGCCATCAGCTGCCGCGCAAGGGACGCGTGCCGCAGTCTGCTCATGGCAGGCGCGTGCACGGGCGGAATCTCCGCTGGAGACTCCGGCAGACGATTCCGGCCGCCCACGCGCACAGTGACGCTCTCGACAACCGCGCGCGATCGGCCGTGCGCTGGGCGCAAAAGGGCTCATCCGCTCCCACAGGGTGGCGCGGCTGGACGCTATGCGACCGGCAAAAGGCTTCTCGCGCGCTGCTTCAGGAGCGGCGCGTGAACGGAAGGACCGTTGACGGAATCGATGGGGATGAAGCCGGGGGCGACGCCGCCGCGCCGCCTAGGTCACGCGACCCGGGCGACGGCGGCGTCGGGCGTGCGCCCCCCGCGGATGTGAGGTTGGGTCGGGCGTCGCTGTCGCTCACGGTCCAGGGCCAGGCGCGCCAAGAGGCGGCGACGATGGTTGGGCAACCGCCGGTCGGACGGGCGGCGCGGAGGCGGTCCGTGCGCATGAGCACGAATCAGGAACAGCGTGAAGCGAAGTTGATTGGGCGTCGGGATGGGGTTCAGCGCGTAGCGACGCCGACCCATCCGCTATGTTCCCGCGCCAGGCAGCTGGCCGCCCAGCTGGGCCTCGAAGCGGGCCTCCGCCAGCGACATGCGGGGCGACGCCTCGGCCTGGGCCCGCTCCCGCCTCAGAGTCTGCGCCAGTGCGCCGGTGCGCAGCTCGTCCAGGATCTGCTCGCGGATGAACTCGCGCTGGATCGCCCGGTCCGCCTCGAGGGCGTCGGTGATCAGGCGCTGGGCCTCGCGGTGCTGCGCGGCGCTGAACCAGGTGGTCTTCTTGCGGGTCAGGCTCATGCCGCCCACCCGGTGGCGATCCGGCCGGCCCATGTGACGCAGGGGCCGGCCGGGGCCTGGCCGTCGCGGATGCTCGTCACGCGGCGGCAAGGGGGATGGGGCTGCGCCCGGCCGTTCACTCGGGGGTTGTCGAGCGCGGCCGGGCGCCTCTCTGTGGTGACTTCCACACCATCCACGGAGAGAACTGAATGTCGAACGCAACCAACCTTGCCCAGGAGGTCGTCGCGCTGCGCCTCGCGGTGCAGATCCTGGCGCGCGCCAACCCGCCCTCGCCGGACCTGGTCGGACTGCTTCCCGTTCTCGTGGCGGCCGAGATCCCCAGCGGGCTCCCCTCGGATCAGCACGAGGCCTTTCGCAAGTCGGTGCTCGAAACGGCGCGCTCGCTGCTCGGCTGATCTATTCATCGCCGCCCTCTTCACCGGCGGCGGCGATGAGAAGCTTGGCCAGGTGCAGGGCCTCGGCGCGGCGCAGCACGACGCGGTCCATCCGGATCCTGGCGAAGTTCATCTCCGGATCGCCGATCCCCAGCTCGACGCCCGCGCGCAGGCTTTGAACATGGACGGCCTGTCGCGTGTTGGTCGGCACCAGCTCGGACGTCAGGATCTCCAGGCCATTGTCCGTCAACACACGACGGACCTGGCGGAGGGGAATGGCGTCGGCAGGGTCGCTCATGCGTTGCCGCCGACGAACGACGTGGCCTTTACTAGGCCGCCTGACCACTCCTCGATTGCGGTAGCTACCTGGATCGACGGCCGGCGCTGCCTCAGTCGTAGCCGGGTCGCATGCGACCGCGAGATCTCGACGGCGACGGCGAGCGCCTCGTCGGTCAATCCACGTTCTTTCATGAACTCTGGGAGCGTCATTGGACGCATATGTGTCTAATGGACACATACCGAGTCAAGCACCGATGTGTCTGTGCGGCCCTAACGCCCAATGTCCGCATGTCAGACAATGTGCCTATGGGACAACAGCACTACATCCGCCGCTGGCGGGAGGCGAAGGGCCTCTCGCAGGAGCAGTTCGCCGAAGCCGTAGGCCGAGAACGCTCCTACGTCTCTCGAATCGAGAATGGCGCACGGAAATACGACCAGCCTTTCCTCGAGGCCGCGGCGAGCGTCCTGGGCTGTTCCGTTGTCGATCTATTGGGCCGCGACCCCAACGATTCCCAGGGCTTGTGGGCCGTCTATGATGAGCTCACACCGGTCCAGCGCGCTCAACTCGCCGAGATCGGTCGCACCATCATCCGAACCGCGCGAGACGCAACTCGCGCCGCCCAGGCAGGCTCTGCGGCGGATGAAGGCTCCAAGGCCAAAACCCACTAGCTTGACCTCAAATCCCAGCTGAGACGGGCATTTCTCCTCAACTTAGGGCCGCTTGTGCCTATTGGGCACATTCCGCTTGACAGCATATGTGCCTCTCAGACACTTTCGGGCTGTCCACCGGGTCAGCGCGTACCGCATCCCCCCGACATGCGGAGGTGACCTCTACACCGGCAGGCCCGGTGGACATCCTCTCACCAGGAGTCCCCCGTGGCCGACGGATCCGCGACTGCCCATCCCGATGTGCTCAACTCCACGGCGCAAGGCCAGCTGAAGAGCATCATTGACCGTGTGGAACGGCTCGAGGTCGAGAAGACCGAGATCGCCGATCAGATCAAGGACGTCTACCTCGAGGCCAAGGGCAACGGCTTCGACGTCAAGATCCTGAGGAAGGTCGTCCGCCTCCGGAAGACCGATCGCGCCAAGCGTCAGGAAGAGGACGCGATCCTCGACCTCTACCTTTCGGCCATCGGAGAGATCTGATGAACGCGCCGGACTCCGCCGACCTTGAACTGGCGCACCGCTTCGCCACCTGGCTTGCCCGCGATCGCGCCACCTTGCATCCGCGCCGCAAGCTTTTGCGCGCAATGGCGCCTGCCGGCGCGATCACCCGCGTGACTGCACGCTCGTGGCGCGACATCGACGGCGCCAGCCCCAGCGCCCTCCGTTCGTGCAGGGACCAGGGCTTGGTCCGAGCCCGGACCGTGAAGGACGGCACGATGCGCTACTGGCTGACCACCAAGGGTCTAGAGGCGTCGCAATGAACGCCCCCGCCAAGGTCGACCACTACGCCCAGGTCGTCGGCTCGCCGCTGCTCGAGGCCGCCGCGCGGTTCGGTCGCGCGGCCGTCGAAGCCACCAGCTGGGTCCTGCCGGTCGAGATGGTGCTGGCCCTGCCCTCCTCCTCGGTGATCGGCCAGCTGGCCCGCGATCGCCAGGCCCGCGGCGACCGTCTCCTGCCGCTAGCCACCGTTTTCTGGCGCCAGGGCCGGTTGTTCGCGACCGTGGATTTCGCCGGCAACAGGCCGGGCCTGCTGTTCGCCCTGGATATCTGGACGAGGCCCGCCCCATGAGCCGCGCCGCCCACTTCGCCCTGTCCCTCGCCACGGTCGCCGCCCTCTGCTGGCTGGTGATCGCGGCGGCCGCCATCGTGACCGGAGCCCGCCCTTGACCGCCGTCCTACGCCACAGCCAGCGCAGCGCCAGCGCCTGGCTCATCAAGGTCCATCCCAACGACGGGCGTTATATGGAGGAGTTCAAGATCTCCACGCCCGAGCTGCGGCGCTTCGCCTGGGCGGTGCTGGCCGATCTGGATCCCGAGGAGGCCCAGGCGGCCGCCCGGGAAGAGGGCCTCGACCTGGCCGACCTCACCCGGCCCCTCCATCCCGTCAAGGGTCGCCCGCCCGGGGCCGAAGGCGCTGAACGCGCCTGCGCCCCGCCCAAGCCCGGCACCAAGAAGTACAGGGTCCTGTGCATGCTCGCCGAGGGCCTTCACACCAGCGCCGCCCTCAAGGCCCAGGCGCCGGACATCAAGAACCTCGAGGCCCTGCTCTGGGAGCTACGCCAGGGCGGCTTCGTCCGCCGGCTTAACGAGCCGCACGCGATCCCCGCGCTGCATGGCCTCACCCCAACCGGCCGCGCCGTGACGCCGGCCCCGGCCCCGACCCAATCGTCGGTGGCCGCATGAACCCGGCGCCCTTCCAACGGCCGCCACAGGCCCGCCTCAGCCGCAGCCGCGCCAAGCCGGTGCTGCGCAAGCTGGCGCGCCATGTCCTGGCGATCCTCGGCGCCGTCGCGGCCCTCACCGCCTTCGCCACCGCCCCGCTGCTCGAGGACTGGATCAACCACCTTGTCTTGGCGGCGTTGCGATGAGCCGCCGCACCGACATTCCCGGCGCCGTGCCGACCTGGATCAAGCTGCTGGTCGCCGGCCTGGCCTGGTTCGCCGTCATCCTGGGCCTCTGGGCCTACTTCTTGGGGGTCTTCGGATGAAGAGCCACGATCTGGAGCGGGTGGTCTTCACCCATGCCGAGCGCGGCCTCGAGCTGACGACGCGGCGCGGCCTGCAGAGCGTGATGCGCCTCAACAACGATCCCGGCGCCCTCGTCACCGAGCTGCTGCGCCTGGCCGTCCTGGGCGCCGAGGTCGAGGCGGCCGTCAACGCCAATCCCCGCATGCGGGTCAACACCGCAGCCTCGTGCGCCGCGATCCGCTGGCGCGCGATCACCCAGCGAGCCTGCTGATGCTGCGCCCGCTCGCCCACAACCTTCTCTGCCTCGCGGTCCTCGTCGTCGGTTTCGGCCTGGCCGTCCTCATCGCTGTCCAAGGGAGCTAATCATGTCCAAAGCCAACCTCGCCGTCGTCGCCTCCGAGGGACGAAGCCCCGCCCGGGTCGATCTTCACGTCGGCGCCCGGATCCGCACCCTGCGCAAGTTGCAGAAGGTCAGCCAGGAAACCCTTGCCGGGGCGCTCAACCTGACCTTCCAGCAGGTCCAGAAATACGAGCGTGGCGCGAACCGCGTGAGCGCCTCCAAGCTCTACGACATCGCCGTCTACCTGCGCGTCAAGCCCGGCTATTTCTTCGAGGGCCTGGCCGAGATCCAGGACGACGGCCGACCTTTGGTCGATCCGATCCAGCAGCTGGCCATGACGCCCGGCGGCGTCGAACTGGCCCAGGCCTATGTCGCCTGCGACGGCCGCCGCCGGCGTTCGATCGAGACCGTCGCCATGGCGATCGCCGAGACCATGACGGCCGAACAGGTCGCCCAGCTCGAGGCGGCCTGATCATGGGCGAGCTCGTCGATTTCCCCGCGCCGTCCGCGCAAAGGCCCGAACCCCCAACAGCCGCCTACGGCATGTCGGTGGTCGTCGACAGCGCCGGCTTCGTGCTGGTCCGCCTGCATGACGAAACGGGCAAGGTGTACGCCCAGGCCTCCATACCGCCCGCCTCAGCGCCGACGCTGGTCGATCAGGTCAGGATCTGCGCGAACGCCAGCGCGGCCCTGCACGCCACCACCTGCCCGATGGTGCATTGATGGCCGCCGCCATCGCCTTAGCCCCGCGGCCGTCGCAGCTCGCCGCCCGCCTCGAGATCGGCGCCGGTCCAGGGGGCGCGACGACCATGGTGGACCTCGACAAGGTCATGGTCGGCCGACTGCTACTGCAAGGGTCGTCGGGCGCGGGCAAGAGCCAGACCCTACGCCGGATCATCGAGGAGGCGTTCGAGTACGTCACCGTGATGATCGTCGATCCGGAGGGCGAGTTCAGCAACCTCGCCGCCCACATCGGCGCCACCACATTGATGGGCTCCGAGCTGGCGGCCGACGGGCTCACCGCCGCCGCCGTGCGGGCCCGCAAACACAGGATCCCGTTGCACTTGGACCTGACAGACCTCGCCCCTGACGAACGCATCGTCAAGGCAGCGGCCTTCTTCGCCGGCCTGGTCGCCAGCCCGAAGGAAGATTGGGGCAATACCGTCCTGGTCGCGATCGATGAAGCCCACCTGCTTGCGCCGCACCTCTCGGCCTCGGCCCGCGATGCCGAGACCCGACGGTTGGGCGTCGCCACCCTGACCGACCTCTGCTCACGCGGCCGTAAGCGGGGCGTCGGCGTTGTCGTCTCGACGCAGCGCCTGGCCAAGCTGGCGGCCTCGGTCGTGTCTGAGATGCACAACACCCTGATAGGCCTGAACGTCTTCGATCGCGACGTGAAGCGCGCCGCCGACCTGCTGGGCTTTTCGTCCGAACAGGCACAACGCCTGCGCAAGCTGGCCCCGGGTGAATTTTACGCCATGGGCCCGGCGCTCTGCGTCCTGCCGATGCTCACAAAGATCCTGCCGCCATCGACCGAGCACCTCGGCAAGGCCCCAAACCTCGTCGGCCCGTCGTTCTCCAGCGCGGATGAATCGCGCACGCTACTGGACCTCGACGCGCTGCGCGAAACCGGCGCCGCGCGCCCATCGATGGCGGGCCAACGCGGCGGTCGCATGCTCGACGCCTTCCTGATGGATCCCGCCGCCGGGCCCAGCATCCGGATCATCGAGGCCCTACGCGCGATCGCGCCCAACGCCACCACAGCGACGGATCTGGCGGGCCACCTTGGATTGGAGCTCGACGCCATCGACCGCGCCCTGGATCTCCTCGGCTCGGTGGGCGCGGCCGACACCATGCCCCGGGGTGACACTCGCATCGCCCGTTTGGCGGCCAAGCTGCGCCTGCGGGCGGCCGACACGCACGTCGTGGGACTGGCCTGATGGGACAGATGATCCTCGATCTCGGCGCCGACGTCGTCGAACTGGCTGCTTTCATCCCACTGCAACAGGCGGTCGCGCCGCTGCGCGAGGTTGCCTTCCGTCCGGACGCCTGGCTGCCGGACGAGATCCGCACCCTGCGGCGGATGTTCGAGCAGGACGCCTCGCTCGAGGAAATGGCTTCGGCGCTAGGTCGTGGCCGCGCCGGCGTTTCCACCAAGTTCTATCAGCTCGGCCTCCGGCGTAACTCCCGCCACCCGTGGACTGACCTCGACGACGCCGAGCTGGTGCAGCGCTACGGCACGGAGCCGACGGCCCAGCTCGCCCAGGACCTCGGACGCTCGTGTTCGGCGACCTACGCCCGGGCGAGCGCGCTAGGCCTGGCCGAGCTGGCGTCGCCGCCCTACAGCGAGTGGGAGGTGGCGCAGTTGAGATCCGGCTATGCCGCAGGCGTTCCGGTAAACCAGATTGCGCAGCTGATCGGCCGGACCTTCGCTTCGGTCAACACGGCGGCCTACAAGCTTGCCATCCGTCACGCCAGCCATCCGGACGGGTGGTCAGCCGACGAAGCTACCCGCGCGCTCGCCTTGGCGAATGATGGCCACCGGTATCTGGCGATCATCGAGATCATGGTCGACGAGGGCTTCCCCCGGCGCAGCAAGGCGGGCCTGGGTCCCAAGCTTCGCAAGATGGGTTATGGCCGGGGCTGGGGGCGCTCCTGGATCCCCGAAGAGGACGATCTGATCCGGAGGGCCTACGCCGACGGCGCTAGCCTCACACCCCTCAAGGAACGCCTCGGGCGTGGCATTTGCTCGATCCGCTGGCGCGCCGACGAACTTGGGCTCCGAGGCACGCACGTCAACAAGGCGGGCTGGTGCACCGAACCGGCCTGGACCAAGGAACAGACGCGAGTCTTGCGCGACAGCTACGGCAAGATCCCCAACCCTGATCTGGCCAAGAAACTCGGCCGCTCGGTGAAGGCCATCTACACCTTGGCGCACACGCTAGGCCTAGAGTACGGCAATCGCCGCCCCTATTCAGCCGACGAGGATCTCGCGCTCCGAATCGCCTGGAAGCACGACCTGACGATCGACCAGACAGCCGCTGCTATCGGTCGGGCGGCGCCTGCCGTTTTCAAGCGGATGCAAAAGCTCGGCCTGTCCTGGTCATCGCCCGACCGGCCCAGGCTGCCGGTCGCGTTCGACGGTTCGCCTAAGCTCTCCCACCTCCTAGCTCTGGACCGCTCGGACTTGCCGGCGGTCAACGATCTCACCCCGCAGCGCAAGCGCGGCCGTCCTAAAGCGAACGCTGCCTTGACCCCGCAGCAGCAAGCCGGAGCCTGACCATGCAGACCCGCTCAATCCACGAGCTGAAGTGCTGGCCCCAGTACTTCGCCGCCGTCCGCCGCGGCGAGAAGCCGTTCGAGATCCGCAAGAACGACCGCGACTTCGCCGTGGGCGACACTGTCATCCTGCGGGAGTTCGATCCCGATCGGGACGACTACACCGGCGAGACCGAGACGCGCTTGATCACCTCGCTGCTCAGCGAGGAGCAGCTCGGCGTCATCCACGGCTTCGTGGTGATCGGCTTCGGCGCGACCAGGCCGACCGACGCGGCGCCCGATACGCCGATCGACACCGGCGGCGTCACCCGCGACCAGCTGGCCGATTGGCACGCGCTGCAGGGCGCCAACGCCGCGACCCGGGCGGCGGCCGCCCGGGCGATGGGCGACAGGCTGAAGGTGGCCGAGGCCGGACGCGCGCCCATGCTGGTCGCCGCCGATCGGCAGCATGCGGTCGCCGCCCTGGGCGAGCAGGAGGCCGCCTTCCACCAGGCCGCCGCCCGGATCATCCGGGACGATCACGGCGTCTGCCTGGCCTCGCTCCGCGAGTTCCTGGCCACGGACGCGGCGCAGACCGTCCTGGGCCTCCCCAACTTCCGCACAAGCCCGATCGCGCACGTCATGCGCGCCGGCGGCGCCCAGATCCGCCAGAAGTGTGAGGCCGAGCAGGCGTGGGTGATCCAGTGGCTCCTCGAGCTGGTGCTCGAGCACGGCGACAGCTGGGGCGAGGTCGGCCAGGAACAGATGGCGGCGGCGCGCGAGCGGGCGGCTAGGCCGTCGGCGGACAAACTTTCCCAACACATGGCGGAACATGCCGCGGCGGAGACCACGCACTGATGCCCTGCACCGTCGTCGACTTTGGCAATGGGTCGCGGGGCTTCGTCTGCACCTCGCGGCCGCGCTTCCGCCTCTGCGCCTGCGGATCCGGCCAACGGGCGACCCTGCAGTGCGACTGGAAGGTCCCGATGCGTCACAGCGGCACCTGCGACGCCTGGATCTGCCCGGCCTGCACCCATGTGCCGGCGCCCGACAAGGACCTCTGCCCGCCGCACGCCGGCGAGTGGGCGGCGAGGTCCGCCTCCAAGACCCAGCCCCAGAAAGCCGCCGATGCTTGAGCACCCCATTCCCGACGCGGCGCTCGACGCCGACATCGCCACCCTGGCCCAGAAGGGCGCGGGCAAGACCTACCTAAACAAGGGCCTGGTCGAGCGCCTCCTCGACATGCGGCGGCGGCTGGTCATCATGGATCCTCTCAACATCTGGTGGGGTCTGAAGGCCCTGGCCGACGGGTCGCCCGGCTATTCGGTCGTGGTCGTCGGCGGCCCCAACGCCGACGTCCCGCTCGACCCGAAGATGGGCAAGGAACTTGGCGCCTTCGTCGCCATGTCCGACGTGCAGATGGTCATCGACGTCAGCGAAATGCGAACCAACGAGTTGGTCAGTTTCTCGACCGCCTTCCTCGCTGAACTCTATCGGCTGAATCGCGACCCGCTTTGGCTGATCTTGGAGGAGGCCGATGTGTTCGCGCCTCAGAACCCGCAGGGCACCGAGTCCTTCCTGCTGCACGAGGTCGATATGATCGCCCGACGCGGGCGCCAGCGCGGCTTTCGGCTCTGGACAATCTGCCAGAGGCCGCAGGAGATCAACAAGAAGACCCTCTCCCAAACCGCGACCATGGTGCTGATGCGCCTGATGTCGCCCCAGGACCGCGAGGCCGCCAAGAAGTGGCTTCTTGCGCATGGGACAAAGGCCGAGGCCGACCAGATCATCAACCAACTGCCGAGCCTGAAGGTCGGCGAAGGCTATATCCTCGCACCCACCCTCGGGATTCTCCAGCGCGCCGTGTTCCCGGCGATCCGCACGCTCGACAACAGCGCAACGCCCAAGGCCGGCGAGAAGCGCGTCGGCGTCAAGGCGCTGGCCAGAGTGGACGTCGCGGCTCTCCGATCGGCGCTGGTAAGCACCGAGCCGGCTGTGTCATCGAAGGCCCTCGCCACTGGCGACATCGCCGCGATCGAGGCGGCGGCCTACAAGCGAGGTTTCGACGACGGTGAGCGGGCCGAATGGGCGCGAGCCATGACGGTCACCAACAGGGTCTTGGATCAGGCCCTGGACGATGTGCGCCGGAAAATCGATGAGATCTACATAGATCGGTCGGCGCATCCTTTCCTCGTGCCGCCGGCGGAGTCGGTGGAGGCCAAAGCTGTCGTCGCGCCGGCCGGGCCGAAGGCCCGCGCCGTTAGGGCCAAGCCGGCGCCGACGTCGTCGGGGAACGCCGACGCCTTGTCGGAGGCCGCCTCAAACATCCTGACCGCCGCCAGGATGGCGCCACGCCTGGTCGATTGGAGCGAAGCCGCTCTGCTGGCCGGCATGATCCCAAGCGGCGGTTACTTCAACGGCTTGCGCCGGGAGCTTAAGGACGCGGGATGGGGCTCGACCCCGCCAGGCAACGACCTGGTCGCCGACGGCCCGATGATCTCCGGCGTAGACCTCCTTGAAAAGTTCAGCCGCAAGCTGACCAAGGGCGCGGCCACCAGGGTGTTCTCTACACTTTATGTCGAAGGCCCCATGACCAAGCCGGAGGTGGCTCGGGCCTTGGGCATGGCTGGCCAAGGGGGCTACTGGAACGCCACATGGAAGGCTTTGCGTGGGTCCCCGCTCGTTCGCGAACTGGACGACCAGCGCTGGGATGTCGCCATGATCCTACGCGAACTGCGGGAGGCCGCTCATGCCCTCTGAACAGTTCTCCTCCCAGGTGCTGCGCGCCATGGCCGCCGAGTACGAGGCCGGCGCCGTGGCGGCCGAGGAACGCGCCAGGATGCACGATCGCGGGGCCGCCGTGCAGCCGACCGATCAGCGGCGGCACGAATACGTCATGGCCGCCGGCAAGGCCCGCGACATCGTCGCCTTCAATCGCGCCCGGGCCCAGGCCCTCGAGGACGGGGCGCGGCTGCTCGAGCAAGCCGAGAGGAGCGCGGCGTGACCACGAACCGTTGGACCGACTACGCCCGCGAGGTGGTCGCGGCCGTCGACGCGCGCTTGCCGGCCGGCGCCACGCTGCGCGAGCGGGTGGCGGCATTGCGCGCCGCCTACCCTTTCGGCGAGCGCAAATACTATCGCTACAAGGCCTGGCTCAGGGTCCGCCGCGCCTATCTCGGCCGCCACGGCTACAGCGGCCGGCCGACGCCGATCGAGGTCTTCATCCAGAAGGCGGCCCGCGCCGGCGACGCCCCGTCCTGGCCGCCCGAGGGCTATAATCCCGAAATCGGGGCCCAAAGCCTATGAACTACGAGCGCTCAATCGCCTTCCATGAGTCGCTGCAGGCGACCTATGAAACCATGGCGGCCGGGGCTTCGGACCCGCAACGGAAGGCGCGTTATGAGGATCTGGCGTGGGGGGAATACCTCGCGGCGCAGGCCTCGCGGCGCGACCGAGACCGAGTGGCCGCAGGCATCCGGCCCCAGGACGACGAAGGCCTGAAGGCGCGGTTGGCCGCAGGGCGCAACCGGCTCGTCCACGAGACGCCGGCATCATGACGCCCTTACCCCCCCGCGTCGCCGATCGCCCCCGCCCCGACCAGTGGGCCGACGACGAGGAGATGCTCCTCGCCGAGTTCATCGCCGTGTTCTACCCGCGCGGCCCGCTCACGGTTTCCTCGCTCCGGACCGAAATCCGCAAGGGGCGGTTGATCCCGGCGGAGTTCGCGGGAAAGTACTTCGTCACGCCCGCGACGGTTCGCGGCCTCTTCGAACGGTCAAAGCCATGCCCCGCCCCAGAAAAGGCGTCCGCCTCTACCTTCGCAAGGGCCGAATCGACCGCCGCTCCGGCCGCGCCCTCCCCGACACCTGGTTCATTGTCGATGGACCGCGAGAGGTGGGCACAGGCTTCACTCAAGACCGCCTTGGGGAAGCTGAGCGGGCGCTCGCAGCCTACATCGCCGAGAGGGACGCGCCGGCGGCCGCCACCCCGGCCGCAAGCCGAGGTGATTCCGATACGGTCCTGATCGCCGAGGTCCTGACCTACTACGCCGAAGAACGCGCGCCCGAGCTGGACAGCGAGGCCGACACCATCGCGGGCTACCTGGCCAAGCTAGGCGAGTGGTGGGCGCTGAAGACCGTCAGCGAGGTCAAGCGGTCCAGCTGCAAGGCCTACGTGACCTGGCGCACCAGCCAGACGAACGCATCGTTCACGAAAAATCCGACCGACAAGAAGGTCTCCGACCAGACCGCCAGGCGCGAGCTCGAGGAGCTGTCGTCCGCGATCGGGTTCTGGGACGGCGAGTACAAGCTCGACAGACGGCCGTCGGTCTGGCTGCCCGACAAGCGCGAAAGCCCCCGCGACGCGTTGACCCGGTCACAGGCCGCCCTGCTGCTGCTGGGGACCATGGGCTGGCAAAAGCAGGCCGATGGATCCTGGAAGCGTTTGCCCAAGGCAGTGCGCGCCAACCGCATGCATCTGCGTCGCTTGGTGCTGATGGGCCTCTACACCGGGACCCGGTCGAAGGTGAAGCGCCTGCTCCTGTGGGAGGAAGCCGCCCTGCAGGCCTGGGTCGATCTGGATCGCGGAATGATCTTCCGCCGCGGCAAGGCCGAAAGGGACCGGCCAAACAAACGCCGCCCAGTGGTCAATATCCCCGACCGCCTGCTGGCCCACATGCGCCGGTGGCGACGGATGGACCTGGCGGCCGAGGCGCTGCGACGCAAGGGCGACAAGAAGACGGGGCGCAAGCCCGATCCGAACTACCGGCTGGTCAGCGTGATGCACTTCGGCGGAGCGCCGATCGCCGGGCCCGCGCGAACCGGGTTCGCCAGCTGCGTCGCCGATGGAGGTCTGCCGGCGGAGATCACCCCCCACTGGCTGCGCCACACCTGCGCGACCTGGTTGATGATCGGGGGCGCGAAGCTCTGGGACGCCTCCGGCTTTACCGGCATGTCGCCCACGATGCTCGAGACCAACTACGGCCACCACCATCCGGACTTCCAGAAGGAAGCGAAGGAGGCTTCTGGCGGCCGCCGGCGCGCGCCGGCTCTGCAGCTGGTTTCCCGGGAGTAATCTCGGGAGCAGATCACTCCCGAAATCAGCAAACCCTTGCCGTGCTTGGTGGGCGGTGAGGGGATCGAACCCCCGACCCTCTCGGTGTAAACGAGACGCTCTACCGCTGAGCTAACCGCCCCCAAGGACCGACCAGTCCGTTCGAGGCGGACGAGACCAAGACGGACGGGGATGTGGGAGATACCCCGTCCGTCCGGAAAAGTCCTGCATAGAAAAGCGGGACGCCGTCGTGGCGCCCCGCCTCGAAATCCGTTTACTGGATCAGCCGTTCAGCGTGGTCTTCAGACCTTCGCCGACCTGGAACCGGGCGGTCTTGGACGCCGGGCGGTTCACGGTCTCGCCCGTGCGCGGGTTGCGCGCGGTGCCCGCGGCGCGGGCCACGGCCTTGAAAGTGCCGAAGCCGACCAGACGCACGTCCTCGCCGGACTTCAGCGAAGTGGTGACCGCGTCGATGAAAGCTTCCAGAGCATCCTTGGCCTGGTTCTTGTTGATGCCCGCCTTTTCGGCGATCGCCGTGACGAGTTCGGCCTTAGTGGTCATGTTTCTCTCCCAGCATGAAAGCGGCGGCGCTGGCTACAGCTCACGCCGCTTCGCTCGACCGGGAGTATGCGGGGTTCAGACGGCCCGTCAAACGAAGGCGGCGCGGAAAATCTCCGCGCCGCCCAAGTTATCAACGATAAGTTACTGTCAGTGGGTCAGAACAGCGTCGCTGTCACCGTCCTCAACCTTCGCAGTCGCAGCAATCGGTTCATCCTCTTCGTTCCACTCGATGGGCGTCAGCGGACCCGTGAGGGCGTGCTTCAGCACTTCATCGAATGTCGAGACCGGGATGATCTCCAGCCCGTCCTTCACGCTCTGCGGGACGTCGGCCAGATCCTTCTCGTTCTCCTGAGGGATCAGGACCGTCTTCACGCCCGACCGCAGGGCGGCCAGCAGCTTCTCCTTCAGGCCGCCGATCGCCGTGACCCGGCCGCGCAAGGTGATCTCGCCGGTCATGGCGATATCCTTGCGGATCGGGACGCCGGTCAGCACCGAAACGATGGCCAGGGCCATGGCGCTGCCGGCCGAGGGACCGTCCTTGGGCGTGGCGCCGTCCGGCACGTGCACGTGGACGTCGGTCTTCTCGAACGCCGGCGGCTTGACGCCGAACTGCACGGCCCGCGAACGGACGTAGCTGTTGGCGGCCGAGATCGACTCCTTCATCACGTCCTTAAGGTTGCCGGTGACCGTCATGCGGCCCTTGCCCGGCATCTTCACGGCTTCGATGGTCAGGATGTCGCCGCCGAACTCCGTCCAGGCCAGACCGGTGACGATGCCGACCTGGTCGACTTCGTCGGTCTCGCCGTAACGGTACTTCTGCACGCCCGCGTACTTGGCCAGTCGCTCGTCGTCGATGGTGATCGAGGCCACCTTCTCACGGGCCAGATCGCGGACGGTCTTGCGCGCCAGGGCGCCCAGTTCGCGCTCCAGCGACCGCACGCCGGCTTCCCGGGTGTAGTAGCGGATCAGGTCGCGGATCGCCTTTTCCGGCACCACGAACTCGGTCGCCTTCAGGCCGTGGTCCTTCATCAGCTTGGGCAGCACGTGGCGCTTGGCGATCTCCAGCTTCTCGTCCTCGGTGTAGCCCGGGATGCGGATGATCTCCATGCGGTCCAGCAGCGGCTGGGGCATGTTGAGGCTGTTGGCCGTGGTGACGAACATCACCTGCGACAGGTCGTAGTCGACCTCCAGATAGTGGTCGCCGAAGGTCCCGTTCTGAGCCGGGTCCAACACTTCCAGCAGGGCCGAGGACGGGTCGCCGCGATAGTCGCTGCCCATCTTGTCGATCTCGTCCAGCAGGATGAAGGCGTTGGTGGTCTTGGCCTTCTTCATGGTCTGGATGATCTTGCCGGGCATCGAACCGATATAGGTCCGACGGTGACCGCGGATCTCGGCCTCGTCGCGCACGCCGCCCAGCGAGATGCGGGCGAATTCGCGACCGGTGGCCTTGGCCAGCGAACGGCCCAGCGAGGTCTTGCCGACACCCGGAGGGCCGACCAGGCACAGGATCGGGCCCTTCAGCGAGTTGGTGCGCGCCTGGACGGCCAGGTACTCAAGGATGCGTTCCTTGACCTTCTCCAGGCCGTAGTGGTCCTCTTCAAGCACCGCCTCGGCCTCGACCATGTCGATCTTCTTGGTCTTGGCCTTGCCCCAAGGGATCGACAGCATCCAGTCCAGATAGTTGCGGACCACCGTGCTTTCGGCCGACATCGGGCTCATGTTGCGCAGCTTCTTCAGCTCGCCCTCGGCCTTGGCCCGGGCTTCCTTGGAAAGCTTGGTCTTCTTAATGCGCTTCTCGAGCTCGATCAGTTCGTCGCGCTGATCGTCGGGGTCGCCCAGCTCACGCTGGATCGCCTTCATCTGCTCGTTCAGGTAATATTCGCGCTGGGTCTTCTCCATCTGGCGCTTCACGCGCGAGCGGATCTTCTTCTCGACCTGCAGCACCGAGATCTCGCCCTCCATCAGGGCGAAGACCTTCTCCAGGCGCTTCACGACGTCGAAGATTTCCAGCAGGTGCTGCTTGTCGCCGATCTTGACCGACAGGTGGGCCGAGATGCTGTCGGCCAGCTTGCCGGGCTCGGCGATCTGCGGGATCGAGGCCAGGGCCTCGGGCGGCACCTTCTTGTTCAGCTTGACGTAGTTCTCGAACTGCTCGACGACCGCGCGCGACAGCGCCTCGGCCTCGGGACCGACGCCTTGGTCCTCGTTCACTTCGCCGACCTGGGCCTCGTAATAGGCCTCCTGATCGGTGAAGCGCACGACCGCCGCGCGGCCCTTGCCCTCGACCAGCACCTTCACGGTGCCGTCGGGCAGCTTCAGCAGTTGCAGGACGGTGGCCAGCACGCCGACGTCGTAGATGTCGCCGGGCGCCGGATCGTCATCGGCCGAATTCTTCTGGGTGACCAGAAGGATCTCCTTGCCGCCGCGCATCACCTCTTCGAGGGCGCGCACGGATTTGTCGCGACCCACGAACAGCGGGACCACCATGTGCGGGAACACAACGATATCCCGCAGGGGCAACACAGGAAGCGTACGAATCTCAGACATGATGCCTTTTACTCCTGGCCGTCGCGTTGATCTCGCGTTCAGCCACGCGGACCGCCGTCACCCAGACGATGCGCCTGAGTCGTACGACCCGTCCGCTCGGGACTGAGCGGATGTTCGTTATTTATGTGGACCTTTTGCAACACGGTTCAAGCGCACTCGCCTGGTAGCGGCGACGGGTCGCGGATTGCCGGCCAAGGTGCCATGGATATGCCCCCTGCCCGGCTGCATCGAGCACGATCCATGCGTTGCACCGGTTGTCCACGCCCAGGTTCTGCCGCGGACGACGTTTGCGCCGATCAGGATCGCGCTTAGCGTCACAACACGATCTGGTGCGGTGTGACGAAAAGGGCGCGCCCGGCACAGCCGGACACGCCCAATTTCGCTCGATTTGCAGAAGGAAGGTTAGGCCGAAGCGGCCCCGCCCTTCTTCTCGGCATAGATCAGCAGCGGCTGGGCCCGGCCTTCGACGACCTCGGCATTGACCACCACTTCCTCGACGCCCTCGTAGTTGGGCAGCTCGAACATGGTCTCCAGCAGGATGCCTTCCATGATCGAGCGCAGGCCGCGCGCCCCGGTCTTGCGGGCGATGGCCTTCTTGGCCACGCCGTGCAGGGCGTCCTCGGTGAAGGTCAGGCCGATGTTCTCCATCTCGAACAGGCGCTGGTACTGCTTGACGAAGGCGTTCTTCGGCTCGGTCAGGATCTTGACCAGGGCGGGCTCGTCGAGGTCCTCCAGGGTGGCGATCACCGGCAGACGGCCGATGAATTCCGGGATCAGGCCGAAGCGCTGCAGATCGTCGGGCTCGACGCCGCGCAGGATCTCGCCCGTGCGGCGCTCTTCCGGATCCGCCACCTTGGCGCCGAAGCCGATCGACTTGCCCTGGCCGCGCGCCGAGATGATCCGCTCCAGGCCCGCGAAGGCCCCGCCGCAGATGAACAGGATGTTCGTCGTGTCGACCTGCAGGAATTCCTGCTGTGGATGCTTGCGCCCGCCTTGCGGCGGCACGGAGGCGACGGTGCCTTCCATGATCTTCAGCAGGGCCTGCTGCACGCCTTCGCCCGAAACGTCGCGGGTGATCGACGGGTTGTCGGACTTGCGGCTGATCTTGTCGATTTCGTCGATGTAGACGATGCCCCGCTGAGCGCGCTCGACGTTGTAGTCGGCGGCTTGCAGCAGCTTCAGCACGATGTTTTCGACGTCTTCACCCACATAGCCGGCTTCGGTCAGGGTGGTGGCGTCGGCCATCGTGAACGGCACGTCGATGATTCGCGCCAGCGTCTGGGCCAGCAGCGTCTTGCCCGTGCCGGTCGGACCGACCAGCAGGATGTTCGACTTGGCCAGCTCGACGTCGTTGTTTTTCGAGGCGTGGTTGAGGCGCTTGTAGTGATTGTGCACCGCGACCGCGAGCACCTTCTTGGCGTGATTTTGCCCAATCACGTAATCGTCCAGGACTTCGCAGATCTCGCGCGGCGTGGGCACGCCGTCCTTGGACTTCACAAAGGCGATCTTGTGCTCTTCACGGATGATATCCATGCAGAGTTCGACGCATTCATCGCAGATGAACACCGTCGGGCCGGCGATGAGCTTGCGCACCTCATGCTGGCTCTTTCCGCAGAAAGAACAGTAGAGGGTGCTCTTGGTGTCGCCGCTCGCGGCTTTCGTCATGGTCGCTTCTCACGCTAGGGCGGTCCAGGCCGAAGCCGAAACCACCGACTCCTTTAGCGCCAATCCCGCCACCGAAGCAGCAGGATATCCGCCGGGAGTTGTCTAATCCTTGACATTCCCCGATCCGGACGCACGGCACAAGCCTTGGAGCCGATTTACAGCCCCCAAGTTCGTGGATGATGCGTACGATTTCATGGAATTCTTCTCTAAGATGGTCTTCTTGCCCCTCAACGCAAGCCGGGGGGCGTTCGCTCCGCCCGGCCTTCCGGCCAGGCGCCTCGAAATGTCGCGAAGACCTTTAGCGACGAAAGCGGAATCGTGGTGCAAGACGGGCTCGGTTGCAGGGCGCGCGAGCGCGGAGACGAATGGCGAAACGTTCACTGATGGCCCGTTCTCTGATGTCGAAGGGTCTGTCGGCTTCGACGCCGATGACAGGAGACCTGCACGAGGGCCCACCCCTTGTCGCCTTCGATTTTGACGGCACCCTGACGGTTCGCGACAGCTTCACGGCCTTCCTGAAGTGGCGGGTCAGCCCCGCGCGGCATTTCATCGGCATGGTGCGCCTTTTCCCAGCGGCCGTAGGCTATGTGTTCGATCGCAACCGCGGCAAGATCAAGGCGGCCGCAGTCCGCGAGTTCCTGCGCGGCGTGCCTCTGGACCAGTTGGAACGCGAGGCCCGCGCCTTCGCCCAGTCCGAGGCGCCGAAGCTGTTCCGTCCCGACGCCCTGGCCGTCTGGCGGCGCTGGCGATCCAAGGGCGCCAAGCTGGTGATCGTCACCGCCTCGCCCGACGTGGTGGTCGCGCCGTTCGCCCGCGGCCTGGGCGCCGACCTGCTGATCGGCTCGCGGTTGGCCGTGGATCTGAACGGCAAGGTCGCCGGCCCGCTGGACGGTCCCAACTGCCGTGGCGCCGAGAAGGTGACCCGCCTGAAGGCGATCTTCGGCGACGATTTGTCGCTGGCCGCCGCCTATGGCGACACCTCCGGCGACCGCGAGATGCTGGCGATCGCCCACGAGAAGGGCTACCGGATCTTCAGGGGCAAGCCGGGCTGAACGCCTCATCGGCCTTCCTTTGCATGCGACACGACTTAGCCGCCTCACGCGGTTGGCCGCTGAAGGGATGAGGGAGGGCCGCGGAGCGCCGGGCTGGGCCCGGAAGCTTTTGTAGAAATACCGTTTCGACTCAGACCGACGCTCCGCGCGATCGTTATTCGGGAGCGTCCGGCGGTCGGCCCTGTTCGGACCTCGCCAGTCTTGGCCCCCGACGGGCGGGCCGGGCTCGCGTTGCCCGGTCCGGTACGCCTGCGTCACCGCAAGCCTGTCGTCTCCTCGGCCCTCATCCAACGCCGTATCTGTGTTCCACGCCCGGCCGGCGCCAGATGGATGAAGTCGCGGCCCTTCGCGAAGCCGCAGCCGACGAGCACACCCGCTCGACCGCACCCCAAGGCCGCGAAGGTCGCAGGCCTTAGCGCCCTCCCCATCGCCTTGAAGCCCGTTGATTATGCGTCAGCCTGGGAGAAGGAGGATAAGTGGATTTTCGGCGTTGAATTCGTTGGAGAAACACGCCGGGACTGATGGGAGTAAGTTTTTGTCGGTATCGGTCAGAACATCGGATCCAGCTTTCGAGCCTGAGCGGATCTTGTGGCCAGCCCCTTTTCCTCACCCGCGCAGCGGGGGAGGTGGATCGACGCGCAGCGGCGAGACGGAGGGGGCGTCCAGCGGCCGCCGACGCCCCCTCCGCCACGATGCGTATTCGCATCGCGCCACCTCCCCCGCGCAGCGGGGGAGGAGAGGAACGCCAAAGTCCACCTCCCCCCCCTGGCGGACAATGGATAGGTCGGCTTCGGGTCTGGCGGCGTCGCGTCGGAAAGCGCCGCAGCCCCCCCGGCGCGACCGGGTCGAGATCGTGAAAAAGCCGCCGACCTCGCGATCGACGGCTTTTCCGAACTGGAAGATCAGAAGGCGTTTAGGCCTTGTCGTCCGAGGCGTCGCGGCTTTCGTTGATGTGGTCGATCAGACCCCAGGCCTTGGCTTCCTCGGCGCTCATGAAGTGGTCGCGGTCGAGGGTCTTTTCGACTTCCTCGTAGGTGCGGCCGGTGTGCTTGACGTAGATCTCGTTCAGGCGGCGCTTGGTCTTGATGATGTCCTCGGCGTGACGCTCGATGTCCGAGGCCTGACCGCGGAAGCCGCCCGAGGGCTGGTGGACCATGATGCGGGCGTTCGGCAGCGCGATGCGCTGGCCGGGGGCGCCGGCTTGCAGCAGAAGCGAGCCCATCGAGGCCGCCATGCCCATGCACACCGTCGAGACCGGGCTCTTGATGTATTGCATGGTGTCATAGATCGCGAGCGCCGAGGACACCTGTCCGCCGGGGCTGTTGATATACATGCTGATTTCCTTCTTCGGATTCTCCGATTCCAGAAACAGCAGCTGGGCGCAGATCAGTGACGCCATCGTGTCCTCGAACGGACCCGTCAGGAAGATGATCCGCTCGCGCAGCAGGCGCGAGAAGATATCGAACGACCGCTCCCCCCGGCTGGACTGCTCCACCACCATGGGGACCAGGTTCATGTTCATCAGTTCGATCGGATCGCGCATTCGGGATGTCTCGGATTATCGGCGACGACTCATGCACATCGCCCTCTACCTCGGATATCGTCCCCACAGGTCGAAGGCGCAAGGCCTAGGGCGTAGCGTCAGGCTCATCCTGCTGACGCCTTGCCAGGGCAGAAGCCATCTGGTTGATCTGCGCACTCGGCATGCCGTAATCGGGCCGGGCGTCGTAGAGCGAGCGCAGATAGTTGGCGTCCAGTTCGGTCAGCCCGGTTTCGCCTGAAGGGCCGAACGCATTCAAAACCGAAGGATAGGTCGACACATCGGCTGTCGGGTCGATCTGCGCCAGCGCCACCATCGCCACATAGTCGCTCAGGGCAGAGAATGTGACCCCTCCAAGCCGTCGGGTGTCAATGATGACGATCACCTTCGCCAGATCGTAGCGGATGCCCGATCTCAGCCGCGACATGTTCGGAGACGAGATTTCCGGGGCGTTCTCGGCCCCCTTCAACTGGCACGCCACCGCGCCGGTGTCAGCGCTGACGGGCAGACTGACATGCCACCAACGGACTGGCGCATCGCTTGTCCTGAATGCCTCAAGCGCGGCCCGACCAAGATCGGTCCCTCCCAGCGAAGGGCGCATGATGTCCTGATGCTCTGCCACCAGCTCATTGGCCAGGGCATCCGCCTCGGGCGTCGCGACGATCAGCACATCCGCACGACAACCAGGCTGGCCGACACCCAGCCCGACGTACTCGGCCAGTTGAGAGACGCGGTCGATCATCCGCTGCGCCTCTCTCGCCGGCATGTTGGCCACACCGACGCAAACTCTACGATCCCATCTCGCCAGGCCCTGCCTACGGGGCGGAGCCGACAGAGTTTCGACCAGCTCCGTCATGCGTTCCCGCGTATTGCCGCGACCGATGACATCCACACCGTCCAGTTCTGTGACTGGATCCTGCGCGACTACGGCGGGCCGGGGCGCTTGATCAATCGACCTGCTCGCACTCCCATCCTGGTGGGCGCCCGCCAGGGACATCAATGCGAAGATTGCCGACAAAACCATGAGAGCACGTCCCGGTGAGCTTCACATCCCTTGATCCACCCCATAGCGGAAAGGCGATCAGATGTCGTCGTCTTCCTTCAGCAGCTCTTCCTTGCTGATCTTGGTGTCCTTGACCTTGGCCTGGTCGAAGATCAGGTCGCAGACCTTCTCCTCATAGATAGGGGCGCGCATCTGGGCGGCGGCGCCGGGGTTCTGGCGGTAGAAGTCCAGCACCGCCCGCTCCTGCCCCGG